>Ga0073930_1000252_pt1 | contig 87268 bp, 72 predicted proteins | sample DewCreD2012metaG_5_FD_76968 | JGI IMG/M metagenome (GOLD analysis project Ga0073930, IMG submission 76968) | Hot spring sediment bacterial and archeal communities from British Columbia, Canada, to study Microbial Dark Matter (Phase II) - Dewar... ...
GGACACCATCCAGTCGCATGTGCCCTTGGGCGGCGGGGCGCAGTCCTGTGAGGGCTTCGACCAGTTCCAGCTGTCCGTTGCCGTCGACACCTGCCAGTCCGAATTTTGTATAAAAATGTGATTAAGCTTAAAAGTTGTTACTCAAGTGATCGAGGTGTTGAGGATTGTCGAGTTTTGTTTGATATGGCAGGTGATCCGAATAATCCCACTAACAACTATAGAGTGCAGTACAAGATTGAATTACCGTCTAATAGACAATGTAACTCGAATCTTCAAGAGCCATACCCGCTCTTTAGCATCTGGGTGGGATGTCCTCGTTGTGAGGAGATACCTCAGGTGGTGCGTTGCACGGTGAATGAGAGGGATTGTAGAGGGAACCAGGTTGAGATAGCATTTGTTACCGGGCGTTTTCTATGTTCGACGGAGCGATGTCCTGATTCACAAGGTCATGATCTACCACGGTCGCGCTAACGAAGGTGATTCATATGAAGCAACTTATCTGCTGGATAGGATTACTGACGGGAATTGGGCTTGGCGGGAATCTTGAGCAGTCGCTTGCTGCAAACATGGTCATTCAGCAAATGAGGGTGGTTGATAATTCTTTAAAACGGCAGGGTTTCAGTCTCACCCTTGCGCTTGAACGACCGAGCTTTTGGAGCGAGGTTCGTGTCGGATATCGTGCACGCATCACCCGCGACAGACATCGTTTAATCATGATAAGCGATCAAACTTGTTATTCTGCATCACTTTCATATACTTACCTTAGAGCTATACATGAGAGATCTCTCGCTAAACCTCTTGGCTCGGGTAACATTCTGAGTGCGGGGCGTTGGGTGGAAATGTTATATTGGGAGGAGCCGCTTAATCATATTTATATTGAGGCTTACAGAGGAGAAACAGTTTATGTCTCTCCAAGCGGAGAGAGTGTTGGTGTACGGTCATCGCATGATAAGAGATTGGGAATTGTTTTGCAGAAATCGCGCAGCGACTGTATATCCGCAACTTGGGCTGATAGAAGTCTTTGGGCGCTTGGGAGAGGCATTAGTGTACGATTAGGTACTGGACGTTCAGCACGCAATCTTGAAAATGGGCATATATTTCTTGTGGCAGGTGATAAGGAATGGGAGTCAGGTGAATGGCGGCTGGTGATTGATCCGAAGCATCGTTATCTAGTTGTCGAGGCAGAACTGGTAAACACAACCAATGGTCAGTGTGTTGAACGTTGGCGTAACACCGGCAAAATGGGGCAATCAATACCTATAGCTCAAAAAGCTGTTTGGACAAATGAGCCTGAAAAACAAGATGCCTCATTCGTTGTGGAGTGTATAAAGTACGAACCCTGCTTCTCTGAGGAGTGGTATCAGGAAGTGAGATCACGTATCATGCGCCCTACAAAAGGGTCCTCCGTGACCGATATGAGAGTCACCCCTTTCACTGTTTTTATTATTAAGTAGCCTTGTTTGGATTATTATCAAAGACGCACGTCATAATGTGGGGGGCGAGGCTTATGAGGCAAAATGGGTCTCAAGCGGTCTTAAACTGCTCGTGGTAATGAAACTAATCTGGTTGAAAAGCTTGCACAATCAGTTGTTTTGCGAGTTTCCAGAGGGTGGGTGCGCCCTGTTCGATGCGCTGGTCGAAGTTCAGCACGCGCTCTATGGGGATGTTGTTCTCGCACCAGCTGCCGCCCTGGGTGTGGGCATTAGCGATCACGCTGACGAGGCTATCGAGTGCGGCGGCGAAGCGGGCTTCGGGGGTGCGTCGTTCGACGAACTCCTGCCAGAGTGCGTGGAACTCTTTTGCCTGTTCAGGGGGTAGCAGTCCGAAGATGCGCTCGGCGGCGCGTGTTTCGCGTTCGTGTTGTGTTTGGCGTGCCTGTTCGTCGAACACGAAGGTATCGCCTGCGTCGATTTCCACGATGTCATGCACGAGTGCCATCTTGATCACGCGGAGGAGATCGATGGGTTCGCGTGCATATTCGCTCAACACCAGCGCCGCCATAGCGAGGTACCAGGAGTGTTCTGCGCTGTTTTCATAGCGGGAGCCGTCCAGCAGGCGGGTGCGGCGCAAAACGCCCTTCAGGCGGTCGATCTCGACCAGAAAGGCGATTTGCTGTTGCAGTCGCTTGTTCATTGCGGTGGTTCCTCCATGTGTTTCTCGCGGGTGTAGCGTTCGAGGATGCGCTGGGCGATTTGTTGGAGCATATCGGGTAGTTCCTTGCCGCGCAGTGTTCCTTCGGGTTGGCGATAGAGGAGCGATTCTGCGCCCACCCATGCGCCTTCTGCCAGGTATTTGAGGGAGGCGTAGGCGGGATGGTGTGTGGGGAGAGCGATGCGGGGTTGGGTTTGGAAGTGGGTTCGTCCTATGGGGTTGCCCAGTTGGGCGCGCATGCGGGCGTCGAGTCGCTGGGCGTAGCGTGCCAGGATGATGCCCACCTGATAGCGTTTGATGGGCTGGCGTCCGTTGAAGTCTGGGGGGATTAGTCCGCGCCGTTTGAGTTCCAGAAGGGCTTTGCGTGCCCATTGGGGATGCTTGCCGCTCAGCGAGACCTCGCCTGCGCTTGCTGTGTGGATAGGCGCTTCGAGCGCCTCACTCAGCCCTTTTTCCAGATTCTGGATGAATTCGGCGATTAGCACTGCTGCTTCGTAGCCTGTGAGGGGCTGGTCATAGGCGGAGGCGGGTTCAGGCGGGGGTTTGTGCAGCGAGGGTGTGCGGGGTGCGTCTTGCGCCAACCCCATCGACATGAGCAGTATATTTAGAATGAGTAATCGGTTGTTCATTGGCTGGTCTCCTTGTTCCGGTGGTTCGGACCTGGCTGATACTTCTTATCCATTATGGCATGATACCTTTTTCGCCTCACCCCTGCCCTTCTCGCCAGCGGGGCGCAGGGGGTTATTTTTTACTGAGTGAGCAGTTCGGCGATTTGGATGGCGTTCAGGGCGGCGCCTTTGCGCAGTTGATCGCCGCAGGCGAAGAGTGCGAGTCCGTTTGGCAGGGCATGGTCCTCGCGCAGGCGTCCCACCAGCACTTCGTCGCGTCCTGTGGCTTCGATGGGCATTGGGAAGTGGTTGCGTGCGCGGTCGTCCACGAGTTGGACGCCTGGGAACGCGCGATATGCCTCGCGAATGGTTGGCAGGGGTGGGCGGTGGCTCAGTTCCAGGTGGATGCTTTCGCTGTGGGCGCGCAGGATGGGCACGCGGATGCAGGTGGCGGAGACGGCTAATTCTGGCACGTTCAGGATTTTGCGCGATTCGAGCATGATTTTGCGTTCCTCTTCGTTGTAGCCGTCTTCGCCCACGGGTGAGTTGTGCGAGAACAGGTTGAAGGCGTAGGGGTGGGGCAGCACGCGCGGTTCGAACGGTTCGTTTTGCAGATAGGCGCGGGTGGCTTCGAGCAGTTCTTGCATGGCTTGGGCACCTGCACCGCTGGCAGCCTGATAGGTGGCGACGATGATGCGTTGGATGTGTGTCAGGGTCAGCAGGGGCGCGAGCGCCATCAGCATGAGGATGGTGGAGCAGTTCGGGTTTGCGATGATGCCGTGGTGCTGTTGTGCTGTGGCGCCGTTGATTTCGGGGATGACCAGTGGCACTTCGGGTTCGAGGCGGAATGCGGAGGAGTTATCGATGACGAGGGCGCCTGCGCGGACGGCGTGGGGTGCGAATTCGCGGCTGCGCGTGGCGCCTGCCGAGAAGAAGGCGATTTCGACGCCTTTGAACGCGTTGGCGTGCAGTGTTTCGACGGGCAGCCATTCGTCGTGGAATCGGAGCTGTTTGCCTGCCGAGCGTTCGGAGGCGAACAGTCGCAGCGAATCGACAGGGAAGCGTCGCTGCTCCAGGATATGGATCAGTTCGGTGCCGACCGCGCCTGTGGCTCCTACGATGGCGACTCGATAGCCCATTGCAGAGAAAAATATACCTGTTGACTCCTCACCCTGCCTCTCGCCAGCGGGGAGAGGAGGTATGTTTGCTTTTATCGGCGGAGAGGTTCGTCTAATACTTGTTCGAATCGGTGGCGTGCTTCGGTGGCTTCGTCGGTGCCTGGGGCGACTTCCATGACCAGTTGCCATTTTTTGAGGGCTTCCAGTCGGTCGCCTCGGTTGTATGCTTGCTCGCCTAATTGTAGTAGGAGCTGGGCGGCTCTGCGTCGGTAGGTTAGGGCGTCGGCGCCTTGCGCTTGCTGGGCTGCCGAGAGGTAGTGGTTCACTGCGCCTTCGTAGTTGCCCTGTGCCAGCTCTACTTGTGCCAGTCCGACATAGGCGGCCGGCAGCGGTTTATAGTGCAGCGCCTCTGTATAGGCTTGTGCTGCTTCCGCGTAGCGTCCCATCCGCAGCAGCTGGTTGCCGTGCATGGTGAGGGCGCTGGCGAGGTTGTGGCGGAACTGCTCTTTCCATTTACTGGACTGCGCTCGTTGCAGCAGTTCATAGTAGATGCGTGCGGCGTCCAGGTATCGTCCTTGTTGGTAGAGCTGCTCGGCGCGTTTGTATTCTTGTGCCATGCGCTCGTCCTGTTGCTGCAGTTCGTATTGTTGGTAGGCGCGGATGCTGGCGTAGACGCCGATGACAAGCACGCCGAGGATGGCGCCGCCGATGAGCAGCACGGCGAGGAAGGTGCCCCAGAAGTGGCGTGCGGCGGGCGAGAGCAGTGGTCTGGGTGGTGGGGGTGGTGGGATGTAGGTGGCGGGTGGTGGTGCGGTGGGGGCGGGATAGGGGGTTGGCACTGGTGCACCCGTTGTTGGGGAGCCTGGTGCAGGTGCGCTATAGCCTCCTGCTGGCGCGGGTGCGGTTGTTGGTCCCATTGGTGTTGCCAGCACGGGGGGCACTTTGAGGCTTTCCAGCGCGTTCAGCATCGCTTTTTTCATTTCTTCCGCGTTTTGGAATCGGTTTGCGGGGCTTTTTTGCAGTGCGCGTCGGATGACCCACTCGATGGCGTAGGGCACGCCGGGTGGCGCGGGCGGTTCCGTGTTCAGGATGTTATAGGTGATGCTCACGACCGAATCGCCTGTGAAGGGTTTGAAGCCGGCGACCATTTCGTAGAACACGACGCCCAGCGAGAAGAGGTCGGAGCGTTCGTCGATATCCTGTCCCATCACCTGTTCGGGCGACATGTAGCTGGGTGTGCCGAAAATTTGTCCGTCCATTGTGATGTTTGGTTCGAACTTGAGGCGGGCGATGCCGAAATCGGTCAGCACCACGCGCCCGTCGGGCAGCAGATGGATGTTTTCAGGTTTGATGTCGCGATGGATGACTCCTTTGGCGTGGGCGTGGCTGAGTGCGTTTAGTACTTGCAGAACGATCTGGCAGGCCTCTTCGATGGGGAGCGCGCCCTCGCGGTCTAGTCGCTGGCGCAGGTTCTCGCCTTCCAGATACTCCATCACGATGAAGTAGCGTCCGTTTTCCTCTTCGGTCTCGTAGATGGTTACGATGTTTGGGTGGGTGAGTGCGCCGGCGGCGCGTGCTTCACGCTGGAAGCGTCGGATGCGGTCTTGGCGCACGCTTTCGGTGGCGCCCGCCGGCAGCAGCAGTTCCTTGATGGCGACTCGGCGGTTGATGCGCACATCGAGCGCTTCGTAGACCACATCATTGCTGCGGGCAATTTCCCGGATGATTCGGTAGTGCCCCAGCACCAGGTCTGTGCTCATAGGGTTTTCGGCTCCAGTTCCTGTTTCAGGTCGTAGATTAGGGTTCGGAGGTGGTTGGGGGCATCGGCAATATTCACACGCTGGGGTGATTTGTCCGTCCGCAGTCGCACTTCTACCTGTCCGTGCTGCGCCGTGCGCCCGACCACCACTTGGATTGGGATGCCGATCAGGTCGGCATCTTTGAACTTGACTCCGCTACGTTCGTCGCGGTCGTCATAGAGCACTTCGATGCCTTGCTGTTGCAGGGCGTGATAGAGTTGTTCGGCGGCGTCGTGTTGGGTAGGGTCTTCTGGGTTGACGAGGATGAGGATGACTTCGAAGGGTGCGACGGTGATGGGGAAGCAGATGCCGTGTTCGTCGTGGTGTGCTTCGGCGATGGCGGCGAGGCATCGGCTCACTCCCAGCCCGTAGCAGCCCATCTGGATTGGCTTCAGGTTGCCCTGGGCGTCGGTAAAGAGGGCGTTCATTGCGTGGGAATATTTGACGCCGAGTTGAAAGATGTGTCCGACTTCGATGCCGCGCACTTCGCGCAGGGTTCCCTGTGGGCAGCGTGGGCATCGGTCGCCGGCTTGGGCGAGGCGCAGGTCTGCCCAGCGCGGTTGTGGGAAGTCGCGTTCCCAGCAGACATGTACAAGGTGCGCGTCCGCTTCGTTTGCGCCGGTGACGAAATCTTGCAAGCCTTTGAGTTCGTAATCGGCGATTAGGGGCAAGTCGGGCGGTAGTCCGACGGGTCCGGCGAATCCGACGGGCGCGCCTGTGAGCTGTTCGATGCTTGTGGCGTCCATCATCTCGACGCTTTCGCCATCGAGTGCGTGCATCAGTTTGTAGGGGTTCAGTTCGCGGTCGCCGCGCACCATTGCGGCGACGGGTTTGCCGTCCACGCGCATCAGCAGGGTTTTGACCAGGCGGTCTGCGGTCGTGTTGAGGAAGGCGGTGACTTCCTGCACGGTGCGTGCGCTGGGTGTTTCGACCTTTTGCATGGGGGGAACGGTGTCGATGGGAGGGGGGTTCAGGTTTGGGTCGGGCAGTTCACACCGTTCGGCGTTCGCGCTGTAGCTGCAGGTGTCGCATTGGAGTACCTTGTCTTCGCCGCCTTCTGCCACGACCATAAATTCTTCGTTGCGTCCCCCGCCGATGGCGCCGGCTTCTGCCTCCACGATGATGGTGGGCAGCCCCATTCGCTGGAACATGCGTTGGTAGGCTTCGCGCACTGCCTGATAGGAGTGTTCCATCGCTGCTTCGTCCTCATCGAAGCTGTAGGCGTCGTACATGAGGAACTCGCGGGCGCGAATGACGCCGCCGCGGGGGCGTGGCTCGTCGCGGAACTTGGTCTGAATCTGATAGAGCAGCAGCGGCATTTGTCGGTAGGAGCGGACTGTGTGGCGCACGATGTCGGTGATAATCTCCTCGTGTGTGAAGCCGAGCGTAAAGGGTCGCGCGTGTCGGTCTTTGAGGCGGAACAGGATGTCCAGTCCGCTGCGTCCTGTTTCTTCGAGCAGCTCTTGGGGCACGAGGGCGGGCATAAAGAGTTCGATTCCGCCGATGCGTTCGGTCTCCTCGCGCACGATTTGTTCGATTTTGCGGATGACGCGCCAGCCGAGAGGGAGGTAGACATAGACGCCTGCTGCCTGCTTGCGAATGAATCCGCCGCGCAGCAGCAGCTGGTGGCTGACCAGCTCGGCTTCGGCGGGCACTTCCCGCAGAGTTGGCATAAAGTAGCGTGATGCTCGCATTGGGCTTGCCGCCTCCGTTTCTTGTAATAGTGTACCCGTTGCGTGGGTTTGGGGTATTATGAGGGTGTGTTGGTTCAGGGTATCATGAAGAGGGTATGCCGGCGTAGCTCAGCGGGAGAGCAGCCGCCTTGTAAGCGGAAGGTCAGGGGTTCGAATCCCCTCGCCGGCTCCACCAACATTTTGTGTATTTGATCTTTTATGAACGCTACTTGTTGTGTCCTGCCAAAAAAACCGCTCCATACCCCTTGCTCGAGGCGCAAGGTCAAGCTGGTGGTTGTGGTTTGCCTGGGGCATCTGCTTTGCTTATGCCAACCATTGCGGCGCCGATGGCTTCGCGGGAGAACTCGTCGCGCGTGAACACCTTCACGATGCGCCCGCGATACAGTACGCCGATGCGGTCGCAGTGGGTCATCAGTTCGTCCAGATCGAGGGAGATGATCAGGGCTGCCATGCCGTGTTGGCATGCTTCACGGATGGCGTGGTAGGTTGCCTCGGTGCCGCGGATGTCCAGCCCGCGTGTGGGCGCCGAGGCGATGAGCAGGCGTGGTTGACCGTACAGGGCTCGTGCGACCAGTAGTCGTTGCTGGTTGCCTCCGGATAAGGCGGTCATCGGGGCGCGCAGGGAAGGCACTTTGACCTGGAATCGTTCCACGAGCTGCATGGTGCGCTGGCGGATGGCGCGTGGGCGCAGCCAGCCCCAGCGCTGCAGCTCCGGTTCGCGCTGTGCGCCCAGAATCGCGTTATCCATCACGCTCCATGTGGCAATCATTCCGCGCCGGAAGCGGTCATCGAACAGGAAGCGGATGCCGGCTTGCAGGCGTCGGGCAGGACTCCAGTGTTCGAAGGGGACACCATCCAGTCGCATGTGCCCTTGGGCGGCGGGGCGCAGTCCTGTGAGGGCTTCGACCAGTTCCAGCTGTCCGTTGCCGTCGACACCTGCCAGTCCGAAGATTTCGCCTGGCATCAGGTTCAGGTTCAGTTCCTGAACGCCCCACCCGCCGCGGTCGGAGCGTACGAAGAGCGATTCGATGGCGAGTCGAGGCGAGGCGTTGCTTTCTGGTTCAGGTAGGATGGCGTCAGTGGACGGAGTGGTTAGCGGGGTCGTTTCTTCCCCGATAATCCAGCGAGTGAGTATATCGGCGCTGGTCTCGCTAACGGGCGACTCGGCGACTTTACGCCCTCCACGCAGCACGGTCACCATGTCGGCGTAGTCCAGTACCTCCTGCAGCTTGTGCGTCACCAGTAGGATGGTGCGTCCTTCGGCTTTGAGGCGCAGCAGCATTTCAAACAGCGTTTTTACATCGCCTGGTGAGAGCATTGCGGTTGGCTCATCTAAGATCAAGATTTCGGCGTTGCGCCACAGCAGTTTGAGGATTTCGAGTTTCTGGCGGGCGGCGACGCTCAGCTCCTCGGCGGGACGGTTCCAATCGGCTTCGAACTCCAGGCGGCGGGCGAGTTGTTCGGCTCGCTGGCGTGCTGTCTGACGGTTCAGGATGCCCATCACGCCTGCCACTTCCGCGCCGAGCATCAGGTTATCCAGGATGCTCAGTTCTGGGATGATGCTGTAGTGCTGGCTGACCATGCCGATGCCGTGCGCGATGGCTTCGGCGGGGCTATGGAAGCGCACGCGCCTGCCTTTGAGGTAGATTTCGCCTTCGTCGGGCAGGTAGTAGCCGTACAGGATGCGCATTAATGTCGTTTTGCCTGCGCCGTTCTCGCCCACGATGGCGTGCAGCGTGCCCGCACGCACATGCAGGTCGACGCGCTCGTTAGCCACGAGCGTGCCGAACCGTTTCGTGATGCCGCGCATCTCCACAAGGTAGTCCATGGCTACGCTTCGGCGGGGTAAAAACGGTGAAAATAGTGGGGCGGGCTATGCCCGGCGCCGATGGGCACGGCAGCGCGCAGCGCGGCGGTGAGATAGGCTTTCGCCTGGTGCACCGCCTCGGGCACCTCGCTTCCCTTTGCCAGATAAGCTGTGATGGCAGCGGAGAAGGCACAGCCTGTGCCGTGTGTGTGGGGGGTGGGGATACGTTCGCTGGGCAGCCACAGGAGCTGCTCGCCATCATAGAGCAGGTCGTCGGCACAATCGGGCAGATGACCACCCTTGACCACCACCCAGCGTGCTCCCAGCGCATGGATAGCACGCGCTGCCTTCTCCATCGCCGCCTTCTCTTGCACGGGGAAGCCTGCGAGCACGCTCGCCTCGCCCAGATTGGGTGTGACGATGAGTGTTAGAGGCAGCAACTCGTGGCGTAGCGCGTCGATGGCGTCCTCGCGCAGTAAGCGGTCGCCGCTCTTGGCAACCATCACGGGGTCCACTACCAGGTTGCGGATATTCCAGCGGCGTACGCGCTCTGCGACCACGCGGATGATAGCCTCGCTGAACAGCATGCCTGTCTTGGCGGCGTGTGTCCCGATGTCGGTCATGATGGAATCGATCTGCTGTCCCACGAACTCTGGTTCCACGGGGAATACACCCTGCACGCCGAGCGTGTTTTGGGCGGTGAGCGCGGTAATGGCGCTTGTGCCATAGACTCCCAGCGCGGCGAAGGTTTTCAAATCTGCCTGGATGCCCGCTCCACCGCCCGAATCGGAGCCGGCAATCGTCATCGCTTTGCGCATGATTTTTACTATACCTGAGCGTTGAGGGGTTGCAGGGTATAATCCCGCCGCGATGCAGGGTTCGGAACAGACACGGATGTGGGGTGGGCGGTTCGAAAAAGGTCCTGCGCCCGAAGCGGAAGCTTTTTCCCGCTCACTGCCGACCGATATTCGCCTTTGGCGGCAGGATATTCAGGTGAGCCTTGCGTACGCCCGCATGCTGGGTATTCGTGGCATTCTCAGCCCGCAGGAGGCAAACCTGCTGGTAGAGGGTCTGCTCGAGATCGCGGATGAGATCGAGAAGGGGTTGTGGCAACCTGATCCCGGTGCCGAAGATATTCACACTGCAATTGAGGGTCGCCTCTATGAGAAGGTGGGCGCTCTTGCTGGCAAGCTACATACTGCTCGCAGCCGCAACGATCAGGTCGCCACGGATACTCGTCTGTACCTGAAGCAGAGCGTTCACACGCTGGCGAGCAACCTGATAGGGTTGGTGCATACGCTGATTGAGCTTGCTCGTCAGCACACCGAGACGCTGATGCCTGGGCTGACCCATCAGCAACATGCGCAGCCTGTGTCGCTGGGGCATCACCTGATGGCGCATGCCTGGGCGCTGATGCGCGATCTGGAACGTCTGGCGGATAGCGTGCTGCGGGTCAAGGTCTGTCCGCTGGGCGCGGGCGCGTTAGCGGGGACTTCGTTTCCCATCGACCGTGAGTTGCTTGCGAACGAGCTGGAGCTGGACGAACCAACGCCCAACAGCATGGATGCCGTGTCCGACCGCGATTTTGTGGCGGAGCATCTCTTTATCGGGGCGTTGCTGATGGTGCATTTGTCGCGCATGGCGCAGGAGCTGATCCTGTGGAGCACGCCCGAGTATGGTTTTGTGGAGCTGGATGACGCCTACACGACGGGCAGTAGCCTGATGCCCCAGAAGAAGAACCCTGATCTGGCGGAACTGATTCGCGGGCGCAGCGCTTTGGCGATTGGCAATTTGACGGCGATGCTCGCCCTGCTAAAAGGGTTGCCGCTGACTTACAACCGCGACCTGCAGGACGACAAGACGCTGCTGTTTGCCACGGACGATCTGGTCATTCCGGCAGTGCGTTTGATGAAGCAGATGCTGGAGACGGCTCGCTGGCACCCGGAGCGGATGCGCCAGGCGGTGCAGGGCGACTTCTCTACGGCCACCGAGCTGGCCGATTATCTGGTGCGCAAGGGGATGCCCTTTCGGGAGGCGCATCATTTAGTCGGGCAGATCGTGCGGGATTGCCTGCAGCAGGGGAAGACGCTGGAGACGCTTACGCTCAGCGATTTGAAGCGCCATTCGCCGCTGTTTGAGGAGGATGCCCTGCAGGTGGTTCAGCCCGAGGTGTCGCTGCGCGCCCGCATCTCTTATGGTGGAACTGCGCCCGAAGCTGTGCAGCAGCAGATCGAGCTGGCAACCCATCGCCTCGAGTACCTGCACCTGCTGTTGAGCGAGCTGTTGCACTGAGGCAAGAGGGCGATCGCTTCACAATCTCTGAGGGAACCGTCCGATAATAAGGATGGGTATAAAGAGATGGGGTCTCGGGCGATGACACAGGCAGAACGCGCGGAATTGGAGCGTTGGATTGAGATGATTTATGAGAAGGCACTGGAGCTGGGGCTAGATCCCTATCCGGTGCATTTTGAAGTGGTGCCTGCGCATGTGATTTACGAGCTGGGTGCTTACGGCTTGCCTGCGCGCTTCTCGCACTGGACCTTCGGGCGCGACTACCATGTGCAGAAGACGATGTACGAGTATGGCATCAGTCGGATTTATGAGCTGGTGTTCAACGCGGACCCTGCGCAGGCGTTCCTGCTGGATGTGAACGATATGTTGTCGCACAAGCTGGTGATTGCCCATGTGTATGGGCATTCCGACTTTTTCAAGCATAACATCTACTTTGAGCATACCGATCGGCGGATGATTGAGCGGGCACGGCTGCATGCCGAGCGTATTCGGCAGTATGAGGCACAATATGGTCCGCTGGTGGTGGAGCAATTTTTGGACGCGGTGCTCTCTATTGAGGAGCATATCGATCCGGTGCTGCCCACTCATGGGGGTCTCAGTCGTCCCGAACCGTCCCGCGAGGAGCAACCTGTCGGGGAGACCTATGAGGACCTCTTCTATATGGTGCAGCCGAAGCCGAAGCCGCAGCCGAAACCGCGCAAAATTCCGGAAGAGCCCCAAAAGGACTTGCTGCTTTTCATTCGTGATCACTCGCGTGTGCTGGAGGATTGGCAGCGCGATATTATCAGCATGGTTCGTGAGGAGATGATCTACTTTTTGCCCCAGATAAAAACGAAGATAATGAATGAAGGGTATGCCACCTTCTGGCATGAGCGGATATTGGAGAATCTGCCGCTTACGGCGGATGAGCATGTTCAGTTTCGCAAGATGCATGCCTCGGTGGTCCAGCCCACCTCGCGTCTGAGTTTGAATCCCTACTATGTGGGCTATAAAATTTTCCGCGATATTGAACGGCGTTGGAACGGCGAGCTGGAGCCGGAGGAGCAGGAGCGCGACTGGATGGGTTATCCGATTGAGCGTCCCTCGGGGCAGGGTCTGCAGAGAGTGTTTGAGGTGCGCCAGATGGAGTGTGACCAGAGCTTTCTGCACAAGTATTTGACTGAGCGGCTGGTGCGCGAGTTAGACCTGTATACTTACCGTGTGGAGGAGCAGGACGGCGAGCTGGTCTGGGTGGTGGATGAGACCGATTGGCGCAAAGTGCGCGATGCGCTGGTGGATCAGCTGACCAATTTTGGGGTGCCTGTGCTGACCGTGGAGGATGGTGACTGGGAGCATCGGGGTGAGCTTTACATCAAGCACCACTACGATGGCAAGCCGCTCGATATGGAGCGCACCACGCGTTGCCTGCGCTATCTGGTTAAGCTGTGGGGGCGCCCTGTGCATATTGAGACGGTGGTGGACGACGAGTTGACACTTATTTCCTGTGACGGGCAGAGTATAACCCAGAACGCGCTTTAACCATGCATTCGTCAGCGTTTGACCCTGCGTGGGTGTGGCTTTACCATGAGCGATTGAGCGCGATCCCGGAGGAGATGGGGCGTGCGCTGGAGCGGGCTGCCTGCTCGCCTAATATCAAGGAGCGTCGTGATTATTCGTGTGCGCTGTTCGACGGGCGAGGTCGCCTGATTGCGCAGGCGGCGCACATTCCTGTGCATCTGGGTGCGATGCCCGCGCTGATGGAGTGGCTGCTGCCGCGTTTCGAGTGGCGTCCGGGCGACATGGTGTTGACCAACGACCCCTATCATGGGGGCACTCATCTGCCCGACTGGACGCTGATTGCGCCTGTGTTTGTGGAGGGGCGCTGCGTTGGTTTTGTGGCGAATCGGGCGCATCATGCCGACACGGGGGGCGCCACGCCTGGCTCGATGCCGCTTGCGAGCGAGATTTTCGAGGAAGGGCTGCGTATCCCACCTGTTTACTTGCTGCGCGAGGACACCCTGCAGCGCGATGTGATACAGCTTTTACTGACCAATGTACGCACGCCCGAGGAGCGGCGGGGTGATCTGTATGCGCAGATTGGCGCGAACCGCATCGGGGTGCATCGCTTTCAGTCAATGCTAACGGAGGAAGGTGTGGAACCGTGGCTGGCGCGGTTCGAGCAGCTGCTCCAATATAGCGAGGCGATTACTCGTGCGGTGTTGCGCGAGCTGCCGCCGGGTGAATATTCCTTTGAGGACTATCTGGACGACGATGGGCACGGCACACGCAACATTCGGATTCGGGCAACGGTTGTGGTGTCGGCAGATGCGCCGGGCACGATTCGCTTCGACTTCACGGGCAGTGCGCCGCAGTGTAGAGGCGGTGTGAACGCGCCCGAAGCCGTGACCCGTTCCGCATGTTACTATGTGTTGCGCTGTCTGATGCCGGCGGAGGTGCCGACCAACGCGGGCTGCTGGCGTCCTGTGGAGGTGGTGGCGCCGTTGGGCACGGTGGTGAATGCGCGCGCGCCGGCGGCGGTGGCAGGCGGGAATGTAGAGACTGCGCAGCGGATTGTGGATGTGCTGCTGGGCGCGCTGGCACAGGCGCTGCCGGAGCGCATTCCTGCCGCCTCACAGGGCACGATGAACAATCTGCTCTTCGGCGGCTATGACCCGATCCGTCAGCAGCCGTTCGTTTATTACGAGACGATCGGGGGTGGTGCGGGCGCGTGTGCCGAGTCCGACGGCGCAAGCGGGGTGCATGTGCATATGACCAACACGCGCAACACGCCGGTGGAGGCCATCGAGAGCGCGTTTCCGGTGCGCGTGTTGGAATATCGGCTGGCGGAGCGTACGGGTGGTGCTGGGCGACATTGTGGGGGTGATGGGGTTATTCGCACCTTCCAGTTTCTGACTGAGACGACCATTACGCTGTTCACCGAACGTCGTCGCCACGCGCCTTACGGGCTGCATGGTGGCAGAGCGGGCAGGCGCGGGCAGAATCGTCTGCTGATTGGGGGCAGCTTGGAGACCGAAATTATTAAGGGCACGGTGCGCGTGCCCCCGAACACCCTGCTGACCATTCGCACGCCGGGTGGTGGGGGTTGGGGTCGTTCTGGGGAATAGGCAACCCCTCGTTATCGGGTTGCGCGTACCTGCTCGCGGGCGGTCAGGCGTGGCAGCGGATGTCCCATCTCTCGCAGCAGCGTGGCGATCTGCTCCATCAGGTAGTCGGTGAAGGCGTCGCGGGCGGCGCGGTCGGTGCGCTGATCGAACCGTTCGGCGTAGGTAATAGGTTTGCCAAAGGCGATTTTGACTTGGGTTAGGCGCGGGAATTTCGCGCCTTTGGGCATGGCGTGCTGAGTGCCGATGATGGCGGTAGGCAGCACGGGTGCACCCGATTGGCGTGCCAGCAGGGTGGCGCCGGGTGTAGGGGGCAACAGATATTCGCCTGTGCCGCGCGTGCCCTCAATAAAAATGAGCACGGCTCGCCCCGCCTGCAGGTGCTGCAGTGCCGTACGGATTGCGCCCACATCCGCCGTGCCGCGCTCCACTGGGAAGCCGCCCAGTCGCCGAAACAGCCTGCCCAGTATAGGGATGCGGAACAGTTCTGCCTTCGCCACATAGCGCAGTTCACGCGGGCAGGCGCAGCCGATCAGTGGTGGGTCGAGCAGGCTCAAATGGTTGGACGCGATGACCAATGCACCTTCCAGTGGCACATTCTGCTCGCCATACACCTCTAGTCGGAACAGTAGTCGCGCCGCCCCGCGCACCAGTACCCATCCTACGCGATAGAGCCAGTCCTCCGAGCGAACCATCGCTACTCCTCGATGGTGAAAGTGGAACGCACTGTGACGGGTACGCGCAGCGTGGCCGACGCCGAACAGTACTTTTCATCGGAGAGGCGCACTGCCCGCTCCACCGCCGCAGGGTCCAGATTCCTGCCCTTCAGGAGATGCTCGATGACCACTTCGGTCAAGTGGCGCGGGTGCTCTTGTCGGCGTGTGGCGTGGATGCGCACGCGATAGTCGGTCAGTTCCTGCTTCATTTTACGCAGGATTGCCACCACATCGAAGGCGGTGCAGGCGGCGACTGCCAGCAGCAGGTGTTCCATTGGACGCGCTGCCACATCGTTGCCGCCCGATTCGGGCGCGGCATCAAACAGGATGGTGTGCCCAGAGGTGGCAACACCCTCAAACAGCATATTGCCTTTCCAGATGAGTTCGCCGTCCATCGCCTTGAAGGATACCCCATCTGCTTTACCCCCACACCTGCACCCTCTCCTCCTGAAGAGGGGGAGAGGGAAAGGTAGGGGCTGTCTCCTGGTTCTATTCAGGGGGAGAGGGGTTCATGGGTCGCGCCTGCGCGGTCAGCGGCAACACTCACTCGTACATTTTGCGGATGACGATGGGAGGCGGCTCTACGGGATGGGGGCTGATGAGAATAGCCTGTTGCAGGAGGGGGAGAACGGCTTGCAGGCTGGCTTCGGTGCGGGCGTGCACGCGCAGAATTGGCTCACCCTGTGTCACTGGCTCACCCACCGATTTGAGCACTTCTACGCCCACGGCGTGGTCGATGGTGTCCTCTTTTTTCTGGCGTCCTGCTCCCAGTTGCACGGTGGCGAGGGCGATTTGGCGTGGGTGCACGGTTTGGATGAAGCCTGTGCTGGGCGCGGTGAGCGGATGCACGATGGGGGCAGTGGGTAGGCGGTCGGGTTCTTCCACGATGCGTGGGTCGCCTCCTTGCGCTTTGACCATTTGGCGGAATTTGTCGAGCGCGGCGCCGCTGTCGAGCAGGTGTTGAGCGCGTTGGTAGGCGGTGCTCTCGCTTGGTTCCAATCCGCACAGCTGCAGTCCGAGCGCGGCGAGTTGCAGGCACAATTCGCGGAATCGGGGGTGGGCGCGTGCGCTGGGGGTGAGCGTTTCGATCGCTTCGCGCACTTCCAGCGCGTTGCCGACGGTGTGGCCGAGTGGTTGGTTCATATCGGTCAGCAGGGCGGCGACGATGCGCCCTGCGCCTTTGCCGATGGCGATGAGCGTCTGGGCAAGGTTCTGCGCCTGTTCCAGGGTGGTCATAAATGCGCCCGCCCCCACTTTGACATCGAGCAGGAGATGGCGTGCGCCCCCTGCCAGCTTTTTACTCATGATGCTGGAGGCGATGAGCGGGATGCTTTCGACGGTGGCGGTCGCGTCGCGCAGGGCGTACAATTTCTTATCGGCTGGGGCGAGCTGTTCCGATTGACCGGCGAGGCAGCAGCCGATGCGCTTTACCTGTTCAATCATCTGCTGGGCGCTGAGCGCGGTGCGATAGCCGGGGATCGATTCCAGTTTGTCGACGGTGCCGCCAGTGAAGCCCAGCCCGCGCCCGGACATTTTGGCGATCGAGATGCCCGCGGACGCCAGCAGAGGCACCACCACGAGGCTGGTCTTGTCGCCGACGCCTCCGGTGGAGTGCTTGTCGAGGGTGGGGGGTTGGACCTCGGAGAGGTTCAGCTGCTCGCCCGATTGCGCCATGACTTCGGTCAGCGCGAGTGTCTCTTGGTCGTTCAGCCCGCGTAGGAAGCATGCCATCAGCCATGCGGCGACCTGATAGTCGGGGATCTCCCCGTGGACATACCCTCGCACGATGCGTTCGATCTCTTCGCGCGTCAGCACGCCGCCGTCGCGCTTCTTCGCGATAAGCTCGCGCATAAGATGGATTGTACCTGTTCAGTGTGGACGGGTTGGCTGGCGTGTGCCGAGCCGGATATTCAGCACTTCCACACCGAGCGCGAACGCCATCGCGAAGTAGGTGTATCCTTTCGGAATCTCGTAGCCAAAGCCTTCACCCAGCAGATTGAACCCCACCAGCAGCAGGAACGCCAGCGCCAGCACCTTCAGTGAGGGGTGTGTGTCGATCAAGCGGCTGGTTGGTCCCACAAAAGCCAGCATGAACAGGATTGCCAGCACGACTGCCGTGATCATCACCCACAGCTGGCGTGCCATGCCGACCGCTGTGATGACCGAATCGATAGAGAACACCAGGTCGATAAGGACGATCTGGACAACGGCTGACCAGAAGGAGAGGAAGGGGCGTTGCATGGTTGGCTTCGAGGCGACTTCGAGCTTGTGGTGGATTTCGTAGGTTGCCTTGCCCATCAGGAATAGCCCACCTGCAATCAGCACGAGGTCGCGTCCGGAGAAGGCGTTGCCCATGAGGGTGAACAGGGGATGCTCCAGTTTCATAATCCATGTGAGCGAGAAGAGGAACAGGACCCGCATCACTAATGCCAGTGTCAGCCCGAGCAGACGCGCCTTTGCCCGCTGCGCTAACGGCAGCTTGTCGGATAGGATGGAGATGAACACGATGTTGTCGATGCCCAGCACGATTTCCATCGCTGTGAGCGTAATCAGGGCGATAATCGCTTCCATTGCTAACAAGCCATCCTTCGTGGGGCAGATTTTACCCAATGCGATGGGCGGGCAGCCCAGCAGGGAAAATCGGGGTCGTGGTGAATGAAGAAGAGGGATACCTTGCATGGCACGGACGCTGACACGGATACGGGTTCATGGCTTCAAGACCTTCGCCCAGCGCGTGGAGATCGAGCTAACCCACGATCTCGTTGCGGTGGTCGGTCCCAACGGGTGCGGGAAAAGCAACCTGGTGGATGCCATCGTGTGGGCGTTAGGGGAGGTAAGTGTGCGCTCGCTGCGGGCGGTGGCGCCGACCGAGGTGATTTTCAGTGGCTCGGTCTCCGAGAAGCCCCTTGGGATGGCGGAAGTGACGCTTTGGTTCGATAACGAATCGCGCTGGCTGCCGTTGGATGCGGCCGAGGTGCAGATTACCCGTCGGCTTTATCGCTCGGGCGAATGGGAGTGCTGGATTAATCGCACGCCGGCCCGTCTGCGCGATGTGGCGGAGCTGTTTGCGGGCACTGGGTTGGGGCGCGGCGGCTATGCGATTGTGGGTCAGGGTGAAATCGAAGCCTTTTTGAGTGCGGACCCTGAAGAGCGTCGCCGTTGGCTGGAAGAGCTGGCGGGGATTGCCTTCTACCGCAACCGTCGTCGGGACGCCATGCGCGATTTGGAGGCCGCTCGGAACCACCTGCAGCGCGTCGAGGATGTGCTGCGTGAGCTGGAGCGTCAGCGGGAGCCTCTGCGCGAGCAAGCGGAGCGTGCCCTTGCCCATCGTGAACTCCAGCAGCAACTGCGCATGCTGGAACGCCAGCTGCTTCAATACGAACTTGCCCAGCTTCACCATCAGTTTGCAATGTTGCAACAGGAGCGTGCGCACCTGCGTCAGCAGATGACACAGAAGCGACAGGCGATGCAAGCAGCGGAGATGCAGGCGGAGGCGCATGGCAAAACGGTAGCCCATCTGGACGCCGAGATGGAGACCCTGCGCACTATTTTGCAGAGTCAGCTCAGTGCCGAGGAGCGTTTGCAGGGCGATCTGAAAGCTTTGAGCGAGCGTGAACGCACCTTACAGGAGCTTGCCCAAGCGCTGCAGGAGGAGGCCGGCACTTTGAAGGAGCAGGAATCGCACCACATGCGCAGCGTGCACCTATTGCAGGCGCGTCTGCAGACGGCCCGTGCTGCGCTGCAGCAGCTGCTGCCACGCTTACAAGTCGCCCGCGAAACCCTGCAGCAGCGCGAGCGGGCACGCCAGGAGCTGGACGCCCGTTATCACGCTGCGCTGCGGGCCTATGCCCAGCGTGAGCAACAGGAGCGTGAGCGGCTCGCCCTACAGGCACGTCTGCAGGAATTGAGTGAGTTGGAACCGACTCTCCGCACACGCCTGCAACATGCGGAGGCAGCGTTTGCGTCTGCTCAAACACGCGAGCAGCAGCTCCGCCATGCACTGGATGCGGCGCAAGCCGAGTTCGCGGCGCTGGATACCCAGCTGAGTGCCTATCAGGAGCGCGTCACGACGCGCCAATCGCTGCTTGCCCGACTCGGCGCACAGGTGCAGGCGTTAGAGGCGAGTCTGCAGGCGGGCGAAGGGGCTTCGCCTGCCGTGCGTCGCCTGCTACAGGCGGTGCGACAGGGCGAGCTGCAGGGTGAGTTCTATCCAGTCGGCAGCATTCTGACCATTCCGCCCGAATTGCAGCTGGCTATCGAGGCGGCTCTCGGCAACAGCATCAACGACATTATTACGCCTACGGAGGCCGAGGCGCGTGCCGCCATCGAATGGCTCAAGCGCACCCGTTCAGGGCGTCTGACCTTCCTGCCACTGGACATTCTCATGCCTGCCCCGGCGCCCCGGCTTGCGCCACAGCAGGCGGACGGCGTTCTGGGTCTTGCGGCCGAGCTGGTGCAGTATGAAGCGCGTTTTGAACGCGCGGTGCAACACCTGCTGGGGCGCACGCTTGTCATCAACACGCTTGAGAACGCCATTCAGTGGCGAGTGCAGGGGCAGATGCCCATGTCTACTCCTCGCCACGCGCCGCGCGCTTTTCTGCGTATGGTGACCTTAGAGGGCGAGCTGATTCAGCCCAGTGGCGCCATCACGGGCGGCAGGCAGGGCACCGAGCGCAGCGGTTTGCTTGCGCTCAAACGCCAGTTGGACGATGCCCGCCTCGCCCTTCAGCAAGCGCAGCAGCAGGTGCAAATCGACGAAGCCGAGTTCCATGCCCTGCGTCAGCAGCATGAAACCGCGAGAGCACGCACCGAAGCCCTGCGACGCGAGCTGCATGAGGCGACGCAGAAGCGCATGCTCGCTGAAACGGAGCATTCACGAGCCGAGCAGGCATTAATGCAGCTGCTGAAAGAGCGTGCGAGCAAGCTTGAGCAGCTGGCCCAGTTGGATGCCCAGCTTGCCCAGCAGTTCCTGCCTGACCTGACGACCCTGCAAGCCGAGCGAGACCAGCTCCAGCATGCCCATGCCGAATCGGTGCAAGCCCTCGCTGCCCTGCAAGCCGAACAGGAACGGCTTCAGCGCGAAATTGAGGAGACGACCGCCCGTCTGCAGAGCGAGCGGCAGCAGCTTCAGCAGGTTCAGCAGCGTCTGCGCACCCGTGACGAGCGCGTGCAGGCGATTCGATGCGAATACGAACAGATTCAGACCAGGCGGGCACATCTTCAGCAGGAGCGCGAAGCGCTGCTTGGGCAAATCGAAAAGAGCCAGGCGCATCTGGAGCGGTTGCGTGCCGAACGGGAGCAGCATCTGACAGAAAGCCTTCAGTGGAGTGAGCAGGCGCGGCAGCTGGGTCAGCAGCTGCATCAGCTGATAGAGCGTGACCGTGCGCTGGAGCTGCAAAGTGCACGCACCGAGGTGCGCTTCGGGGAGCTAAGTGAGCAGTGGCAGCGTCTCTTTCCGGAGGAGCCAGTGCCTGTGGCGGGTGCGGCGCCTGAAGAATCCCCGATCACCAGCCCACCCTCTCGCAGCGCGGTCGAAAAAGTGCGTCGCGCGTTGCAAGCGATGGGTGAGGTCCATCTCGGCGCTGCTGAGGAATATGCCCGCCTGACGGAGCGCATCCGCACCCTGACTCAGCAGCGCGACGACCTGCTCAAAACTTGCGAACAACTCACAAATACCCTGCGTGAGATTGACCTGCATGCTCGCCAGCGGTTCGAGGAGACTTTTGAGGCGGCGCGTGCCGCCTTCAACAAGCAGTTTCAACAGCTTTTCGAGGGCGGGCATGCCGATCTCATCCTTACTCAACCACGCGATCCGCTCAATGCGGGCGTGCTCATCGAGGCGCAACCTCCTGGCAAACGGCGTCAGCCCTTGGAGCTCCTCTCTGGAGGTGAGCGTGCCCTGACCGCCACCGCCCTGCTGCTCGCCTTTATGCAAGTGAAGCCCAGCCCGCTCTGTGTGCTGGACGAGGTGGATGCTGCGCTCGACGGGCGCAATGTACAGCGGTTCGCTCATTACCTGAAGCAGATGGCGCAGCGCACGCAGGTGCTTATCGTCACGCACAATCCCATTACGACCGCAGTTGCGGAGCAGTGGATTGGTATCTCGATGACGGGGGGTGTCTCGCGGATTGTGCCTTATGTGCCGCGCCTGTCCGATTCGGAGACGGATGGTCTGGATGTGCGTCGTGCGGCGATCCATCTCCAGAGCCAGCCGACACCGATACCCACACCCCATCCGAGGAGCCATCCACCGACCACATCGGAGGGATAATGCACTCCCACATAGATACGCGCCAGCCCCACCAGCAACGGCAGCCAGCACAGGCGTAGCGCGATTTGCCAGCTGCCCACCACCCCGCTGAGTCCCACCAGCGCTGCCATGTTCGCCGCGTGGGCGGAGGGGAACGAGGGCGAGGTGAGTTTCCCGGTGAGCGGTTCGATGGGCAACGCCACACAGGGGCGTGCTCGTCCCACCCACGCCTTCAGCCAATCACACAGCTCATTCGCGATGATTAGGGTTGGGATAAGTAGCAATGCAAAGGTGCGCGTCCTGCCTCCACGCCATACCAGAAACAGCCATAACAGCAAAACGCCGATGCGCACTGTCCACCACTTGTTGCCCTCCGACAGGAAGAGCATCAACGGGGTGAGCCAGTCCGCCCGTAGCCCTTCGAAAACCCAGTAAAACAGTTGTGTATCCCAGCGCTGGAGCATCGCTCTTGAACCCTATGAGCGACATTGTTACCATTGCAGCAGTACAGGTTCCAGGGGTTGGAGCGTGATCTGTTCCGCCATACGTTCACCGGTGAGCAGGTTCACCGCCCGAATGGGCTGGTTCTTATCGTTGATGAGTCGCACGGTGATGGGTTGCTGGGTGTAGTTGCACAGGCTGGCGACGAAGCCATGCCCATAAGGTGCGGTGCGATAGGCGATTCCCCATGCCGGTTGACCTGTTTCGTTCAGCAGGCGCAGCGGGCGGGCGATGCCCCATTCGTCCAGAAACCGCGCCAGCTTCGAAAGGAGCAAGCGGGCGTCCAGGGTGGCATCGCGGTCGATGGTCTGCACAGGCAGGCGTGAGCTGCGCGGGCGTCCGTACCGATCGAAGCGCAGGATCGGTTCACCCAGTGCTGCCAATCCACCCCCTCGCTGACGATAGGCGTCCAGTGCCAGCAGTGCCTCGTCGGAGATATACTGCACTGCTGGGAGCACGATGCGCTTGGTGCCTGCGGGCAGCTGCCGCGCAGCCGCTTGACGCTCCGTGACGAAGCCAACCCGCACGCCCAGCATCGTGAGCGCGATATAGAGATTGTCGCGTGTCACGACCGCATCCGCGCCTTGCAGCACCAGGTCGAGGGGTGAGTGATAGAGATAGAGGTCGGGTGGCTGATTCTGCAGTGCCGCGATATAAGGTGCAAGGCGGTTCAGGTCGAGCATGGTGTGTCCCAGCCTTTCGAGCAAGGCAGGGCGATGCCGCAGCTCCTCCAGCGAGGGTGATGTTGTGCCCTTGTCTGGGCGCTCTGCCACCCAGAAGATTGCGGCAGACAGCCCTCGGATCGCCTTCTCCCATAGCAATGCACGCCCATATTCAGGGGGCACAGGATGTTCGGCGGAAGTCTCACCAGTTTCTGACGAGCCCCATGGAGAAAATCTTTCGGAATTGAACACCGGGGCATTGCGCAGGGAGCGCTGCAGATCGTGCGCCATCATTGGGTGCACCCAGTCGAACGCGAAGGGGGCAAACGCTATCTTTTTCGCGGCTTCGCTCGGATACTCCGGGGCGTAGTGATAGGGAGTTCGCGTGTTGTTGCCGTTCAGTTCACAGAACGACGCGAACAGCTCTGGATCGATGCCTCTTTGCTGTTCGCGGTCGCTTAGAAAGAGCTGACTGCTTAGCTTTGCATGGATCGGCACGCCCGGCAGGGTTCGTTTCACTTCCTCGGCGAGCTGGCGGTGCCAGCCTGCGGTCCACTCCTGATAGAACTCGCAGAACTCGGCAAAAGGCGCGCCCGATGCATGATTCTCTTCATCATCTTCTGAAGCGAGATTCTCGGTCGGGATGGGAATTTGCTCCCACTGTGAATAATTTGTCAGCCAGCGTGTGTTGAGCGTCAGCAGGGTGCTATGGCGTGTCTGAAGCCATTTATGCCACGCCGCAAGCAGAGGGGGTGTTTGGGCATCCAGCACGCTCATCTCGGGTGAAAGGCAGATGCTGTTCAGTGCGGGTTGATTGCGCAGGCGCGGCGCCGATCGGCGCACCGATTCCTTCAGCGCCTGTAGAAAGCCCTCGCGATTCTGGCGCAGTTCTGGGTACTCCTGCTGCACCCTGTCTGACAAGGCCTCCGGTGTGAGGAGCAGGTCGACACGCATGTTTTGCTGGGTGGCGCGACGCAGCAGGGGCAGAAGCTCTTTCTCCAGTTTCCGCAGGTTGACCTCCTCGTTGCGAGGCAGGATGTCCGACACGCCTATTTCCACCTGAACCAGATTGAACCCCATTCGACGGAGCTTTGCCAGCGTCGTCTCGTCGGCAGCACTTCCAAGAGCGGGTCCTGCGAGAAATACGGGGCGTCGCTCACGCCTGTTGGTGAGTGGGTCTACCGTGTCCGCTATTAGTGAAGCTCCTTTGACCTGCACGGGCGAGGTGACATAGCGCGGCACCGTGGGCAGGCGACGCTTGCCGCGGATGGCATCGTTGAGGGTTTGAGCGAGCCGTTCGTGGATCCGCTCCATCTCGTCCAGCTGCTGGAATGCGCGTTGCAGCTGACCATTCTGCAGGTCGCTCTGCACCGCAAGTATACTTTCTTGCAGCACGGTAAAACTCACCATGGGGTAAGCGATGTCCTGACCGCGCTGTCGGATGGCGTCGAGTTGCGCTTGCCAGTGGCGCAATGACTGGCGCAAGGTCTCAAGTCGCTGTTGTGCTTCGCGACGGGTGAAAAATGTGAGTGAACGGCTCGCTTCGACGGCGGGCAGTTCGGGCGTTTCGATACGAATGTGCAATGTCTGTTTGCGAGCGGGTGGCTCGGCAAATTGGAACTCTGCGCGAATAACCCCCGCAGGCAAGTTCGCTTGCTGTTGCACTCGTTGCTCTCCCAGTTGCGCCTCGATGCGTGCTTCACGAATGGGCACGGGCAGGTAAAACTCGATGGTGCCATGCCACCACGGTTCATTCAGATAGATCTGATCGGGCAGCTCGCTCAGCGAGAGCAAGGGGCGGTCGGGTGCTTCCGCGGGCAGGAAAAAGCTCGGTTCGCGCCCCTCTTCCAGTTTCAGATCATCGATATAAAGCCCGCTGGTGGGTGCCTCGATAGCGATGATCAGGTCGAAGAGGGTCTCGTCGTTCAGGGTGGCGAAGGTGACGGCGGCGCGTTTCCACTGTCCGTTGGTGTCCTCTAGGGGTAATCGCACGCGCCTGTTTTTGCCTCCGCCCACAAAGCCTTGGTAGCCGCCCCTTGCTTTGTAGCGGACGCTGAGTGTGTAGACGGTGTTGGGTTTGACGGGCACACCTCCTTCATAGCGCAACAGTCCGTAGGTATCGGGTGCGAAGGGGGTTGCGCTGGTAAATTTCAAGCAGCGGGTTCCTGTGGCTGCTTCCCCTTCGACCAGTTGCACGGTGGCGTCCGTGTTGCGCTTATCCCACTGCCAGCCGAAGGGTAAACCATTTTGTGCCTGCTCGAAGCTGCCGTTGCGTACCAGATTGGGACGAACGGGGAGCGATTGCGGGGTCAGTTGCAGAGAGAGCTGGGCGGACGCATTTCCGGTTAGCACTATTGCCAGCCATCCGATCAGGCTTCGCATCGGGTGTCCCTCCTTGCCGGGTGTGTGGCGCCCCCGGCAGGAATCGAACCTGCGCACCAGGCTCCGGAGGCCTGCGCTCTATCCACTGAGCTACGGGGGCGCCAAGCTACATGATTATACCCGATTCTACCCTTTCATTGGGCGGGCACCGTCAGCCCTTTGGTAGGGTAAAATGGTCTTACCATGCCGAAGGTCGCGCTCACCACACTCGGTTGCAAGGTTAACCAGTACGAGACCCAGAAAATTCTGGAGCGTTTTGAGGCGCGCGGGTTCGAAGTGGTGCCCTTTGACAGTCCCGCCGATGTGTATGTGATTAATACCTGCTCGGTTACACAATCGGCGGAGGCGAAATCGCGCCAGACAGTGCGCCGTGCGGCGCGTCAGAATCCGAACGCCATTGTGGTGATGACGGGCTGCTACGCGCAGTTCACGCTGCGGCGCGGTGAGCGTGTGGAGGGAGCGCACCTTATTGTGCCCAATCTGGAGAAGCTGCACACGGTGGACAGGCTGCTGGAAGCCTTTCCTGAGCTGGCGGACCAGCTCGCGCCTCGTGAGGGTGTGAGGTCGTCCTCGGTGTATTCCGATGAGGAGGAAATCAGCCCTGACGCTGAGTCGCGTCCGTTCCGTCGCACCCGTGCTGTGCTGAAGATTCAGGACGGTTGCAATGTGTTCTGCTCCTTCTGCTCCATTCCCTACACGCGCCCCATGATGCGCAGTCTGCCCTTTGAGGAGGTGCTTACGGAGGCGCGCATGCTGGTGACGCGCGGTTTCAAGGAGATTGTGTTGACGGGGGTGCTGATTGGCGATTACGGTGCGCATTCGGGTAGCGGTGGGTTGGACCTGCCTGCACTGTGTCAACGGTTGAGCGAGATTGAGGAGCTGGAGCGCATCCGCATCAGCTCGATTGAACCCACCCAGGTTAGCGATGCCCTTATCGAACAGCTGGCGACGAACCCCAAAATGTGCCCGCACCTACACATTCCGCTGCAGAGCGGCGATTCGCGCGTGCTGCAAGTGATGAACCGTCCTTATGATCAGGCGTTCTATTTAAACTTGTGTCGTCGTCTGCGCGAGCGTATTCCTCATCTGGCTATTAGCACGGACATTATGGTGGGCTTTCCTGGCGAGGATGAGGAGGCGTTTGAGAACACCTGTCGTGTGGTGGAGGCGGTAGAGTTTTGTCGGGCGCACATTTTTCGTTATTCACCGCGTCCGGGCACGCCTGCCGCGGCGATGGCGACGCAGGTGCCCGAATCGGTCAAAGCAGAGCGTGCGCAGCGGTTGCAGGCGCTGTGTCGTGCTGCGCAGTTGCGCTATGCTGCGCGTTTTCTCGGGCAGATCGAGTATGTGCGGGTGGAGACTCGTTCGAAGCTTTCTGGGCTGCTGATGGGTACCAGCGATCATTACCTGCAAGTGGAGTTTGCCGGCTCGCCCTCGCTGAGTGGTCAGCTAGTTCCCGTGCGTATTCAGAGCGTTTCTCCCGAAGGCATTGTTGGGGAGGTCTGTGCCGAGAAGGGGGACAGCACTTCCCTCTTCCCGCTGGGGTCAGGGTGAGAGGGGTGAACGCCTTCGTTTACAAAATCCCTTCGGGAGGCAGCACGATGATCTCGTCGATACTGGCGTCGGGTGGTGTGGCAAGGATCTGCACCACGATCTGGGCGACCGTTTCAGGGCGGATCATGCGCTCGCGTTCGGGCGCATTGGGGAACTCGTTCCACAGGTCGGTGTCCACTGCGCCGGGCAGCACGGCAGAGATGCGAATGCCCCGCTTGCGCACCTCGCGGGCAAGGATGCGCGTGAACATCAGCCCTGCGGCTTTGGCACAACTGTAGGCGCTTAGCCCGGTGAAGGGGCGGCTTGCAGCGATGGTGAGTATGTTCACAATTTGTCCGTGTCCCTGCTCCAGCATGAAGGGCAGCACGAAGCGTGTGGTCAAGTAAAGCCCCTTCAGATTGCTTTCCACGATCTGCCACCACTCAGCGGGGTCGCTCTGTTCGATCAGCCCGGCACGCGCGGAGCCGGCGTTATTCACCAGGATATCGATGCGTCCTGTGAGCTGGCGCGTGCGTTCCACCGCGGTGCGAATAGCCGCTTCATTGGCGACATCGGCGACGCAGTAGACGGCACTGCCTCCTTCTGCCTCGATCTGCCGCGCGGTCTGTTGTAACTGGCTTTCGGTGCGGGCGACCAGCATCACTTGCGCGCCCTGTTGCGCCAGCAGGCGAGCGATCCATGCGCCGATGCCGCGCCCGCCCCCTGTAATCAATGCGACCTGTCCTGTGAACGGTTTCTCCATCACCTGTGTTTAGTTCGTCTTTTGCTGTCAGATTCCCTCTAAGGCAGCAGCATGCAACCTCCTGGGATGTCAAAACCTGCTGCGCACCGCAAAAGGGTCGGGCAACGCATGCGTTGCCCCTACAAATCTTTCTCATCGCAGGCGGAAGCCGTAGAATCGCCCGCGATTGTCCGTCCCCCCACTCCGGCACCAGACCAGCATCAGGTCACTAAGTGCCGTGCCCGTGAAGAGGAGATTATCGCCGAGCACGGCACCGTCCACGACGGAGGTACTGAAGAATCGGTTGAAGGGATTGGTGGCGGTCACTTGCAGCACACGAGTGGCCAGCACGCCGCCCAGATCCAGTTGCGCTGCAATGTACACATAGGGCACTTTGCGGTCTGCGCGCTCAAGCGTCTTCAATACAGCCCTGACCACCGGCGCCTCCCCGATGAGCGGTTGCGGGTAGAAGAAGCGAAGAGCACCTGTGGCGGCATCGAGTGAATAGAGCCAGCCATCTTGGGTGAGCATATAGACCGAGTCAGTGGTGAGATCATAGGCTGGCTGGGAGACGATAGGGGCGTGCGCGTTGGCGAACCAGAGCCATTGAAGCTGCAGAGGGCGATAACAGCCAATGCGTGCTCCGCGCACGATGAACAGCGTACCGCGTCGCTCATCAAGCGCTGCGCCTACCATGCTGCCCGTACTGTTGGGCATTGCGTTGCTCTCCAGCAAGATACCCCACCAGACCAGATCAAATCGTCCCTCTTCCCGCCCGACGAACAGGACGCGGTTGGGTAGCATCTGCATCTGCACGATAGGGGTAGGGTTGACAATGCGGAGTTGCTGGACGGTGTTGGACGCAGGCACATAGGTGCCAATATACTGGTTGGTAAGGGCGAAATAAAGCATAGTCCCATCGGAGACTAAGGGCAGGTTCGACTGGGCGACCAGTCCATCCGTCGGAAGCCACCGCGGATAGACGCTTGTGCCGCCGGTTGCCTGCGTCCAGTCGAAGTGGGCGATATATCCCTGGGCACTGATGAGATACCAGCGGTTGCCCATCACTACCCCTTGCCCGCTGGGTAGTAGTCCTATCAGCTTGGCTTCGGTTTGGACGTTGTTCTGGAAAGTGGTCTCGGCGTTCAGAGGCTGCGGTGTGGAGAAGAGGCGGGCATCAGTGCCATTGGCAGCAATCCAGAACAGTCGCCCATTGAGCAGCTGGGGGGGTGATGCCAGGGGATAGTTCGCCCATGTACTGGCGGAGGTGTGTGCAGAAACGCGCGTTTCTGCACCCGCGACAAACTCCGCTGGCGGAAGCGGTTGCGTGTTGCTGGTCGAGAGCATTTTCAGTGTGAGGAAGACGCCGTCGGTGTTCCGGTCGGTGGGTGGTCGCATGCGAATAAACAGACGACGGCTTTCGGAGGGCATAAAGGGGGTTGTCTCCTCCGCGATCATGCTGGCGTCGCTGAAGAATCGGTTGGCGTCTAATTGCTCGAAGAGGTCGATTTGCCAAGGGCTTGTGCCGGCGCCTTCGCTCGTGGCAGTTTTTAGGCGTAATGCATCGACGCCGTTGCCCTTGTTGCGCGCGAGGAGGGTGAACCAGCCCTCGCCTGCAGGCACGGTCAGATAGGGTGGCGATTCATAGTCCCACTGCCACCGGACGACCTGCCCGACGCGCACCTGCGCGGCGTCAGAGAGCGCCAGTGGCAGTCCTGTGGAGCTGGTTGCCACTGCGCGCAAAGAGAGGGTCGTTCCTGCCCACAACATGCCATCGGGCGTGCGAGTCGTCTGAGCCAGTGTTGCGCTGATCAGCACGCCCACTGTCATCCCTGCCAGGATTCGCTTCGCTCCCATTGCTGTGCCCTACCATCCTGCCAAAGCATCTGCTGCCAAGGCGGGATATGCCTGCCATCGATGCCTATAGGCGTGCGCATCAGGGTTTTTTGTTCGGCAAGGCAGCTGCCGCGCTAACAGGAATCACCCACGCGCGCGCCCTGTTTGTTTCGCTCCGTCGAATCGGCTACCAAAACATGCCCAAGCAGGCGCACCGTGGCGGCTTGGGTTGTACTGTTCCAGCCAGACCCTGCAGTTCAACAGAATGGAAGAAGCCTCTCAGCTTCGCCTTTCGCTCCCAAAAGTCTCCTGCCAAACCACCGAGATATACTCTCTATAGAGAGTACCATGTCCTTGTCGCGATTCCTGCTTAATCCGTGGGCGAATCGGGGCGATTCGCGCTGTTTGCTCCCTGTTTTTCCGTCAGCCATTCTGCCCGATGCAGGGCGCGAATTGGCAGACCGGCGCGATGCAGCCCTCCCGCGAGATGCATCAGGCAGCTCCAGTCGCATCCCAGCACGGTGGACGCACCCGTTTGTTGGATCGCAATAAGCTTGCGTTTCAGCAGTGCTTCCGAGAGGTGTGGCAGGTGGATGGCGAACAGCCCGCCGAATCCACAGCACACCTCCGCCTCTGGCAGTGGCACATACTGGACACCCTCCACCGCATGGATCAGGCGCAGGGGCGCGTTGTCTACGCCGAGCATTCGCAACAGATGGCACGAGGGGTGAGCCGTTCAGCAGCAGGGCGTAGCTATGTCGCACCATTGCGGCACATGAGCCTGAGGGCATCACGAGCGGGGTGGCAGGGTCTACCGAGTGCAGCCATGCGATTGCCATTTTGCGCGCGGCATCCCAGTGTCCTGCGTTGAAGGCGACTTGTCCGCAGCACCCGATGCGTACCACCCGATGCGCCTGTACGCCTGCTTGCCTCAGCAGTTGCTCCGCCGCGGTCGTGATGTTCCCACGCCAGCTTTCGACGAGGCAGGTTGCAAACAGTTGCACCTTCATCTATGGCTCCTGAAGCAGCACCGCATACACTTTGCCTGGACCGTGCACGCCGATGGTCAGCACCTTTTCGATATCGGCGGTACGGCTGGGTCCTGTGATGGCGATGGCGGTCACACCTTTTTCCAGTGCGTGCTGTTCCCGCATGGCTTGCACCCAGGCGGCTGCGCAGGGATAGAGGTTGCGCTGGCGGATGAGGGCGATATGCACAGGGGGCAGCAGCGAGGCGGAGCGCAGTCGTCCCGGGCCCGTGTCCATCACCAATGTGCCCGTGTCTGCCCAGGCGGCTACGGCTTCGGTGATGCCGATGTGGGCGGTTGCCCAGCGTTGCAGAGTTTCTGCGCGCTCCGCTGGCTCGTTGGGCAGTGCGCCTGTCAGCACGGTCAGCCCCGTCTGCGCAAGCCATTCCGTTAGCGCACGCCACTCCTGCAGCACTTGCGGCTCTACCAGCAGTGTCTGGGCATCTTCTGAAGCGATGATTTTCTGGATCGCTTCGATTGCCTCGCGTTCACTCTGGCAGGGCATGGCGGACACGCCGAGCGTGTGCCACGCCTGCTTCAGGGCGTGGAGCAGATCGGCGTTCGGTTCCAGCGTCCATGCTGGCTCGCTTTCCGGGGTCGCGGATTTCGCAATCACCCTGTCCTCTCCTCTTTGGGGAGAGGGGAGGTACTGGCTGGGTGGATGGCTCTTCTGGAGGGCAGCGGAGCCGGCCTGGTTCGTTTGAGGTGCGATGAGGTCGCGTGTGAGCGTCCAGCCTTTCAGCGGTCCCCAGCCTTTTTCGATCCAGCCGTTTTTGGCTCGCGTTGTGAGTACGCGCGTGCCCCAGCGGACGAGGCGCGTCCAGAGAGCAGGGTGGCGTGCTGCCCAGCTGTAGAGTTGCAGTCCCAATCGCTCCCACCATGGCAGGCAGTGTTTGACCGCATGGGCTCGCCAGCGCACCAGCAGGTCATGTAGCGGGATGCCGACGGGGCAGACTTCCGTGCATGCGCCGCACAGCGTGCTTAGGTGCGCCAGTTCCGCCCGTCGCTGGTTAGATGCCTTTCCGTTTTTGGCAAGCATAGGCGTCAGGATTGCCCCGATAGGGCCGGGATAGACCGAGTCGTAGGCGTGTCCGCCGATGGCTTGATAGACGGGGCACACATTCAGGCATGCGCCGCACCGGATGCAGCGCAGGGCGTCTTCCATGGGCGTGCCCAGCCAGCGGGACCGTCCGTTGTCCACAATCACCACATGCAGTTCGCTGGGTGCATCATCGGATGGGGGAGGCGGGCTGGGGGTAAGCATCGACACATACACGGTGATGGCTTGCCCTGTGGCGCTACGGGGCAGCACTCGCATCAGAATCTCGGCCTCCTCCCAGGTGGGCACGAGGCGTTCCAGCCCCAGCAGCGCCACATGGAGAGGGGGGAATGTGCTGACCATACGCGCGTTGCCCTCGTTGGAGAAGATCAGGAGTGAGCCGCTTTCAGCGATGGCGAAGTTGACGCCCGTGAAGCCCATCTGTGCGGTCAGGAACACCTCGCGCAGCGCGGCGCGTGCAGCGGCGGTCATTGTGGGGATGTCGTCGCTGAGTGGCATGCCCAGATGCTGGTGCAGCAGGGCAGCGATCTCCTCTCGGCGCTTGTGGATAGCGGGTGTAATGATATGCGAGGGTCGCTCACCTGCCAGCTGAATGATGAACTCACCCAGATCGGTCTCCACCACGCGCATGCCCGCATGCTGCAGCGCCTCGTTCAAGCCGATTTCCTCGCTGACCATCGACTTGCTTTTGGCGATGAGCGACACGCCGCGCGCCTGTGCCAGCTGCACGATGTAGCTGCATGCCTCTTTTGCCGTTTTTGCGAGGAAGATTTTTCCACCGCGCTGTTCCACTTGCTGGATGAACTGCTCCAGATAGTGGTGTAGGTGCTTCAGGGTGCGGGCGCGGATGGCGGTGGCATGGGCACGCACTTTTGGGGCGTCGGGCAGAGCCTTCCATGCGGCACGGCGCGCCGGCTCGAAGCTGCTCACCCCACGCCGCAGTGCCGCCTGCAACGCTTCGTCTGAGAGCGCACGCTCTATCTGCGCCTGAAGCGATCCGAAAGGTCCCTTCACTTGAGCCTATCTCCCAATGCCTGCGTTATCAGCATACCATGCAGAGCGCTGGAACAGCAGGGGCGAACACACAGGTTCGCCCCTATTACAAACCCATTTGACTGCCTATTTCTGAAGCAGGAACTATTTCTGAAGCAGGAACAGGAATCGATCGCCTGAGGGAGAACAGCATTCCGGGCACGGGAGGTTTGCACCCTATGTCGCAGGCAACGGCGAGAACGGGTGGCTATGTGATTGGCGTGGATGTGGGTACTGCGAGTGTGCGTGCGGGGCTGTTCGACCTGAAGGGCGATCGTCAGGCGATCAGCACTGAATCCATCCAGATTCATCGTCCGCAGCCTGATTACGCCGAGCAATCGTCTGAGGATATCTGGCGGGCGATAGGCGTGGTCGTGCCGCGTGTGGTGCAGCAGGCGTCCATTCCGCCGGAGGCGGTGGTCGGCATCGGCTTCGATGCTACCTGCTCGCTGGTGGTGCTGGATCGCGCTGATCGACCGCTCAGCGTCTCGCCGACGGGAGATCCGCGTTGGAATGTTATCATGTGGATGGACCACCGTGCCACGCGCGAAGCGGAGGAGATTAACGCGGGTGGGTACGAAGTGCTGCGCTATGTGGGTGGGGTTATCTCGCCCGAGATGGAGACGCCCAAGCTGCTCTGGCTCAAACGCCATCTGCCTTCCGTTTTCGAGAAGGCGGGCAAGTTTTTTGACCTGGCCGATTTCCTTGTATATCGCAGCACGGGCAACAATCTCCGCAGCGTCTGCACCAAAGTCTGCAAGTGGACCTATCTGGCGCACGAATCGCGTTGGGACGAGCAATATCTGCGGGCGCTGGGCATCGAGTCGATACTGGAGGGTGGGCGTGCTGGTGAGGCGATTCGTCCGCTGGGCGAATCGGCGGGGCGGTTGACGCCGGAGGCAGCCCGTCATCTTGGCTTGACCGAGCGTACTGAGGTGGCGGTGGGCATTATCGATGCGCATGCGGGCGCGGTCGGTTTGCTGGGTGCGGTCTGGAGTGGGCAAGCGCGTCCCGATGCTGCGCAGCTGGAGCGGGCGATGGCGCTGATTGGTGGCACCTCCTCGTGCCTGATGGCGCTCTCGCGTGAGGCTCGCTTTGTACCCGGCGTGTGGGGGCCCTACTACGGTGCGGTGTTGCCTGATATGTGGATGAATGAGGGGGGTCAATCGGCAGCGGGTGCGCTCATCGACTATACCTTGCAACACCATGTGCAGTATGCCACGCTGGAGGCGCAGGCGCAGGCGGAAGGCATCAGTGTTTATGAAGTGGCGAAATCGGCTCCTCGATAAGCTGAGTGCGGGACTGCCCTTCTCCGCGTTGCTCACGCGCGGGCTGCATGTCTATCCCGACCATTACGGCAACCGCAGTCCCTATGGCGACCCGCATTCGCGTGGGATTGTCGATGGGCTGACGCTGGATATAAGCCCCGAATCGCTTGCCCTGCTTTACTATGCCACCTTGCAGGCGCTGGCGTACAACATTCGCGATGTGCTACGCGCTCTTGGCGAAGCGGGTTACCAAATAGAGTCGATCTATGCGACGGGCGGCAGTGTGAGGAACCGTTATTGGCTGCAGGAGCATGCGGACGCGACGGGCTGTCGGGTGATTATCAATCGCGAGCCGGAGGCGGTGCTGCTGGGTGGTGCGATCTTGGGCGCGGTCGCTGCGGGCGTGTATCCTGATATACCAAGCGCCATGCATGCCATGAGCCGTCCGGAGCGCGTGATTGAGCCGAACCCTGCCACCGCCGAGTACCATGCGGTGCGCTTCGAAATCTTTCGCGAGATGTATCAGCAGCATCTGGAGAGGCGTCGTCGGATGGCACGGTTCATTTAAACACCACCCGCAGTGCGTCGGCAATATGGCGCAGCCCCAGCTCTGGAAAGGCGCGATAGCCGCCCACCTCTGCCGTGATATAGCCTGAATAGCCGATTGACTCCAGCGCGGCGCGCACTTCCATCCAGGGCAGGTCGCCCTGCAAGGGATTGGCAAAGCCCTGGATCGTACCGATGTCGAGACGGAAATCCTTCACATGCACCCGTTTAATGCGTGGTCCCAGAATGCGGATCCACTGCTGGGGATAGCCAAATGCCAGCACATTGCCGGCGTCGAAGTAAGCGCCCACCCATTCGCTGTCGATCTCGTCGAGAAAGCGCGCCATTTCCAGCGGGCTGAGCAGGAAGCGGTTCCACACATTTTCCACAGCAATAGAGACTCGCTGTCGCTTGGCTTCTGGAGCGAGCTGTCGGAGCGCGTTTTGGGCACGTGTGTAAGCGACATCATAGGGCACCTCGGGGGTTACTACACCGGGCACGACCAGAACAGCCTCCACGCCGAGCGCGTTTGCCAGGCGCAGCTGGTGGCGGCAGAGTTCGATAGCTTGCTCACGCACCGCCGCGTCGGGATGCGTGAAAGGCACACTCCAGTAGACACCGGTGGAGAGCGAACTCAGCTCGATACCGATCTCGTCCGCCATCTGGCGGATGGCACGGGCGTCGGCATCGCTGGTCTGGGGGCTAAGTATGCCCTGCAGCTCCATATTGAACTCGATTGCGTCGAAGCCCGACTCTTTTGCGGTGCGCAGGCAGGTTTTGACATCCCAGTTGCCTGGCAGTGTCCAGCGATTGATCCCGATTTTGAAGGGCGGCATATTGTTATTTTACCGAAAAAAAAATAGGGCTCGCTTCGCGAGCCCCTGGCAGAGATGCTCTCCGGTTGAGAGCAGGACGACCCTTGCACTGCTCTTAGACGATGCATCTCTGCCTATGTTCTGCTTTTCGGGGTTTACATCTCCTCTTCGCCGCCGCGTCCGCCCATGCGCAGTCCGCGTCGTCCGCCACCGCCACCCGTCTCTTCAGGCATTGAGCGGCTGGGGCCGCCGGGTGGTGTGACGGCTGGCGGTCCGCCCCCGAAGCCGCCCATGCCTGGCGTTCCGAAGCCGCCCCCTGCCGGCGCTCCCACAGGCGCTGCTGCCATCGGGTTCTCGATTTGAGCGCGTACACTTGCCAGATCGGGCATCTGAACGGCTGGCAGTGGCTCCGGCATCATGTTGTTGCTGATTACAAACAGCACGATCAGCACCACAACGCCCAGCGCAATGACCCCGATCGCGACCGCATCAACACCTTTTTGCATAGCGTTCGTACCTCCTTGCCGAGGAGACCTACAGGTCTGCCCGCTGGATTATAGCATACCTGATTCGACGGTGTCCGCTTCTCTCCTGCAGGGAAAGAGTCGGGCGTGGCGAATTCCCATGCTTATGGTTCGACAGCAAGGTTTGTCGCCTTATAATCTGGAGATTGGCGACCCTGTAAGGCGCGTTCGGCGACTGCGCATTCATCCGGGTGAGCTGATCGAGACGGGGCGCAGGCGCAAACTCACGCTGAGGCAACTGGTGCAGGCGGTGGAGCCATGCACCTTTTTGCTTATTGGGGAGGAGCATAGCGAGGCACGCCATCACCAGTTTCAGGCAGCGGTCATCGACGCGCTGGTGAGGGCGGGGCGCTCGGTGATTGTCGGGATGGAGATGTTCGACCGCACGAAGCAGTACCCGCTGAATCTCTGGACGCTGAACCGCCTGAGCGAAGCGGAGTTCCTCGAGCAGAGTGACTGGTGGCGTCAGTGGGGTTTCGATTTTGCGTTGTATCGCCCGATTTTTGAGGTGGTGTACCGTCATCGGTTGCGGCTGGTGGCGTTGAATGTGCCGCGCTTGGTGGTGCGTCAGGTCGCGCAACAGGGCTGGGTATCGCTCGCCGAGTCGGAGCGCATGGGCATCACGGCGCTTGACCTGAGCCAGTCGGATCATCGCCAGCTCTTTAATGCGCTGATGAGCGATCATCCAGGAACCACGCCTGCGGGGCATGAGGGGCATATTGATCCCGCGCATGAACGGTTCTACGAGGCGCAGGTGCTGTGGGACACGGCGATGGCGGACAGCGCGTTGCACTATTTGGAGCGTACGGTGCCTTCGCCCCGGCTGATTTTTGTCATTCTGGCGGGGAACGGGCATGTGATGTACGATGTAGGGATTGCCTTGCGCTTGCGTCAGCGCACAGATCGTCTGATTGCGAGTGTGGTGTGTCTGCCTGTTAGCGATCAGCCGATGGAGATCCGTGCATCACTTGCCCACTTTGTCTGGCTGCCGCCTGCGGGCAGGTAAGGGCTATCCTGTCTGAAGCAGTTTGAGCATTTCGCGGTCTAATTTGTGTCCGCGCCACGATTCGTAGGTGACATCGGTGCGCTCGCTATCCAAAATGCCGAACGCGCCGCGAAACTCCCACAGGGCCCAGCCCCAGCCTGCCTGCTTCCACAGGGCGAGCAGGTCGCGCATCCACGCCAGCACCACGCGATGAGGGGTTTGGTTGTAGGCTCCAAATTCACCGACCATGATGCCCACGCCTTTGCTTTCCAGTTGCTTCCAGCGGGCATAGAAGGTCTCCCAGAGGCGTTGTTTGTCCCAGAGGGTATCGCCTTCACGCAGGGGGTACTCGGTGGGTGTTTCCCACTTGTCTGCTCCTTGCACCCAGCTGGCTTTGTAGTGGGTCAAGCGGAAGGGTTGATAGCCGCGGGTCGCCTGTGCCACTTTCAGGTTGACCAGTTCCTCGGCGGGCGTAATGCCCCAGTCGCGTCCGTCGCAGATGACCAGCCGGTCGGGGTCCTCCTTGCGGATGGCTTCCAGCACGCGCTCCACCACGCGGCGATGGCTGTTCGCATCCACCAGCGATGGCTCGTTGAACAGGTTGAAGCTCAGCTGGCGGTTGGGGATACCTTTGTAGCGGTGGGCGAACTGGGCCCAGTGATGGGCGCACAGCTTTTGTGCCTCCTCGTCGCGCCAGAGGTTCAGCGGTTCAGGTGGCGAGGCAACGGTGTAGCCTGGCGCGCGATGGAAATTAATCTGTACATGCACGCCATGTTTCTCGCCGAATCGCGCTGCCTCATCGATCTCGCGCAGCACCTCTTCGCGCAGGCGATAGGGGTTGTGGGGGGCGGTCCAGATGCGGTAATCCATCGGCAGGCGGACAAAGTTGAACCCCAGTTCAGCAATCCATTCGAAGTCGCGCTCGTCGAAGCGCCTGTTGCCCCAGTCCCGATGGAACTTATTCTGCAGGTTGAACCCGCGCCACCGGGGCAGTTTCTCCGCTTTCGGTTCCGGCAGACGGCGTGTTTGCATAGCGGATTTCTGGTTCGCCCTGAAGCGGTTTTGTCCTGCTTTGGAGCAAATACGCCTTAAATCGGGGAAAATCACGCCTTCTCTATCGGAAATTGCTTGTCCTGTTGCAGGAATCGTGGTCGAAGTGTGGTATAATGAGTAAGGACACGAAAGGCAACCAAATCATCCCTCTTTTGTGTCCTCTAAATCACTCCCCGCAGGGGAAAGGAGATTCACTGATGCGTTCTGCAGCGCAGTGGCTGAAGTGGCTGAGGCGCGTGGGTCTCATGTTCGCGCCGTGCGTGTTGACGGTATTCCTGAACGCCCCGATCGCCGGTGCCCAGGTACCCATTCGGGTACAGATGCAAGGGCACCAGAACCCCGTGCAGATTGGAACCTTGACCTGGACCGTCCAGAACAACAATACCGGGCACGATGAGTTCATGACGGCGGTCTTTCGGTTCCAAGGAGGCTGGGGTCAAATTCTGGACCCTATTTATGATTTCCGCTGGTTCCAGATTATTAATGACGCCAGCAACCCTCAGAACTGGTTTCCGACCTGGAATAGGAATCGCCCGAATTTCCCCGTGGTAGACCCGCCCGCCGGCGGTTGGGACTACCAGTATGGGCCTGACCATGTGCGTAATGGCGGTCAGCGCAACCAGCGCAATCCGGGTGAAGGCGCAGACAACTCGCCTTACTACGAAAACGACGATGATGGGAATACTTACGCCTTTCCCAACTTCTCCGGGCAATACCGCTTTAACCATCCTGACACCAATAACCGCGATGTCCATCGGGAAGGTGATTGGAGTACCTTTCTGGATACACCCAGTATCCCGGCAGGTGAGAACGTGCTGTTCAAGACCTTTCTTGTGGTGGTTCGGCACGGGAGCAACACGATCACGCCGGGGCAGCAGGAGTTCGTGAAGCTGGCGGGCTTCTCGTGGCGGCTGGACGGCGGCGCCATTCAGGACATCACTAAGTTAGGGGCGCTTGACCCGACACGCGAGAAGCAGAAAATCATGCAGGCGCTGGGCAATTCGGGCTTCCAGGACTGGAACACCATCCAGCCGACTGCCTTCACCATGGTGCCCGAGCCTGCCTCGATGCTGGCGCTGGGTGTGGGGCTTGCCGGATTGCTGCTCCGTCGGAAGCGACACGCCTCGTAGCCTATCGGCATTCTGCGGATGGGCATCTGCGCGGAGGGCAGGTGTTGCCACCTGCCCTTCCTTTAGCCCCAGTGATGGGTAAATTTACCCGTTTGGTGGGTAAATTTTACCCATGGTGTATCCACGCTGGATTGCCGATCGCATAGAGCGACTGAGTGCGATTATGCCTGACGCCTTTCGTAAAGGGCGCAATCTGGCTATTCCAGTGCCTGGAGCACGCGGAGGGCAATCTGGGCGTTGCCCGCTGGTGGCATGAGGTAGATGCCCTGCGCGTATGGAGCTGCTTCGCGTATGAACTGCTGCGCAATCTCCAGTCCCACTTCGAGGGCGCATTCTTCTGGTGCTTCTGCCATGCGCTGCAGCACCGCTTGTGGAATGCGGATGCCCGGCACCTCGTTATGCATGAACTCGGCGTGGCGTGCGCTGCGCAGGGGCAACACGCCCACGAACCATGGCACCCGCAGTCGCTGGCACAGGGTCGCGGTCGCCTCCACGATGGGCATCTCAAAAATCGGTTGCGTATAGACCAGATGCGCTCCTTCCTCCACTTTCCGCTGCAGCCGTTCGCGTTCCATTTCTGGATCGGGTGCGAGTGGATTGTAGGCGACCGCAATCGTGAAGTTCGCCCGCATGCCGATGGAGTTGCCTGCCAGATCGATGCCCTCGTTGAAGCGTTTGAGGATGCGCACCAGTCCGATGGCGTCCACATCGAACACGCTGGTGGCGGTCGGGTAGTCGCCAATCTGTGCCGGGTCGCCTGTGATTGCCAGCACATTGCGGATGCCCAGTGCGTGTGCCCCCAGCAGGTCTGACTGGATTGCCAGCAGGTTGCGGTCGCGGCAGGCGAAGTGCATCATGACCTCGATTCCTGCCTGTTCCTGAATCAAGTGCGAGATTGCCATCACATTCATGCGCAGTCGGGCGCGTGCTCCATCGGAGATATCGATGAGATGCACGCCGTGCTCTTTGAGCAGGCGTGCGTTGTCGATCACCTTTTGCACACTCAGCCCGCGTGGCAGGTCGAGTTCAACGGTGATCACGCGCTCCTTGCCCAGCAAGCGGGACAGGCGCGAGGGTTCGGCGAGCGGGAGTTCGGCAGGTTTCCGCTCGCGCAGGGTGGCTTGGGGGGCAATGGTTGTGCGGCGTGGTTGGACTCCTGCCACTGCTTGTGCCACGGCGCGGATATGCTCGGGTGTGGTGCCGCAGCAGCCGCCGACCAGTTGTGCGCCGGCTTCCACCAATCGTGCGGCATATCGCCCGAAATATTCGGGCTGAATATCGTATACCACCTGTCCGCGCACCAGCTGGGGCAAGCCAGGGGTCGGCATCGCGGAGAGGGGTTTATCGGTGGCGTGCGCCATCATGCGGATGATGTCGAGCATGCGCTGGGGTCCCACGATGCAGTTCGCGCCGATGAGGTCCACCTCCAGCGTGCTGAGTTCGCGTGCGAATCGTTCGGGCAAGCCTTCCATCAGCGTTTCGCCGTCCTCGATAAAGCCTTTGGAGGCGATCAGGGGCAGGTCGGGCGCGAGGGCGCGAATGGCGCGAATGGCGACCATCAGCTCGCGCGGGTCGGCGAAGGTCTCCAGAATGATGCCATCCACGCCCGCTTCGATGAGGGCTTGTGCCTGCTCGGTGAACGCCTGCTGTGCTTCCTGCAGACGGATTTCGCCCAGCGGCTCCAGGGGCTTGCCTACGGGTCCCATCGAGCCGAACACGAGTGCGTCGGTGCCGACCGCTTCGCGAGCGAGTTGCACGCCTGCCTGGTTCACCTGCCTTACCAGCGCTTCGGGTGAGCCGTACTGTTCCAGCAGGTGCTGTGCGGCGGGCAGCTCACTGCCCCGTTCGGGAATGTTGAGCAGGCGGATGCGGTTGGAGGTATAGGTGTTGGTTTCGATGAGGCGTGCGCCTGCTTCGTAATATTCTCGGTGCAGTGCGCGCACTTGGTCGGGATGGGTCAGGTTCGCCAGGTCGTGGGGTGGCGCGATGCCGCGCATTGCCAGCATTGTGCCCACCGCGCCATCCGCTACCAGAACCCCCTGCTTCAATCGCGCATGAAACTCCTGTCGCGTCATCCGAAGGGATTGTACCACACTTGCGCTTTCATGCCATAATAAAGAGGTGCTGCGGGGCAAGGCCGCCTGCGGTTTAGCCCGACGCTGTGGTCGCGCAGTTTTAAACAACAGCTGATCATTCGGGGTGATTGCTCTCACACCATACCCTCTTCCTCGCGGGGAGAGGGGGGTAGGGGAGCGGTTCTCGAACACTCAATCACGACACAGGAGGCTTGGAGGATGAAGCGAGTCTATCTTTTTGAGGAAGGACGCGCGGACATGCGTGACCTGTTAGGCGGGAAGGGCGCGAATCTGGCGGAGATGACCCATATCGGTCTGCCCGTGCCGCCGGGCTTTACCATCACGACTGAGGTGTGCCGCGACTACATTCGGCGCGGGCGTTTGCCCGAGGATTTGATGGACGAAGTGCGCAAGAAACTACAGGTGGTGGAGCAGCGCGTGGGGAAACGCTTTGGCGACTCTGAGAACCCGCTGCTCGTCTCCGTGCGCTCCGGCGCCAAGTTCTCTATGCCGGGCATGATGGACACCATTCTCAATTTGGGGCTGAATGACCAGACCGCACTGGGCATGATCCGTCTGACTCAGAACCCGCGCTTTGTGTACGATGCCTACCGCCGATTTATTATGATGTTCAGTGATGTGGTGATGGACATTCCCAAGAAGCTGTTTGAGGAGCGGTTTAGCGAACTCAAGGCACGGCTGGGTGTAACGCAGGATACCGAAGTGCCCGCGGACGCGCTAAAAGCTCTGGTGGAGGAGTTCAAGGGGATTGTACAGGAGCATGGCAAGGAGTTTCCTCAGGATCCGTGGGTGCAGTTAGAGATGGCGATCGAGGCGGTGTTCCGTTCATGGAATAACGAGCGGGCGGTGGTCTATCGTGAGCGGGAGCGAATCCCGCACGATTTGGGCACCGCGTGCAATGTGCAGGCGATGGTGTTCGGCAACATGGGCGACGATTCGGGCACGGGCGTCGCCTTCACGCGTGACCCGGCGACGGGTGAGAAGGTGCTGTATGGGGAGTTTCTGCCGAACGCCCAGGGGGAGGATGTGGTCGCGGGCATTCGCACGCCTCTGCCGTTGGATGCGCTGCGCGAGATGATGCCCGAAGTGTATCAGCAGTTTCTGGAGATTGCCGACCGCTTGGAGCGTCACTATCGCGATATGATGGATTTGGAGTTTACCATTGAGCGTGGCAGGCTCTGGATGTTGCAGTGTCGTGTGGGCAAGCGCACGGGGCGCGCGGCGGTCAAGATTGCGGTCGATATGGTGCAGGAGGGGCTGATTGGGCGGGATGAGGCGGTGTTGCGTGTCTCGCCGAGCCATTTGGATCAGGTTCTGCATCCTCATCTGGACGAGCGCGCCCTCGCGACGGGCGAGTATCCCCTGATTGCCCAGGGGCTGGGCGCGTCGCCTGGGGCCGCCAGTGGGCGCGCGATTTTCGATCCCAAACGCGCCATCGAAAGGGGCAAAACGGAACCCGTGATTCTGGTGCGTCCGGAAACGAACCCGGACGATGTGGGCGGAATGCTTGCTTCCCAAGGCATTCTCACCGCGCGTGGGGGAATGACCAGTCACGCAGCAGTGGTCGCTCGCGGTTTTGGCATCCCGTGCGTGGTTGGCTGCGAAGCCATCACGGTAGACGAAGCGAATGCTCTCTTTACTGTCGTTGTGAATGGCGAGACCCTCACAGTGCGCGAGGGGGATCCTATCAGCATCGACGGCTCAACAGGCAAGGTCTATCTGGGTGCCGTGCCCACGCAGCTGCCCGAACTGGGCCATGAGATGGCAACCCTGCTCGGCTGGGCAGACCAGTTCCGCCGCCTGCGTGTGCGGGCGAATGCGGACACGCCCCAGGACGCTGCCCGCGCGCTGGAGTTTGGGGCGGAAGGGATCGGGCTTGTCCGCACCGAGCATATGTTTTTTGGGGAGAAGCGACTACCCATCGTGCAGGAGATGATTCTCGCCAAAACGGCGAAAGAGCGGCGCGAGGCGCTCTCGCGGCTGCTGCCCTTCCAGCGGGAAGATTTTCTGGGCATTTTTGAGGTGATGCGCGGGTTGCCCGTCACGATTCGGCTGATTGACCCGCCGCTGCACGAGTTCCTACCGCGCTATGAGGAGCTGTTGCGCGAGGTGATAACGCTGGAGCTGACCGCGCCCGATTCGTCGGCACTAACGGAGCGGCGACGCCTGTTGCAGCGTGTGGAGGAGCTGCAGGAGGCGAACCCGATGCTGGGGCTGCGGGGAGTACGCCTTTCGATTCTCTACCCCGAGATTGTGGAGATGCAGGTGACGGCGATTATGGAGGCGGCGGCAGAAGCGCAGCGGCGCGGCTATGACCCCCATGTGGAAATCATGATCCCGCTGGTGGGGCATGTGAACGAGCTGAAAGTGGTGCGCGACAATCTGGAACGGGTTGCCAAAGAGGTGATGGCGCATGAGGGGGTTCAAATTGACTATAAGTTCGGCACGATGATCGAGATTCCGCGTGCTGCGCTCACCGCGGACGAGATTGCCCAGTATGCTCAGTTCTTCTCTTTCGGCACGAACGACCTGACGCAGACGGTGTTCGGTTTCAGCCGTGACGATGCCGAAGGCAAGTTCCTTGCGTATTATGTGGAGCAGAAGATCCTGCCCGACAACCCGTTCGTCACGCTGGATCAGGAGGGTGTGGGCAAGTTGATTGAGATGGCGGTGCGGGCGGGACGCGCGGTGCGGCGCGAGTTGAAAATCGGCCTCTGTGGCGAGCATGGGGGCGACCCGGCTTCGATCGAGTTCTGCCACGAGCTGGGGTTGGATTATGTAAGCTGCTCGCCCTATCGCGTGCCGATTGCCCGCTTGGCAGCCGCGCAAGCCGCCCTGCGTCAGCGCGTCGCTGTGCTGGTGGATAAATAGCCGGTCTGATGAGTTGCCCGAGTACTTAAACAAACACAGCCATGAACGAGGAGATTACTGCTGAGTTGAGTGTGGAGCAGCTGCACCCTGCGCTGGCGGAGCCGTTGCGTGTGTTACCCGTGGTGAAGTTTGTCGCCCGCAGCGAGATTGGCAAGGTGCGCGAGAACAACGAGGACAAGTTCGACTTCTACGAGCCGGACGCGCCTGATCAGTTGGCTGCGCGTGGCAGCGTCTATCTGGTGTGCGATGGCATGGGCGGTCATGAAGCGGGGCAGATTGCCAGCGAGCTGGCGTCCAAGTTGTTCCTGCACCATTATTATCACAGCGAGGGCACTCCCCAGCAAGCGGCGGAACGCGCGGTGCTCCAGGCGCATCTTTACATTCAACGGATGGGGCAAGCCGTGCCATCCCGTCGCGATATGGGCACGACGCTGACCGCGCTCATTGTGCGTCAGGATGAGGGCATTCTGGTGCATGTGGGCGACAGTCGTTGCTATCGCTTGCGCGAGGGTGAGCTGCAGCAACTCACGCGCGACCATACACTTGTGCAGGAATGGGTGGCTCAGGGTCTGCTGACGCCGGAGGCGGCGCGTTTTAGCCCTTACAGCAGCGTGATCACGCAGGCGATTGGCGTGGAAGGCGAGCGAGGATCGCTCAAACCCGATATCGAGACTTTCCCGTTGCAGGAGGGTGATCTGTTTCTGCTCTGCTCCGACGGTTTGACCGACATGCTGGACGACGCGGAGATTGCCGCGATTGTGCGCAGCCATCCCCCTACGCAAGCCGCGTGGACGCTGGTGGAGCGTGCCTTAGCTGAGGGTGGGCGTGATAACATTACGGTCGTGCTGGTGCAGATTCGGGAACTCAAGCGGGTGGCAGGCGAGGCGTAGACCGATTAGATCCCTCTCCTCTTTGGGGAGCGATCAGGGTGAGGGGTCAGAGAGGCGCATTTAGAATATCACCACTCGTGCGCTTTCTACGCCCTCCAGTTGCCGAATCTGTGCCAGCACCTCTTGTGGGATGGGGTCGTCCACCTGCAGCATCATCACGGCGCGTCCGCCGATATGCTCGCGCCCGACATGCATGCCGGCAATATTGATCTGATGGTTGCCGAGCAGCGTGCCCACACGCCCGATGATGCCTGGGCGGTCGTGATGTTCCGTCACCAGCAGGATGCCCTCCGGCTTGATGTCCACGAACAGGTCATCCAGGTGGGTGATGCGCAGGTCGTGCCGTCCGAACACGGTGCCCGTCAGTCGCTGTTCGCCCTGGGCGGTGGTTGCGCGAGTGGTGATGGTGTCGGGGTAGAGTTCCGATTCGGTGCGGTGGCTCCATTCCAATTTTAGCCCGCGTTGCTGTGCAATCAGGGGTGCGTTGACCAGATTCACTGGGGTATCGGTGGTGCGTGTGAACAGTCCGACGAGGGCTGCGCGCGCGATCATGTCGAGCGGGACACCTTCCCAGTCGCCTGCAAAGCGTACATGGAGGCTCTCCACGGGTGCGTTGAGCAGTTGCGCGTGCATCTGTCCCATCCGTTCTGCCAGTTGTAAATAGGGTTGCACGCGCTCCAGTTGTTCGGCGGGGATGGGGGGTAGGTTGACAGGGCTGCGCGGCACACCTCCTGTGAGCACCGCCACGATCTGCTCCGCCACATCGATGGCGACCTTCACTTGCGCTTCCTCGGTCGATGCGCCCAGGTGGGGTGTCAGCACATTCTGGGGTTGGTGGAGCACGGTTAGATCGGGGGGCGGCGGTTCCTGCGGGAAGACATCGAGCGCAGCGCCTGCCACATGTCCCGTCTCGATGAGCGTGGCGAGCGCGTCCAGATCGATGAGTTCGCCTCGTGCGCAATTGACAATCCGCACGCCGGGCTTTGTTTGTGCGAGCCGTTCCCGATTGAGCAGGTGATGGGTTTCTGGGGTCAGAGGGGCGTGTAGGCTGATAAAATCGCTGCGGGCGAGCAGCGCGTCGAGGCTTACTGGCTCTGCGCCGAGTTGCTGCACATGGGGGGGCGGCACGAAGGGGTCATACGCCAGCACTTGCATGCCGAAGGCACGCGCGCGTCGAGCCACTTCTCTGCCGATTTTGCCGATGCCGATGATGCCCAGCGTTTTTTTGTAAAGCTCCACGCCCATAAACGCACTGCGCTTCCATTCGCCAGCGCGCAGGGAGCGGTCGGCTTGTGGCACTTTGCGGGCAAGTGCGAGCAGCAGGGCGAAGGTCAGCTCCGCCGCGGCGATGGTGTTGCCTTCGGGCGAGTTCACCACCACGATGCCGCGCTGGGTTGCCGCTTCCACATCGATATTGTCCACACCGACGCCTGCCCTGCCGATGACCTTGAGGCGCGTTCCCGCCTCAATCAGGGTGGCGTCCACTTGGGTCTGCGAGCGCACCATCAGCGCGTCGTAGTTGTCTATCGCCGTCAGCAGCTGTTCGGGCTTCAGTCCGGGGCGATAGTCCACTTCACCTGCTTGACGCAGGATATTTAGCCCTTCCTCCGCGATCGGGTCACTTACCAAAATGCGCGGCATGGTTCTGATTGGCCATATAATCCAGATGCTGGTTGGCAAGCATATAGGGAAAATCGGGCTTGCGCCGCATCCACACATACGCGCGTTGACGCTCGACAGGTGGAAGATGATCGATCAGTTCAGGAATCGTAACGAAGCGATAGCCTTTCGCCTTCAGCGCGTGCAACACCGTTGGCAGCACGGCAACCGTTTGCGGATAGGTGTCATGCATGAGTAGGATTGCACCATTCTGGACGCGCTCCACATAGTGATGAATCCAGAATTTGGTATCACTCACATGCAGGGGGTCGCCCGCCACTGTGCGCATCACCACGGGCAATCCCCATGCATGGGCTGCATTCAGCACATGCCGATTGTAGCGCAGCCAGGGTGGGCGATACGCTACAAACTGTACCCCCAGCCGTCGAATCACGATTTCGCTGTCGCCAATTTGTCGCCAGACTTCATCTTCTGTCAGGCGTGTCTGGAGTTGATGGTCATAGCTGTGGCAGCCGATGGCGTGTCCTTCAGCGACGGCACGCCGAATAATTTCCGGGTGCTGCTTAACTTTTTTGCCGACGACAAAGAAGGTGGCACGAACGCCCTCCCTTTTTAAGATATCCAGCACGAGAGGTGTCGTGGCGGGATTGGGGCCGTCGTCGAAGGTGAGTGCGATCTCGGGGAGCGCACGATTGCCGCGCCAGAGGGTGCCTTCGGGGTCGAAAATGTCCTCGCCTCGCCAGCGCGCCAGCCAGTAATGCCAGCTGAAAACCCGTTCGGGCGGTTCGCCCAATTGTGCAGGCAATACCCATCGCCCCAACCCTATCAGCAGCAACAGCGTAATCAGCCCGGCAAACAACCAACTCAGGCGACGCATGGCTGGAGTATACCCAATTGCCTTACAGGGAATTGGTCAATCCGAAGCGTTGGGCGCAGAGGGGCAGGTATTCACAGATTTCGCAGTGCGGGATCGGCTCCGGTTGGAGTAAATCGAAGTCGGTGCGCAGGATCTGGAGCGCGAGGTCGTCCAGCAGCAGCGCGAACTCTTGCAGTTCGGTGGAGGTGAGGACGACGGTCGCCTTCTCGCCCGCACGCAGGGCGTAGATCGAGATCAGCAGTGGGCGGTCGGGGTAGTGGTGCTGCAGTAGGAGCGCGTAGCAGTGGAGCGCAAGGTCGTTTGCCACCTGTTCCTCCGTGACCACCTCGCGCTGACTTTTGTAGTCGATAATTTCGAGCGTGCCATCGGGATGTTCATCTACGCGATCGAGCCGTCCGACCAGCACATAGTCGCCTCGGTCCATGCGCAACAGTTTTTCGGTGAAGAGGATGCGGGTGGTCGAAGGCTGGGTTGATTGGCGTTCGTAATAGTCGGCGATAAGCGTGTGTCCCAGTTGCTTGTGCGCCTCGCTCTGTTCGGGTGTTTCGAAGCCTTCCGTGCTCCAGAGCGTTTCCAGCGCGTGGGCGATCTGCTGGCGGGAGATGGTTTCTGCACCCCCCAGCTGATGGAACACCTGCAGCACGCGGTGCAGGTTTGCGCCCATTGTCAGCGCGGGGTTGGGGCGGCGGAATCGGCGCCCGAGGGGTGAGAGATATGCCCAGAAGTATTTCACCCGGCAGGTCAGGTAGGTTCGGATGCGTGTGGGGCTGAGTGTTGGCTTATGTAGAGGCATGGCTCCCTAAGTGTTGCAGGTGCAGTGCGCCGAAGTTTGCCAGCATAAACAGCGCCTCTACCTCTGCCAGGGTGAACTCACGCGGGGCAGTGGTCAGCAGTAGCAGGGTACCGAACGCCTGTTCCGCTGTTTGCAGGGGCACTGCCAACGCGGACTGGAAATGGCCGGGCAGTGGCTCCTTCAGGTTCTGGGGGTGGCGTGCGAGGTCCGGTGCGGCGAGGGGTGCGTTGAAGGCGCAGACCCAGCCGGGCAAGCTGTACTGGGCGTCGGGATAGTGATTCAGCAGGGCGTGCTCGGGTGGCGTCACCCACACGGGCTGTAGCCGTGCCGATCCGGAGGCGAAGTAAATCACACAGTAATCGGTGGGTACCAGCCGGATCGCGTTCTGGGCGAGCAGTGCAAGCCATTCTTCGACCGTGCGTACTTCACTCAGGTGGAGCGAAAACTCGTACAGGGTGGTAAAGAGGGCGTGGCGTGTCGCCAGTTGTTCCTGAAGCAGGGCATAGCCCACCAGCAACGCGATGTGCCCCGTTAGGGTGGCGAGTGGCAAGCGGTGCGTGGCGTTGGGTTGTCCCGAATCTTCGACGCCTGCTGATTCCCAACTGGGCAGTGCGGACATCAGCACGCCGAGGGTACGCCCCGCCAGTCGTAGGGGAAACAGCATGAGGTTCAGCCCCTGCTCGGTGGTCAGGGTAAAGGGTGTGTGTTGCCAATCGGCGGGCAGGGTCGAGGGATCGATCCGCTCGGGTAGTGTAGGCGTGCCGTAGTGAAGTGTGCAGAGCAAGCGGGTGCGCTCCTCGTCATAGAGCCAGATACCCCCTGTAAGGGGTGATGCCGCACGCAGCATCGGCTCCATGACCTGTAGCACGCGCTGGAGGCTCAGCTCCTCACGCAGTTGATCGGGCAGCTGGTGCAGCCATCCCAGTTCATGCTCGTGCCATTCCAGAGTCTGCTTGAGTGTGTGGAGATACACCCCGATGGTGAAGAGGGGTGCAATCATTTGCAGGAGTGCTTCGTCGCTGGGGGTGAATGGCTCCTGTTCGCGGCGGTTCACCAGCACTAAAGCCCCGCCGGGCAAGCCGGGCAGGGGCACGCCGAGGGCGGAGCGCAATCCCTTGAAACCCCTTCGCACGCCGCGCGAGTGTGGTTCCTGCTCGCTTTCATCGTGATAGTGCCAGGGGAGGCGTTTCTGTAGCAGTTCGTCCAGCACCGTTTCTTCGGAGCGCAGGCGCAAACCGCGCAGCTCTTCCGCGCCTTGCCCGCTGACCAGCATGAAATCGACCTCGTTGAGATTCCTCGCCGCACCCAGGGGGACGGATTTCTGGCTACTCCATGTTGGAATTGGGGTGGTTAGCAGCAGGAGAGCGGTCTGGGCTGCTGTGTGCTTGCGCACCCATTCCAGCACCTCGTCCAGCAGGGTAAACGGGTCGGCACCTGCCTGCAACCGGCGCAGCCAGTGGTCCCATTCGGGATGCGCCGGCTCTGCATTCCGCCACTCGCGATTTGCCATGCTCTATTTGCCCATGATACCCTTTATTCTCCACTTGAACCGAAGTTGAATAGCACAATCAGCAAATCGGCATCGTCCACATAGGCATCGCCTGTGAGGTCCAGATCCGGGTTCCATGTATCATACGCCATCAGGATAGCGAGCAGGTCCTCATCATCCACGATGCCATCGCCGTTGAGATCGCCGTTGCCCAGCACGACATGCACATAGCCGGGCGAGTCGGTCTCGATATGGACATCCCGCACCACGCCTGGCAGCGAGTTGCGCAGGCGTATTTTGATGTCATGTTCGCCGACAGGTGTGCCCTCTATAAAGAAGTTGCCGCTGGCGTCGAGGGGGGCAATCGTTTCGTATTTCAGCTCGCCCTCCTGATAGAACTGGACAACGGCTTCCATGCCGTCATAACCGCCAGTCCAGCCTCGCAGCTCCGCGCCGCCCATCAAGAAGCCACTCATGGGTCCAAAGGCGTAGAGCAGTCCACTGCCATCAAGGAGGTAGACAGTCCCATCTGCTCCAATCACAGGGGAGCTGTTAGGGTTTGCGAGATTGGGGATAACCTGCCATCGTATCAGCCCGTTGGCAGGATTGACCGCCAGGATCCACCAGCCATTGTTAGCAACCACATAGATAGTTCCATCCGCTCCAATTGCTGGCGAGCCGCTGCGAGTTCCGACCGTTATTCGCCATTGGAAGATGCCGCTTTGACTGTAGTAGTTGAGGGTTCCGTCCCATGAGCAGAAAATCACCTCATTATCAGTAAGGGCGGGACCGGCTTCTATGAAACCTGTTCGGAGTATCGTCCACTGCAGCTGTCCTGACAGATCGAGACAGCGAAAGGCATAGTCCTGTGAACCAAAAAAGAGACGGTTCTCCTTCCGTGCGACCGTACCCCGTATCGGGTAGTAGACAGGGAATCTCCAGAGGAGCGTTCCGTTGGGTCGAACCGCATTAAGGTAGTTTGCCGAGCCGACATAGATGGTGCCGTCCGCGCCGAAGCAAGGGGTGCTGTTCGCTTCCCAGCCCAGATAGAGTCGCCAGGCGACTGTGCCATTGGGATTGACGCAGTAGAGATAGCCACCGGGCGTTTGCCCGTTTGTGACATAGATGCGTCCATCGGGACCGATGGCTGGGGAGGAACGGACCTCTGTGCCCCCCAGGTAGAGGCTCCAGCGCAGGGTGCCATTGGGATTGAGCGCGATGAGCTGGGCATCGTTCGGGTTGCCGATGACATAGATGGTGCCATCGACACCTATCGCCGGGGTACAGAATGGCACCCCGATGCCTGCAGACCAGCGCCAGAGGCGAGTCCCGTTTGGGCGTACCGCGTCGACCCCAGCGGCGGTCGGCACATAGATGGTGCCGTCTGCTGCAATGGCGGGTGAGGCGAAGGTACGGCTCCCGGCGTTGTAGGTCCAGCGGATGCTTCCGTTTGTTGGTGCGCCCAGCGTGGTGCGGCGACTGTTCTGATAGTCGCGTCCCAGCGAGGGCCAGGGCGATCCCGGCTGCAACTGCGCCCAGCCCAGGCTCTGGAGAGCGCACGCAATGATACCAATCCCCATTCGTTTCCACTTATTCATAGTGGCTCCTTTCCGGCTTCTATTATACACCATTTTCGTTGGGATGCCACTCGGCGGAATCACCAGTTCTTTAGGCTTCACCGCTGGGTATACTCTGGGTGTATGGAAAAGGTGATTCTGGCGGCGCCGCGTGGGTTTTGCGCAGGGGTTGCCTATGCGATTGAGGTGGTGAACCTGGCGTTGAAGGCGTTTGGGACGCCCCTTTATGTGCGCCATGCGATTGTGCATAACGAGCATGTGGTGCGTTCGTTTGAGCAGCGCGGGGTTATCTTTGTGGAGGATTTAGCGGAGGTGCCGCCTGGTGCGACCGTCGTGTTCAGTGCGCATGGGGTGTCGCCCGCTGTGCGTCAGCAAGCCGCCGAGCGCGGGCTGCGTGTGATCGATGCCACCTGCCCGCTGGTCAGCAAGGTGCATCGTGAAATCAATCGCTTCGCCCGTCAGGGTTATCACATTTTGTATATTGGGCATCGCGGGCATGTGGAAGCGATTGGCAGCATGGGGCACGCGCCGGACCAGGTGACGCTGATCGATAACCTGGCGGAGGCAGAACAGGTGCAGCCACCCCCCGATCGCCCGTTGGCGGTCGCCACGCAGACCACATTGAGCGTGGACGAGGTGAACGCGATACTGCAGGTATTGCGCCGTCGATTCCCGCATCTGGAGCTGCCGCGCAAGGAGGACATTTGCTACGCCACGACCAATCGTCAAGCGGCGGTCAAGGCACTTGCCCAGCAGGTGGAGATGGTGCTGGTGGTTGGCAGCCGTTCCAGCAGCAACTCCAATCGCCTGCGCGAGGTTGCCGAGGTGCAGGGCGTGCCTGCCCACCTGATCTTGGAGCCGCGCGAGGTGCAGCCCGAATGGACACGCACCTATCGTGTTATTGGCGTCACCAGCGGTGCGTCCACTCCGGAGGAGTCTACTGAGGCGATTGTGGGCGAGCTGCTACGCTACAGCCCGGGCGCGACGGTTGAAACGCTCCAGCTGCTGGAGGAGGATATCGAGTTCATTCCGCCGCGCACGCTCATCGCGCAAGCGTCTGCTCCAGCGCCCCTCACCCCGGAGGGGAGAGGGAGTTAGGCGACCTTGTTCACCCTGGGGTGCAAAAAAGTTGGCTACTCCATCGTGGCAGCTGCTTCTGCCTCCTCCAGATGTTCCTCTTGACGATAAGCACAGTTCGTATTGGTGCAGAACACAAGCCGTCGTTTGCCTCTTTGTTCGGTGCGTTCTACCAGGGGTGCCCCGCATTCGGGGCACTTTTCACCTGTTGGCTTATCCCATAGCAGCAGGTTGCATTCGCGCTGGGAACAGCTGTAGTAGGTGCGTCCTTTTTTCGATTTGCGTGCCACCACTTCCCCCACTCCGCACAGGGGACACGGGATGCCCAGTGCGCCGACTGGGAGCGTGGTTTTGCAGTCGGGATAGCGCGAGCATGCCAGAAAGTCGCCGTAGCGTCCGCTGCGCTGGATCATGGGGGCTCCGCAGTTTGGGCAGGGGCGCTCCGTTTGGATGGTGGGGATTTGGATGACATCGTTGCCCGCTTTTGCCTGCTCCAGTTTCTGGCGGAAGGGCTGATAGAACTCGTGCAGCACCTGCACCCATTCTGCCCGTCCCTGCTCGATTTCGTCCAGCTCGCTTTCCATGTGCGCAGTGAACGGCACATCGAACAGGTCCGGGAAATATTTGACCAGGTAGTCGTTCACCGCTTCGCCGAGCGGTGTGGGCTTGAAGGCGCGGTTTTCGAGCACCACATAGCCGCGTTCTTGGATAGTGGACAGGATGGTGGCGTAGGTGCTGGGTCGTCCGATGCCGTGCTGTTCCAGCGCTTTGACGAGGGTGGCTTCGGTGTAGCGAGGTGGTGGCTGGGTGAAGTGTTGAGACGGCTTCAGTTCGATTAGGCGTAGTTCCTCGTTTTTGTCCAGCACGGGCAGTGGAGGCAGCTCCTCTTCGTCGCGTTCAGGTGTGTCTTTGCCTTCTCGATAGAGGGTCATAAAGCCCTCGAAGAGCACCACTGTGCCCGACGCGCGGAACAGATACTCCTTTGCGCGGATATTGACGCTGGTGACTTCCAGCTCGGCGGACGCCATTTGGCTGGCGAGGAACCGCTTCCAGATAAGCTCATACAGTCGGTACTGCTCTGGTGTCAAGAAGGGGCGCACGGAGTCGGGGGTGCGGGTGATTTGGGTGGGGCGGATGGCTTCGTGCGCGTCTTGAGCGCCCTCGCGTGCCCGGTACTGGCGGGCGGCAGGCGGCAGGTAGTCGTTGCCGTAATGCTGCTGGATGAAGGTGCGCGCAGCCTGCTGCGCCTCTTCGGAGACGCGGGTGGAATCGGTGCGCATATAGGTAATGAGCGCGACGGAGCCTTCCTCGCCCAGCTCCACGCCTTCATAGAGCTGCTGCGCAATCTGCATGGTGCGTTTCGCGCTGAAGCCGAGTTTACGCGACGCCTCTTGCTGCAGCGTGCTGGTGATGAAGGGTGGGGGCGGATTCCGTTTTTTGCGCCGTTTTTCGACCGAGTCGACGAAGTAGCGTGCGCCTTCCAGGTCGGCGAGGATGGCGTTTGTCTCCGCTTCGGTTTTGAGTTCCAGCTTCTCATTGCCCTTCTGGCGCAGCTCTGCTTCGAAGGGGAACTCTTCGTCCATTGGGGTCAGCAGGGCGGTGATTTTCCAGTATTCTTCGGGGACGAAGGCGCAGATTTCGCGTTCGCGTTCCACGATCAGGCGCACGGCGACCGACTGCACGCGCCCTGCGCTGAGCGGTTTTTTGCCGCCGCGCGTTTTGCGCCAGAGCAGCGGGCTGACCTCATAGCCGACGAGCCGATCCAGAATGCGTCGTGCCTGCTGCGCGTTCACGCGGTTCATGTCGATAGTGCGTGGATTTTGCAGGGCGCGTTTGACCGCTGTTTCGGTGATTTCATTGAATTCGATGCGCAACGGATTAGGCAGGCGCAGGGCTTGCTGGATATGCCACGCGATGGCTTCGCCCTCGCGGTCGGGGTCGGTCGCCAGGTAGACGGTGGGGGCGGTCGCCGCCGCTTGTTTGAGGCGTTGCAGCACTTCGCGTCGTGCGGGCAGGGTGACATAGGTGGGCTGGAAGTTGTTGCGGATATCGACCCCCAGCCGTTTCTCGGGCAGGTCGCGCACATGCCCCATCGAGGCTTCCACGCGGTAGCCGTTGCCCAGAATCTTTTTGAGGGTGCGCGTCTTGGCAGGGGATTCGACCACGATCAGGGGTTTGCCCTGCCCGTTTTCGCGGGTCGCGGTGTTTGCAGCCCGTCGCGTTTGCGTTGCGCGTGTGCCTGTTCGCGTCCTGCTCTTTGCCGCTTTGCGCATAGCGAGAGTGGAGTATACCTTCTGGTGCATTAAAACGCGCAGGGGCATGGGGACCGCGCCCTATTTATTGCCGCCCCCTCATCCCAACCCGCTCCCCACCGGGGAAAGGGAGGTTGATGTCGTCGATGGGGGGTGTGCCCTTTGCTTGCCCTGCCTATTCACTCAGGTAGAGGGCACATCCGATCGCTAATAGCAGCCAGAACAGGGGCATGCACAGGTGTCCCACCATGCGCCAGCGGGTGGGTAACAGTCCATCCCAGCCCAGTGCATGAAAGGTGGCAATGGGCTGCAGAGCAGGGTAGAAATATCGTCCCTGGGCTTGAAAAAAGACGCGAATAAACAGCAAGAAGCTCACCAGCACGAGGGCAAAGGTCAGAGCGTTAACGAGGAGCGCGCAGCGAAGCGCAGGATGAGAATCCCCGGGCTGCGCAGTGACCAATACCCTCTTCCCTCTGGAGTGAGGGGAGCGACGCACCAGCCCGATCAGGGTCAGCAGTTGCCATGCACCCAGTGTGAAATAGATGCCGTCAAAAGGTAGGAAGTTGGGCGCACCTGTATGCGCGGTGCGCGGTGTGCCGTAGGCGAACCAGAAGCTGCGGAATGTCCAGTTTGCCACCCAGCGCAGGTATTCACCCCAGCTCAAGCCCGCTTTCAGGAAATCTTCTGCTTTTGCCGTGCCGGCGAACACATTCAGGAAGGTCTTTTGCAGCAGGGGGTCGTGATAGAGTATGGCGTTGCGAAGGAACCACCAGCCGCTGATGAGCAGCGGGATGCTGAAGGCAATGCCTGCCCGTCTCAGCGCCTGGACTCCACCTGTTTCGTCCAGACGCGCCTGCAGTAGCAGCCCTGTTGCCACCACGGGCAGCAGCAGAATCGCGGTCGCTTTGGTCAGCAGGGCAAGTCCTGTGAGGACCCCGATCAACAAAGGATATCGCCACTCGCGGCTCGCTACAGGCGGTGGATTGCTAAGCAGCGATAGCACGCTGGCAAAGAAGAGGTTAGTGAGCGCGTCGTTGCCTACTGCACTACCGATCGCGATGTGCATTGGCAGGAACGCGGCGAAGCTCATCGCGGTCAGGGCGACTTCAGGGTGCGCTGGCATCAGGCGGCGCATGGTCAGCCACACAAGCCATACGACGCCTGCACTGGCGAGCGTGGAGAGCAGGCGCACCCCCTTACCTGTCCCGCCCACCAGATGGTAGAGCAGCGCCGCCAGAAAATAGTACAGCGGGGGCTGGTGAGCTTCGTAGCCAACCCCCGCGTAGCCCTCGAAACGGGGCAGGCGCCATTCGCGCGCCACATACTCTACATACTGGAAGTGTGCGCCTTCGTCGGGCGTGTTCGCATAGCCATTATTGCCAAAGGGCGTCCGCCAGTTATAGAGCAGTGCAAGTGCGACATGCAGCCCCAGGATAAGGAAAGGCGCATATCGCCACGCTTGCTCTGCTACAGCCCTCGTTGGGCGATGTATTTCGCGAGATCGGCGACGCGACACGAGTAGCCCCACTCGTTGTCGTACCACGCCAGCACCTTCACGAAGCGGTCGCCCAGCACGATGGTGGAGGGCAGGTCGACAATCGCGGAGCGTTCATCCCCACGAAAATCGCTGGACACCAGGGGTTCCTCGCACACGCCCAGAATACCCCGCAGTGCGCCTTCTGCTGCTGCGCGAAAGGCATCATTAATCGCCTGCACGCTGGCTTCACGTGCGAGCTGCACCGTCAGGTCGATAATCGAAACGGTCAGCACGGGTACGCGCAGAGCGATGCCGTGCATGCGCCCCTTCAGTTCTGGCAGCACCAGATGGATCGCTTTGGCTGCACCTGTGGAGGTGGGGATGATGTTCGCTGCGGCGGCGCGCGCTCGGCGCAGGTCTTTGTGGATCTGGTCTTGGATGCGCTGGTCGTTTGTGTAGGCGTGCGCGGTGGTCATCAGCCCGTACTCGATGCCGAAGCTCTCGTGCAGCACCTTGCACACGGGTGCGAGGCAGTTGGTGGTGCATGAGGCGTTGGAGATAACATAGTGGCGACTGGGGTCGTACTGCTCGTGGTTCACGCCGATTACGAAGGTGGCATCCTCGTTGGTGGCGGGGGCGGTGATGATGACACGCTTTGCACCGCCTTTGAGGTGTGCGCGGGCTTTCTCTGCGTCGGTGAACACGCCTGTCGATTCGATTACGATATCTGCCCCGACCTCACCCCACGGGATGTTCGCAGGGTCCTTCTCGGCGAAGACACGAATGCGGTCGCCATCGATAATAATCGCGCTGTCTTCGGCGCGCACCTCGCCCGGGTAGACCCCGTAGGTCGTGTCGTATTTGAACAGGTGGGCGTTGCTCTGCGCGTCGGTCAGGTCGTTGATGGCGACCACATCGAAGTCGTTTGGGTAGTGCTTGCGGATGGCACGCAGTGTCAGGCGTCCGATGCGTCCGAAACCGTTGATTCCGATTCGTATAGCCATCGTTGATTGACCTCCTTCCTAACGGCTCTATTTCCGCTCCTGCGGCGGGGGTGTGGGTGTGCCCGGCTGTGGCCTTTGCGCGGGCTTCGCGTCTTTCGGTGGCGTGAACTTGAATCGGCTTGGCGGGATGGGCTTGTTGAAGCTAAGGTAACGGATGTCTGCTTCGATCTTCATCGCGAATCGCTGCGGCGGCTGCCCCTGCTGATTGGAGGGCATCTGCGCCTGTTGGTCCATCTCCAGGCGATAGATAAGTTTATCCTGCACACCCACATAGAGGCGGATGACCTGGCTGGCGTTCGCTTGCTTCTCGGTAACCTCGATGACATGCGTCGGTTTACCGTTGATGGTTTTTTTGCCCTTGAGGGCATACTTCGCTTTGGATTGCGGATCGTCCAGGTTCTCCTTCGCGAAGCCGAACAGCAGGCTCAGCTCGCCCATGGCGGCTCCTGCTGCGGGTGCGTCCAGGTCGGGGGGCGCTTCGCGCTTGAGATATTGCTTCATGGCGGGCAGGTAGATAATCAGCTGCTTGCCGTCGGAGTAGGCTTCGCGGGTTGCCATCGGGTTGTCCCCCGATGCCTTCATCGCCAACTTGTTCGGCTTTTGCAGGGCAAGCGTCGACCGCATCTGTTGCTTCACGGTGTTGTTGCCCTGCGTAATCTGGGCGTTGATCACGATGGATGCTTCCATCGACTGCATTTGGCGATACTTTTGCTGCGACTGCTTCAACAGCGTTTTGGCGTCTTGAGCGAACAGTCCACCCAACAGCGCCACACTGAGCGAAAATGCGACTATCGTTCTCATGGTTTTTTCCCTCACTTCAAGGAGTATACCCGATGGGGTACAATAGGGGCGCAACGGAGGCAGAGACGATGGCGATTGTGGAAGTAGTGGTGCCGCAGATGGGCGAAGGGTTGCAGGAGGTGCGGGTGCTGCGCTTTTTGAAGCGGCCGGGTGAGCGTGTTGCCCGCGACGAGCACATTTATGAGATGGAGACGGACAAGGCGGTGCTGGAGGTGGAAAGCCCTTATAGCGGCGTCATTGTGGAATGGCTGGCACAGGAGGGTGATATCTTGCCGATTGGTGCACCGATTGTGCGCATCGAGGTGGAGGGCGCGGTGCAGGCGTCCGTCGCGACGCCCGCTGCGCCTGCTGCCGAGTCGAAGCCACTGGTAGAGGCAATGGGAACGCCTGTTGTGCCGCTCCCCTCTGGGGAGAGGGTTGGGGAAAGGAGCCCTCGCATAGAAGTGGTCATTCCGCCCCGCACGCGCGCCTACGCTCGCGAGAAGGGTATCTCCGAAGAGGAGTTGCGTCGCATTCCCGCGCGTGGTACCAAGCTAATGCCTGAAGATATCGATGACTATTTGGCGACCCGTTCCGCTGCACTTGCAGAAGCGGAGTATATCGACTACCCGCTTTCTCCGCAGCAGCGCACCTTTGTCTACCGGGTCAAGCGCAGCAGTCAGGTCGTCGTGCCTGCCACGCTGAAGCGTCCGGCTCGCTGGGATGCGGTGCAGCGGGTTGTGGCACGGCTCAAGTCGCAGCCGAACGCGCCAGTGCAGCCGTCCGAGTTTCAGGTGTTCGCCTACTGCGTGGTGCAGGCGACGCGCAACCATCTGAAGTTCCGTTCACAGCTAATTGGCGAGGACACCCTGCGCGAGTATAAGCATGTAAATCTGGGCATTGCTGTTGCGCGGCCGGGCGATGAGCTGGTCACCGCGCTGGTCAAGGAGGCGTCAGCCCTCGATTTTGTGAGTTTTGTGCGTGCGGTGCAGGCTCAGATTCGGCGTGCGCGGCAGGGCGAGGACCAAGCAGATGCCAGCATCCAGCTGCTGCTGACCTATATGGGCGGTTATCAAATGATCGACGCGATTCCTGTGCTGGTCGCGCCTGCGATTGCCATTCTCTTTGCGGGCGACACCTTCATGCAGGAGGGCGTGCCCTATGTGAATCTGGTGCTGACCTTTGACCACCGCCTGATTAATGGGGTGGGTGGCGCAGAGTTTCTGAACGAGGTTGCTCGCAACCTCGAAAACGCCGAAGCATTGATTCAGCAGGGGCTTGGATAGGGCTGGAGCCGGAGGTTCATTCCTCACCGGGCAGGCGTACAACCATGCGTTTGCGGGGCACATCCACTTCGAGGATGAATCGTTTATGGGCAGGGATCAGATGGGGTCCCACTTCATAGAAGTCGTAGGCGGCGCCAGGAATCACCTGCTTCAGCACGCCTAAGCGTTCTCCTGATTCGGTATAGACGGTCATGCCGATGAGGTCGTCGATGTAGTATTCGTCTTCGGGTAGGGGCATGCGTTCGTCGGGCGGGATCATCAGCCATGCGCCGTGCAGTTGTTCCGCTTGCTGGCGGGTGTCGATGCCCTGGAGTTTCACTCGCAACCAGTTGCCGTGCGGGCGCACGGCTTCGACAGTGCATTCCTGTGGGGGTGTGGTGCGCGGTGGTTTTTTGCCGCGCGGGGTAAGGGGTGCTGGTTCGGCAGGCGTAGACGGTTTCGGGGCGGGCGGTCGCCACCAGTAGAGGCGGGCGCCCGGGCGGAACCGTTCCTGCGGGAAGGCGGTTTCCGGGCGCACCTTCAGCTCGCCCTTAGTGCCGAGCGGACGCACGACGACGCCGATGGTGACCCAGCGCCTCGCCAACTTAGGCACGTGCCGTTTCGGCATGCGTTCAGGCTTCCTGTTCGGTGCTTGCCTCGTCGGGTTGACCCGATTCGGTGATGACCAGGATCTGGACGCGCACGCGGTTTTTGCTGCCCACTGCCTGACCGACAGTGCGCAGCGCGTTGATGATGCGTCCATTCTTGCCGATCACGCGCCCGCGGTCGGCGTCTGCCACATAGATGCGGTAGCGCAGCAGCGAGCCGTTGCGCTCCTCATCGATGCGGATCGCTTCATGGTCATCGACCAGTGCCCGCACGGAGGCTTCAAGGAACTCTTTGAGCATGGTTGATCCCCTTCCAGTATGGTGTGTGTTCAGGTGGTTGGGCTTGCTTCGGAGCGGCTCCCTTCCTGCCCTGAAACTTTGTGCCAGATGCCTGCGATTTGGAGCAGGCGTTGAACGGTTTGGGTGGGTTGCGCCCCGACGCGCAACCAGTGCCGCACGCGCTCCTCGTTGAAGTGGACATGCGCCGGGTCGGGGAGCGGGTTATAGTGTCCCACAATCTCCACGAACCGCCCCGAGCGCGGGTTCTGGCTCGGCGCCACTACAATCCGGTAGAACGGTTTCTTCTTTTTGCCCATCCGCATCAGTCGTATCCTTAACATTCGCGATGCCTCCTGTAATGTCCTGCTATCCAGAGGAGAGATTATACCCACTCCTGTCAATCGTAGAGGGCATCGAGCAGAGCCTGGTATCGTTCGAGGATACGGGCACGGCGCATTTTCAGGGTGATGGTCATGTCGCCCGCTTCGAAGGTGAAAGGTTCTGGCAACAGGATGAATCGTTTGACCCGTTCGTAAGGCGCGAAGTGGCGCAGCGCGTCTTCCACCTGAAGCTCCATCCACTGCTGGACTTGCGGATGGCGGATCAGGTCTTCGCGGTTGTGGAAGGGGAGATGCTGTTCACGCGCCCACTGTTCGAGGCGTGGGAAGTCGGGCACAATGAGCGCGGAGACAAACTTCTTTTTATCGCCGTACACGACCGCCTGTTCGATATAGGGGTTGCGCACGAGGGCGGTTTCCAGAGCGACAGGAGCGATGTTCTTGCCGCCTGCCAGCACGAAGATGTCCTTTTTTCGGTCGGTGATGCGCAGGTATCGATCGTCCACGATTTCGGCGACATCGCCCGTGTGCAGCCAGCCGTCGGTATCGAGTGCTTCGGCGGTGGCTTCGGGCTTGCGCCAGTAGCCTTTCATGATGTTGGGTCCGCGGGCGAGCAGTTCGCCATCATTGGCGATTCGCACTTCCACGCCGGGGAAGGGCACGCCCACCGTGCCGATGCGGTTGTCGCCGGGGCGGTTGCATGCGATGACGGGGGAGGCTTCGGTCAGTCCGTAGCCCTGATAGAGTTGCATGCCGTGTTCCCAGTAGAACTCCGCGACCTGTGGGTCGAGCGCGGCGCCGCCACTGGTCATCCACACGATGCGCCCACCGAACACCTTTTGCAGCGCCAGTCGCCGCCCGTATGCGCCCAGCATGCGCACCAGTGGCTTGTGCTGGATCGCCTCCAGAACCCGCTCGCGCACTTTTTCATAGAAGCGGGGCACGCCGTTAATTGCATGGGGGCGCACCTCGCGCAGGTTTTCGCGCAAGGTATCGTAGCGCTCGGCAAACGCCATCATCGTGCCCAGCCCCAGCGTGGTCAGGTAGTCGCTCAGGCGGGCGTAGATATGGCTCAACGGTAGGAAGTTCAGTATCACATAGTCGCGCCCGGGTGGGGTGAACACTTGCATCGCCGCATACATATTCGAAAGCAGGTTGCCGTGCGAGAGCATTACGCCTTTGCTTTCGCCCGTGGTGCCGGAAGTGTAGATAATGGTGGCGAGGCTGTCCCATTCGAGCGTGTCACGATGCTCATCGACCACACGGGGCTTATCGCGCAGCAATCGCCGTCCCTCATCCATCAGGGCGTTCAGGGGCAACCAGCCGCTAATTGGCTCGTAGCTGATGAAATGCTTGAGGGATGGCAATTGCGCCCGTGAGGGGTCAACCTTTTGTGCCTGCTCCGCTGTGCTGACAAAAATGGTGCTCGCTTCCGAATCGCGCAGCTGCTCCAGCACCTGGGCAGGGGCGAGAGGGGCATGCAGCGTTACGGAGATCGCGCCGCAGGCAAGAATTGCCAGGTCGGACAGCACCCACTCGTAGCGGTTCTCTGAGAGAATTGCCACACGATCGCCGGGTTGTATCCCGCGTGCAATCAGTCCGGCGGCGACTGCTTCGACATGTTCGCGCACCTCGCGCCACCGGACGGGGTGGTAGACTCCCCGACGCTTGACCAAGTAGAGCGGATAGTCGGTAAGTGTTTCTGCCTGACTCACGAACAGGGCAGGGATAGTGCGTGCCTCATGCTCGCACCATGCACAGCGCCAGCGCATTTGGATCGGCTCACCCTTGAGAAACTGCGTTGCCATTGTTTCACCACGCTCCTTACTGACCGTTCAGTGGAGCTGATTGTACCTGATGGAGGTTCGGGGGCAGTCCCTTGAATCTGGCGCTGTCCGTCCGCGTTTGTGCCTGCGCAGCCGTCGGGGCGGCGGCAGGTAAAATGGAGTCTGTATGGAGGCAGACGAAGGGTGCTATCGGAGCGAGTGAGGACATTAAACCCGTCACCCACTCTGGCGTTGACTGCGCGGGCACAGCAGTTGCGGCAACAGGGCGTTGATGTGCTGGCGTTTACGGCGGGCGAACCCGACATGGACACGCCCGACTTCGCGAAAGCGGGTGGGCTGGAAGCGATTCACGCGGGCTACACGAAATACACCCCTTCCGTGGGCATCCTGCCCCTGCGCGAAGCCATCAGCGAGAAGTTCCACCGGGACAATCACCTGCCCTATGCCCCGGAGCAGATTGTGGTGAGCTGCGGGGCGAAGCATGCCATTTTCAGCACGCTGATGGCGATTCTGAATCCAGGCGATGAGGTGCTGATTCCGACGCCCTGTTGGGTCTCGTATCCCGAGCAGGTACGCCTGATGGGGGGCGTGCCTGTGTTCATTCCAACCGACGAGAGCAGCGACTTCTTGCCCACTTATGAACCCTTGCGAGCTGCTATTACGCCGCGCACGAAAGCCATCATTCTGAACACGCCGCACAACCCGACGGGCACGGTCTATTCCCGCCAGACGCTGAAGGCGATCGCCTCGCTCGCGCTTTCGCACAACCTTTGGATCATCGCGGATGAGATTTATGAGGTGTTGGTGTATGACGGGCAGGTGCATGAGAGCATCGGCGCGCTGGGCAAAGAGGTGTTCGCGCGCACCATTACGGTGAACGGCGTCTCCAAGAGCTATGCCATGACCGGCTGGCGCATCGGTTATCTGGGTGCGCCGCGGGAGGTCGCTCAGGCAGTGGCATGCCTGCAGGATCAGATGACCTCGAACCCGTGCACGGTGGCGCAATATGCAGCGCTGTACGCCCTGCGCGAGGAGCATCGTGATTATCTGGAGACAGTGCGCCAGATATTTGCCGCGCGTCGGAGGGTGATGACGGCGGGATTGAGCGCACTGCCCGGCGTTCGTTGCTTTGCACCGCGCGGGGCGTTCTATGTGTTTGCGAATGTGCAGGGGCTGTTGCCGCGTCGGGCAGGCGAACGGGTGCTAAACAGCTCTGCGGAGCTTGCCGAGCACCTGCTCGATACGGCACGGGTCGCAGTCGTGCCCGGCGAAGCGTTCTGTGCGCCGGGCTATCTGCGTTTCTCTTATGCTGTATCGGAGGAGGTCATCCACGCAGGCATCGAGCGGGTGGGGAACGCCCTGAGTGAGTTGAAGGAGTGAAGCCCTATGAGCCGAGAGGAAGCGTGGCAGATTCTCTGTGAATGGACTCAGTCGGAGAACCTGCGCCGCCATGCGCTGGCGGTCGAGGCGTGCATGCGCTATTATGCGCGGCTGTTCGATGGGGATGAGGAGCGCTGGGGTGTCGTGGGCTTGTTGCACGATATGGACTACGAGCGCTATCCCTCCCTGGAGGAGCATCCGTTCCGGGCGATGGAGTACCTGCGGGCGCGGGGCGTGCCCGAGGAGATTGTGCGGGCAATCGGCGCCCATGCTGATCATACCGGCATCCCTCGCCAGAGCCGCATGGAGCATGCCATTTTCGCCTGCGACGAGATGAGCGGTTTTGTCATTGCGGTCGCACTGGTGCGTCCGAACCGTTCGCCGGACGAAGTGGATGTGCGGGCGGTGCAGAAAAAGATGAAGGACAAAGCCTTCGCGCGTGGGGTCAATCGGGACGACCTGTTGCGCGGTGCGGAGGAACTCGGCTTGCCTTTCGAGGTGCATGTGCAGCATGTGATTAACGCGCTGAAGCCTATCGCGAGCCAGCTGGGGTTGCAAGGCGGCGCTCAGCCACTGGAGGCACCTCGGTCCGACACTCTGCCCCAGACGCCATGAGAAGCCTTCGGAAAGCCCTGTCGCACGCTTGGATGCGTTGGCTGTTGAACGCGCTGATAGGTGCTCTCGTGCTGTTCGGCACGCTCACACTTTTGATTGCGCTGACGGGTCAGCCGATAGGGGCAAGTTATCGCATTCTGTTGCAGGGTGCGATAGGCTTTCCGCCTGGTGAACAGCTGACCCCACTCGATGCGTGGGACGGCGTGCTCCACGATATGACCCTGCTGTTGCTCACGGGGCTGTCGGTCGGGCTGGCGTTGCAGGCGGGGCTATTTAATATTGGCGCGTCGGGTCAGCTTCTGATGGGTGCGTTGGTCGCGGCTTATCTTGGCGTGCAGCAGGGCATTCCGGCGGGTCTCCATCTGCCGCTTGCGCTGCTTGGGGGCGCGCTCGCGGGCGCGCTGTGGGCGTTTATTCCTGCCCTGCTCAAGGTCTGGCGCGGCGCGCACGAGGTCATCACCACGATTATGTTCAACTATATCGCACTCTATTTCACGCATTGGCTGGTCGTGGAGTATCTCAAAGATCCTGCGGGAGCTGCTCCCCAGACGGCGCCTGTGCTATCCGGTGCGCAGTTGCCGCCGCTGGGCAGCTTTATCGCCACGAGCTGGGGGATTGTGCTGGCGATGGGGCTGGCGTTGTTGCTCTGGGCGACGCTCTATCGGACGGTGTGGGGCTACGAACTGCGTGCCACTGGTGCCAATCGCGACGCGGCGGAGGCAGCGGGCATTCCGACACGCCGGCGCATGGTGGAGGCGATGCTGCTTGCGGGCGCCTTCGCCGGACTGGCGGGTGCGGTGGAGGTGTGTGGGGTGCAGTACCGCTTTTTTGAGGGTTTCCCCAGTGAGTACGGTTTCGATGGCATCGCGGTCGCACTAATGGGCGCAAACCATCCGGGATGGACGGTGCTGACGGCGTATGCACTGGGCGCGTTGCGCAACGGTGCTTACAATCTGCATGTGGTGACGGGCGCGCCGAAAGAGATTGCGATGATCGTGCAGGCGGCGCTCATTCTCTATGTGGCGGCGTTGCGCCTGCGGCGTGGGCGACTGGAGGGCTGACCGATGGGTGAAGTGTTCGATAGCCAGTTGATCAACACGGCGTTGCGTCAGGCAACCCCACTGATTCTTGCCGCGCTGGGTGGACTGCTCAGCGAGCGGACGGGGGTGATCAACATTGGGCTGGAAGGCAAGATTCTGATGGGGGCGTTTGCTGGGGCGTACGGCGCGCTCCTTACAGGGTCGCCTTGGTTCGGACTGGGCTGCGCGATGTGGGTTGGGCTGCTGGTCGCGTTGCTCCATGCCATCGCTACGCAGGAGTTCAGGACGGACCATGTGGTGAGTGGGGTCGCGATTAATCTGCTTGCGCTGGGTTTATCTACCTATCTGTTTCGGCAACTCATCTTGCCACGCGAGGAGCGTGGGCTTTCATCGGTGGTGCGTGGGTTCGAGCCGTTGCAGGCGGGCTGGCTGGTGCATGTGCCGGTACTGGGCGCGCTGGTGAAGGATCAGACCTGGCTGACGCTCTTCGCGGTGCTTCTGCCTTTCATCTTGTTCTGGCTGCTGAACCACACCCGGTGGGGATTGCGTGTGGATGCGGTGGGGAACGACGCGATGAAGGCACGCACGATGGGTGTGCCTGTCAAACGGGTTCGCTATCTGGGTGTGCTGCTGTCGGGTGTGCTGGCGGGCATGGCGGGCGCGTTCCTGACGCTGGCGTCTGCCGATCAGTTCCGCGAGAATATGAGTGCGGGGCGCGGCTTTATCGCGCTGGCGGCGCTGATTTTCGGGCGGTGGCATCCGTTGGGCGCGGCAGGGGCGGCGTTCGGCTTCGGCTTTTTTGAAGCGTTGCAGATGCGCCTGCAAGGTCAGCCCCTGTTCGGACTCCAGCTGCCCACGGACCTGCTGCTGATGCTGCCCTACCTGCTGACCGTGATCGCCTTGGCGGGTTCCTTCGGGCGCATGAAACCCCCAGCGGATTTGGGCAACTGAACCCTTTCAGGGGCGCGTTTGTGATGCTTCCGTACGCCCTTCCTCCCGCAACCCTCTCTTTTTCTTGGGCTGCACGGTGCACGCAGGCTGCGCTTCAACGCACTTCGCTGCGTATTGCACTTTGGGCGCGGCGCGGGGAGCGATCCTCCCATCACGACGAACCCACCTGCTGCAGGCGGTCGATGGCTTGCAAAGTTCGCTGGATGGCATGTGCTTGCGCAATCTGTTTTGCTTGCTGCAGGGCGTCCAGAGCTTGCTCCCAATTACCGAGAGCGCGACAAATTTCATACAACACCAGCAGATAGGTCGCCTGCGTTGCGGGAAGCGGATTTTCGGGGGGTGTGAGCATGTCCATCGCTTTATGGGGCTGTCCAGCGCGAGAGAGGACCAACGCGTGGGAGATGCAGGCATGCTGCTGTTCGGCGAGATTATCTGAACGCTGCAGACTCTGAATCCCCTTTTCCACTATCCGCTCGGCTTCGGTGTATCGCCCCGCTTGTGCGTAATACTCGGCGATGCCCCGATAGAACCACGATTCGTACTCCGCCCATCGCTCAAACTGGGGCAGCCAATCCTGGAGGATGGACGCCGCTTCGAGGAGACGCTTCTCAACGGTGCCTGTTGCGTCTGCACGCCCGATGGAAATCGCCATAATCAGCCAGGCGGCGTTGCGGGGGAAGTAGTTCTCTCTATCGAGAAGGCGCAATCCCCGATAGGCATAGCTCTCCGCTTGGGGCACACGCCCGTGCAAGCTGTACCACTGGCAACAGAGGGTGTAGACCGCCTGCATGAGCCCGCTGTGTTGCGGGCACTGGCGCACATGCCACCACGCCTGCGCCTCCAGCGCAAGCAACCGCAGCTCCATCCCCTCCGTGACGCCCCGCCAGTGGAGCTGTCTCAACTCTTCCAGGCGCGTTTCGAGCAGAGCGGCTTCTTCACGTGGGGTTCGCGTGGAGGGTGGCTCCAGCCAGAGTGGGCGTGTGAGAATAAAGGCGACCTCCTCGGCAGTGGCTCCCAAGACATAGCAGAGTGCATGCAGATGCTCACTGGATGGGATGAACAGCGAGCGTTCCCAGTCGCGCACACTGCGTTCGGACACATTCACTGCAGCCGCGACATGGGCGATGCTCCAGCCGCGTCGGAGGCGTAAGGCACGTAACAGATCGCCCAGCAGGGGTGGGTGCAGCTCTCCAGAGGGGTGGGGTGTTTGGCGAGTCAGTTGCTGCAGAGTGGTTAAGGCGCGCGGCGCATTCAATAGGCGCAACGCCTCCAGACGCTCCGCCGTAGAGACGCCCATCGCAAGCAGCACCTGTTCCAGCTCCGGAATCGAAGGGCGCGTCTGCTCGTGCTCCCAACGGTTCAAGGTGCTGGGCGCCAGACGCGCTCGCTGTGCCAGCGCATGCTGGGAGAGGCCACGCTGTTGCCGCGCGTGCCGAATCCACGCACCGATGGTTTGCGCCATCCCGATGCCTCCTCTCTATTATGCCTCATGAACGCTCGCATTTTGCAATTTCGCTTCCATAGGGGCGAAAATATCCCAGAGCGTGCTATCCTATTCACAGGATGTACAGATGGAGATAAGGTGATGCAACGGCACGATTGCAGTCGGGCAAGTGGAGCGCGCTTAGATCGCTGCGCTCGTGGGATGGTCGTTTGGCTTGCGCTGGCGATGGGATGCAGCGCAACGCACTCGGTGAACGCGCAAACGCTTACATGGTTGGGGACATTTGGGAATCCCTATAGTAGTGCGCGGGGTGTATCTGACGATGGGAGCGTGGTCGTGGGTTCGTCCCGTTTCGACAACTACGACCGCGCCTTCCGCTAGACGCGCACAGGTGGGATGCAGAATCTGGGCACTTTGCCCCAATACACCTACAGCGAGGGTTATGGAGTCTCCGCAGACGGGAACCGCGTCACGGGTACCGCGTATTATGTGATCCCCTACGGTGGCAGCGAGCGGGCGTTTCTGTGGATCTCGGGAAGCGGCATGCGCGATATCGGGAATATGTCGGGGGGTTCCCCTGTCAATACCGCCTTAGCGATTTCAGGCGACGGCTCCACCATCGTCGGGTGGGGACTAGAGGGACTTGAGCGCCGAGCTTTCCGATGGACATCCTCAACGGGGATGGTGAGCCTCGGTACCTTGGGCGGGAACGAGAGCCGAGCCAACGCTGCATCTTGCGATGGACGAGTTGTAGTGGGTTGGTCGAACAATCATTTGGGTGAGCGATGGGCGTTCTACTGGACACGAGCCACAGGGATGCAAGGACTGTTCCCACTGAGTGCCTGCTGCGGTGAAGCGAATGGCGTCTCCGAGAATGGGCTTGTCATCGTCGGGCGCTCGCACTCCTTCCAAACTGAAAGCTGGCACGCCTGTATGTGGGCGTGGGATGGCTACGGCTACACAGTCAGCGACTTGGGCACTTTAGGCGGCAACGAAAGCGTCGCGTTTGGCTGCACAAATAATCGGGAAGTGGTCGGCTGGGCGCATACTGCGACAGGAGCGCGACGCGCGTTTCGCTGGACACCCACAGGGGGGATGGAGAACCTCTCAGAGACCTTCGCACGCTTGTTAGGACCCGGCTCATATCTGGAGATTGCCTATGCCATCACGCCGGATGGGCGTTATATTGTGGGGCAAGGTTATAACGCTGCCAGGTCGCGCACGGAAGCGTTCCTGCTGGATACGCGCTGCACCGCGCACAATGGGGATGTAGACAACAGCGGCTGCGTGGACGACGCCGACCTGCTGGCGGTGCTGTTCGCGTTTGGCAACACGGGACAGGATCTGGGCGGTGTCGATACCAACTGCGACGGCACGGTAGACGACGCCGACCTGTTGCAGGTGCTGTTCAGCTTTGGCAGTGGTTGTTAGGTTCAACCATCTGCAGGGGGCAGGAAGTGTTTCCCCTCACCCTGCCCCTCTCCCCAGCGGGGAGAGGGGCAAAAACGCTTCTCAACCTGCAAACACCCAGAAAAACAGCATCGCCATGCCGTTATTGAGCGCGTGGATCAGCATACAGGGCAGCAACGAGCGTGTGTGCGCGTAGACCATCGCCAGAATCACGCCCAGCAGCGTCACGGACAGAATCCCGCCCAGAAACTGGGGATGGATCACGCCGAACAGGAAGCCGCTCACGAACGCGCTCAGCCACACACGCCCCGTACGCTGCCACAAGACCTGGAACAGCACTCCTCGGAAAAGGATCTCTTCCACCACCGGCGCAAACAGCACCGACAGCGCAATGGTCCAGAACAGCTCCCATGCGTTCATCTCGCTCAGCAGCCGTTCGGCGATCGGGTTCGTCTGTTCGCGAGGCAGGGCGGGCATTAGCCAGAGGGTGAGCAGGAGCGACAAAAGCATCAGCGGGAGATAGATTCCAAACCCCATCAGTGCTGCGCCGAGCTGCTGACCGAAGCGCCCTCGAAAGCGCAGCACGCCCGACGGGTGATTGCTCTCGCGCGACCACTCCAGCAGGAAGAACAGAGGTACCAGCGCCGCGGTGAGATAGACCACCAGAAAAGCTGGCTCCAGCGTGGACATCTCCCTGCTTGACGGGATGGACGCCACGAAGGCAGCACCCCCCAGTAGCACAAGCAGGAACAGCACGGGCGCCCAGAGCATCGGGTCGAGCGCGAAGGGGGAGTGGTCGGGCAGGGGTCGCTCGGCAAGCGGAAACGATTGCACCCGATACCAGATGAGCAGTCCCACCCCGGTCAGCGCCCACAGCAGCCCGCAACAGACCGCGAGTCCCAGCACGCTCAGACGCAGCCGGCTTTCGCGTCCGAGTGTCTGGAGCCGTTGCTGGGCGCGTCGGGTATCGCCTGCACGCTGCCACATCAAGCTCTCCGCCAGTCGCATAGCCAGTGGGGATACACTCGGTGCAAGCGCTGTGTGCAGTCGCTCCACCTGTTCGATGCTCAAGGGGTCCAGCAGAGCGGTTTGCCATAGCGCGGTGTACCAGCGTCGCTCGTGCGGGTCCAGCTGGAGAGCAGGGGCGTCGGGTAGGGATTTCAGGGTCTGGCGCGGGTCGCCTGTTTCCGTCAGTTGCTCCAGCAACGCCACATAGAGTCGCGCTTCCCACTCTGCCTCCGTGCCATACAGCTCCCGTTGAATCGATTGGATCACCCCTTCTGCGGCGGGCTTCCATCCCTGGTGCAGCATCGGCGAGCCAGCGAAAAACAGGGCGTAGCGCAGCTGGAAGTCGAGTTCGTAGCGGATGTCCTCCTCGTTCAGGGAGGTGTCGCGCTGACGAGTGAAGAGGGTAAGGAAGGTCAGATTATTATATAGGATAAACCCGCCGAACAACATGATGAGGAGCCACCAAGCAAATCGTGCCGATTGTGCCATCTCCCCTGTGTCCCCTGAAGAAAACTATGGCGGAGGGTCCGGGATTCGAACCCGGGGTAGAGGGCATGACCCCCCTACAACCGCTTAGCAGGCGGCCCCTTTCGACCACTCAGGCAACCCTCCGCCTTGCACCGTTATTATACCCTATCGGCAGCCGTTGTCAAGTTCTGCAGAGGGAGTTTGCCCCTCTCCCCAGTGGGGCGAGGGAGATTTTTGGCTATGTTCATCGGGCTACCAGCGTTTCTCGAACAGTCTCTGGGGGTATTCTCTATGGTACGGAGGCGAGAGGCAGATGGAGGGTACACAGCGGACTTTAAGGATGGTCGCGTGGATTCTAACGATTCAGATTGCTGCCCTTGTTGTGGGGTTCCTGCTGGTGTATCGTACGCAGCTGCAGATTATCCAGCGGTTGGACGCGATTCGGCAAGAGATGGAGACGACCAACCAGCATATGCACGATCTGAAAACGGGCTTGCAACGGCTGGTGCCAGGCATCTGACGCGTCCTACCGGATCAATCTGTAGGGGCAGACACACGGGGCTGCCCTTCCACCCCCGGTTATTGGCAGGTTTTTGGGCGGTTTTGGGATACAATAGAGCCAAGAGGCGGCGCGTGGCACGCGTTGCCCAAAACAAACAAGCAGTAGGTTGACGCCGCGTCGTCGCGGCGGAGTGGGAGGTTTTCGCGAGCGGTCAGAGCACCGCTCTGACAGGGTGCATGGTGCCCAAGGTGCTCCTGGACGCGGGGAACCGCCGCGAACGGGAAGGGGTCGCCCTTCCACCATCTAAGAGAGGAGGACCGAACGATGAGACGAGAGCGCAGGAACTGGCTCGTGTTGAGCGTGTCGTTGAGCGTAGTGCTGGGTGTAGGCACTCGTGTCTATGCGCAATCGCTGACCTGGCTGGGCATACTGGGCGGTGGTTGGAGCAAGGCGTTTGGTGTTTCCGCGGACGGCGCGGTGGTGGTCGGCGAGGCAAACAACGCCAGCTATCAACCTCGTGCCTTTCGCTGGACCGCAGCGGGCGGGATGCAGGATCTCGGCACGCTGGGCGGTTATGACAGCGTGGCGTATGGTGTTTCCGCGGACGGCGCGGTGGTGGTCGGCTGGGCATACTACGTCAGCAAGCACTGGGGGCAATGGCGTGCCTTTCGCTGGACTGCCGCGGGCGGGATGCAGGATCTCGGCACGCTGGGGGGTGATTCCAGCTTGGCGTGGGGTGTTTCCGCGGACGGCTCGGTGGTAGTCGGCTTGGCAGACAACGCCAGCGGGCAACAGCGTGCCTTTCGCTGGACCGCCTCGGGCGGGATGGAAGACCTGAACAGCACCTACGCCAGCCTGCTCACCAACGGCTCTTATCTTGAGATAGCCCACGCCCTCTCGCCCGATGGACGCTATATTGTGGGGCAGGGCTGGAACGCCGCCACAGGGCGTAGGGAAGCGTACCTGCTGGATACGGTGCCAGAGCCTGCCAGCCTGCTGGCACTGAGCGTTGGGCTGGCGGGGCTGCTGAGACGGCGTCGGCGTCGGTAAAGCCCGCCTCGCTCTACCACCCCCCTTGCCCCCCTCACCAGGCAGGGTGAGGGGGGCCTTCTTTTGCCCTGCAAAACGCCCCTTTTTGAAGTCTTGGTCATTCCTCGGTATGTAGTTCCTTGCCATCTGCATGCCTCCTGGAGGGATTGGAATTCTACCTGGCATCGGAAACTCCTGCTATGGTGTGTTTGATCTGCCATTGGGAAGTTCTCCGACGGCGCGGTTATCGATAACCTCGGCGCGGTTATCGATTCCATCGGCAAGGTTATCGATAACTTCGGCAAGGTTATCGTTTCCGACGGCATTGGGGAGCTTCCCGTCGGCGCGTTTCATCCGATGCGTCCCTCCTCGCGCGTTGTCCCTCTACCCCGCTTAGTTTCGCAGCGGTTTGCCTTTTTCCAGCATATGGCGCATGCGTTCCCAGGTCTTGGGTTGTTGTGCCAGGAAGCCGACCACCTGCACCTCCAGGTTGTAGAAGTACGATTCGGGCATCTCGGTTGGCTGCGTGAGATCGCCGCCGGTCAGCACATACGCCAGCTTGGAGGCGATCAATAGATCGTGGTCGGTCATGAAGTTGCCGCGGCGCAGGTTGTGCAGTTCGACCAGCAGGCGCGAATAGAGGGCGTCCCCATACGCCATGATTTTCGGCTCCTCGGGCGGCTGATAGCCCACTTCGGCGAGGTGGAGCACCTCCTGCTTCGCTGCCCAGAGGATGCGGTCGGGGTTCACCACGATATGGTCCACATTCTCGCGCAGAAAGCCGAGCTGCATGCCCTCCAGCGCACTGGTTGCCACCTTGCCGAAGCCGAGCGTCTCCAGCACGCGGCGGATGGCGGGATAGGGGTCGGCGTTTGGGGGCAATGCGCTCAGCGCGCGGCGCAGCATCGTGGTCGTGCCGCCGCCGGCGGGGATAATGCCCACGCCCACCTCAGGCAAGCCGATGTAGGTCTCCGCATGAGCGACCACCTTGTCGCAGTGCATCGCTAACTCGCAGCCGCCCCCCAGTGTGTAGCCGAACACGGCGGCGACCACCGGCACCTTCGCGTAGCGCAGACGCAGCAGCGAATCTTGGAACGCCTTGTCGCCCATCATCAGCGCGTCGAAGTCGCCCGCGCCGATCATCATGAGGAACAGCTGGATGTTGAACCCGACGGAGAAATGCTCGCCGATGCCGGTGATGACGAGTCCCTGCGCCTCGCGCTCGGCGCGGTCGATGCTCTTATGCAGCATCTCCATCACGCCGGGGCCCAGCGTGTTCATTTTGGTGTGGATTGCCATGCAGTAGACGCCGTCGCCGAGGTCGTGGAGCGAGGCGTCGCTGTTGCCATCCAGTTTGGGCTTGTGACGCGCCATATTGATGGGGGTGAGGAACTCCTCATCGGGGTGATAGGGCGCGACTTGTCCGCTGCCGAGCCACACATAGACGGTGGTGTCGCCCGTGTCGGCGGTCTCGTAGAAGCGGGTACGCCCGAAGTGAAGCAGGTTCTGCACCAAAGTGGGAACCGGCCGGTTCTCGCGTTCCAATCGCTCCGCCGTCTCGCGAACGCCGAGCGCGTCCCAGATCTGGAACGGGCCCAGCTCCCAGTTGAAGCCCCACTTGATGGCGTGGTCGATGGCGATGGGGTCGTCTGCCAGCTCAGGCGCGTGTTCCGCCACATAGCGTAGCCCCTCGGCGTGCAGCCGCCACAGGAATTGCCCCTCGCGGCTCTCGTGATTGACGAGGGCACGCAGTCGTTCCTCCAGTGGGAGCTTTTCGAGGGCGTCCAGATGCGGGAACTTTGGCTTCTGGCGCGGGCGATACTCGAAGGTGGCGAGGTCCAGCGTTTCGATGGTACCGTCGGGCAGGCGTCGGTAAAAGCCCGCGCCGGTCTTCTCGCCCAGTTTGCCCTCGGCCATCATGCGCTGCACCACTTCGGGCAGGGTGAAAACGGCTTTCTCTTCGGGGGTGGTGAGCCGTTCATGCAGATTTCTGGCGACGCTCGCCATCACATCGAGCCCCACAATATCGGCGAGGCGGAAGGTGGCGCTGCGTGGATGCCCAATCAACGGACCCGTAAGCGCGTCCACCTCCTCGATGGTCAGTCCAAACTCCTGCATGAGCGGGAATACAATCATCATGCTATGGATGCCGAGCCGGTTGGCGATGAAGCCTGGGGTGTCGCGGGCAATCACGACGCGTTTACCCAGCACGCGCTCAGCGAAGCGCACCATGCCCTCCAGCAGGTCGGGGTCGGTCTCGCGGCGCGGGATAATCTCCAGCAGTTTCAGGTAGCGGGGTGGGTTGAAAAAGTGGGTGCCCATGAAGCGCCGCTTGATCTCTTCGCGGCAGTCGTCGCTCATTTCGTGGATGGAAAGCCCGCTGGTGTTGGTGGACAGGATTGAATGGGGGTTCACATAGTCCTGCACGCGTGTCCAGAGTGCGCGCTTGATGGCGGGGTCCTCTACCACCGCTTCGATGACCCAATCGGCTTCCTTCAGTCGGGGCAGGTCATCCTCGAAATTGCCGATCTCGATGCGTCGGGCGAGTTCGGGCAAGTAGAACGGTGCAGGTTTGAGTTTGCTTACGCGCTCCAGTCCGATGCGGGCGATACGGTTGCGCACCTCTCTGTGCTGCAGGGTCAGCCCCTGGGCTTCCTCGTCTGGTGTCAGGCTTGTGGGCGTGATATCCAGCAGCAACACCTGCCAGCCGATGTTAGCCAGGTGCGCGGCGATCTGGGCGCCCATTGTGCCCGCGCCCAGCACGGCTGCCTTGCCGGTGGTCGAGTGTTCGTTCAGCATCGTTGGTTGCCTCCTTCCAGTTGACTCGCTGGTTAAAAACAGCGGCGAGAGGGATTATACCTGCTTGCATCCCAAGCAGGCGTATGCGGCAGGAGATCGGAGCAAGCCTGGCGTATTAAGTGCGAGGCATGTTCGCATCCAGACAGCTCGTTCGCGATAGGAGGGAACAGCTATGCGAAGGTGGCTAAGCTTGTGGGCGATAGTTGCGGTCAGTTATGCCTTCGGGCAGCGGCTCGAAGGCTGGGATGTGCGCTTGGATAGCGGCACGCGCTTCGACCCGCTTATCGGTGAAGGATTGCAATCGTTTCAATGGGGTCAGTTGCGGGGTCAGGAAAATGTGCCGCCACGCTTTGCACGCCATGCCTATATTCGCAATATTCGCGTGAACGGTGGCGGTGACCCCTTCGGGCGTGTCGCTGTTCTCTGGAGCGGCTGGGAAGGCAACGGCACCGACCGCACCGAATACTGGATACGCGACGGCTACAAGGCACCTCCACGGTATGAAGCGGCTCGGGTGGGACAAACATGGAGCAGCAGTGACCTGTTCCGCATCCGCATGTGGAACGAGCAATATTTCAGCTGGCAATCGCGCAGCGTGGTGGTCAGTGTCTATGCGGCGAATGCGCCCACCCCGGTGATTGCATCCTTTACCTCGCCCAGTTGGACCGACCTAAGCGGGCTTGACCTGCAGCCGAACCGCCCCGGCATTCAGGTGGACCCAGGGCAGACACCCACGGTCGATATAGCCGTGCTATTCGGTTCCTACGCGGTGCGTCGTGCTTGGGTGCAAGGGCTGAAGCGGGTAGTCCAGCTGGATCAGTATGCGACCGAGAGTCGCCCCTCGCCGTTTCGTGATCAGGTACAGTTGCAAGCCTCATTCAGCACGCGCATTAATGGCGTGCCAAGCGAGCCAAGCATGACCGCTAAGCACCTGCTGGATTGGGCTGCGCTGGATGGCACCGTCGACCGTACCATCCCTGCCTACGGTGGGAGCTGGACCGTCCCACTTACCGGATTGCCGCGTGGCTCCATCGTGAGCTTCGATATGAATGTGGCTGTTCGCCATCTGCCGTTCGACCAAAACGGTCAGCCCATGCCCCCGGCACCAAGGCGTCCTGTGGATGACCTGCGCGATGCAGATCGGCTTTATTTTGACCTGCGTGGATTGACCTACAGCTATTCAGGCGCAATCAGCGGTGGAGGCTCTGTGTCGGATGAGGATGCGCCTCCTGTGTGCATTCCGAAGCAGCCCGGCTCGTTGGATATCGTGCTCAACTTGCAGGATCTTGGCTTGCCCTACAATATCACGGTCGTGTTGTCAGGGCGCGCCCTGAGTGATGATGTGGTGGAATGGTCGACCGACTTTTATCCGAACCTCTGCATCACCGTAGAAGGCGTGCAGGTGAAGGTCAAGCGCATCTGGGGCAAGCTAACTGCCCGCTTGACACGACAGCCATACTTCAGGGAACCGCTCTGTGGACGCACCTTTAACCTGGTTGCCACGCCGTTCGGGGGAGACAGTGGCAACTGGTTCAACGGTGAGTTCTATGCGTTGTGTCAGGAGTTCGACCTTACGCGGGTGAACGCCCAGGTACGCTCGATAAATTATTATGCTACCAGCGGCATTGATTATGAGCCGCCCGACCCGCGACTGCTTTACCAGCTCACACGCTCGCAGTGGCTGGAACTAATCCTACAGGGCGATGTGAACGGCGATGGCTGCGTAGATGACACCGATGTGCTGCGCGTGCTGTTCGCCTTCGGTCAGACGGGTTCCAACCTGCCAGAGGACCTAAACGGCAACGGGGCAGTAGACGATGCGGACCTGCTACTGGTGCTGTTTAACTTTGGGCGGTGCTATTAAATAACTCCCCCTCTCCCCACTGGGGAGAGGGGGAGTTATCGAATAAAGGTTCCGTAAAAGCCCCACAGGTGTGCCTCGTCCGCGCGTACTTGCACCAGCTGCCCAATCACTTCGCGCGGTGCCACAAAGTGCATCATCTTGTTCTCGCGGGTGAAGCCTGCCAACTTCGTGGGGTCTTTCTGGCTGGGACCTTCAACCAGTACCTCGAATACGCGCCCGACCTGCGAGGCATTGATTTCACAGGTGATGCGGTTCTGCAGCTCGATCAGCCGTTGTAGTCGTTGCTGTTTGACCGCTCGCGGAATCTGGTTCTCCATCTGGGCAGCGGGCGTGCCTGGGCGCGGGCTGAAGGCAAACATAAACGCGCCGTCGAATCGGATCCGTTCCACCACCTCCAATGTGTGTTCGAACTGCTCTTCCGTCTCGCCGGGAAAGCCCACGATTATGTCGGTGGTGATGGCGATGTTAGGCACGCGCTCGCGCAACTTCTGCACAATCTCTTCGAACTGCTCCACCGTGTAGAGGCGCCGCATCGCTTTTAGAATCTCGTTATCGCCTGACTGAAGTGGCAGATGCACATGCTCCATCACCTTGGGCAGTTCGGCGATTGCTTGGATCAGGTCGTCCCGAAAGTCGCGCGGGTAAGGGGAGGTGAATCGGATGCGCTCGATGCCTGCGATGTCGTTGATGAGCTGGAGCAGTCGGGCGAAGGGCACACGCCCCTCCAGCAAGTTTTTGCCGTAGGAGTTGACCGTTTGCCCCAGCAGGATTACCTCCTTGGTGCCCAGATCGGCGAGCCGCTTGATCTCGTCCAGAATATCTTGTGTGGGTCGGCTACGCTCGCGCCCGCGCGTGATGGGCACGATGCAGAAAGTGCAGAACTTGTCGCAACCGTACTGGATGGGCACATAGGCTTTGAGTTTGGGGGTGCGGTCAACCTTGCGCTGGGGGACATCGGTCACAATGGCGCCTTTTCGGGGAGGCAGTTCGAGGCGCATCGCCAGTCGCCGCCGTTGCAGCACTTCCTCCAGCAGATTGCCGACCTGCGACACATGCGCCGTGCCCACAATCATATCCACATGAGGCGCACGGCGTCGGATTTCTTCCGCCCGCAGCTGCGCCATACAGCCGCACACGCCGATCACCATATTCGGCTTGCGTGCCTTGAGTTTGCGCAACTGCCCCAGCGTACTGAACACTTTGTCTTCGGGCTTGCGACGCACCGAGCATGTGTTGAGCAGAATCACATCGGCGTCCTCCAGGCGGTCGGCAGGTTGATAGCCCCGCTCCTGCAGGTACAATGCCATCTGCTCGGAGTCTTCCTCGTTCATCTGGCAGCCCCAGGTCAGGATTTTATAGCGCGGCATTTGGGTGTCCACCACAGAAAATTATACCCTGTTCGCCCGTGTAGCAGGGAACCGGGAGGCGTTCTCGAATGTTCTTTGATGCGGAGGGATATACGATGAGACGGATAGTGCAATGGGTCGCATTAGTGATGACGCTGAGCGCGCTCTGCGCTCAAGAGGCGATGAAGTGTCCGTCCTGCACAGCACGCGCGGAGATCGGCAAGATCCTCGCCAGCGCGAAACAGCCTGCCGACTGGGTGAAAATCCACAACGGCATCATGTGGGTCGTGCAGGGACGCAACGAGGACGAGGGCAAAGCCATCCAGAAGCAGATGGATGAGCTTGCCAAAGCGATGCGTGACGAGAATGTCACTCTCTGCAGCGAGTGCCAGATGCAGCGCAGCGTGATGCGCTCGCTCGACTGGGAGATTGTTAAGACCAAGCGCGGCGGGATACTGGTTGCAACCAGCACGGATGCCACGATGGTCACGATGCTCCATCAGTTCGCGGATGAGCAGCAGCGCATGCAGTCGCAAGCCGCGCCCGCTGTCCCCGCCCAACCGACCCCGCAAGTGGAACCCGCGAGCCAGGACGGCACGAAGGAGTTCGCGGGCAAGGGAGATGGCATCAATACCTGCCCAGTGAGCGGAGAACCTGTGAACAAGAATATCTGGGCAGAAATCAAGGGGCGCAAGGTCTACTTCTGCTGCGCCAGCTGCCGCTCGAAGGCGCTCAAGGACCCGGAGAAGTACATTCGCTAAGACCTCAAAGTATGTGGCGCGTGCTGGTGCTGAACGGTCCGAATCTGAATCTGCTCGGGACACGCGAGCCGCACCTGTACGGGTCGGACACGCTGGATGAGATCATCGAACAGGTGCGCCAGCACGCTGCCACGCTTCAGATCGAGATTGAGCACCTGCAGTCGAACCACGAGGGTGCGCTGATCGACGCGATTCATGGAGCACGGGGGCGTATCCATGGCATCATCCTGAACGCAGGCGCGTTCACCCATACCAGCTACGCCCTGCGCGATGCGATCGCTGCCGTCGGCATCCCCACCGTTGAGGTCCACCTGACCAACCTTTATGCTCGTGAACCGTTCCGCCACCACTCGGTAATCGCGCCTGTCTGCATTGGGCAAATCAGCGGCTTCGGCGCCCGGGGCTACCTCCTTGCGCTGGAGGCGCTGCATCACCGGTTTACGATGCATGAGAACCGCTGAGAGGCTACTAAAATAGAGGGTGAATTCTCATCATGCCAACACTACATTGATTCGATTCAAATATTGTGATTTACTGATTTGTTTTAAAGTACATAACTTTTAATGTATTTTTCGGAAAAGTTTTTGCATGTCCGTCCACAAATAGCGCATTGCTCGCGCTATTGTGATAGCATGCGACAGGCTTAAAACACTGCGTGCCAGCGGGCAGATTAACACATCGCTCACCTTCTGTATGGCAAGGCAGGGTAATATCATCTGGGGAGTTGATGTATGCGCCGCGGAAACCAGGTCCGTGAAAAATCTCATCATAAGGTTGCTCCACGAGCAGCACGGTTTGAGATGGCTTGGTAATTTCGGACTCGTGAACAACCAATCTATCTGCGCCCAGATTAACATTCATGCCATAACTGAGGCGCGTCTGGATCCCATAGGGATCTGATGGGCACACATAGATCGCTGGATTCTTTACATAGGGATAGAGAACCCCTTGCTCTGGCATGTAGTGGCACTCGCCCAAACGGAGGGCAAAGGTGCATGGGGGCGAGAGGGCAACCCACATGCCGCGCCCCTCTGACAGCACATTGAACGCACATGGCAGATATCCGTCATAATCCTGCATATACATCTGGAAAGCTTTGCCCAGCTGGCTCAGATTGTTCAGGCAAGTAGTGGCACGCCCTTTCTCGCGCACGCTAACAAGCACTGGCAGCACCATTGCCAGAATAATGGCAATAATCGCGATGACTGCGAGAATCTCGATGAGCGTAAACGCTCCGTGCCGAGCGGCTAATCTCTTACCTGTGCAGACCATGCAGTAATCACCTGCTCTTTGATTTTGCCTCCCACTCCTGCAGTATTTTCTGCGCCAACTGGCGAACTTCTGGATCAGGGTCCTGCAGCATTGCCTGCACATGCGCTTTTTGAGCTGGTCCACCGAGCATTTGTAACGAGCGCAGAGAGACCTTTCTTACATCCGGATCAGGATCCCTTAATCGGGGGAGAAGTAGCGGCACATCTTTTGCAGTGCCCACATATCCTATACCTCTACATACCGCGGTGCGCACGAACGCATCGGGGTGATTGATTGCTTTCCGAAACAGCTCTGCCGCGCGTGTTTTCTGTTTAGGGTCTTTGACATACCAAAGCGCCACATAGGCTTTGGCGCTTACAAGAACATTAGAGTGTCGTGTTAGACGAACTACCTCCTCGAATTCGGCATCATTGAGATGTCCTGTCTTTTGCGACTTCTCCAAAAGAGTCATGACACGCTGTTCTTCAGGGGACATTACGTATTGAGAAGTTGCTGACTTATGCTGGCGACAAGAAACGAGAAGAGTTGTCGCCAAGAATGTAAAGCCCATTAGCCCTATTATCTCACGACATCGCATGGCTCCCACCTCACATCAGGATACCCCTTACTGGGAATTTTCCCAGCAAGGGGTATTTTTCATCTCAGTAGGGCATGCTACATCGCGTTGATACCGATGCAGCGTTTCTGCCCCCTGATAATGCAGGTATTGCATGCATGTCCGCCATAGATTGTGCAGCAAAAGGATGCCTGAAAGCAATCGGTAACGCAGTTAAAGCATGCGGTCGGATCAGTGGGATACTGCTGGTGACAGCTATCGCCACATGCTTGTCCAACTTTGCAACAGTCGCAATTTGAGGTACTAGTCCACCCCCCCCCGCGCTGGACTCAGGGTTAGGATCGCTGCCATAATCGTCGTTGCGACTGCCATCGGCGCTAGAGTCAAAAGCCAGCCTATCCATCGTTTCATTGTTGATCACCTCCTGTTTAGCGTGTGGAAGTTTCCGCTTTCGCGCACTTCCACCCTTAATACCGCCATGACTCTGCAAAAAGGTTGCGTCCTCCCCATAGAACTCGATAAGGCGCCGCTTGAGTTCATGGTTGTAACGCTTGGCAGTTCCGAGGGCAATGTTCATCTGCTTGGCTGCTTCCTGCAGAGTGTAGCCTTGCTGGCGTAGCCGAGCAAAGCGTCGCAGGCGTTTAGGCAGTTGCTCAAGGAAGGCTTGTGTGTCCATATGTTCCACGATGACTTCTTCCGCATTGGCAATCGCTACTCTGGGTAACAAAACCACTGCCTGTGCTAAGAGCCTTTCGTGGCGCGCCTGTTTACGCTTGAAATCCAAAGTCACATCCTTAGCCTTTCGGTGAAGGAATAGGAGGTCGGGTTCCCCTTCCTCCCAAGGATAGGCTTTGCGTTTGCGATGGTATCGCTCAAAAGTTTGCCAGACACAATCCTCAGCGTCCGCTGGCTGCAAACCTTCAAGTTGGCACCAGCGACACACAAGCTCAAACCAGTTAACCTGCTCCGGCATAGGGGCACCTCGCAAGCCGAATTTTCGATGCTTGCGCTTGCTGTCCTGCTTGCAGCCCGATCCCCCCGCAAAAATACCAGTTTTTCGTCCACCCCTTGCATTTCGCGTCGAGATGTGCTATAATAGAGAAAGAGGATCGCTCTGTCGCTGTATGTCTCTGAATTCGCCCTGTATCATCCCCCACGCTTGTGGGGGATTCGGCGAGAATTCGTATTCTCGCTTGTTGGGGACGGGTGGTCTCGTCCCCTTCACACGCACAGCAGGAGATGAGGCGATGAAACGAATGATAAAATGGAGCATCGCAGCGAGCTTGATCGTTGCAGGCGTGGCTGCCTTTGCGCAACCGACCGTCGACGGCACGCGCGACGCCTTGTACGGCAGCCCAATCGTTGTGCAGAATACCCAGACCGGCTTTGGTGATAGCAACCTGGGCCTGGTGAACTGGGCGAACGGCTCCGAGCTGGACGCCGCCTACGCCTATGTGGATATGAGCGCACAGGTGCTGTACCTGTTCCTCGCGGGCAACCTGGAGTCGAACTTCAATAAGCTGGAAATCTTCTTCGATACGGGTCCAGGTGGTCAGAACCGCCTGCGCGGGGATAACTCTGGTGTGGACTTTGGTGGGCTGAACCGCATGGGCGATGACGGCAGCGGCAACGGGCTGACCTTCGATTCGGGCTTCGAAGCCGACTACTGGATCGGCATTACTGGCGGCAATCCCGGTTCGGGCACTTACACCCTGTTCGCCAACTGGGCGCAGCTACTGACAGGCGGTGGCGGACCGGGCAATTATCTGGGTTCCACTGGAGCCGCCTCGAACGGCATCCTGAGTGGCGGCACTAATCCCTACGGCATCCGTGTCACCATCAACAACAGCAATACCGGGGGTGTTGAAGGTGGTAGTGGGCTGGCGTCGGGCAACGGCGCACTGGTGACGACTGGCGTGGAGCTGGCAATCCCATTCGCGGCGATTGGCATCACGGGCGCTGGCGTCATCAAGGTCAGTGCATTCATCAATGGTGGTGGGCACGACTTCCTCTCCAATCAGGTGCTGGGTGGTATTGGCGGAGGCGGCAATTTAGGAGAGCCGCGCAATGTGAACTTCGGCAATATCCCCGGCGACCAGTTCTTCTCTGTCGTGGTGCCGGAGCCGGCAACGCTGCTGGTGTTGGGCGCAGGGCTCACGGGTCTGCTGGCTTTGCGTCGGCGAAAAGTATAACTTCTTTCCCCAACCCCCACTCCCAGCGAATCCCCCTTCCCCTGCCTGGGGAAGGGGGACGCTTTTTTTAACGCGCGTGGATCATCAAGTTGCCCCCGGCTAAAGTGCCCCAGGCAGAGTAGACCAGCGAGGTGTCCGCATAGACCCAAAGCATGAACGCATCGTTCGTGCCCGGCGTACCGCTATCCCAGACGGCGACATAGAAACGATAGTTGCCGCTACCATTGACAGTTGCCCATCCGCTGAAGTAGCCTTCGGAAGCATTCGGCACATAGACCCAGTCGATGGCGAACGATTTCAGGTTCAGCTGCCAGCCGTGATCTTGATATTCAAGGCTGCCGCGAATACTGCCGTTGCGTTGCACTTGCGCGACGAAGCCGAAGGTCTGACGTGTTCCCCCCAATTCCAGCCAGCCGCCTCCTGTAATAAAACCTGAGGCGTCAGGCTGATACGCCGTGACAATCATCACCTGCTGCCGTTCACCGTTGTCGCTTACTGCCCACACAGTGAAAGTGTCGGCAAAAGGCGGCGACCAAGACCATGACAGCGTGCCACTCTCAGGCACGGGCATCGCGCTGGTGTAGTAGACCCGGTTGCCCTGAGAATCGTAGACCTCGAACTGAACCATGGAGGCACCGTTCACGACGGTGAACTGAAAGTCGACAGAGGTACCCACCGCGACAGGTTCCGTCGAACCACCCCCATCCTCACCAACCACGCCGGTGGCGACGCCTGCCGCAAAGGCGGCTTGCAGGATGACAACACTCAAAAGCCAGTTCGTAACCCAGGTTCTCATCTTCGCCCCCTCCTCATGGCGGTTATTCCACTCGAAGGACAGCGAATCACCAGTGGAATAGCGAGGTGCGGGATGAACTGGTTGCTACATAAACAGGTTCCCAGCAGGAGACACTTGACCAACCGTGAATTATTTTTCGGAGGACACAATGGTGAAGGTTGGCATTGTCGGTTTAGGGACGATGGGGCGTCAGCATGCGGAGGCATACCGCCAGATGCCCGATGTCCAGCTGAGCGTGGTGTATGACCATCATCGCGATCGGGCAGAGGCATTTGCGCGGGAGTTCGGCACGGCAGTTGCCCGCGATTGGGACGATTTTTTCAACCAGTGTGAGATTGTCGACATCTGCACACCCACCTATCGTCATACCGAGTACGCGCTGGCTGCCATTCAGGCGGGCAAAGCGGTTGTGTGCGAGAAGCCGCTGGCACGCACGATCGAGGAATGCGAGCAGATTGTCGAGGCGGTGCATCGACATAGCGCGCTGTTTATGCCTGCCCATGTACTGCGCTTTTTTCCCGAATATCGCACGGCACACCAGATGGTGAAAGCAGGCACACTGGGCACGGTTGCCGCGGTGCGCATGCGACGCGGCGGCGACTTCCCACGCACCAAAAGCGACTGGTATGCCGATTACGAAAAGAGCGGCGGAATTATTATGGACCTTATCATTCACGACCTCGACTGGGTACGCTGGACCCTGGGCGAGGTGGAGCGCGTCTACGCCAAGTCGCTCACCTTCCGCCAGGTGGAGCACCTGGACTACACGCTGGTGACACTGCGCCTGCGCAACGGTGCAGTTGCGCATATTGAGGGCACCTGGTGCGATCCGGGCGGGTTCCGCGTCGCCTTCGAGATTTGCGGGGATGCGGGCATGCTGGAGTATGACTCGGCGCAGATGGTTGCCCTGCGGATTGCGCGCCGCGCCGAGGAAGGGCAGGGAGGCGGTGTCGAAGTGCCAGAAAGCCCCGCCGTTGCAAACCCTTACTATCTGGAGCTGCGCCACTTTATTGAGTGCTATCGCACGGGTCAGCAACCTGAAATCACCGTGGAAGACGGGATGGAAGCGGTGCGTTTGACACTCGCCGCCATCGAATCGGCACGCACAGGCCAGGTTATCAGATTGTAATGGAGGGTTCACAAGCAATGAAGGTCAAAGTAGGCATTATGAGCTTTGCACATCTGCATGCGGATAGCTATGCGCACTGCCTGCTAACCAATCCGCGGGCAGAGTTCGTGGGAATTGCCGATCACGACCGGCAGCGGGCACAGCAGAAAGCGCAGCAGTACGGCGTGCAGGCGTTCGACAGCTACGAATCGCTGCTGGCGTCGGAGGTAGAGGCGGTGATTATCTGCTCAGAGAATGTCAAGCATGCTCCTCTGGCGCAGATGGCCGCGGCAGCGGGCAAGCATATCCTGTGTGAAAAGCCTCTGATGACCCGCATGGAGGATGGGCAGGCAATGCTTGCAGCCGCGCGCGGGGCAGGCGTGCAGCTCTTTACCGCGTTCCCATGCCGATTCAGCCCCGCCTTTCAGCAGCTACGAGCGATGGTGCAGGCAGGTGAGATTGGCGAGTTGCTCGCGATGCGTGGCACCAATCGTGGCGTGAACCCGGGCGGCTGGTTCAACGACCCGGAACTGGCGGGGGGCGGCGCCATGATGGATCACACTGTGCATGTAGCCGATCTCATGCGCCTACTGACGGGGAAGGAGGTCGTGGAGGTGTACGCCGAGACGAACAATTTGATGTATCACGGCAACTTTGATGACACGGCGATGCTCACCCTGACCTTTGAGGGGGGTATCTTCGCCACCCTCGATTCGAGCTGGTCGCGCCCTCGTACCTTCCCCACATGGGGCGATGTGACCCTGGCGGTCTATGGCACGCGCGGCGTAATCGAGATGGACATGTTCGCCCAGTATCTGCGTCACTATGATGATCGCGCGGGGCGTATTCGGCAGGTGTTCTGGGGCGATAATATCGATGCGCTGATGGTGGACGAGTTTCTGCGGGCGGTGGCGGGTGAGCCTGCCACCACGCTGGCAACGGGTGAGGACGGCTACAAAGCCGCTGCGGTCGCGATTGCAGGCTACGAATCGGTACGGCGCGGCGAGCCAGTTAGAGTATAATACAACAGGTGGCAGGGAATGAGCGAGCATCTGCCGTGGAGGGAAAATCCCTTTCCGGGAATGAACCCCTATCTGGAGGATACCCGCCTCTGGAGCGGCGTGCATCACCGCTTTATCACTTTTCTATCAAGTACCTTGAACGCCCAATTGCCTATGAACTACCTTGCCACTATAGAGGAGCGTGTCTATATAGAAAAGGCAGACACTTTTCGCGCAGTTATTCCTGATGTCGTTGTGGCTCGTCCGACGCCCGGCGCAACCGTACCCGTTGGCACCACAGCCGTTGCGGATGCTCCCATAAAGATATACTTGCAACCCGAAGGGGTGCACGAACCGTATATCCAGATTCTGTCGTTGCGTAACGGTCAGCGCGAGGTGGTGACCGTTATCGAGCTGCTTAGCCCAACGAATAAGACACCCAACGCGGTTGGGCGTACGCTTTACCTGGAGAAGCAGCAGGATGTGCTATGTAGCACAAGCCATCTGATAGAAATCGATCTGCTCCACTATGGCGAGCATACGGTGTTCGTACCGCGTGCCCTGCTGGAGCCAGAGGAAAAACGGCTGGACTATGTGGTGGTGTTGCACAGAGCAGGCTGGCGCAGGGAGCATGCACTTGCATGGGTCGTTAACCTGCGCGAGCGGTTGCCCAGAATCTTGGTGCCCTTAGCCGAAGGCGATCCCGATGTGGTGGTCGACCTACAGATGGTGCTCAATCGGGTCTATGAGGAGGGGCGGTACGGAATTGCGCTGAACTACGCCCTCGATCCTCCGGTAACGCTGCCGCCAGATGACCTCAAGTGGATCGATTCGCTGCTGAAAGAGAAGGGCTTGCGGCAATAGGGCAAGCTCCGCTCATCCGCACGGGTATACTTTTGTTTATGCGAACACGCCCGGAGCGGCACCCCATCCGTGTGCTGGATGAGCAGGTGGTCAATCGCATCGCGGCGGGCGAAGTCGTCGAACGACCTGCCTCAGCCGTGAAGGAGCTGATCGAGAACAGCCTCGATGCGGGCGCACGCCGAATCGAAGTGGAAGTGGAAATGGGCGGCAGGCGACTGATTCGCGTTCGCGATGACGGCATCGGCATGACGCGCGAGGATGCCCTACTCGCCCTGCAAAGGCATGCCACCTCTAAGCTCCACAGCGACGCCGACCTGCTGCGTATCCAGACGATGGGCTTTCGCGGCGAGGCGCTGCCCAGCATCGCGGCGGTCAGCCGACTGGAACTCATCACCCGCGCCTTTGAGGAGGAAATCGGCACGCGCATCGTCGCCGTTGGCGGCGATATCAAAGCGGTGGAGGAAGTCGGCGCGCCCATCGGCACCACCGTCACGGTGCGCGACCTCTTTTTCAATGTGCCAGCTCGCCTCAAATTTCTCAAGACGGTGCCCACCGAGCTGGGACATATTCTGGAGACCGTTACCCGCTACGCCTTTGCCTTTCCTGATGTGGCGTTCCGCCTGGTGCATGAGCGGCAGGAGCTGCTGTTCACGCCGGGCAACGGCGATCGTCTGAGCGCGGTCGCCTCGGTGTGGGGGCGGGATGTGGTGCGCGGTATGGTTGCAGTGGACTATGAGCGGGACAGTGTCCATGTGTACGGTTTGATCGCGCCGCCGCACCACACGCGCCCCACACGCCAGCATCAATATTTTTATGTGAATCTGCGCCCTGTACGCAACAAGACACTGACCGCTGCCCTGGACGAGGCGTATCGAACGCTTACGCCCGAAAAACGGTATCCCGCCTGCGTGCTGATGGTCGATTTGGACCCGCGTCAGGTGGATGTGAATGTGCACCCCGCCAAAATTGAGGTGAAGTTTCAGCGCGAGGGTGAGGTGTTCGAGGCGGTGGTGCAGGCGATTCGGGCCGCGCTGCTCGAACATGGGATGATTCCATCGGCGGTCGGCGGTGCTGCCGTACCACCCACCCGTCCGCGCTCCCACCCTCAGTCCGCCATCCAAATGACGGACGAAAATGATCAGCCTCAGCC
>Ga0073930_1000278_pt1 | contig 82612 bp, 74 predicted proteins | sample DewCreD2012metaG_5_FD_76968 | JGI IMG/M metagenome (GOLD analysis project Ga0073930, IMG submission 76968) | Hot spring sediment bacterial and archeal communities from British Columbia, Canada, to study Microbial Dark Matter (Phase II) - Dewar... ...
AGGGGACCCGGCCGACCGTCAGCGGCACGTGTCTCCAGCCGCATTGGGCCGTGTTCCTGCTCCGCAACATCCGCGACAACCGCGTATACAGTGTGACGTTTTCGCTGCCGTCCGCGCTCACCAACGGTGCGAACTCCGTTTCCATCTCCTTCGGCGGAACGCAATACGGCTACGCGTGCGTCGTTCGCAACAGCACGACGTGCTTGCTTGAGACCAATTTCAATCCCACCGTCACGTACCTGATCGACCTGCCGAATCTGCCTGGGCAAGGATTCGACGTTTACGTGTTTCTTGGTGGCCGCGTGCCCGCCACGGGCACGATTCCCTCGACCACGCCACCGGGCCTCTACACCGGCACGATCACCCTGACGTTGCAGCGCATCTAAGCCGGCGCCGCTGCGGGGGTCGTTCGTTGTCCCGGCGCACATCGGCGGCGGGTGGCGCACCGTTTCGGCTTCTTTGTCGTTCGCTGGCTCGCCGCATGGGGGCGAGGGGGTACGAACGATGGGAGGACCAAACACGTTGACCCGTCTGGCGGGCTCGATGGGTTTGGGGTTCCGGGAAACTTGCCCGCCAAAAGCTGCGACATGTATCTGTACGCCGGTGGGCGATGGCCGACGAGCGGGACGATGCCGACCGCGGTCCCGCCCAGGCTCTACACCGGGACCACGACGCTGACGTTTCGACGGGCGCCAGGCGAGCGGTGAGCAGGCAACCGAGCGGGGGGCGTTGGGCGCAGCCATGGGGCCGCGGGGCGAGTCGGCTGGCGGCCCTTTTCGTGTGGGTGGCCGTCAGCGCCTTGGCCGGCGGTGCCCGGGCGCAGGGGCGTCCTCCCGGCTACGAAGAGGCGGCGTTCACGCTGAGTGCTCCGCCGTTGCCGACCACCGATCTGGTCGTGTTGGTCGACAGCGCCGGTCGGGTGCGCGTGCCCTTGTCGCCGGTGCTCGAAGCGTTGGGGATTCCCGTCGCCGCTCGGGGGGATAGCCTTGTGCTGGAGTGGCCCCCGCCGAGCTACCGAACCGTCCTTGTGCGCGGGGCGCGCCGACTGCTGCGGCCACCTCGGGACACGGTGTGGCCGCCCGACACCTGGCTCGACGTGCAAGGGGAAATCTACCTCTCTCCGGACGCGTTGGCACAGGTTCTCGACGGCGCCGTGCAAGTGGACCTTGCCGTGCTACAGGTGAACGTGGCGACGCGGGCGGTGGTGCCGGCCGTGCGCCGGCAGCAAATCGAAGCCGAGCGGCAGCGGGCCCGTGCGCTCGCCGAGCGCGAGGAGGAGCTCAATCCGGCCGATCTGCCGTATCGATCCCAAACCGGAGGGTTGTCGGCCAACTGGGGGGTGTCCGTGGTTCAATCCCAACTCCGGGGCCCTCCGCGACTCGCCGGCACCGTGTTGACAGGCACCGCGCTCTGGGGAGGCAGCTTGGAGCTCGGCAATGGGCTGAGCGTGGGGTCGGTCTTCGGATCGGAACGTTTCGTCGTGCGCTACCTGCGCGCGTTTCCGCGCAGTGCATGGCTGCAACGGTTGCAGCTGGGAACGGTGTTTAGCGAGGGTGCCGTGGTCCACCAACTTTTGGGGGCGGTCGTCTCCAACGATCCGTTCCTGCCGCGGCGGCGCTTTGACCAGGTCGTGCTGACGCCCCCGATTCCGGCGGGCTGGGAGTACGAATTGTACCAAGGGGACCGGCTCGTTGCGGTCGGCCGCGCCGGCGATCAGCCGGCCATACCGGCGCCGATCAACTACGGCAGCACCGACCTTCGCTTGCGGCTGGTGGGGCCCGCAGGCCAGGAGAGGATCGAACGTCTGTCCTTTTTTGTCCCCGTCGATCAGGTGCCTTCGGGCGAAGCCCGTTACCGGCTGGGGGGTGGTCGCTGCTGGGACGACGCGTGCCGGGCGTACGGCTACGGCGAGCTTCGCTACGGTTGGCGGCCCGCGCTGACCGTCGGCGGTGGGGGCGACGTCACCCGCACCGACACGACGACGCGGTGGCGGCCGTATGGCCTGCTCGGTTGGAACCTGCGTCCCAGCGTTCGGATGGAACTCCAGGGCAACGGAGTCGACTTCGTTCGCGGCGCCTTCCAAGCCATCGGGCTCGACCAACGGGCGGTTCGGATCGGTTACCTATGGGATCGGCCGGGCGAGGGTGCAGTCGGGCGTGGTGGCTGGCGAGCCGATGCCAGCGCCTCCGGGCGGCTTCTCGGAGCGCGCTGGCTCTCCTTGCAAGCGCAAGCGGAGGGTCAACGTCGTCACCGGGTCGACACATGGCAGCTGCAGGCGGCCACGGCGTTCGAGCGCACCACGTGGACGGCGACCTTGGAACGGCCCGCCCTCGGTGCCGAGGTTCAGGCGGCGCTCCGGGCGGCCCGCTTCCTGCCCCCATCGAGTTCATTCGGCCTGCGCAACGTCAGTGTCGAGGCGACGGTGGGCGGCAGCCGCCAGGGATTGTTGTTCGTCGACGGTTTCGTGCAGCTCCAGCCCCGGCCGACTTCGCAGCTGCGCATCGGACTGCGTTGGGCCCGCGCGTTGCCGGCTCCGACGTTCAGTCTGTTCTACGTTCTCCGGCGGCCGACCGTGTTCCTCCAGGGGTTGGCGGTGGTCGGCCCAAGCGGCCCCAGCGCACTGGCTGCGGCCAGTGGCAGCGTCGCCTTCCTGCCGACGATCGGTGGGCCACCGGGTGCCTTCCACCGCCGCGGCGTGGATTCGGCCGGGGCACCCGCCACCGGTCGCGGCTATCTGCGTCGTGGGCTGACGCTCTATCCCTACGAGAGCGTGGGGCAGGGAGGGGTGTGGGGCGTCGTCTACTACGATACGAACGCCAATGGCCGCCGCGATCCCGGCGAACCCCAGGTCGTGGGTGTCGGGGTTCGCGTCAACGATCAGCGGGTCGAGACCGACGGGTACGGTGTGTACACGTTCTGGCCTCTGCCCGCCTATCAGGCGACGTCGGTCGCTCTCGATACGTTGAGCCTCGATGATCCGGCGTGGACCACACCGGAACCGGTGCGTCGCATCCGCCCGAACCCCAACGCGTTCCTCCGTGTCGACCTGCCGCTCATTCGGACTCGGGAGGTCGTAGGTCGCGTGATACCGGACGAGCCGACCCTACGCGCCGGCGGACTGACGGTCGAGCTCCAAACTCCCGACGGTACCGTTGTGGCTCGCACCCGTACCTTCAGCGACGGCGCGTACTACTTTGAACGCGTCCGACCGGGCGTCTACCTTCTTGCCCTGGCCGCCTCCTCCTTGGAGGTGATCGGCGCACGGGCCGACCCGCCGCGACTCCCCCTGACGGTGGTGGCCGCCGACGATCCGCTGGCCGCGCCGCCGCTGCGGCTACGTCGCCGCTGACCGGATCGTGGACACGTTGGCGATCGTCGACGCCGGTCATCCGGCGGCCGATTCGCCGCGTCGAGGGCCGAGTCTCCGTCGTGTTCTGTCCGCAAACCGGTCAGTCAACGCCCCGCGGTCGCTTCAGGGCAAGCGATTGATATGCAATAAGTTACGCTTGTTCCTCGCCGGGTCCGATTTCCGCGCTCTCCGCCGCCGAGACGGACACGATGCGAGGAACGTTCGGCGCGATGGTGGTGGGGCTGGGGTTGGCACTCCTCGGTGCACCCCAACCGGGCGTCGCCCAAGCGGCGACGCGGGTGGGGGCGAGCGTGACGATTCTCCCGCCCCCGTTGCGGGTCGAAAGGGCGGTGTTGCGGAGCGACGGACTCGGTGGAACCTCGCCCGCGCGTCTGCGGTTCGTGGGCCCGGGTGCCGTCCCTGCGCTCGTCGAGGTCGGGGAGAGCCCCGGGGCCGGGGATTCGCCGCGCCCGCGCGTGCGCATCGTGCGCGTGGCGCCGATCGCTTGAGCGGTCGAGGCCCGGCCGGCCCTCGGCGCGCGGCGGGAGAGGGGGCAGCGCCGACGTCGCCGGGGCGCGACCGGGCCCCGAGGGCGTCAGCTCAGGGACGGACGGAGTGTCTGGAGCCACTCGAACAGCTGCCGGACCAGTTGGCTATCCTTGGCAATCAGGCTCGCGCGTCCGAGGGTGGCCACCCGCGGCCGGATTTGCGTGGTGTCGTGGGCGGTGACGAACAGGGCCGGCGTATCGGCGAAGGTTGGCAGCGCACGCAGCGCGCGGCAGCTGTCGATGCCATCGCGTCCGGGCATGTCCACGTCGAGCAGCAACGCGAGCACCGGGTGACCATGCGCTTGCGCCCAAGCGAGAAGCTCTTCCCCGGACCCGAAGCACAGCGGGGTGAAGCCTAACGTGCTCACCCAATGCGCCATCAGCTCGCAATGGAGCGGGTCGTCGTCCACGATCACGATCGTCATGGTCGGGTCCATCGGCTCGGCATGCCTCGGGTCGCGAGCCACGGGGATGGATGCAAGACTCGGCCCCGTTGCGGCCCGTGCTGAAGTTGTTTGCCGCCAAAGGGTTGAGCCGCCGCGTCCCGCCGTTCGTTCCCGGAAGGGAAAGGGCGACGTTCCGCAATGGGAACTTCAGATGCAAAAACAATACGGGTCACCGCCGCAACGACGGTGACCCCGTGAGCAGTCGGGACGGCCGGATTTGAACCGGCGACCCCCAGAACCCCATTCTGGTGCGCTACCGGGCTGCGCTACGTCCCGCCAGGGGCGCGCCGGCCCCGAGCCAGAAAGCTACAAGTTGGGCCAGGATCGTCAAGCCGCGGCGACGGGCGCGGCGTAGAGCCGGTCAAAGTAGACTTGTTGCAGTCGACGCGTCAGGGGGCCCGGTCGGCCGTCGCCGATGACGCGGTCATCGAGGCGCACGACGGGCATGACGTCCGTGGTCGTGCCGGTCAGGAACACTTCGTCGGCGGCGACCAACTCGTCGACGGGGATCGGCCGTTCCTCGACGGGAATGCCGATGTAGCGCGCCAGCTCGACCACCAGCGCTCGGGTGATGCCCGCCAAGATGTCCGGCCCCAATGGGTGGGTGCGCAGGGTGCCGTCGCGGACGACGAACACGTTGCTGGACGCCCCTTCCACGGCGTACCCCTCGCGGACGAGCACGGCCTCGTAGGCGCCGCGCTCGACCGCCATTTGCTTGGCTAGCACGTTGGGCAGGAGATTCACGCTTTTGATGTCGCAACGGCGCCAGCGAAGATCCACGGCGGTGACCGCCGCCACGCCTTCGTCGAGCCACCGGCGGTGGGGCTCGAACGGGGTCGTGGTCAGGTACACCGTCGGCGCGACGGTGGCCTTGGGAAAGGCGTGCGTGCGCGGGTACGCGGCGCCTCGAGTGATCTGGAGGTAGACGGTGGCCTCGCCGCGATCGTGGCCGTTGCGTCGAAGGAGTTCGGTGGCCACGTGGTCGAGCCGGGCGAGGTGCTCCTCCGCCACGGCGATGCGGAGCTCGGCCAGGCCGTGGCGCAGGCGCGCCCAATGGGGCTCCGCTTGGAACAACCGGCCGTTCACGGCGCGGACCACTTCGTAAACGCCGTCGCCAAAAAGAAAGCCGCGATCATCGGGCGATAGGCAGGCGTCGCTTTTGGGGATGATCCGGTCGTTCCAGAACACGAACATTCACGCCTCCGCGCCCACCAAGGCGTCGTCGGGGTCCAGAGTGTCCATGAAGCTGCTTACGGAGAAGACGGCGCGACCGGGCCCCGGGGGGCCGTACCCCGGCGGTGCCCGGAGGCCGTGGCGCTCGAGCGCGGCGCGGTAGACCTCGAGCAAGCGCACGTGGTACTCCAGCGGCGCTCCCTGCGGGTTGGCGCGGCCCAATGGCGTGGTCGGCTCCGGGCACCAGGTGGTGAAGCGCGGGGTGATGCCATGACGCATGAAGAAATCCAGCCCTTCCGCCGTCGAGGCGAGCGCTTCGTCCACCGTGGCGAAGCCGTGCGGCCGGGCCATCTCGATGCCGGCGACGAAGTTCGGAATCACGAAGCGGGGCCCGAAGACGTCCGCCGCATCCAGAATGCGGCGATGCCACTCCTCCCGCCCGACGTAGCGCTGCTTGCCAGGGCAGAGCAGGGAAAACAGGCGCGCGTCCCAGACCTCGTAGTTGGGGTGATAGATGCGCACGCCGGCGTCACGGAAGCGGCGCGCCTCTTCCTTCGGCAGCGCCTGAGCCACGACCTTGCCGATCCAGCGCCCGGGAAAGCGCCGCTCGATGGCCTCCGCGTAGCGGGCGTAGAATTCGGCTTCGCGCAAGCCCTCTACGTGGGAGGTGATGCTCCCACCGGTGATCGTGTAGGCCTGCGAGGCGTTCTCGGTGTCGTACCGATCGATAATCGCCAGGGCCTCGAGCACTTCGTCCACCGGCTTGACCCCGGTGTACGGCCGGCCGAGCGCCTTGTGTTGGCGCCAGTTGTGGTTGATGTCGCAGAAGCGGCACTCTTCTTTGGCACCGAAGTACTGGCACAGCCGGAGCACCGTCAGATAGATCAGGTAGCCCCATTGGATCGTCGGGGCGATCTCCATGACGGACTTCCCGTTGCCGAGCCGGTGCCGGTAGTACGCCGGCATGGGCGGCAGGGCGACGTCGGCCAGGCGCTGGCCTTCGAGCCAGAGGGCCAAGCGGCCGTCGGCGTCCGGCGCCACGTGGTAGGGCGAGTCTGGGTTCGTGCGGACGGAGACGATGGTGCGCCGCAGTTCGTAGGGGCCACCGGTGAGGGCGATCTCCTCGGGCGGGCGCCGTCGCGCTGCCTCGCCGAGTTCCACGAGCGGCTTATGATCAAAGGAAAAGATGAAGTAGGACTTCGGCTTGACGGTGCCGTCTTCGTTCTGCGTCAACGCTTCCGCGGCGAATGCGAGACCGGAGCGCAGAAGATCTTCTTTGAGAATCGCTTCCCGCGGCAGATGGGGGAAGCCGGCGAAAAAGCGTTCGAGTTCGTCGATACGGGCGCCCATGACCTTGTCGGCTGCCGGCTATGGTAGCGCGTCGTCGGGACGCGGGTTCCGCGGCGCGGCGGCACGGTGAAGGCGATCACGCACGCCGAGCCACGCTGGGGTGGCGGGAACGTCCTCGATGAACAAAAGCTGACAGTTTGCGGCGTCGAGGCGGTGGAGGGCGGCGTAGAGGCCGCGGGCGTACCCCTGCGGCTCGTCGGGCAGACGTTCGACCGCGTCCGCTTCCAGGGGGGTCCGATGCCAAAGGACACCGATCCGGACGCCGTGAGAGCGAAGCGAGGCGAGGGTTTCCGCCACGCTGGTCGCGTGTTCGGACGCCCACAGCCGCACCTCGGTGCGGGGCGCATAGTGACGCCGGTGGAGCCCCGGCGACGCGCGGGGCGCGTCGTCGGGCACGGGGGCAGGCGGTGGCTGCAAGGGTACGCCCGCGATGGCTGCGAGCTCTTCCGGGGGAAGGACGCCGGGGCGCAGCATCCGCGGCGGATCGGTGTTGAGGTCGACGACGGCCGACTCGATCCCCACGGCGGTCGGTCCGGCGTCGAGCACGAGGTCGACCGCGGTTCCAAGGGAGCGCACCACGTGCTCCGCCATGGTGGGGGAGATTTCCGTGAACCGATTCGCGCTCGGAGCGGCCACGGGCAGACCCGCCGCTCGCAACAGGGCCTGGGCGACAGGATGGGCCGGGACGCGCACGGCGACGGTCGGGAGGCCGGCGGTCACCGCATCCGGCACCGCGGGCTGCTTGGGCAGCACCAAAGTCAGCGGCCCCGGCCAGAACGCCGACGCCAGGCGCTCGGCCGCCGGCGGCCAGAGGCGCACCAAAGCGCGTGCGGCCGATGCGTCGGCGACGTGGACGATGAGGGGGTTCGTGGGCGGCCGCCCTTTGGCGGTGAACACGCGACGCACTGCCCCCTCGTCCAAGGCGTGGGCCCCAAGGCCGTAGACCGTTTCCGTCGGAAAGGCGACGAGGCCGCCGACGCGGAGCACCCGGGCCGCTTCCGCCAGGGCGCGGGGGTCCGGTCGTTCGGGATCGACCCGAAGGACGCGAGGGCGCGTCGACGCGGTCATTCACCCACTTGCAATCGAACCACACGATCCGGATGCCAACCGGCCATGGCGCGCCGGACGGCCGCGGCGTCGACGCGACGCACGCGTCGCACCAGGCGGCGCCACCAATCCGCCGGCAGCCCGTGGAGCAGCGGCATGGCGAGTCGACCGGCCAGTTGGGCCGGGGTCTCGAACCCGCGAAGCAGGCCGACCACGACCGCTTCGCGGGCTTGCTCGAGTTCGTCGTCGGAGGGCCCCGCGGCGGCCAGGCGAGCCGCTTGGTCGAGGGCCTCGGCCAGCGCGGCCGAACCCCGCCCGCCTTCGACGGCGGCCTCAACCCCCCAGACGCCGCCGAGCCGCCAGGCCTGGAGATAGGAGCGGATACCGTACGTCCAACCAAGTTCCTCACGCAACCGCGCGCCGAGGCGTCCCGTGATCGTGCTGCCGCCGAAGATGTGGTTGGCCACGACCGTGGCTGCCCAGCCCGGCCGACCGTAGGCCCAACCACGGCGAAGCAGGCGGATTTCTGCCTGGGCGGCTCCGGGCCAGGGCACCCGCAGGTGCCGTCCGGCCGCGCGCAAGCGGCGCAGCGGCGGCAGGCGCCAAGGAGGAGGTGTGCCCTTCCACGAAGCGAACGCGCGCTCCACCGCGACACCCACCTCGTCCGGCTCGATCGCACCGACCACCGCCAACACCGCACCGGCGGGACGAACCCATCGTCCGTGGAGCGCGGCCACGAGGTCCCGAGGGATCCGGGGGAGGTGGTCCAACCGCCCTTGCGGCAGGCGTCCGTAGGGATGAGCGCCCAGCGCCGCCTCGGCCAATCGGTCGTCGGCGACGTGGGCGGGGTCGTCGGCCCGGGCGCGAAGCTCTTCGGTCACCTCGGTGCGCAGCCGTTCGAACGCTTCCTGGGGAAAGGTGGGGCGTTGAACCGCTTCGGCCAGAAGCTCGAGGGCCACCGACCAAGTCTCGGGCAAAGCCACGACATCGATGACGGCCGTATCGTGGCCAAGGCGGGTGTGCCACGCGAGGCCCGCGTCGTCGACGGCGCCAAGGAACGCTTCGTCCGGGTAGCGGGCCGTTCCCTCGCTCAAGAGCCGGAGCATGAGGTGGACGGCGCCGAGAGCGTCGGGCGGGTCGACGGCGGCGCCCCACGGGAAGGCCAAACGAAGCACCATCTGGGCCGCCCCGGGTCGGGAGGCGGCAACGATCCGCAGTCCGTTCGACGTCGGCCGGGCACGTACCGTCGGGGGTGCGGGCAGAGGGATGGCCTCGCGCGCAGGCAGTTCGAGGGGCGTCATGGGGCCTTCGACTCCACGAGAACCGCCGCGCCGCGCGTCGGATCGAGCACGGCGCTCGCAAGCCGCCGGACCGCGTCGACGTCGAGTTCGAGGTAGGCGTCCCAAAAGCGATGAAGGGCATCGAGGGAGCCAAGAAAGGTGAGCGCATGCGCGATTTCGGCGGCTCGATCCTCGACGTCCGCGAGCGCCGCAACATGATCACGACGCGCCCGCCGACGCGCCGCCTCGAGTCGCGCGTCGTCGAGTCGATCGATCGCGGCGGCGATCGTGTCGAACGCCGCTCGGCGGGTTTCCTCTTCCTGCCCGGCGCGGCGCACCGTAAGGGTGAGCAGGAGAACGGCGTTGAGCTCGAGCGGGTAGAGGGCGCCCTCGACGTCGTGGGCCAAGCGGCGCCGCCGCACGAGTTCGCGGACCAGAGGACTGCTCTCCCCGTCGGCAAGGGCGTAGAGCGCTAGATCGAGCGCCGCATACGCGGTGGTCCCGTAGGGGGGTGCACACCAGCCAAGGTACCAACGCGGGAAGGACACCGCGTCGGGCAGCCGCACGGTTGGCCCGCCGCCGACCGCGGGTGGACCCACCGCCTCCGGCGGTGGCGGTGGCCCCGCAGCGCTCATCGGAGCGAAGGACTCTTCGAGCAGCGTCGCCACGGCGTCGTCGACCTGCCCGGCGGCCACGAGCACGATCCGTTCCGGCCGGTAGTACGTGGCGTGGAACGTCCGCAGAGTCGCGGTGTCGATCCGCGCGATGTCCTCGGTCCAGCCGATGGTCGGCCGCGCGTAGGGATGGCCCGGTGGAAAGAGCGTAGCGAACAACGTTTCTTCCGCCAAGCCGTACGGGCGATTTTCGTACGCTTGGCGCCGTTCGTTGATCACCACCTGACGTTGGACCGCGACCGCGTCGTCCGTCAGAGCGGGCGCGAACTCGAGGAGGCGTTCTCGTTCGAGCCAGACGAGCTGGCGGCGGGCCGCCGCGGGGACGACAGCATGGTAGTGTGTGCGGTCGAACCACGTGGAAGCGTTGCTGCTGCCGCCCGCGGCCTCGAGAATGCGGTCGTAGGCGCCGGGCGGCAGATGCGCGCTGCCTTCGAACAGCAAATGCTCGAGGAGGTGGGCCGTCCCGCTCCGCCGGGGTGGATCGTGGCGGCTGCCGGCGTGGACCATCCACTGAAGGGCGAAGGCAGCGCTCGTTCGGTCGCGATGGAGCGCGAGTCGCAAGCCGTTGGGTAGGGTACGGACCTCGGCCTCGAGGCGCAGCGGTCGCAGCCGGGGCGTGGTGCACGTGGCCATGGTGCTTCCGAAGTATTCAACGTCGGGAGGAAGGTTCCGATGACCGACCGAGGATGGCGTTGGACGGTGGCGCTGCTGCGCCGGCTTCCCGCAGCGGCGATGAGCCGCGCCGCGGGATGGCTGGCGGACCGCCGACTCCCGCCCTCCTGGCGCGCGCCGGTGCTGGGTTGGTGGGCTCGGCGCCTCGGCGCCGACGTCGACGAAATGGATGGTTGCTGGCGTGATTATCCTACCCTGGACGCGTGGTTCACGCGGCGGTTGCGACCGGGGGTGCGCACCTGGCCCACCGATCCCGCGGTCGTGGCCTCCCCGGTCGATGGCGTCGTGGGGCCTGTGGGTTGCCTTGACGGCGACGTCTTGCTGCAAGCCAAGGGCTTGCCCTATCGCGCCGCTCTGCTGCTCGGCAGCGAAGCCGACGCGGCGGCGTTCCTCGGCGGTACCTACGCCACGTTTTACCTTAGCCCGCGGCACTACCACCGAGTCCACACGCCCGTGCCTGGCAGGCTGGAGCGGGCTCGTCACTTGCCGGGTCGGGTGCTCCCGGTCCATCCCGCGGTCGTCGCCCGCGAGCCGGATCTGTTGCCAGGCAACGAGCGCTTGGTGGCTTGGTTGCGCACGGCCCATGGCCTGGTGGCCGTGGTCGCGATCGGCGCCATGAACGTGGCACGTGTCACCGCCGCGTTCGATCGGACGCTGGTGGCCAACCGTCGCCGCTGCGCCGGGGAACGGCGCTACGAACCGCCGCGTTGCCTTCGCCACGGCGACGAGCTGTTCCTCTTTCGCTTGGGTTCGACCGTGGTGGTGCTGGCCGCCCCGGGCGCGATCCGTTGGGATCTCGAAACGGGCCGAGAGGTCCGCGTCGGCGAGGTTGTGGGCTATGCCGGCTGCTCCTGAGGGCGGCACGCCGCCCCGACGTCCTCGAGCCAGGCCTGGACCCCGAGCGGCTGGCCGCAGGCGTGACGGAGCCAGGCGTCGAAGGGGCGGGTGGCACCGGGTGCAAACAGCCTTTCCACCAAGACCTGGCCCCACCGCGGCACCGGGGTGCCCCACGGCGCCCCCGCCGCGGCTTGGAGGCCCCGGGCGAGCTGGGACGCGGCGCATTCGCCGAGAAGATAATTATGGTAATACACCGGGGCGCCAACCAAGTGGGTTTTCGTCGCCCAATCGTGCCCCTCAAGGCGATCGCTGGGCGGCGCAATCCCTTGGTAGCGAGCCACAAGGTTCCACCACACGCGCCCAAGGTCCGGACGGTGCGGCGCGGCGTAGAGCGTGCGCTCGAAGGCCATCATGACGAGCATCCAGCGACAGGCGACAACGAGCTGCACCGCGGCGCGTCGGCGCATCGCCCGGGCGCGTGCCGCCTCGAGGCGGATTCCCGCCGCTTGCGCCAGCCACTCGGGTTGGTGCGGGAGCCGACCGAAGAGCAGCGCCACCGCCTCCGTGGCCGCAATGTGCGCAGGCTCGCGCAACACGAACGGCAGCGACGCCGGCAGATGGAGGTCGTAGACGGCGTGACCGAGCTCGTGCAACAACGTCGCCAGGCTGCTTTGCGTCGGGCGCAGATTGCAGAGCACACGCACGTCGCCGGCACGGTCCACGTCGAGGCAGAAGGCGTGGTGATCCTTGCCCTCGCGCTCGTAGAGGTCGCTACGGGCGAGCACACCCTCCACGGGCAGGCCAAGTCGGCGGAAAAACTCCGTCGCGACCCCCACGGGGTCGGGGACGCCCACGGCGTCGTCCGTCAGGGTCTCATCGTCCGGGGCTTCTTGGGCGAACGGATCGTCGAAGTGCCACGGCTCCAGACGATCGATGGATTCGCCGAAGCGGCGCTCGGACGCCCGTCGCAGGTCGGCCCACACGCGCTCTGCGATGGCCTGGCTGCGGCGGGCGAAGGTTTCCTGCCAAGCGGCCAGCGCGGTGGGCTCAAGTTCCTGCGCCCACAGGGCGAGCTGGTAGTGATCGGCGAAGCCCACTTCGCGCGCGGCGCGGTTGCGCAAGGCGACGAGGCGACGCAGGGGTCCGGCGACAATCGGTCCGATGGCCTTGCTCGCCTCCCAGTAACGGCGGCGGCGGCGCAGGCAGCGCTCGGCGCGCCAGCGTTCCCGGAGTTCCTGCAGCGATAGCCGTTCCCCGTCAACGACCGGGCGGAAACCGGCGACGCGCGCCTCCAAGGCCGCGGCGCGCGCGGCGATTTCGGCCCGCAGATCGTCGGGTACGCGCTCCGTGGTGTAGGCGCGGTGCAAGCGTTCCAACGAACGGCGAAGCACCGGGTCGCGGACCTCGCCCGAGGCCAACCACCGCGCCACTGTGCGGGCCGCGGCCGGATCCGCGTAAAGGCGTTGCACCGCCACTCGCGCCGCGGCCGCCTCCTCCCACGCCTCGGGACGGCCGGTGGTCGCGGCGCGCCATTCCGCCTCTTGCTGGGCGCACCACCGCGGCCGCAGCTCGGCTTCGTGGGCCACCAGGAAATCCACCACCTGGGCCTCGACGGGGTTGCCCGCGGTCACCATCGCCTCTCGCCCTCCCCAAGCGCCCGAGGGAGTTCTTCGTAGAAGGCGGCGATGGCTTCCGCCCCACGATGGAAGTTATCCACCGACATCCACTCGTTCGGTGCGTGGGCGTTTTCCCCGGGCAAGCCGAAACCCACGAGCAGGATCGGGCAGCCGTAGAGGCGCTGGAACACCTCAACAATCGGAATCGAGCCGCCCTCGCGCACGTAGACCGGGCGACGGCCGAACGCGCGCTCGAGAGCGCGAGCCGCCGCCTCGAACCAGGGCCCTTGCGGCGTCACCGCCCACGGGTTGCCACCGTGCAACGGCACGATCTCGACCTCCACGCCGACGGGTGCCAGGGACTGAAGGTAGGCGATGGTGCGCTCTTGGATGTCTCGGTAGTCCTGATCGGGCACAAGCCGCATCGACAGCTTGGCCATGGCGCGAGCCGGCAGCACCGTTTTCGCGCCCTCGCCCGTGTACCCACTCAGCAGGCCGTTGACGTCGAGGCTCGGGCGCACCCAGCGACGCTCCAGGGTGGTGTAGCCCTCCTCGCCGCCAAGCGCGGGAGCGCCGATTTCCCGCCGGAACGCCTCTTCGTCGAACGGCAACGCCGCGAGCGCCGCCCGTTCCTCGGGCGCGAGGTCACGAACACGATCGTAGAATCCGGGGATCGCGATGCGTCCGCGTTCATCCACCAAGGCGGCGAGCATCTTCGCCAACGCGTTGGCCGGGTTCACCACCGCCCCCCCGTAGACGCCGGAATGGAGGTCGCTCCGCGGCCCTTGGACGCGCACTTCAAGATAGACCAAGCCGCGCAACCCGACAGTGATCGACGGCCATCCCGGTGCGATCATCGAGGTGTCGGAGACGAGAACCACGTCCGGTCGCCACCGCGCAAGGTCAGCCCGCAGCACGTTTTCGAGGTGTGGGGACCCGATTTCTTCTTCGCCTTCGGCCACCAGGATCACCCGACCGGGGAGAGCGCCGCGGGTCGCCAAGACAGCCTCGATCGCGGCCACGTGGAGGAACAGCTGCCCCTTGTCGTCCACCGCGCCGCGCGCGACCATGCGGCCGTCGCGCTCCGTCGGCTCGAACGGAGGCGAGTCCCACTCGTCAAGGGGTTCCGGCGGTTGCACGTCGTAGTGCCCGTAGACCAGGAGCGTGGGACCGTGGGCACGATCCTCCCAGGTGCCGATCACAACCGGGTGGCCCGGCGTGGGCCGCACCTCGACGCGCAGACCCGCGCGCTTGAGGCGCGCCGCCAGCCACTCGGCCGCGCGCCGCACGTCGCCCGCGTGGGCGCTCTGGGCGCTGACGCTGGGAATGCGCAGGAATTCCTTCCACTCCTCACGGAAACGTCGCGCCTCCTGGCGCAAATAGGCGATCGGATCCATGCCCCCTCGGGGTTTGCCGGAAACGCCATTCGAGCCCTAAATTAGCGCCCATCCCCGAGCATGGCACCTCCACCTCTCGACCCCGAGCGCGTCCGGGCGCGACGCGAGCAACGTTGGGCCTTCCTCCTACGTCTCTACGAGGCGGCCGAGGAAGCCGGCGCGCCCTACGTCGACGGCTGGGAGTTGGCCGCCGATCTCGGTCTGGACCGGGCCGCCGCGGAGCGCATCGCCCGCTACCTGGAGGACCACGGCTTCGTCAAGAACACCAGCGGCAACGACCTCGTTCTGCGCATCACCGCGCGCGGCATCGACCACGTGGAGCGTCGCTTCCTGCGGTCAGGGTAAGCGCCCATGCCCTTCGGGCTCCCCGACGACGCGCAACGCCTCAGCTACGGTGGCTACCTCCATCTGCCGGAGCTGCTCAGCCTGCAGCGACCGTTGTCGGACCCACCCCACCACGACGAGCTTCTGTTCATCGTCGTCCATCAGGTGTACGAGTTGTGGTTTAAGGAGCTGCTCCACGAGCTCGACGCTATCGTGGATTTGCTCGAGCACGACGAGATTCTTGAGGCGGTGCGCCTGCTTCGGCGCTGCCTCGAGATCGAACGCGTGCTCGTCGCCCAGGTGGCCGTGCTCGAGACGATGACGCCGGGCGATTTCCTGGCGTTTCGGGACCGCCTAGCGCCGGCCAGCGGTTTCCAAAGCTGGCAATTCCGGGAGCTTGAGTTGGCGGCAGGCTTGCGCGACCCGGCGATGCTCGCCCTGTTCCCCGAGGGAACGCCGGAGCGCGCTGCGCTGGAGCGACGTTGGGCCCGCCCCACGCTGCGCGAGGCCTGGTTGGCCGCGCTGCAGCGCCGCGGACCCGCGGGCGCAAACGTGCAGGAACGCCTCGTGCGCGTCTACACGGAACCGCGCGTCGCCTACCCGTGGATCCTGCTCGCCGAGGCCTTGGTGGAGTTCGACGAGACCTTCCTTCTCTGGCGAGTGCGCCACGTGCAGATGGTCGAACGGATCATCGGCGCTGGGCGGCCCGGCACGGGAGGCAGCGCCGGTGCCGCCTACCTGCGCACGACGCTCAAGCGACGCACCCAGCCGGAACTCTGGGCCGTGCGCGACGCCCTCGGTGCGCCTCCTCAGGCGGTGCCGTAGCGTTCGTTCGGTTCCGGTCGCATCGCCTCGGGGTCGAGGCCGCGCGACCGAAGCCAGTCACCATAGGCCACCGGATCGATTTCCGACGGTTTGATCTCGCTGCGTCCGCCCCAAAAAACGTTCGTGTAGAGGATTCGCACGCCTGCCTCGCGCAGATGGTCGTCGATGGCCGCCTTGTGGGCCAGTACGGTGGCCTTTTCCGTGCCGTGAACGACGGCCATCAGGTTGACGTTGCCGAACTCCGGCCCGGCTTCGCGCCAATAGCAATGGGTGACAATGACGTGGCGGGCCACCTCGATCCCGGCGTCGATCTCCTGGCCCTCCGGAACGCGCCAGTGGAACAGAGCGTTGTAGCGCGTGATCCGGGTGCCGTCGGCCGTGGGTTTGACGTGCTCCAGGAAGGTCGAAAAGCGCCCCAGCAGACCGCGACGCTCGAACGCGCGCGCCGTGGCCACAAACATGTCGTAATCGAGGCCGGCGGCCGCGGCCCGCGCACGCCACGGATCGGGGCGGATTTCCTCCGGTGCGAACTCTTTTTTGAGCACCCGTAGGACGGCCCACTCCTCGTGGCTCAGGCGCTGGAGTTCGAGCGGGTCCGTCCGCACCGGCGCGTCGACACGCGTGCCCGGGGCCAACCCTTGGCGACGCACGTGGCCAACCCCCAGCGCGAACAATCGCTTCGCCGGCATCAGCCGAAACTCCTCGGCGCCGATCTGCTCTGCCAGCCAACCGGCGTGCTTGCGCAGCGAAAAGCCCGCCGGAACCTTCAGCGTCGTCCAGAGACGGAACGCCGCGCCGGGCAGATCGGCGTCCGTGGTGCGTACGACCACGTGGCCCGAGCAGGGATCCTCGCGGCTCAGGAAGCGGAACGCCTCGTCCAGACGATCTCCGGGCAACCGCCAGGCGACCAGCGCACCCGGCGCCAGCTGGTTGGCCAGGAGGGTTTGCCGAATGCGGCGAATCGTCCCCGCTTCGAGCATGGCCCGCAGTCGCGCCAGCACGTCGGGCAGCGGAACGCCACTGCGGGCAGCAATCTCTGCGAACGGATCCTCCTGGAAGCCCGCCAGCTGATCCTCGGAAACGGCGAGGATGCGGGCATTGACGGGATCGCGAACGGAAGCGGATGCGGCCGAGGCGCTCATGGCGATTTACGACGAGCTGGCCCGCTCCGGCGGTACCACGGTCGTGCGCAGCACCTCCGGCGGGGCGTTGGGTTTGATGCGGATGGTCTTCGCCGGTACGCCGACGACCACGTGCCAGGCGGGCACGTCCCGCGTCACCACGGCGTGCGCCCCCACCATCGCATGGTCCCCGATCCGCACGCCGGCGAGTACGGTGGCGTGGTAGGTGATGCGGACCCCGTCCCCGATGATGGTCACGGCGTTGGTCACGTCCTGGATGTCGACGATGGAGTGCGCATGGGAATAAATGCTCGCGTAATCCGAGATGGAAACGCGGTGGCCGATGACGATGCCGCCACGATCGTCGAGCAAGACGTTGCGATGCACGACCACGTCGTCCCCGATCTCCAGGTTGTAACCGAAAGAGAATTCGACGAAGTGGAAGCACTTGAAGTTTCGACCCACGCGGCGGAAGATGTACGGAGCCAGCAGCCGCCGAAATCGCACCCCGAGGTGGACGTTGCCGCCCAGCGGCGAGCGGTCGAACATTTGCCACAGCCAGATCAGCGGCTTGCGTGGCTGGTAGAGCGCGTCGTCGATTTCGGCATAGTATTCCGGCTCCAGCGTGACGTTGTGGGGGTCGAGTTGCGCCAGTGCCACCTGCGTGTCGAGCGGCAGGTGGCGCGGGTCGACGTCGGCCAGCTGGGGGTAGAACAGGCTGACGAGCACGCGATGGCAGAGCTCGGCGCGGTCGTCGCCGCGGTCGAGGGCTTCGCCGATCCGATCGAGCCACGCGTCGTAGAGGGCCTCCGTAGTCGGAGGCGGCGCGAGCGGGCGCAACGGGCGCAACACCATCGGGCGTCCCGGGTGCCGAGTGACGTACATTGGAGTATAGACAACCGTTGCGGGCCAGGTCAAACGGGAATGGACGATTTGCTGCGGCGGCGCCTGTGGCGCGTGCTCGAGGCGTTGCCCGAGGCTCGGGTGCTTGAGGTGCTCGACTTCGCGGAATTCTTGCAGGCGCGTGAGCGGGCCCAGCCGCTGCCGGCCGCGTCCTTTTGGGAGGCCTTCGGCGAGCGGTGGCGCGATCGCATGCGGCAGCGCGGCGTTCCCCCGTGGGTGGCGCGCGAGGCGTTGACGTGGGTGGCGCGGTTGGAGCGCTGGGTGGGCGGTCCCCGGGGATGACGGTGCCGCGGCCCGGTGTGCCCCGGATCGCCGCGCTGCTCACGCCGGACCGCGTGCGGGTGCCGCTGCGCGGGTGGACGAAGGAGGAGTTGCTGGCCGAGCTGGTCGACCTGATCGCGGTCGCCGCGCCGAACTTGCCTCGAGACGCGGCCCTCCGCGCCGTGCGCGCGCGGGAACAGGTGCTCAGCACCGGCGTGGGCGGCGGCCTTGCCCTTCCTCATGGGCGCCTCCCCGGCCTGGATCGGCTCTGGATGGCGGCCGGCGTCACCGCCGAGCCGGTCGAATTCGACGCCCTGGACGGCCAGCCCGTGCGGTTGGTGTTTCTTCTTCTGGGTCCCGCCGACGACGTGGGCCTCCAGGTGCGTACGCTCGGGCGCTTGGCGCGGCTGCTGCGTCAGGACGTCGCGCGAGGGCAGCTCATCGCCGCGCCGGACGCACCAGCTTTCATCGAGGTGCTCGCCCGGCTCGAGGCAGCCGACCCCGTCCCAGCCCTCTAAACCGGAATCGTTGGTGGCCGACGATGTCCATCGATTCCCGACAGCTACCCCTTCCGTCGACGAGTTATCGCTCCCACGGCGCCGGCGACCTTCGTGCCGCGCACGCCGGCCAATCCGTCCGCTTGGCGGGGTGGGTGCACCGCGTCCGTGATCTCGGCGGGCTCGTCTTCGTCGAGCTGCGCGACCGCAGCGGGCGCGTGCAAGCCACCGTCGACGCGTCCGCCCCCGGCGGCGCCCTGGCGCGCTCCCTCCACGCGGAAGATGTCGTGCAGGTCGAAGGAACCGTCGTCCTCCGACCCGAGGCGCAGAGAAATCCGGATCTGCCCACCGGCGCGGTGGAGGTTCGAATCGAGCGCCTCGTCGTCCTCGCCCGCGCGGCCCCGCTGCCGATTCCCGTGGCGCGAAGCTCGCAGGAAGGTCTGCCGGCGGAGGATCTGCGTCTCCGCTACCGGATGCTCGATTTGCGCCGGCCCGAGATGCAGCGACACTTCGCCATCCGTCACGCAGCGGCGCAGGTGGCGCGGCGCGTCTTAACGGACCTCGGATTCTGGGAGGTGGAAACGCCGTTGCTCACTCGCCCGACACCGGAAGGCGCGCGCGACTTCCTCGTCCCGAGTCGCCTCCACCCCGGCGAATTCTATGCCCTGCCGCAATCGCCTCAGCTTTACAAACAGATCCTCATGGTGGCAGGCTTCGACCGCTATTTCCAGCTGGCGCGCTGCCTCCGCGACGAGGACCTTCGTGCCGATCGGCAGCCGGAGTTCACGCAGATCGACCTGGAAATGGCGTTCGCCGACGAAGAGGACGTCGTTGCCGTGGCGGAGACGCTCCTGGCGGCCCTCTGGCGGGAGATCCTCGACGTGGAGTTGGTCCGGCCATTCCCTCGGTTGTCCTACGCCGAGGCCTTGCGGCGCTACGGAACGGACAAGCCAGATCTGCGTTGGGACGCCGAAATCGTCGATGTAACCGACGTGCTCCAGGCCAGCGACGTCCCGCTCTTTGCCGCCACGCGCGGCACACCGCAGCGAATCCGCGGCCTGCGTGTCGCCGATGCGTCGACCCTCACGCGCCGGGACCTGGAGGACCTGACCGAGCGGGCCCGCAGTGCTGGTGCCCCAGGCCTCCTCTGGCTGCGCCGACAGCCCGAGGGCTTCGGCGGGCCCATGGCGAAGGCGCTCGTGGGCCGCGAAGAGGCGTTTTTGGCCGCGACGGGCCTGGCGCCAGGGGATCTTTTCCTCGCCCTCGTGGGGCCCTTCTGGCCGCATCCCGACGGGCTGGACCGCGCGCTCGGCGAGGTGCGTCGCGCCGTCGGCGAGCGCCTCGGCCGCTTCACCGCCGCGCATCGGTGGGTTTGGGTCACGGACTTCCCCCTCTTCGAGTGGGATGCGGAGGCCCAGCGGTTGGTGGCGGCGCATCATCCGTTCACGGCACCCCATCCCGAGGATCTGCCCCGACTGCCGGAGCCGACAGCGGCATCGATCACGCCGGAAGAGCTGCTCGCTGTGCGATCCCGGGCATACGACGCGGTGTACAACGGCCACGAGTTGGCGAGCGGTTCGGTTCGCATCCATGACGCCGAGGTGCAGCGCCGTGTCTTTCGGGCCTTGGGGATCGCCCCGGACGAGGCGGACCGGAAGTTCGGCTTCCTGCTGGAGGCCTTCCGCTACGGCGCTCCGCCCCACGCGGGGTGCGCTTTCGGCTTCGACCGCTTGGTCATGCTCCTGGCTGGGGCGACCAACCTGCGGGACGTGATCGCGTTTCCCAAGACCACGTCGGCGCGCGCGCTGTTCGAAGGCGCTCCCGTGCCCGTTGACCCGGCCGAGCTGGCCGAGCTCCACTTACGCATCCTCGAAGAGGAGGTGTCCGCATCCCGCCCATGACCCGGATGTCGTCGGATTTCGACTCCCAGACCGTGCAGCACCGCTTGTCGGTGGAAGGGGCCGACCTGCTCCTGCTTACCGGCATCAACGATGCCCATCTGCGCGAGCTGGCTCGGCTAACCGGCTGCCAGGTGAGCATCCGCGGTAGCTACCTCGTGCTTGTCGGCACCTTGGAATCGGTGGAACGGACGGTGCCGGTGGCGCAGCACATGATCGATTTGGCGCGGGCCGGTGCCTCGTACGGCGTCGAGGACATCGGTCGTTTCGCCGATCTGCTCTCGGGCAACGGCGCGGTTGCGGAGCCGGGCCGCGGCGGTCGCATCGTGGTGCCCGGGGCGCGAAAGGTGGTCACCGCGCGCACCGAGGGTCAGCGTCGCTACCTCGAGGCCATCGAGCGCAACGACATCGTCGTCGGTATTGGGCCCGCCGGGACGGGGAAGACGTACTTGGCCGTGGCCGCCGCGGTCGACGCGCTGGCCAAGAAGCGCGTCAGACGCATCGTGCTGGCACGGCCAGCGGTGGAAGCCGGCGAGAATCTCGGCTTCCTGCCCGGCGACTTGCAGGAGAAGGTCGATCCGTATTTGCGGCCGCTGTACGACGCCCTTGAGGACATGATGCCGCCGGAGCGCGTGCGCCGTGCCATGGAGGCACGGGCCATCGAGATCGCGCCGCTGGCCTACATGCGTGGGCGCACCCTGCACGACGCCTTCGTGATTCTCGACGAAGCGCAGAACGCGACCACGATGCAGATGAAGATGTTCCTGACGCGTCTCGGTGTGAATTCGAAGGCGGTGATCACGGGGGACAAGACGCAGATCGACCTGCCACGGCGGTCCGACTCGGGCCTGTTGGAGATCGAGCAGGTGCTGCGAGGCATCGAGGGGATCGCCTTCGTCTATCTGCAGCCGAGCGACGTGGTACGCCATCGCTTGGTGCGGGAAATCTTGCGGGCGTACGCGCTGGCCCAGGGCACCGGCGAGGAGGGCGTCGTCGAGGACGAATGAGCGGCCGGGCCGAAAGCGAGGGCGGACGGCGCGGGCGCCGCTGGGCGGCGGCCGCGCGGTGGGCGCTGTGGTGGGGCACCGCGGGCGTGTTTGTGGTGCTCTTCCCGCCGGAGCGGGAGGCGGAGCCCCTCGGACTGGAGCCCGGCATGGTGGCGCCGAGGGACGTGATCGCCGTCGTCAGTTTTGACGTGCCGAAGTCCCCTGAGCAGCTCGGCCAGGAGCGGGCCGCGGCCGCCGCGGCCGTGCCCCCGGTGTACCGCTGGCAGCCCGAGGCCGGCGAGCGAATGCGGCGCCGCCTGGCAACGTTGTTCGCCGCGCTCGACAGCGCGGCAATGCGGGCGCCCGGCGCGCCCGGAGCGCGGATGGCGGCGACGACGGCGGTGCTGCAACGATGGGCGGTCGTCGTCACCGACCCGACACCCCTCCTCGACGATGCGACGCGGGCCGCCCTGCGCATCGCTTTGGATTCGGCGATCCGCGAAGTAGCGGTCGGGCCGCTGGTGCACGCCGCGCCGGAGGCGCCGGTCGTCCAGATCGTCCAGGGTGGACGCGAGCGGCTGCTGCCCCGCGATTCCCTCCGTACGGTCGATGCGTTGGCCACGATCGCAGGTCAGCGACTTGGCTCCGCGCCTGCAGGAGCGGCCGAATTGTTGCGCGGCCTCGCACGGGCGGTCGCGGTGCCCACGCTCGCGCCCGACATGGCAGCGACGGCGGTGGCCCGCACGCGCGCGGCCGCGTCGGTCTCGCCCGTGGCCTACCGGGTCCTGCGCGGCGAGAAGATCGTCGGGGCGCACGAGCGCATCGGCCCGCGCGAGGCGACGGCCCTGGCCGCCTATCAGGCAGCGCTGGCGGCCCGTGGTGCTCGCGACGAGCGCGCCGTGCGGGTGCGTATCGTCGGCTCCTGGCTCTACAACGCGTGGCTGTTGTTGCTCTTCGGTGTGTTCCTGCGGTTGCACCGTCGCCCCATTTACGATCGTCTGCGGCAGCTGTCGCTGCTGGCGGGGCTCATCGTCGCCGTTGGCGCGGCGACGGCGGCTGCGGTGGCCGCCAGATTCCCGTTGGAAAGCGTGCCAGCGCCGTTGGCGGTGTTGGCCACGGCATTGCTCTGGGAAGGTCGGTTGGCCCTCGTGCTGGCGCTGGTTTTGGCTTTGCTCTTGGGCGGGCAGCCGCCGCTGATGGGCCTGACGGTGCCGTTCGTCGTGGCCGTGGGCGGAGGCGCGGCGGCGCTCAGCGTCCATATGATGCGTTGGCGCTCGCGGTTGTGGCGGTCGCTCGTCGTCGTGGTGGGCGCCACCGCCGTCGCGGTGTTGACCCTCGCCCTGGTGCGCGATCAGTCGCTGGCGACGACGTTCCCGGCGTTGCTCGCCGCCGTCGGTGTCGCGGCGCTTTCCTGCATCGTCGTCGTCGGGGTGCTGCCGCTCTTGGAGCAGTGGGCGGGCGTGGTCACCGCGCAGACCCTTCTCGAATTGGCGGACCTCAACCGCCCGCTCCTGCGGCGCCTCGCGCTCGAAGCCCCGGGCACCTACGTGCATACGATCAACGTCGCCAATCTCGCCGAAGCGGCTTGCGCCGCTGTGGGGGCCGATCCGCTGCTGGCGCGCGTGGGTGCGTACTACCACGACATCGGCAAACTGGCGCGTCCGCAGTATTTCATCGAGAATCAACCCGGCGGTCGCAATCCCCACGACAAGATCAAACCGCAGGCGAGCGCGCAGATCATTCGCGGCCACGTCCTGGAAGGCCTACGCCTGGCCGAACGGGAAGGCTTGCCGGAAGCCGTCCGCGCCTTCATCCGCGAGCACCACGGCACGCAACGCATTTCGTTCTTCTATGAGCAGGCCTGCGAAGGCACGACCGAGCGACCGCCGGACACCGCCGCCTTCTCCTACCCGGGTCCGAAACCGCAGTCGAAGGAGACGGCCATTTTGATGCTCGCCGACGCGGTTGAATCGGCGGCGCGCGCGCTGCCCGATCCGACGCTCGAGCGTTTGCGTGAACTTGTCGAGCGCATCGTTGCCGCCAAGGTCGCCTCGGGTCAGCTGAGCGAATCGCCGTTGACCCTTCGCGACTTGGAGACGATAAAAGGCACCTTTGTGCGCGTGCTGATCGGCATGCACCACCGGCGGGTCGACTACCCAGCCTCGGCGGGCGGTGTGGCGGTCGGCGCGGGCGCCGCGGCGCAAGACGCTTTGCAGACATGATCGAGGTCTACGTCCACGTCGACGACGCGGTCGCGTTGCCGCTCGGGTCCGACGAGGTCGAGCGCGCTGTCCGGTACGTGTTGGCTCACGAGGGCGTTCGCGAAGCGGAAATGTCGGTGGCCTTCCTGCCCGACGCCGAGATCGCGCAGCTCAACGCGGCGTACCGCAAGCACGAAGGCCCGACCGACGTCCTCGCCTTCGCGCTCCAGACACCGGGGCAGCCACCGTTGGGCGATGTCTACGTCGGCGCCGAACAGGCGGCGCGGCAGGCGGCGGAACTCGGGGTGCCGCTGGAAGAAGAGCTCTTGCGGCTGGTGGTGCACGGCACGTTGCACGTCTTGGGGTACGATCATCCGGAGGGACCCGAGCGCGAACGCTCCGTGATGTATCAGCGGCAGGAGGCGCTGTTGCGGGCGCTCCGAGGGCGCCACGAGGCGGATGCTCCTCGAGCTGCGGATCCGTAATTACGCGCTGATCGATGAGCTGACGCTCGAGCTTGGCCCGGGACTGGTTGCGCTGACGGGCGAGACGGGCGCCGGCAAATCGATCGTGGTCGGGGCGTTGTCGCTGCTGCTCGGTGCGCGGGCCTCGGCGGAAGTGGTGCGCGTCGGAGCCGAGCGTGCACAGGTCGAGGGTGTCTTCGCGATCGCGGGGCGGACAGCGGTTCTTGCGTGGTTGGACGAGCAGGGCCTGCAGGACGACGACGGATGGCTCGTCGTTCGCCGCGAAGTTACGCGCGAGGGTCGAAGTCGCGCGTGGATCGGCACCACGCCGGTTCCGGCGGCGTCGCTGGCCGAGCTCGGCGAGCGACTGGTTGCCTTGCATGGTCAGCACGAGCATCAGCGGTTGCTCCGGCGCGAGGTGCAGCGGGAAATCCTCGACGCATTTGCCGGTCATGAGGCGCTCGTGGCGGAGGTCGCGCGCAGGTATGAATCGGCGCGTCGCGCCAGCGAGGCGCGGGCGGCACTGGAGGCACGAGTGGCGGAAGCGCTCGCGCGGGCCGAGGAGCTCCGCGCACGGGTGGAGGAGATCGAGCGGGTGCGACCTCGGCCCGGCGAGCTCGACGAGCTGGAGGCGGAGGAGCGGCGGCTGAGCCACGTGGAAGAGCTCCTAGCCGGCGCCGATCGCGCCCGGCGAGCCTTGCAAGGCGATCACGGCGTCCTCGATGTCTTGCGCATCCTGCGCCGCACCCTCGAGGGCATCGCCCGCCTGGATCCGACCGCCGCCGAGTGGCCTGCTTTGCTCGATGCCGCCATGGATCAACTGCTCGAGCTCGCCGAACGGGTCGAGCGCTACAGCGCGGAACTCGAGCTCGACCCCGAGCGGCTCGAGGGCGTGCGCCGACGACTTGATTTGCTTGCGCGACTGGCACGGAAGTACGGCCCCACCTTGGAAGACGTCCTGGCCACGGCGGAGCAGGCGCGCCGGGAGTTGGCCCTCGTCGACAGCGGCGAGGCGGAACTGGAGGCGGCGCGGGAGGCGGAAGCTGCCGCGCGCCGCGCGCTGGCCGAAGCGGCGGGTCGGTTGCGCGTCGCGCGGCAGGAGGCCGCCCAGCGACTGTCGCGCGAGGTGTCCGCCTTGCTTCCCGACCTGGGTCTGAGCGGTCGCTTCGAGGTCGCCTTGCTTCCGCTGGAAGCCCCCAGCCGTTGGGGTACGGAAACGGTGGAGTTTCGCGCCGCGCTCAACCGCGGCCAACCGTTGCGGCCGTTGGCGACGGTTGCTTCGGGCGGCGAGCTGTCGCGCCTCATGCTCGCACTGGAAACCCTGTTGGCGCGGGCCGATGCCGTGCCCACGCTCGTCTTCGACGAGGTGGACGCGGGCATCGGTGGGCGGGTCGCCGTGCAGGTGGCGCGCTTGCTGCGTCGGGTGGCCGAGCACCACCAGGTGCTCGTGATTACGCATCTGCCGCAGATCGCATCCCGGGCTCAGCAGCACCTGCACGTGGCGAAAGAGGACGTCGGCGACGCGACGATCACCCGCGTGCGGGCGCTCGACGGGGAGGATCGCGCCGAAGAGATCGCGCGGATGCTCGGCGGGGACGCCGATAGTCCGGCTTCGTTGCAGCACGCACGCGCCCTGCTGCAAGGCGCGGAGAGTTGAGGGCCGAGCGTGCCGGCGTTGACGCTCCGGTGCGCGAAGCTAGCTTCCTTTCGTTCGATGGCGTCGGCCGGTTCCCTTCGATTCCACGTCCCCGTACTCGTCGACGAAGTCGTCGCCGCGGTGGCGCAGGCGCCGCCGGGCGCGGTCGTCGACGCGACTGTGGGCGGCGGTGGGCACGCCTCGGCCTTGCTCGAGGCGGACGCCTCGCGGACCTTGCTGGGGCTGGATCGCGATCCGGAGGCCTTGGCGGAAGCAGCGCGTCACCTGTCGCGCTTCGCGGCGCGGGTCCGCCTCGAACACGCCGATTTCCGCCAGGTCGGACAGTTCGTCGCCCCGGGCTCGGTTGCCGCCGTGGTGTTTGATTTCGGTGTGTCGAGCCACCAGCTGGATCGGATTCATCGTGGGTTCACCGTCCGGCCGGGCGCCCCGTTGGACATGCGTATGGACCCCTCGAGCGGTGGACCCACGGCCGCGGACTTGCTGGCCGATCTGTCGGCGGAGGAGCTCGCCCGGCTGTTCCGCCGCTATGGGGAGGAACCACGCGCTCGCGCACTGGCCTGGGCCATCGTTCGACGACGTCGGCGGCGACCTCTGCAAACCAGCGACGACCTTCTGGCCGTTTGGCAGAGCGTGGCGCGGCGGCCACCGCGGTTGCGGGAGGCGGCACGCCTGTTCCAAGCGTTGCGGATCGCCGTCAACGATGAGCTCGCGGCGATCGATGCCGCTCTGCCGCAGGCCAAGCAAGCGCTTCAACCGGGCGGCGTGATCGTGGCCATTGCCTATCACTCGCTGGAAGATCGCTTGGTCAAGCGGGCGTTCGCGGCCTGGAGCCGCGGGTGCCGCTGTCCGCCGCGCGCGCCGGTTTGCGCGTGCGGGAGCCGGGCGGAAGGAGAGGTGGTCACGCGACGCCCACGGCGGCCGTCGGCGGCCGAAGTGGCACTCAATCCTCGTGCCCGCAGCGCCCGGCTGCGGGTATGGCGCAAGGGTGCATGAGGCGGCAAGTGCTGGGTTGGTCCTGCATGCTGGCGGCGGCGCTGCTCGTTCTGGTGTGGCGGCAGACGCAGGGTGCGGTCTGGGAACGTCATTTGCGCGAGTTGGAGCTGGAACGGGCGCAGCTGGAGGGCGAACGCCTTCGCTGGATGCGGCGCATCGAGGAACTGCAGAGCCGGTCGCGCTTGCTGCCGTTGGCGCAGGGTCTCGGGCTCGAGCTCCCGCCGGATTCAGCGGTAGTGTTGCTGCGTTCTCCGCCCGACACGGCCTGGCCATGAACGCGAACATGCGCGTTCCCCTCACGCCGATGCATCGGCGGCGCCTGCGCGCGCTTTTGGGGGCGTTCGCCGCGGGATTGATCGTGCTTCTGGGGCGGGCGTTCCAGGTTCAAGTCCTCGAGCACGGGCGTTGGGCGGCGATTGCGGCCGAACAGCAGCGGCAACGGGTCGCCCTACCGGCACGCCGTGGGGCGATTCGGGATCGTGCGGGCCGTCCCTTGGCGCTCACGCGAGAGTCGTATCGCCTGGCCGTCGCCCCGCGGGAGGTGCGCGACCGAACGGGCCTGGCAGCGGCGTTGCGTCGCGAGCTCGGCCTGCCGCCCGCATGGGTCGCACGGGCGGTCGATCGCCGGCGTGCGTGGGTCGTCCTGCCGGGTCGCTACGAGCCGGAGCAGTGGCGTCGGCTGCGTCGTTGGCGCGGCGTGCACGGGGAGCGGGTGCTGGAGCGATTCTATCCCTATGGCGAACTGGCTCGCTCCCTTCTCGGAGGGGTCGACGCGGACGGTCGAGCCCGAGGCGGTCTGGAGCAGGAATTCGATTCCCTGCTGGCGGGTCGGCCCGGAGAGGCCATCGTGCGCCGCGGCCCCGACGGTCGGCCTCGGGGCACCGTGCCCGTCCGGCCGCCGCAGGACGGCGCCGACCTGTGGGTGAGCCTGGATCTCCGATTGCAGGACGTGGTCGAAGCGGCGCTCGACCGCGCCCTCACCTCCACCGGTGCCCAGGGCGGCGACATCTTGGTGGTCGATCCGCGTACGGGTGACCTCCTCGCTGCCGCCTCGCGTCGCCCCGGCGGCCGCGCGTGGGCGGCGGCTGTCGAACCCGTCGAGCCCGGATCGACGCTCAAGCCGTTCGTATTTGCGGCGTTGCTCGCCCGTGGGCGCCTACGCGCCCACGAGACCGTCGATGGCGAAAACGGGCAGTGGACGTGGCAAGGCCGCACCGTGCGCGACGTCCACCCCTATGCACGCCTATCGACGCTCGATGTGCTCCGCGTCTCGAGCAACGTCGGCACGATCAAACTGGCCCTGCGCCTGCGCCCGGAAGAACTCTACATCGCGCTTCGCGCCTTTGGCTTTGGCACACCCACGGGAATCGACTATCCGATTGAAGCCGCCGGCCGCCTGCCGCTGCCCGCCCGTTGGACGAGTTGGACGCGCGCCAGCGTTCCCATCGGATACGAGATTTCGGCCACACCCCTCCAGCTCGTGTACGCATACGCCGCGCTGGCTCGCGACGGAATTCTTCTCGAACCGCGTCTCGTCCTCGCCGCGCGGGAAGCCGGCGGTCATTGGCGCTGGGAGCGGCCGGTGCAGCCGGTGCGTCAAGCGGTGCCGCCGACGGTGGCACGAACGTTGACCGGGTGGCTCGAAGAGGTCGTGCGGGGCGGGACGGCCACGGAAGCGACGCTGGCCACGCTCCGTGTCGCGGGAAAGACGGGCACCGCCCGTCGCGTCCGCGCGGGGGGGTACCGGGGCGGATACACGGCAAGCTTCGTCGGTTACCTACCGGCCGAGGCGCCTCGTGCCGTGGTGCTGGTCAAACTCGACGACCCCCGTACCGCCATCTACGGTGGCGCCGTGGCGGCACCGGTGTTTCGTGAAGTGGTGCAAGCTTTGCTCGCCGAAGGCGCTCCGCTCCGCCCTCCGGCCGCCGTTCCTCCCACCCGCGCCGCGCTCGCGCCGGCGGACGCGCCCGGGCCGTACGTGTTCGCCGTGGCCCCCGTCGCCTCGCCTAGGACGCAGCAGCGAGATCGGAGCACACGGGTGCCCGACGTCGTCGGTTTGCCATTGCACCAGGCCGTCCATCGTCTTTTGCGGGCGGGCCTGCGCCCGCAGATTCACGGCGTGTGGCGTGCGATTCGGATCGACCCGCCGGCGGGCACCCCGCTCGCGCCTGGGGCAGTCGTTCACCTCTTCGGAGAAGGACCCGCCGATGCCGGACTTCCGTGAGTGGATCGCCGACGCACGGCCCCGTTTGTTCGATGGCGCCATGGGCACGCTGCTGTACGCCCGCGGTGTGCCCTTGCATCGCTGCTACGACGAACTCAGTCTGACGGATCCCGAGCTCGTGCGCCGCGTCCACGAGGACTACGCGCGCGCGGGTGCGGACATCCTCGAGACAAACACCTACGGCGCCAACCCAGTCAAGCTGGCGCGCTACGGCCTAGAAGCCCACGTCCACGCGATCAACGCACGGGCCGCCGAGCTGGCCCGCCGGGCCGCGGGTGACCGCGCCTGCGTGGCCGGCGCCATAGGGCCGCTCGGTGTACGAATCGAACCCTACGGCCCGACGTCCGTTGAAGAGGCGCAGGCGTTCTTCCGTTCCCAGGTCGAGGGCTTGCTCGACGGTGGCGTGGATCTCTTCGTGCTGGAAACGTTCTCCGATCTCCTGGAGCTGCAACAGGCGCTCCAGGCGGTGCGAGCGGTGTGCGATCTGCCGGTGGTGGCGCAGGTGACCGTCCGCGAGGACGGCCGGACCACCCTCGGCACCGACGCCGCGACCTGCCTGGCGCGCCTGACCGAATGGGGTGCGGACGTGGTGGGTTTCAACTGCAGCATCGGTCCCAGCCTGATGCTCGACGTGATCGAGCGAGCGCGTTCCGCCACCGACCGTCCTCTCTCGGCGCAACCGAACGCGGGTCTGCCCAAGGAGATCGAAGGGCGCACGATGTACCTCGGCTCGCCAGAGCACTTCGCGCAGGTGGCTTTGCGCTTGGTGCGCCACGGCGTGCGCTTCGTCGGCGGTTGCTGCGGCACGACACCGGAGCACATCGCCCGAATGGCCAACGCGCTCCGGATTGTCCGCCCCACATCATCGACAACGGTGGCCGTGCGCTCGCCACAGGCCGAGGAGGAAGCCGGCACGGCCGCCGTCCCCTTGGCGCAACGCTCGCGCTGGGGCGCCAAGCTCGCGCAGGGGGCATTCCTCACGACGGTTGAGGTTCTGCCGCCCCGTGGTGCCGATCCCACGCCGCTGCTTGAGGCCGCGCGGCAGCTGCACAACGCCGGTGTGGACGCCGTCAACCTTCCGGACGGACCGCGCGCCCAGAGCCGCATGAGCGCCCTCCTGGGTGCGGTGCTCGTTCACCAACAGGTCGGTCTCGAGCCGATCGTTCACTACTGCTGTCGAGACCGAAATCTCCTCGGCATGCTGAGCGATTTGCTGGGCGCTCACGCCCTCGGGGTTCGGAATCTTCTGCTCATCACGGGCGATCCACCGAAAATGGGCCCGTATCCCGACGCCACCGGTGTATTCGATATCGATAGCATCGGTTTGACGAACCTCGTGGCGCGACTCAACCGCGGCCTCGATCCCGGAGGCAATCCTCTCGGCCAGCCGACGAGCTTCGTCATCGGTGTCGGTGTCAACCCCACAGCCGAACCGTTGGACACAGAGCTGCGCCGATTCTTTTGGAAAATCGACGCCGGTGCCGAATTCGCCATCACCCAGCCGGTCTTCGACGTTGATCAGTTCTTCGCGTTCCTCGAGGAGCTCGATCGTCGAAACCTGCGGCTGCCATTGGTGGCGGGGATCTGGCCGCTCGCTTCGGTGCGCAACGCCGAATTCCTTGCGAACGAGGTCCCGGGCGTACGGATTCCCGAGGCCGTCCTTACGCGCATGCGTCGTGCCGGGGAGCAAGGTGGGGAAGCGGCCACGGCGGAGGGGGTGGCGATCGCGCAAGAGATGCTGGAGCGCCTGCGTCCCTACATCCAAGGCGTGCAGATCAGCGCGCCGTTTGGCCGCGTCGGCTTGGCGCTGCGGGTGCTCGAGGCCCTTCCCGCTACCGACCGGCCCCCACCAGCTCCGACTCCGGCTGCCACGCGGTGATGAAGCCGGCCATCGCCGAGGCGGCGACGGTGTACGGCGACGCCAGGTACAGCTGACCGGGGCCGCTGCGCCCAGGAAAGTTGCGGTTGATAGCGCTGATCGTCACCTCATCGGGTCGCATGCTCACCCCTGGGCCCGCATTGATGCAGGCCCCACACGAGGGCCCGATAAAGATTGCCCCCACCGCCTCGAAGATTCGGTCGTAGCCGCGGGCTTGGCAATACTCGAACACCGCCTGCGAGCCGCATTGGATGTAGAAGCGGACATGCTCCGGCACCCGCTGCCCGCGCTCCGCGTAGGGCCGGAGCACCGCGGCGTACATGTCCATGTCCTCCTTCTTGCCTGCGGTGCAGCTGCCCGCGTAGGCGATGTCGATCCGTACCGGCCCCGGCAGTTCGTCGATGGGCACTCCATTGCCGGGATCCCCGGGCAGCGCCACCATCGGTCGAATCGCCTCGGCGTCGAATTCCAACGTGGCCCGATACTCGGCATCGGGATCGGACACGAGGCCCTCGATTCGGCGCTCGGCCTCCGCCGGATCCATACCCCGCTGATCAACGAGGTAGGCGACAACTTTGTCATCTGGGGCCACGATCCCCGTAAATGCTCCGACCTCGGCAGCCATGTTTGTCATGGTGGCACGCTCGTCGACGCTGAGCGCCTCGACCGCCGATCCGGCGTATTCCACAATTTGCCCGATAGCGTGCCCCTCTTTGACGTACGGATGCCGCAGGATCTCGAGCATGAAATCCTTGGCCGTGACGTTCGGGGCTTTGGTCCCGCGGACGATCACGCGGAACGTGGGCGGTACCTCGACCCGCACGTCCTTCGTGATCCAGGAGTTGAACAACGCCGTGGTGCCAATGCCGAAGGCTACGCAGCCGATCGCGCCCGCGTGCGGCGTATGCGAGTCGCTGCCCACGATCACCTGGCCGGGCAGCGCGTAGGACTCGAGGATCTTGGAGTGGCAGATGGCCTCCGATCCTCCGTGCCGCCCGAGGCGTCGCTCTCCGTAGAGCTTGATTCCTTGTTTTTCCGCGAATTCCCGCTGCTTTCGCTCGAGCTGTTCGGCCAGATCGAGCAAGCCCAGGCGCACACGCTCGGGTGGCATCACCTCGCGCAGGAACGTGAGATGATCACGGAAGAAGAGAATCGAATCGGGATCCACCACTCGCTCGTCCGGCCCCACGAGCGTCTCGAAAAAGATTGCGGCCATGGGCGTGACGTACTCGTGGGAGAAGCGCAAGTCGACCCGCACGAAGCCCGCGTCGCCCGGCTGGACCCAGGGCACGCCGATACGGTTTTTCGCCAAGTCCACCACCCAGTGACGGGCGAGGATTTTTTCGGCGATGGTCATCGGCCGCTGCCGACCGCGGTGGCGTCGCCCGCTCGGCGCGGCGTAGGCGGCGGTGCCGACGTTCGACGCGCTCGTCGCCGCGACTTCCTGCGCGGCTCCCTCGGCGCCGGTGCCGGGGCCCTGGCGCGCCGCTTCGCTCTCGCCCCGGAGCGCCCGTACCTCTTCCACGTCCGGCGTGGGGCCTTCGGCCCGGAAGCAGGCGATCACCGGCGGCCGCACCTTCCCCTGCAGTCGCGCCACGTTGTAGTTGAACAAACCGCCGTACTCGATGATGCCCCGAGTGATTTCATCGGCGTGTTGCGTGAACTCGGCCAGCGGGATCTTCTCGCCGCGCCGGATGCGTTCAATGAGGCCGAAGTCCGTCGAGGTCAGGAGTCCCAGGTTTTCGCAGTTTTCGCGGTAGATGCGCTCGATGCTTTCGGCGATCACGAGCCGAATACCGGCCATCAGCTCGGCGTAGGGCGACTGCTCCCGCGAGGATCCTTTACCGCGCCGGCGCCCTGATACGGATACCTCGAAACTGCCCCGGCGGACGCTTCCGCGCTTGACGGGAAAGTCGCTTCCGGCGCGAAGACCGAGGTACGGGAAGTCGCCGAGCGTCGCGTCGTAGTAGTAGCAGATGTAGGCCGGGGTGATTTCGTCCGTGGAGATGTCGTGTCGCAGCTTGGCGCGGATCTCCTCGGTGAAGGGCAAGTCCTCGCCCTCGAGCTGCCGACGCATCAGCTCCGCGTCGTCGACCAAGAAGAGGATGCGACCGCGAAACTCGACCTCAGGCGGCCGCTTTTCGACAGGGCGATCGAGCAAGGACCGGATCATGGTCGCGGTGCGGACGGATTCCCTTGCAGCATGGCATCGCGGCCCCCGGCCGGCAAGGGGACACCGTCGAGGCGACGCTCGAGCTCATGGAGGCGTCGAAGTCGCGCCGCCGCGCTCGGGTCGAGCGCGATCATTCGCCGTTCCAGGGCTTGCTGGAAGGTACGCGCCCGGCTTTGAACGGTTGGGTCGTGCCAAGCGCGAGCCTGGGCACGGGCGGCGCGGGCTTGCAGGGCCAAGCCTTGGCGTCGCAGGCGTTCGGCCTCCGCCCGGTCCTGGCGTCGCTGAGCGGCGAGGAAGGCGGCGTGAAGGGCCGGCAGCTGCTCCCAGTCCTTCGGCAAGGCGGGATCGGCCTGGCGCACCGCCGCTTCCCAGGCGATGGCGAACGCGCGCCGCGCCCCGTCGACCGCCGGATCGCGCAACGCGCGCAGCGCCAACGGGTGGAGAGCTTTCTGCAACGCGACCGCTTCGTCGAACCACGCACGCGTTTGGGCCGGTGTCGGCGCCGCGGGGGGTTGGGCTCCCGCGGCAGTGGCCAGGCCCACGCCGAGGATAACGGTCAAGACGGACGTTCGAGTCGTGGGCATCTGCGGCTCAGGATGCTCGGGTAGAGGGGGGTTGCGGGCCGCGCCGGGACGCATTCCTCGCCGTTCGCCCCGTGTCCGGCGGCGAACTCGTGTCGGGCCGCGGCCCGGGCGCGGTCGCCGTATCCCTGGTCGAAGCGGCGGGCACCACTGGTCGCCGAGGCAGCGGCTCGACCCGTGGCGTGTCGCTGCCACGGCGCCTCCGTTCGGCCAACTCCGGCCAGTAGACGCCCGGCGCGACCTCGTGTTGACTTCGCAGGCCCGGCGGGGGTGGTTCAATCCTCGCCGACGTGTCCGGAGGGACTTCCCATGCCGGTCCGAGCCCCGTGTCCGGCGCGAGCGCGGTTCCCACAGGGCATCCAGCCGCGGCCGGAGGTTCAAACAAAAGGTATTCGCTGACGACACGGCCGGTGGCCGGACAAGGGGGATCGACCACCAGGCCGGTGACGGCATCCACCCGGACTTGCACGACGCCGGGGGGCATCGCCCAACCGGGCACTCGCCGGCCGGCGTACACGCGCGCCATGAGCCGACCCCACACCGGGGCCGCGAGCGTACCGCCCGTGCCCTCGGGCACGATCGTGCGGCGACGATCGAATCCGATCCACACCCCCCCAACGAGCTCCGGCGTGTAGCCGACGAACCAGGCGTCCGCGCCGTCGTTCGTGGTTCCGGTCTTGCCGGCCGCCGTCCCGCGGAAGTATTGCCGCACTAGCGTGCCTGTGCCACGGTCGACCACGTCTTGAAGAATCGTCGTCAGCACAAAGGCCACTGCCGGGTCGGCCACGCGTTCGAGCTCCGGCTCACTCTGCCACAACCGGTGCCCGTGGCGGTCGACGATCCGGCGCACGAACAGAGGCTCCACCCGGTAGCCAAGGTTGGCGAAGACGGCGTAGGCCCGAACCAGCTCCAGGGGGCGCACCTCCACTGCGCCGAGCGCCAACGACGGCACCGTTGGCAGTTCGCTGGTGATGCCAAAGGCGCGGGCGGTGCGTGCAATCTCCTCGAGCCCGACGTCCATCGCCAGGCGAACGGTGGCGGCGTTTTTGGAGCGGACCAGTGCCTCTCGCAGAGTGATCGGGCCGTCGTAACGGCCGCCGAAGTTTTCGGGCGCCCAGGTCCGGCCGGCGTAGGTGAGGCGCACGGGCTCATCAAGGACGCGTTGCAGCGGCGATCGGTAGCGTTCGAGCGCGACGTAGAAGACGAACGGTTTGAACGCCGAACCGGGCTGCCGTCGTGCCTGCGTGGCCCGGTTGAACGGCGAATCGCCGAAGTCACGCCCGCCCACAAGGGCTCGCACTTCGCCGGTGCGAGCGTCGAGCAAGACCACTGCGCCTTGCAGGTAGGGCGTAGCATCCTCGCCGTTTCCTCGAGCCTCCGGGAAGCGCGGCCCGCGGAACGGACCGTAGATGCCCGCTTCGATCGCGTCGAGCTGTCGCGCCAACTCGCGCTCGGCCGCACGCTGCGCGTCGATGTCGAGGGTCGTGTAGATCTTGAGTCCGGCCGTGTAGATGCGCGGCCCTAGCCGACGCTCGAGTTCCCGGCGCAAGGCGTCGATGAAGTAGCCGGCCCACGGAGGGGCGTCGCGGCCGCTGCGGACCAGCCGCACGGGGGTGCGGCGCGCCGCCACGGCCTGCGCCGGGGAAATCATTCGCTCCGCCACCATGGCGGCCAGGACGTAATCCTGGCGCCGCAGCGCGGCGGCCAAATTCTCTCGGGGGTTGATTTCGGATGGCGCCACGGGAAGGCCGGCAAGCAAGGCGGCTTCCGGAAGCGTCAGCTGGCTGGCGGGCTTTCCAAAGTATTCATGCGCCGCGGCATCGATCCCGTAGGCGCCCTCGCCCAAGTAAATGTGGTTCAAATACAGTTCGAGGATCTTCCGCTTCGGGAAGGCCCGCTCGATTTGCCGCGCGATCCGGATCTCGAGTACCTTGCGACGCAGACTTCGCTCGCGGTAGCTCAACCGTTCCGGAAAGAGGTTTCGCGCCAGTTGCATGGTGATCGTGCTGCCTCCTTCGACCACGCGGCCTCGGCGCAGATTCGTCCAAAACGCGCCCAAAAGACGACGCCAGTCGACGCCGTGGTGCTGAAAGAAGCGACGATCCTCGGCCGCCACGAAGGCTTGGGGCACGTAAGGCGGCAAGGAATCGAGGGGAACCACCCGCCGATTAACGGTCGCCAGCCACCCGAAGGGACGGCCGCGCACGTCGAGCAATTCGCTGCCCTCCGCTTGGAAGCGTGTAAGGTCCGTGATCGGCGCGCAGCCACCTAGGAACCAGCACGGCGCAAACCAGAGCCAAACGAACAAGACACCAAAAAGCGCGAAGACGCCCACGGCCGTGGCAACCAGAAACCGCCACCGCCGCGTAGCGAGGCTCGCTTCCGGCCGCGCAACCAGCGTTCGCTTCCAACGCGCCGAAACGCGCCGTCGTTCGCCGGATGGCGACGGGGGCGGCACGGGCGCGCTCATGACGGTGGCTGCTTGGGCGGGGGCACAGCGGGACGAAGAATGTCCTCAGGCCTCGGCACCCGTGGCTGACCCGGGACGACCGGCCGACCGGGAAGCCACGGCGTTGGGTCGGCCAGGTCCGTGCGCGGTTGCGGGATCTCGCATCGCGGCTCCGGAGCGGCGCTGGCGACGAAGTAGTCCACGTACACGCCTCCCGCGAAGGGGCAGTGATCGGGCACGGCGTGCCCGAGCGCGGTGCTCATCCACCGCAAGGCGACCGACGGCGGCCGCGGCCACGGCTCGGGCGGGGGCCGATGGTCGTAGTAGGCTTGCACAATCCGTGCCCAGATCGGAACCGCCAGCGTGCCGCCCGTGCCTCGGGGCAGAATGGGGGTTGGGCGGTCGAAACCGAGCCACACCCCGACCAACAGGTCGGGCGTGTAGCCAATGAACCATACGTCCGTGGCGTCGTTTGTCGTGCCGGTTTTGCCGGCCGCGGGAATCGACCACGACAAACCTCCGACAGCCGGATCGCGCGCTAAATAGCCTGTGCCTCGATCCACCACCTCGCGGAGCATATCGGTGAGAATCCAGGCCACAGCCGGATCGAATGCGCGCGCCAACTGGGGCGGCGGTGCCCAGAGAAGGCGGCCGTGACGGTCTTCGACCCGCCGTACGAAGCGCGGCTCCACCCGTACGCCGCCGTTGCCAAAGCTCGCGTAGGCGGCCACAAGATCCAACGGGACCATCGCCGCCGCGCCAATGTAGACCGACGGGAACGCGGGAATGCGCGTGTCGATGCCCGCGCGCTGCGCGACCGACCGAACCCTCGCGATGCCGACCTCGCGGCCCAACCGAATCGTGGCCGCGTTGCGCGACAGCCGCAGCGCGGCCCGGAGGGTCATCGCGCCGCCGTATTCGTTGTCGTAGTTGCGTGGCGCCCAAATCGTACCGTCGGACAGGCGAAGGCTGAAGGGCGTGTCCCATACCCGCGAGAAGGTCCCCCGTCCGGCCTCGATCGCCGCCGCGTAGACGAATGGCTTGAAGGCCGATCCCGGCTGACGGAGCGCCTGCGTGGCCCGGTTGAACTGGGAGTGTTGGAAATCACGCCCGCCGACGAGGGCGAGTACGTCGCCCGTGTACGGATCCAGCGCCATCACGGCGCCCTGCAGGTACGGCGTCTGCGCCAAGTCCAGCTGTCGGCGACCCCGGCGAGCACGCAAGTCGGCGTAGGTCGGATGCGGATACGGCCCGAACGTCCCGCGTTCGATATCTTCCAGTTGTCGCTCCAGCTCGCGCTCGGCGGCCGCCTGCAACTCGGGGTCGATGGAGGTGTGGATGCGTAGCCCGCCGGTGTAGAGCAGGTCACCGAACACGTTTTCGAGCTCGCGCCGGACCTGCTCCACCACGTACGGCGCTTGGTAGATGCCGCGGGGTGGTGCCAACCGAAGCGGTTCCCGCATGGCGGCTTGCGCCTGCGCGGGCGCGACGGCCCCCGCCTCGACCATCGCTTTGAGCACCAAATTCCGGCGCGCCACCGCACCCCGCGGATTGCGCCGGGGATTCAACGCCGACGGCGCTTTGGGTAGACCGGCCAGCAACGCCGCCTCGGCGAGGGTGAGTTGGCTGGCGGGCTTGTCAAAGTATGTACGCGCCGCGGCCTCGATTCCGTACGCTCCCGCCCCGAGGTAGATGTGGTTGAGGTAGAGTTCCAGGATCCGCCGCTTGGTGAAGCGGCGCTCCATGAGCAGCGCCAAGCGGATCTCGGCCACCTTGCGACGCAAGCTCTTCTCACGCGGCGGGATCTGCTGAGGAAAAAGATTCCGCGCCAGCTGCATGGTGATCGTGCTGCCGCCGCTGGCGCCGAAGCCCTCGAACAGATTGTCGCGAATCGCACCGACGAGCCGCACGGGATCGATGCCTTCGTGGGCGAAAAACCGGCGATCCTCGATGGCCACGAACGCCCACGGCACGTAGGAGGGGAGCGATCCGATGGGCACGCTACGGCGTCGCTCGACGGCGAACATGCCCAGCACGCCGCCGCGAGCGTCGAGGACAACGCTGGCTTCCCGCGGCGTCAGGGTGCCGAGCTGATCCGCTCGCGGGCAGCCGCCGCTGCAGGCGCCCACCCAAGCACCGGCCACGAGGCCGGCGAGCACACCGCCCGTCGCCAGTCCCAAGGTCGCCGCCCGATGACGCGGCGACCGACCCACCCAGGCCCAGCGCCACGCGCGCCCAAAGCCGCGCTGCAGAGCGCCCAGAAGCCATCGTATCTCGGCTCGCAACGACGCCGTCGGTTCCATTCCCATACGCTCTCCGACCCCTTCTAACCGATATCAGCGCCGGCCGTTCCGGCACCGAAACTATCGGTGCGGAGGCCGATGCGTTACATTGGCGCTGGTTTCACGACACCGATGGAACCGCACTCATCCGGCCTTGGCGCGGGCGCGATCGCGGTCCGGCTGGCCGTTGCGTTCGTTCTCGTGCTGGCCAACGCCTTCTTCGTGGCGGCGGAGTTCGCCCTCGTCGGCGCTCGACGCACCCGCATCGAGGCCTTGGCGCGGGAAGGGAAGTTCGGTGCTCGCACGGCGCTCGTGGCCATCCGTCAGCTCGACCGCACCATTTCGGCCACGCAGTTGGGCATCACCATGGCCTCGCTCGGCCTCGGCTGGGTGGGCGAGAGCACTCTGGCCGCCGTGATCGCGTCCCTGTTCGCGCCGCTGCCCGAGCCCTGGAGCGTTGTCGCCACGCACACCGTCGCCGGCACCCTCGCGTTCGCCTTCATCACCGTCCTGCACATCGTGCTCGGCGAGCTGGCACCGAAATCCTTAGCGCTGCTATTCCCGGAAACCGTCAGCCTTTGGACGGCGCCGCCCCTGCTCGTGTTCACACGGCTTTTCTCCCCCTTTATCGTCGTGCTGAACGGTTCGGCCAATCTCCTGCTGCGCGCCCTCGGGTTGCGCCCACCGCGCGAGTCCGAGCGGGTGCACCGGCCCGAGGAGATCGAGCTGTTGCTCGTACAAAGCGTTCAGCACGGCCTGCTCGACCAGGAGCCGGTGGAAATGATCCGCGGCGTGTTCGATCTATCGGAGACCACCGCCGCCGAGGTGATGACGCCGCGCACGGAGATCGTCGCCATCGACGTGCGCGCCTCCGTCGCCGAGGCCGCCGAGGCGATGCTTCGATCCGGGCACTCGCGGCTGCCGGTCTACGACGGGACCATCGACCACATCGTCGGCGTTGTGCTGGCGCGTGACGTATGGCGGGCGGAACGGGAAGGTAAGGAGACCCCGTTGACGTCGTTGGTGCATCCGGTGATGTTCGTGCCCGAGACGAAGCCGGTGGAGGATCTTCTGCGGGAGATGCAGCGCCAACGCATCCACATGGCCATCGTGCTGGACGAATACGGAGGCACGGCCGGCCTGGTGACCCTTGAAGACCTCCTCGAGGAAATCGTCGGCGACATCCAGGACGAGCACGAACAGGAGGAGCCGGAGATCGCCGAAGCTGGCGGCGAGGTCGTGCTCAGCGGCTGCGTCCCGATCGCCGAGGTCAACGAGCGCTTCGGGCTCCGGCTACCGGATGACGAATTCACGACCGTGGCCGGGCTGGTGATGGGTTTGCTGGGGCGGATTGGGCGCGAAGGGGAGGAGGTCGAGTGGGACGGGGTTCGATTCCGGATCCTGCGGATGTCCGGGAAGCGGATCGATCGGGTGGCGCTGCGGCTCCTCCCCGCCGAGGAGGAACACCGATCGTCCGAGCCCGTTGCCGACGCGCCAGGGGGATGAGCCGGCTGCGTAGCTCGAAAGCGCGGGGCCTTTCGGCCTGGGTGCCCTGGGCGTGGTGGGAGGCCGTGCACCTTCGCGATCGTCCCGGCGAGGTGCTCGAAGGCGAGGATTTAGGGCGCAGCCTGAGCTGGCGCCTCGGGCTCAACGACGTCGCCCTACGCCAGCGCACCCGATGGGAAAACGCCGGGCGGCAAGGCAGACGCGCCGCCGCCGAGGAGGTCGCCGACTTGCTCCGGCTCGTCGCCCGCCGTTCCGATGCGACCGAGGTGGCTGCGGAAGCCGGCCGACTGTTCGCGTTGCGCCGCTTCCGCCCTCCCCGGACGTTCGGCCCAAGGCTGTGGCGTCGCCGTCAACTCCTGCGCGCGTTTCGTCGCTTCTGGCAGGAGGCCACGGTGGAGGGGGTGGTTGGTCCCGATCACCGCGGCCTCACGTTCGACGCCCCCGTACCGACGGCAAGCGCGGACGCCACCGGCAGTCTATGCACTTTCTACACCGCGGCGTTGACCGTCGCAGCCCGGCGGGCGGGCTGTCCCGCCGCCGCAGCAATCCACGTCGCTTGCGCCGCCACCAACGGCGGGGAATCCTGCTGCCGCTGGCGCCTCGACCTTACGGCGATCCCGAAGTCGTCGGCCGCGACAGAAGGATCCCCTGCGCTCGGAGGCTAAGCCCGAACACCAGGCCTTCACGGGCGGCACCGGCGTACTTCCCACCTTGCACGCGGGCCACGCCCAGCTGCAAAGGACCGAGCCCCAAACCCAACCCAAGGGTCGTGCGACCCTCGCCGCCCTCGCGCTGGCTGCGGCTTACACCGGCTCGAGCGGTGAAGAACAGCACCTTCTGCTCGACGCCCGCCGACACGGTGCTTTGCCAATCGCCCAGCAGCTCACCATCCGTAAGTCTTTGCTCGTAACCCACGCTCAGACGGGTGGTCGGCAGCAGTTCCCATCCCATGGCTGCCCGGAGAACGGCCGGCGGCACCTGTTCTTCCAACAGCCCCTGCGCCACAATGCGCTCCTGCAGCGTGGCCGTGGCCGGGTCGATTCGATGCTTGCTCCTATCGTACCGCTCCAATAGGCTTTGGTAGCTGGCACCGCGATCCGCCTTCGTGAGCGTGAGCTTCTTGCCCACAAGGTCCTCCGACCAGGTGAACTTGGCCGCGAGGTTGGCCACGGCCGCCGACACGACCAAGCCGGGGATCGGTACGATCGCCGCACCGACATCCAGTGCCCAACCGTTGCCGTTGCCTGACTCCACCCCGACGTAGTCGACCTGGATGTCCTTGTTGACGAGGTCGTAGCGAGGCTCGAAGACTTTCGTTTTCCCCCGGAAGGTGCCGCGGAGATAGTGCCCCGTCACTCCGACGGCCACGGGCCCAAGCCGTTGCCCGGTGGCGACCGCGATGTCCAAGTACGAGGTACGCTCTCCTTCCGTTAGCCCGACGTCGTAGTCCGTGCGGCCTTCCTGGTAGCCGTTGAACAAAAGATCGAACAAATCTTTGCCAGCGGTTTGCCGCATGTCGGTCCAGTACATCACGCCGAGACCGACCCGGCCCGTCTGCATGGTGAAGAACGGCGCGCGAAACTCCAGACGGATCTCCGAGCCTTCTTCAGGAATTTTCGCCAGGAGCGCCTGCTTTTGCTCGGTGGAGAGCTTCGTATACTGCACAATGTCCGGGATATCGAAGAGGGTAAACCCCGAGGTCGTCGCCGCGAAGGTCAACGCGGGGAGACCAAAGGACCACACCGGTCCACCGCGCAGAGCCAGATGCGCGGGATTGGTGAACACGGCTTCGTCGCCCCGCGCCAAACCCTGCCAGGCACCGCCCAGGCCCAACGCGCGGCCGTTGATGGGCAGTTGCCCCACAGCGGCCTGGGCACTGGCAAGCAGCCCGACGGTTCCGATGATGAGCCCTCGCATGGTCGCCTCCTGCACGCTTGTGTGTTTTGTCTTGTCCTTTTGCGTTAGTAGGGAATTCGCCGAACCGGGATGATCGCGCGAATCGGATAATCCCGTCCGCCGATCCGCACGTAGGCGCCGCGCGCAACGACCCGGGCGGACGTGGCGTCGATGTACTCCACCGGAATGTCGACCCTACCCGAACTGATCAGCAGGGTGTCGAGTCGCGCCGTGTATCGGATGTTGCGGAGCAGGACGCCGTTGGGCACGGAGTCGGCGCGCGAGGTGCTCGTCGCCTCCAAGCGGAGCTCAATGAGCGAGCTGGCGACGGCCTTTCCCTGGATGGCGCGGAGCCAACCACGGAAGGTCATCCCGCCCTGCACGATTGGAGGGTCGGAGAAGAACTCGCCAAGAGCTTGCGGATAGAGCACCGTCAGATACCGCGCGTAGCGCAGCAACTCTTTGGGAGCCTCGATCGACGCTCCCGGGCAACGAAGCGGGAGGGCATCGCATGCCAGCCGCAAGCGCTCCGCGATCGAAGCCGGCCCGATCGGTGCGGGCTCGGGCACCTGATCGGTGATCGCGTCGAGGTAGCTCAGGCGCACCACCGCCGACGGCGGTGGAATGACTGCCACGACCGTGCCCAACACGTTGAGCGGGGCCTGGAGGACACCATTCGCCAAATCGACACTCGCTTGGCCGACCTCGCTCACATTTTGGGAGAACGAGACAACCAAGCTCGCCGTCGCGGCGACCGTATCCGGTAAGTTCGAGCTCAACCGGAGTTGGACCTGCGCCGGCTGGTTGAGCCGCTGCCCAGCCGGCTGGAGCGCGAAGCTCGCAGGGCTGGCCGGGGTCCCGGTACCGGCGGGCGCCGATGCAGATTGCGCTTGCACGCCGACCGTGACGGCGCCACTCACGGCACCGGCGGGCACCGCCAACGACAAGCCCCCCGGGTGACCCACCGTTCCCCCGCTGGAGGACACCGTGGTACTGGTGCTGCCTGTCGCTCCCCCAGGTGCGATCGGCGTCACCTGTCCGGAGCGGTCGCCGCAGGCGGCGAGACCGACACCTGCCGCGAGGAGCCCGATCCACCGTAGGCGTCGCATTGCTGCCTCCGCATTGGTTGTGTCCTGTGGGCGATCGGCCGTCACACACCCGGCGCCGGCAGCGCAAGGAGAGTGCCGCCGGGTCGCCTGGCGAATGCCCTTGCGCGATCGCGCAATTCCGCTGCCGCTCGCACGGACGTGGGGCGCGCGTGCCCCACCCCGGGGCCGGCGTGACCCAGCGCTTTGGCCGCCTCGTCCAACCAGAAAACGACTCGTACGGCGTCCACTTGGGTCCGCTTCTTCCCGTAGCGGGGCGTTTGGGGTACAATTTGGCGCGCGATCGGCAACGGGAAAACGAGAGGGAAACGACCGTGCGCCAAGAGCACATCCGCAACTTTTGCATCATCGCCCACATCGACCACGGCAAGAGCACGCTGGCCGACCGGCTGCTGGAGGCCACCGGCACGCTCGAGCAGCGGGAGATGGACGAGCAGGTGCTCGACAGCCTCGACTTGGAGCGCGAGCGCGGCATCACGATCAAGTTGCATGCAGTTCGCATGCACTACCGCGCGCGCGACGGGCGCACGTTCCAGCTCAACCTAATTGACACGCCCGGCCACGCCGACTTCGCCTACGAAGTGTCTCGCTCGCTGGCCGCCTGCGAGGGCGCCCTTCTGGTGGTCGATGCTAGCCAGGGCGTGCAGGCACAAACGCTCTCGAACCTCTTTTTGGCGCTCGATGCCGGCTTGGAAATCATCCCGGTGCTCAACAAAATCGATCTTCCCAGCGCGGAACCGGAACGCCGGCGGGCGGAGTTGGTCGACCTTCTCGGCGTGCCACCGGAGGACGTGCTGCTGGTGTCGGCCAAGGAAGGGCGAGGGATTGACGATCTGCTTGAAGCGATCGTGCGCCGGATCCCCCCTCCGGAGGGCGACCCCGAGGCGCCGCTGCGCGCCCTGATCTTCGACTCGCAGTACGACAAGTACCAAGGCGCCGTACCGCTGGTGCGGGTGGTCGACGGTACGCTGCGACCGGGCATGCGGATCACGTTCGGCACTACGGACACCACCTACGTCGTCGACGAAGTCGGCTGCTTGCGCCTGCGACGGGTGCCGCTGCCCCAGTTGGGACCGGGCGAGGTCGGCTACGTCCTGGCGGGCATCAAGCGCATCGCCGACACGCGCGTCGGCGACACCGTGCTGGACGCCGATCGCCGTGCCGCCGAGCTGCTACCCGGTTACCGCGAGGCCAAGCCCATGGTATTCGCGGGCCTGTACCCGGCGAACGCCGATCAATACGAGGAGCTGCGCGACGCCCTCGAAAAGCTCAGGCTCAACGACGCCAGTCTGCACTACGAGCCGGAAACCTCAGCGGCCCTCGGCTTCGGCTTTCGGTGCGGGTTCTTGGGGCTGCTCCATATGGAAATCGCCCAAGAGCGGCTGGAACGGGAGTTCGGTCTCGACTTGGTGACCACCGTGCCGAACGTCGAATACCGAGTCGTGCTCACGGACGGGGCGACCATCACGGTGGAAAACCCAAGCCGCATGCCGGATCGCTCCAAGATCGAGCGGATCGAAGAGCCCTACGTTCGTGCTCGCATCGTCGTGCCGACGGACTACATCGGTGCCATCCAGAAGCTGTGCCACGACCGCCGCGGCGAATTCGTTGCCATGCACTACCTCGATCCCACGCGGGTCGAACTGGTCTACCATTTGCCGTTGGCCGAGATCGTTCTCGACTTCTACGACCGGCTCAAGAGCCTCAGCCGTGGCTACGCGACGCTGGACTGGGAATTTCTTGAGTACCGTGCCAGCGACCTCGTTCGGCTCGATATGCTGATCAACGGGGAACTTGTCGACGCTTTCAGCGTGATCATCCATCGCGACAAGGCCTACGAGTACGGTCGGGCGATGGCGGAAAAGCTGCGGGAACTGATCCCGCGCCAGCTGTTCGAGGTGGCCATCCAGGCGGCCATCGGCGGGCGAGTGATTGCGCGCGAGACGATCAAGCCGCTGCGCAAGAACGTAACGGCCAAGTGCTACGGCGGCGACATCACCCGAAAGCGAAAGCTCCTGGAGAAGCAGAAGGAAGGCAAGAAGCGGATGAAGCAGGTGGGCACGGTGGAAATTCCGCAGGAAGCCTTCCTGGCGATGCTTCGCGTGGGCGAGTGACGGTGCGCGCCAGTGTGATCGTCTCGGCGTACAACCAGCCCGCGTGGCTGGAGAAGGTGCTCTGGGGCTACGCCCACCAGACCACGCGCGCCTTCGAGCTCATCATCGCAGACGACGGCTCGACCGCGGAGACCGAAGCCGTCGTCGTGGCCGCGGCGCGGCGCTTTCAGCTGCGGTTGGTGCACGTCTGGCACGAGGACCGGGGGTTCCGCAAGACGGCGATCCTTAACCGTGCGTTGCAGGTCGCCGGCGGCGACTACGTTATCTTTTCGGACGGCGATTGCGTGCCGCGGTGGGACTTCGTTGCCACGCATCTGCGGTTGGCGCGGCCATGGGCGTACCTCTCCGGCGGCTACCTCAAGTTGCCGCGGCCGTTGAGCGAGCGTCTGACCTATGCCGACGTGGTCAGCGGGCGGGCATTCGACCGGCGGTGGCTGCGCGCGCAGGGCTGGCGTCCAGGTCGACGGCGCTGGCGCCTCTTGCGATCGGCGCGCTGGGCGGCGTGGTTCGATCGGTTGACGCCGACGCGCGCCACCTGGAACGGCCACAACGCATCCACGTGGCGAGAGTTGCTCCTGGCGGTCAACGGGTTCGATCTCGACATGGGCTACGGGGGCGAGGATCGCGCGATCGGCGAGCGGTTGCGAAATCTCGGTGTGCGAGGGATCCAGATCCGCCATCGTGCGCCGGTGCTGCACCTCGACCATCCCCGCCCGTACCTGGACCCGGCGGTGCTGGCGAGGAACCGGGCCATTCGCCGCCGCATCCGGCGCCAGCGGGAAATTCGCGCCCGTCAAGGTCTGGCCGAGCTACCTTCGGAACCCGTGCGCGTCGTGCGTTACGATCTTCGCGGTGGCCCATGCGGCGCGTAGGTCTTCTCGGCACGTTGGTTTGGGACCGGTACGTGCCCCCGGGCGGCCGCACGCCCGTGGAGCGCTGGGGCGGGCTGGCCTACAGCCTGGCCGCCTTCGCTGCCGCTTGCCCGCCCGGTTGGGAGGGAGTACCGCTCATCCAAATCGGCTACGACCTGTGGGACGAGGCGCTGAGCTTCTTGCGCCGCCTACCCAACCTGCGCCTCGGTCCAGGCCTCCGGCGACCGTTGGTGCCGAACAACCGCGTGGCGCTCCGGTACACCGGGCCAGCCGAGCGAGTCGAACGGCTGACCGGTGGGGTGCCGCCGTGGTCGTTCGACGCCCTGGCGCCGCTGCTCGGCCCGCTCGATGCACTCTACGTCAACTTCATCGCCGGTTGGGAGCTGGACCTGCCCACGCTCGAGGCGGTGCGTGGAGTCTTCCGTGGCCCCGTCTACGGGGATCTGCACTCCCTATTGCTGGGGTGCGCCGAGGACGGCACCCGGGTGCCTCGGACGATGGACCAGCCGGAGCGGTGGGTCGCATGCTTCGATGTGGTGCAGGCCAACACGCACGAGTGGGCGCGCCTGGGTTTCGCCGAGGATCCGCTCCAAGCGGCCCGGCGCGCGGTCACCTACGGACCCCGGCTGGCGCTGGTCACGCGGGGGGCGGACGGCGCGTGGGTGGTGGAGCGCGGCGGCGCAACGTACGAGGTTCCGGCGCCAACCCCGCCGCCGGCACCCGATCCAACCGGCTGTGGCGACGTGTGGGGAAGCACGTTCTTCTTTGCCTGGCTAGCCGGGGTGCCGCCGCGGCAGGCCGCGGCCTGGGCGCACGCCGCGGCCGGTGCGAAGCTTGCGCATGCCGGTGCCGACGATCTCGTACCTGTGCTGCGACGCGCGCTTTCGCCGTACCTGGAGGCGTTGTAGCTTGCCCGCGATGCGACCGGTTGTCGCGGTGCCCAGTCGGCTCGACGAGCGCAGCTTCGACGAGCTCGCCGCGCAGGTCGCACCTGTCGAAGGCAGCGCCGTCGTCGACGCGCGCCATCTCCGTTGGGTTGACCCGTACGGCATGCTCGGTCTGCTGGCCGCGGGGGCGGTGCTCGCGTCTCGCGGCGCCCGTCCAACGCTGTACTTGCCCCAAGCGGCCGAGGTGCTCAGCTACCTGAGCCGTATGGGCTTTTGGGCCGAGGCGGAACGGGTGTACGAACTGTCCGCATCCCCGCCCGCGCCCTCGGCGGTCGCGTCGAGACGCAGCCCCGTCCTGCTGGAGATCACGCCCGTCCGCGACCACCGCGACGTCCATCGCGTCATCGCCGAGGTCCACGAGCGGGCCGCGACGATTTTGCGGGAACGCTTGCACTACACGCCGCTCGAGAGCGCCGGCTTCAGCCTCGTCCTCTCGGAAGTGTGCCAGAACATCATCGAACACGCGGGCGCCGAAGGCTGGGTCGGCATCCAAAGCTATCGTTGGGCCCAGCGCCTGGGCCGCCAGGTCGTCGTCATCGCGGTCATGGACCTCGGCGTTGGCTTCCGCCGCTCCTTGGAACGCGAACATGCCGCCCGCTACGGCGAGCGGTGGAGCGATGCCACCGCGTTGGAAGCGGCCTTCATCCACGGCGCGTCGCGATTCCGCGACCCGGGCCGTGGCCAGGGGCTTAAGCAGATCCGCGCCCAGGTCGGCCGCTGGGGCGGCAAAATCTCGATCCGTAGCGGGACGGCTCGCATCGCTGACGTTCCCGACTGGGATGATGCGCCTCCGCTCGAGACGAATCTGCCGCCGTTTCCGGGTGCCCAGATCCTCGTGGTCATTCCCGAAAAGGCGAACGGTGGGGCAAAGTCGCCGTGATGGACGCGCCTCGGTGGAAGCGGACCGAAGTGCTGCTGCTGCACTACCTCGTTACGCGGCCGACGGGACGCGGTCTGCGGGCGGCGATGGAATCGACGCTGGCCGAGCTCGGTGCCGACGGGGTTCCCGTGCTGCTGGAAATCGACTTCGCCCGTGTGCGCGTGCTCGACGCCTCCTGCGCGGACGAAATCGTGGGGTGCCTGGCCGAACGACTCTGCGGGCCGAACCCGCCGGCCGACGCGTACCTGTGGCTTCGGAACGTGGACGAGCCACACCAGCGCGTCCTTCAGAGCGTGCTCGAGCATCGCCGCCGCCTGGTGGCCGCCGACGGACCCACGGGGTGTCGTCTGTTGGGCCCGGCGAGCGAGGAAATTCGGCGCGCCTGGCGTCGATTGCTAACGATCGGATGCGCCGACCCCAGTCGCGCGGCGACGGACCTCGCATGCGAGGAGGATCGAGTCGCCTTCTTGGTGGGAGAGCTCGAGCGCCAGCGTCTGGCCCGCCGCGACCGTGATGGTCGGATTTGGGCTTGTGCACCTAGCGTTTTGCGGATCCATGTCGCCGCTTGAGCCGCTCTGGGGACCGTCGACGCGGGCGGTCCACGGCGCGCACCGGCCGAGCGCGCCGGGCGAACCGGTGGTCGGTCCGCTCGTTCTCAGCGCCACCTTCCTGACGGACCCCGGCGGCGCCGAGCCCGTGCGCTACACCCGATACGGCAACAACCCGACGCAGGAGCGGGTCGCCGCTCATGTGGCCCAACTCGAAGGCGCCGAGGCCGCCGTACTGACCGCCAGCGGGATGGGTGCGCTGGCCGCGGCCCTGTTGGCCTGCCTCGAGCCGGGGGCAACCGTGCTGGCGCCGCCGATCCTCTACGGTGGCACCCACGCGTTGTTGGAGTCGTTCCTCGCGCCGTGGGGCGTACGAGTCCAGCGGTTCGACCCGCACGATCCCGCCGCCGGGGATGTGTGGCCGGTAGACGTCGCCGTCGTCCTGTTCGAAGCCCTCAGCAACCCGCTGGTGCGCGTGGCGGATTTGCCGCGACTCGCGGCCGCCGCGCACGAGCGAGGCGCCCGCGTCATCGTGGACGCCACCTTCGCCACGCCGATCAACCTGCAGCCGCTGATCCACGGGGCGGACCTGGTCGTGCACAGCGCCACCAAGTACTTGGGCGGGCATAGCGATCTGACGGGCGGCGTGGTCGCCGGCGCCGCACCGCTCATGGCCGCGGTGGCTGAGCGCGTTCGCACGCTCGGTTGGGCCATGGATCCCTTCACCGCCTGGCTCTTGGAGCGGGGCCTCAAAACCCTGGCACTTCGCGTGGAACGCATCAACGCCAACGCGCACGTGCTCGCAGAAGCGCTGCAAAGTCACCCGGCCGTGGCGCGCGTTCACTACCCCGGTCTGGCCGACCATCCCGACCACGCGATCGCGCGGCAACTGTTGCACGGCTTCGGGGGTATCGTCGGCATCGAACTGCGCGGTGGCGCCGCCGCGGCCGATACCTTCGTGCGCGCGCTTCGGCTGGCGCTGGTCGCGCCAAGCCTGGGCGGCGTAGAAACGCTCGTCTCGGAGCCGCGGCGCACCTCGCACGCCCACTTGTGTGCCGACGATCGGGCGCGCCTCGGCGTGCCCGATGGCTTCGTGCGTTTGAGTGTGGGGATCGAGGATGTCGAGGATTTGCAGCGGGACTTCACCGCGGCGCTCGACGCCGCCGCGGCCGTAGCGGACGTTCGATGAGCGAGCCATCGGCCTGGGACGTTCTCGTCGTCGGTGCGGGGCCTTGCGGCCTGGCCGTCGGCGTGGCCGCGAAGCAGCACGGGCTTCGATGCGTGCTCGTTGACAAGGGCACCGTCGCCGATGCGATTTACCGTTATCCCACGTACACGGTGTTCTTTAGCGGCGCCGACAAGCTGGAGATCGGGGGGCTTCCGTTTACGATTGCGGGCGACAAGCCGACCCGTCGCGAGGCCCTTCGGTACTACCGCAAGGTCGTCCAGTATTTCGACCTCGACGTCCGGCAGTACGAGCGCGTCGAGGCGATCGAGAGCGACCACGGCGGGTTCGTCGTTCGGTCCGTGGCCCGCCACGGCGAGCGACGCCTCTACCGCACGGCCGCCGTGGTGATGGCGACGGGCTATTTCGACACACCGAACCGCCTTAACGTACCCGGGGAGGATCTGCCCCACGTGCTCCACTATTTCGTGGATCCGTTTCCCTTTTTCCGCCAGCGCGTGGTCGTCGTCGGCGGCGGCAACTCGGCGGCGGATGCGGCGTTGTCGTCCTGGCGCGAGGGAGCCGACGTGACGATGATTCATTTAGCGGCGACCCTCGACCCCGGAGTGAAGCCGTGGGTGCGGCCGGACTTGGAAAATCGAATTGCCGAGGGCGCGATCCGCATGCTGTGGGAGCATCGGGTGGTGGAGATTCGGCCCGATCGCGTCCGCGCCTGCGATTTGCGTTCGGGAGAGAGCGTCGAAGTGCCGTGCGATTGGGTGCTCGCCATGACCGGATATACGCCGGACCCCTCGCTGCTTCTCGGTGTCGGGGTCCGGATCGATCCGACGACGGGCGTACCCGAGCACGATCCCCAGACGATGGAGACGAATGTGCCCGGGGTGTTCCTTGCGGGCGTTGTCGCCGCCGGTTACGACGCCAACCGCATCTTCATCGAGAATGGCCGCTTCCATGGGTCCCGCATCGCAGCGGAGCTGGCGCGTCGGCGTGCACCGGCGGCCGTTTAGAGGCGCGCTCCTCGGCGTCGGCTTCGCCGTCCTCGTAAGCGCCTGCGCCATGGCGGGGCGCGGACGCGCGGAGCGGGTGCCCAACGAACCGGAGACGTTCGTCGAAGTGCAAAACCAGAGCTGGCTCGACGTCAACGTCTTCGTACTGCGGGGCGCCCAACAGGTGCGCCTGGGCACCGTGGAGGGCGCGACCACCCGACGGCTGCGGATTCCGTCAACCTTGCTTTTTGGCCCGACCCCGCTACGTTTCCGAATCGACCCCATCGGGTCGGGACGCACGCCGGTGAGCCAGGAAATCCTGGTCAGCCCTGGCGAGACGGTGCGCCTGGTCGTGCCGCCGTGAGGGCGCAGAGCAGGAAACCCTCGAACCGTGACAAACCTCGATGGCCTCGGTGTTGGAAACGCTGCACCCCTTCGTGGCCGCCCGGGAAGCCGGCCGCGAGCCGTTCAAGGTCGCCGACCTCGGCCTCGCCGAGTGGGGACGCAAGGAAATCCGTTTGGCCGAACACGAAATGCCCGGTCTCATGGAGCTGCGCCGCCGCTACGCCGGCCAAAAGCCGCTGGCGGGCGCCCGCATTGCTGGCTCGCTCCACATGACCGTGCAGACGGCCGTGCTGATCGAGACGTTGGTCGCCCTCGGGGCCGACGTCCGCTGGGCCTCGTGCAACATCTTTTCCACGCAGGACCACGCCGCCGCCGCGGTCGTCGTTGGCCCCGAAGGCACGCCGGACGACCCCAAGGGCGTTCCCGTCTTCGCGTGGAAGGGCGAAACCTTGGACGACTATTGGTGGTGCACCGAGCAGGCCCTCCTGTGGCCCGACGGAAGCGGCCCGACCGCCATCGTGGACGACGGTGGTGACGCGACTTTGCTCGTCCACCTCGGGGTGGAATGCGAACGCACGGGTCGCGTCCCCGCCTTCCGCGCGGCCGAGGATCCGGAAGAGTGGGGGGCTTTGCTTCGCTTGCTCGAGCGCTCGCTGCGCGAGGATCCGCAACGGTGGACGCGTGTGGCCGCCGGCATCCGCGGCGTCTCCGAGGAAACGACGACCGGTGTCCATCGCCTCTACAAGCGCGCCGAAGAGGGTACGCTCCTCTTCCCAGCCATCAACGTCAACGACTCCGTAACGAAGAGCAAATTCGACAACGTGTACGGTTGCCGTCACTCGGTCATCGACGGGCTGAACCGAGCCACCGACGTCATGATCGGCGGCAAGACGGTGGTCGTCTGCGGGTACGGCGAAGTGGGCAAGGGGTGCGCTCAGGCGCTGCGAGGTCAGGGCGCGCGGGTCATCGTCACGGAGATCGACCCGATTTGCGCCCTGCAGGCGGCGATGGAAGGCTACGAAGTCACCACGCTAGAGGAGGTCGTCGACAAGGCCGACATCTTCATCACCGCCACGGGCAATTGCGACGTCATTACGGTCGAGCACATGCGGCGGATGAAGGACAAAGCCATCGTGGCGAACATCGGCCACTTTGACAACGAAATCGACGTGGCCGGGCTGAAGAAAGTGCCGGGGATCCGCCGCGTCACCATCAAGCCGCAGACGGATGAGTTCATCTTCCCCGACGGCCACAGCATCATCGTCTTGGCCGAGGGGCGGTTGATGAATCTCGGTTGCGCCACGGGTCACCCAAGCTTCGTGATGAGCTTCAGTTTCACGAACCAGGTTCTGGCGCAGCTAGAGCTCCATCAACACGCCGACCGCTACGAGCGGCGTGTCTACCGACTGCCCAAGCATCTGGACGAAGAAGTGGCCCGGCTGCATCTCGACCACCTCGGGGTCAAGCTGACGAAACTGACCCCCAAGCAAGCCGCGTACATCGGGGTGCCCGTTGAAGGTCCCTACAAGCCCGACCACTACCGCTACTGAGCGGGAAGCAGGCACGGGCGAGACCGGCGCGGGTCTCGCCCGCCGCGGGCCTACCGTCGGTGGTCGGTGCGCCACCACCAAGCGGCGGCAATGCCGGTCATCACCCCGGCGCCGAACGCGGCCGGCCCGCGCCAGTCGAGCGGTCGCTCGCGCACCACGTTGCCGACTACGAAGACGAGGTTGGCCGGGCGCTCGGCAAGCCGTCGCATGAGGTACGGGTACCACTGCTCGCCGAAGGGGACGTAAACCCGCACGTTGTAACCCTCTTCCCGCAACCGCTGCTGAAGGTCGCGCCGAATGCCATAGAGCATCTGGAACTCGAACGAAGTTTTCGCAATCCCCCGTTCGAAGGCCCAGCGACGGGTCGCTTCGATGATGCGCTCGTCATGGGTCGCGATCGCCGGGTAGTGCCCTCGCTCCAGCAGAATGCGCATCAGCTCGACGTAGGCACGATCGACGTCGGCTTTGTCGGGGTAAGCGATCGCTGATGGTTCGAGGTAGGCGCCTTTCACGAGCCGCAGCCGCACCCCGAGTCGGAGCATGCGCTCCAAGTCATTGGGCGTACGGCGCAGGTATGCCTGCAAGACGGTGCCCACGTTCCGGAAACCGGCGTGAACCAAGCGTTCCGTAAGATCGAGAGTGCGATCCGTGTAGGCGCTGGATTCCATATCGAGGCACACGAAGATCTCCTCCTGCCCATCGCCGAGTTGCCGGGCCCGTTCGAGCACGCGGGCCACGTTGTCGTAGCAAAAGCGCTCATCGATATCGAGGCCCATCTGCGAGGGTTTGAGGGAAAGGTTGGCCTCCACGCCCTCGCGCCGAATGGCTTCGAGGATCCGGATGGCCATGGCCCCGGCGGCTTCCGCTTCCCGCCGCTCGGTGACGGCCTCGCCGAGGTAGTCCAACGTGACGGCCAGTCCCTGCGCGTTAAGGGCACGGCAGGCGGCCATGGCGTCCTCGAGGGTTTCGCCGGCAACGAAGCGTCGGGCCATGCGGCGGGCGGCGGGCCAGCCGGTGACCAGGCGCTGCATGGCATCGCTGCGGCTTAGCGTCAGCAGGGCTTGTCGGAGCATGGAACGTCCTCGTCGTCGGACCAAACGGTGTCGACTAAGCATTTGACATCGGACAGGCGCAACGCCCGTAGGGCGGCCTCGGCGTCTGCCGCCGTCGCGGCGCGCACCAAGACCGGGCTGTCCCGATGGGCGAGCACACGCCGACCGTCGCTCGACCAGCGCAAGATCACCACGTAGCCCACCCAAGCTTCGCCCTCCGGTTCGATCACGACGTCGACCGTGTACGGATGCCCGCCGGGGCCGGCAAAGGCGGGGACACGGCCGTGGATGGCGCGGTAGCCGCCCAAAGTGGCCTCGTCGGCATCGGGCGGCGGGGCGGGGTTGAGGCGATCTTCGTCGACGCGGGCGCGGCGCGGATCCATGACACCCTAGAGCAGTCGCGGCCGGATCGCGAGAATGCCGACGATGATGAGCAGAAGCGACAACGCCGCTCCGGCCGCCAGACGCCGGGGCGCGGCGCGACCGAAGCGACCGAGCCCGTGGGTGACCCCCACGGCAGCCAGCATGAGCGCGGCGTGCCAGGCTAGCCGCGGGTAGAACGGTCGCAGGAAAAGCAGCACCAAGCCGAGCGCAGCCTGCGCCGCCACCAGCCAGGCGTAGCCACGGTAGAGCCGAGCCAGAACGGCGCCCGGCTGGCTGCGTCGACCGCCGAGCAGCGCCGCGACCAAGCTTGCCAAGGCCGCCAGCAATACGAGATAGCGCAATCCTGAGTGGGCGTGATAGAGGAGATCAGTTGGCCTCATCGTCGCCTCGTGATCGCGCGGCAGAATAACGCGCTCGCGCGGCCGATGGCAACGTTGCCTGGCGGGGTGCACGCCTCTAGCTTGCCGCCATGCGCTTGCCGGGCTTGGAGCGGCGCGAGTGGTGCGCTTGGGCCTTCTACGATTGGGCCCAGTCCGCGGCCATCACCGTGATTGGTACGGCCGTTTTCCCGGTCTACTTCGCCCAGATCGTGGCCACGGCTCATCCCCCGGCCGAACGCACCCAATTGCTCGCGCTGGCCAACGGCATCGCGTTGGTGGTCGTCGCCGCGCTGGCGCCCGTGCTCGGCGCGGTCGCCGATGCGCGGCCGTGGAAGAAACGCTTTCTCGCAGGCGCCCTCGGCCTCGGCGTGATCGGCTGCGTGGCCTTGGCCCACGTGGCCCCGGGCCGAGTCGCGTGGGCACTGGCGGCGTTCGTCCTCGTGATGGTCGGTGCCACCGGCAGTTTTGTATTCTACGAGGCGCTTCTGCCGCATCTTGCCCAGGGGCCGGACCTGGACCGCGTCAGCGGCGCCGGCTACGCCCTCGGGTACATCGGAGGCGGCTTGCTCTTGGCGGGCGATTTGCTCCTCCTGGCGCGGCCGGAATGGTTCGGTCTGGCGCGCGAGCCCGGACTTCCGATCCGACTCGTCTTTCTCTCCGTCGCCGTCTGGTGGTTGGTCTTTTCCGTGCCCCTCTGGCGTCGCGTGCCGGAGCCGCAGGCCGCGCCCGTCCCTGGCGCCGCGCCGATCGCCACGGCCTGGCGGCGCGTACGCGCGACGGCGAGGGAGATTCGCCGCTATCCGATGGCGTTCCTGTTCCTGCTCGCGTTTTTCCTTTACAACGACGGCATTCAAACAATCATCCGCCTGGCCACCGCCTACGGCAGCGAACTCGGCCTCGGTCGCGACGCTCTGGTGGGCGCGGTCCTGCTGGTGCAGTTCGTCGGTGTACCCTTCGCTTTTGCCTTCGGAAGTCTCGGGGCCCGCTGGGGGCCAAAGCGGGGGATTCTGCTGGCCTTGGCGGTGTACGTGGTGGTGACGGCGTGGGGTTACCGACTGCGCACCGCGACGGATTTCTTTGTGCTCGCGTTCCTCGTCGCGACGGTGCAGGGTGGCGCGCAGGCCCTGTCGCGCTCCCTTTTCGCTCGCTTGATCCCCGCCGAGCGCTCCGGCGAATTCTTTGGATTCTACGGCGTGATGGAAAAGTTCGCGGGTTTGCTGGGACCGTTCTTGTTCGCGGCGGCCATCGAGCTGACCGGCTCGAGTCGCCGCGCCATTCTGGCCCTCATCGTCCTCTTCGCCGCTGGCGGGCTGCTGCTTGCGCGGGTCGATGTGGCCGGCGGCGCGCGCCAGGCAGGTCACGCGGAGCCGAGCGGGCGATGAACGGCGCTCGCGACAGCGACGTGGGACCGGAGCTGGAACCAGAAACGGCCTTGCGCGAGGCCGCTCCGGAACAACGTGGCGAGATCTTCGCGCCGGGCCCGCGTTCCGTGGCCGAGCGCCTCGCCCACCGCGTCCGCCTCAACGTGCCCGTGCCGAACAACCCTGTGCTGGCGGCGCTGCTCGAGCGCATCAACGAAGACGACGAAATCTACGCGCTTTGGGTGGCCGCCAACGTCACCGCCGTGGAACGCCTCGGGATGACGGACCACGGACCGGTCCACGTGAAAATCGTAATGAACATCGCCTGCAAGCTCCTCCGCTTGCTGTTGGACACTGGCGTCGCCCCGGCGGTGACGACGACGTACGGCTTCGGCCGGACCGAGGCGGAGGTCGTCGTCGCCTTGGCGGCGCTGTTCCACGACGTCGGCATGGCGATTCACCGGCGCGAGCACGAGACGTACTCGCTCTTCGTTGCCCAAGAACACCTGCGCCGGCTGTTGCTCGCCCACTACGACCCGGCCACCGCCACCGTGCTGCGGTCGGAGATCCTTCACGCCATCATTGCCCACCGCGCAGGGGGCAAGCCGTTGACGCTGGAAGCCGGCATCGTTCGGGTCGCCGATGCCTTGGACATGGCGAAAGGCCGCTCCCGCATTCCCTTCGCCAGCGGATCGGCCAGCATCCACTCGATTTCAGCCGCGGCCATCGACGCGGTACGCATCGAGCCGGGGCAGGGAAAGCCGGTGCGGGTACGCATCGAGATGACGAACTCCGCCGGCGTCTTCCAGCTCGATCAGCTGTTGCGTGAAAAGCTCATGGGGAGCGGTCTCGAACCCTACGTCGAGGTAGAAGCGGAAATCCGCGGCGAGACGGAAAAACGCCTCCTGACAGCGTTTCGGCTGTGATGTGCCGCCTCGTGACCGGAGGGCAAACCGGGGTCGATCGAGCGGCCCTCGACGTGGCGCGCGAGCTCGGTCTGCCGCACGGCGGCTGGTGCCCCGCCGGCCGATGGGCCGAAGACGGGGTCATCCCGCCGGAGTACCCGCTCGACGAGACGCCGAGCGCCGATCCGCGCCAACGGACGGAATGGAACGTTCGCGATAGCGACGTCACTTGGATTCTCACGCGCGGGCCGCTGCAGGGCGGCACCCGCTACGCTTGGGAAGTCGCCCGTCGTCTCGGCAAGCCGGTCCGCATCTTCGAGGTGGATCGCCTGCCCGATTCGGCTGCGCGTGCTGCGCTGCGGACCGAGTTGGCTCGTATCGACACCCTTCACGTCGCGGGGCCTCGGGAAAGCGAGGCGCCGGGCATCGGCGCCGCCGCCCGCGCCTGGCTGCGCGCGGTGCTCGGGCACGGGGAACCCGAAGGCGCCGGCGACGCTACCGTTGCGAACGACGACGTAGAACATCCATGACCGTTTCGACGACGCCTCCGCGGGTACGCTTTGCACCGAGCCCCACCGGTTACCTTCACGTCGGCGGCGCGCGCACCGCGTTGTTCAATTGGCTCTTTGCTCGCCGTTCCGGCGGCGCGTTCCTCTTGCGCATCGAGGACACGGATCGCGAGCGCTCCCGTCCGGAAATGACGGCCGCGATCCTCGACGGCCTCCAGTGGCTCGGCCTCGCCTGGGACGAGGGTCCGTACCACCAAGCCGACGCCCTCGTCGAACACCGCGCTGCCGCGGAGCGATTGGTTCGCGAGGGCCGGGCCTATCGCTGCTTCTGCCCGCCGACCGCGCCCAGCGCCAAGGCGGAGCCCTGCCGTTGCGGCGCCATCGATCCAGCCACGGCCGAGCAGCGTGCCGCCGTCGAACCGGCCGCCATCCGCTTTCGCGTTCCGGCCGGCACCACCGCTTGGGACGATCTCGTGCACGGGCCGCTGTCGTTTCGCAACGAAGACATCGGCGACTTCGTCATTCTTCGCTCGGATGGCACGCCGGTGTACAACTTTGCCGTCGTGGTGGACGACGCGCGCATGCGCATCACGCACGTGCTCCGGGGCGACGACCACATCTCCAACACGCCGAAGCAGATTCTCCTGTACGAAGCGCTCGGCTTTGCCGTCCCGCTCTTCGGCCATCTCCCCATGATTCTGGGCCCGGACGGCCGTCGCCTGTCGAAGCGCCACGGGGCCACGTCGGTGGCCGAGTACCGCCGTCAGGGGCTGCTGCCGGAGGCAATGGTCAACTTCCTGGCCCTGCTCGGCTGGTCGCCGGGCGACGACCGGGAGGTGCTGACCCGCGAGGAACTGGTGGCGCGATTCGACTTGGCTCGCGTCCATCGGAAAGCGGCTATCTTCGATCCCGCCAAGCTCCTATGGCTCAACGCCCAGCACATGGCCCGCTTGACCGGTCTCGAACTGGTCGAGCGCTTGCGCAGCTATCGGGCGGAGCGAGGTGAGGCGAGCCTGGATCTGGACGCCGATCCGACGGCGGCCGGCCGCGTGGCCGAGGTCCTAAAGACGCGCGTCCGCACGCTGGCGGAGTTGAGCGATCACCTGCGCACATACCTGGCGGGACCGACGGCCTACGATCCCGCCGGGGTGGCGAAGCATTGGAACGATCCCGTGACGGTGGCCGCGCGCCTCGAGGACGTCGCTCAGACGCTGGCCGCGCACCAGCCCTGGACGCCCGAGGCGATCGAGCGCCGCCTGCGCGAGCTCGCCGCGGCGCGCGACGTCCCGTTCGGCGCGCTGGTCCACCCGACGCGGCTGGCCTTGACGGGAGCCACCGTGAGCCCGCCGATTCACGATCTCCTGTGGGCACTGGGCCGCGAGCGGGTGGTCGAGCGCCTCCGGCGCGCCGCGGAGCGCTTGCGCACCGAGGCCAAGGTGGCGTCTTGACGGCTCGCTAAGCGCCATCCAATTTGCGATTGGGCCGAAAAACATCACTTGGCCATCCCGGCCGAACATGCGGAGACACCCAACATGCCCGAGCCTTTGACTCGCCAGGAACGGCGCATCCTCGAGTACATCCTCGACTACTTGCGTCGCCACACCTATCAGCCGAGCATCCGCGATATCGGCCAACGCTTCGGCATCAAGTCCACCAAGACCGTCGCGGAGCACCTGCAGTCGCTCGCGCGCAAAGGCTACCTGGTGCGCGAAGGCGCACGCTCGCGAGCGCTGAAACTCCTACATGTGGACGTGGGCGGACCGACGGTGAAGGTACCGGTCTACGGGGAGGTGTCGGCCGGAAAGCCGGCGTTGCTCGACGAACACGTGGAAGATCGGTACGCGATCGATCCCCGTTTGGCGGGCGCGCCCGGCGCGTTCTTTTTGCGCGTCGACGGCGATAGCATGGAAGGCATGGGGATCCTTGACGGCGACCTCGTCCTCGTGGAGCCGGTGACCCTGCGCGACGTGGAACCGGGTGAAATCGTGGCGGCCCGCATCAACGGCAAGGCAACCGTCAAGCGAATCTTCCGCAAGCCCGAGGGGATTGTCCTGGAACCGGCCAACCCGAAGTACGCCCCGATCTGGGTCAACGAGTGCCAGGATTTCGAGCTCCTCGGGCGGGTGACTGGCCTCTTCCGGCGGTTTCAGCGTGCGCAAACGAAAGCCATCGGCGGCTAAGGGGCCAACGATGCGGCCGGCACCTCGACCCGAGGACGTTGTCTGGATGGGCGAGGCCTTGGCCGAAGCGGAGCGCGCCGCGGCCCTGGGTGAAGTGCCGATCGGGGCGGTCGTCGTCTGCGACGGTCGCAAGATTGCCGCGGCGCACAACCTCACCCAAACCCTCCAGGACCCTACCGCCCACGCCGAACTGGTCGCACTTCGCCGCGCTGCCCAGGCGCTCGGCCAGTGGCGTCTGTTGGGGTGCATCCTCTACGTGACGTTAGAGCCGTGCGCGATGTGCGCGGGAGCCATCGTCTTGGCGCGCGTGCCGCGGGTGGTCTTCGGCGCCCGCGACCCCAAGGCGGGCATGGCCGGCTCGCTCGGCAACCTCGTGCAAGATCCGCGGCTCAACCACCGCGTGGAGCTGGTGGACGGGGTGCGAGCCGACGAGGCGGCGGAGCTGCTCCGTCGCTTCTTTCGGGCGCGACGGGGACGCGCGGCTCGGGCGAATTGACGGCTCGCGCGCCACTCTCTACCTTGCCCCCCGCCGCACGCCGATGCACCGAACGCCGCTGCTCGACGAAGACCAGGTTCTCGCCGCCTTGGGGCGCATGGTCGACGAACTGGCCGGCCGCGTTCCACCCGATGCTCCGCTAGCGCTGATTGGCATCCAGCGCCGCGGCGTGCCCTTGGCTGACTGGCTGGCTCACGCGTGGGCCAGCCGGCGCGGCGTTCGCCCCCCCACCGGCTCGCTCGACATCACCTTGTACCGCGACGATCTCCTTGCCATCGGTCCGCGCCCCGTGGTCGGAGAGACGCGCTTGCCGCCCAGCGGCATCGACGACCGCGTGGTCGTGCTCGTCGACGACGTGCTCTACACGGGGCGCACCGTCCGCGCGGCGTTGGACGAGCTCATCGACTTCGGACGCCCACGGCGGATCTTGCTGGCCGTGCTCGTCGATCGCGGGGGACGCGAGCTTCCCATCCAACCCGACGTCGTGGGCGTCCGAGTGGAGGTGCCGCCCGAGGCCCGGATCGAAGTGCGCGTGCCGGAGATCGACGGGTCATGGGGCGTGGATCGTGTCGAACCCGCGTCGCAACCCGCATGACCGCCCCCCGAACGACGGCTCTCGGCAAGGACCTCCTCGGGTTGGAGGACCTGAGCCAGGAACAGATCCTTACGATTCTCAACACGGCGGAGGCGTTCAAGGAAATCAACGAGCGCCCGATCAAGAAGGTTCCTGTGCTTCGCGGGAAAACGATCGTCAACGCGTTTTTCGAAAACTCGACTCGCACTCGCGTGTCGTTCGAGTTTGCCGAAAAGCGGTTGTCGGCGGATACGGTTACCATCTCCGCGGTGGGGTCCTCCGTCGCCAAGGGCGAGACGTTGGTCGACACGGCGCGCAACCTTGAGGCGATGCGCATCGACATGGTCGTCATTCGCCACGCGTCGTCCGGGGCAGCGCGCTTCCTGGCGGAGCGGATCGCCTCGAATGTCATCAACGCCGGCGACGGGCGGCACGAACATCCGACCCAGGCATTGCTCGATTTGCTCACCATCCGCGACCACTTGGGGCGGCTGGAGGGCGTGCGGGTGTGCATCGTGGGGGACATCCTCCACTCGCGCGTGGCGCGCTCGAACATTTGGGGGTTGACGAAGCTCGGGGCGCGGGTGGCCGTCTGCGGGCCGCGCACGCTGGTGCCGCCCGAGGTCCGCGCCCTGGGGGTGGAGGTGTTCCACCGCGTCGAGGAGGCGATCGAGTGGGCCGATGTGCTGAACGTGCTGCGGCTGCAGCTCGAGCGTATGCAGGCAGGCTACGTCCCGTCGCTGCGCGAGTACAACCGGGTGTTCGGCATCACCGTGGAGCGCCTAGAGCGCGCGCCGCGACGGCTGCTCATCCTCCATCCGGGACCGATGAACCGCGGCGTCGAGATCGACAGCGCCGTCGCGGACGGGCCGCACTCGGTCATCCTGCACCAGGTGACGAACGGCGTGGCGGTGCGGATGGCCGTGTTGTACCTGTTGGCCGGGGGCCGACCCGAACTGGCGGAAGTGGCCAAGCAAGGGGGGGCCGGATGAGGCCGGTGCTCCTCCTCGGTGGTCGGGTGATCGATCCAACGCAGCGGCTCGATGCCGTAGCGGATGTCCTGTTGGTGGAAGGCCGCGTCGCCGCGCTCGGTCGGGATCTGTCCGCGCCGGACGACGCCGAACGGGTCGACTGCCGCGGAAAAATCGTGGCGCCCGGATTCATCGACCTCCACGTCCACTTGCGCGAGCCGGGCGACGAGCACGAGGAGACGATCGCCAGCGGAGCACGCGCCGCGGCCGCGGGCGGCTTCACCGCGGTGGTGGCGATGCCGAACACTCGCCCGCCGATCGACAACCCGGCGGCCGTCGGCTATGTGCGCGCCGCGGGCGAGCGCGCCGGGGCCGCGCGTGTCTATCCGGCGGCCGCGATCACCATTGGGCAGAAGGGCGAGCAGTTGACCGAATTCGGCGAGTTGCGCGCTGCCGGCGCTGTGATCGTCACCGACGACGGTCGGCCGGTGATGCACGGCGGCGTGCTGCGGATGGCGCTCGAGTATGCCCAAAACTTCGATCTCCCGGTGGCCGTCCACGCGGAGGATCTTCATCTTTCGCGTGGCGGTTCGATGCACGAAGGGGTTGTATCGCTGCGCCTCGGTCTCATGGGGATGCCACCGGTCGCCGAGGAGGCGATGATCGCGCGGGACCTTCTCCTGGCTGAGTGGACCGGGGGACGGCTCCACGTTCAGCATGTCTCCACCGCGCGCGGCGTGGCGATGATTCGGGAGGCGAAAGCGCGCGGCGTCCGCGTCACGGCCGAGGCCACGCCGCATCACTTCACCCTCACCGACGAGGCGGTGGAAGGCTACCGCACCGCGGCCAAGGTCAACCCGCCGTTGCGCACCGCGGCCGACCGCGAGGCCGTGCGAGAAGGCTTGCGCGACGGCACCCTCGATGCCATCGCCACGGACCACGCCCCCCACCACTACGACGAAAAAGAACAGGCCTTCGAGGACGCTCCGTTCGGCATGGTGGGATTGGAGACGGCCGTTGGCTTGGCCGTCACTCAACTTGTCTGCACAGGGCTGCTTTCCTGGAGCCAGCTGGTCGAACGCATGAGCGTCGCCCCCGCCCGGATTTTGCAGCTCCCCGGTGGAAGCTTGGCTGCGGGCTCCCCCGCCGATGTCACCGTGCTCGACCCCGACGCCGAATGGATCGTCGAGCCGGACCGATTCCTGTCGCGCAGCCGCAACACCCCGTTCGCCGGCTGGCGTTTGCGCGGACGTGCCTGGCGAACCATCGTCGGCGGACGCACCGTTTGGTCCGCCGCCTCCACGCCATGACGCGCCGCACACCGCGCGACTTCTGCGGTGACGCTTGGCCGCTGCTGGCCGAGCTGCGCAAAGACGAACACGTCCGCGGTTGCTATCTGGTGCGAGAGGTGGGCCGCGAACGGACGCGTCAGCAGCAGCCCTACGTTCGACTGGTGCTCGCTGACCGCTCGGGCACGATCGAAGCCCGCGCTTGGGACGGCTTCGACGATTGGCTCGACGCCTGCCGGCCGGGTTCCGTCGTTGGCGTCGAAGGTGGCGTGGTTGCGTACCAAAACCGCTTACAGCTGCGCGTCGACCGGTTGGAGCCGCTGGAGGTCCCCGCCGACGAGTGGGACCGATTCGTTCCCTGTTCGCCGTGGGACCCGGGTACCTTGGAACGCGAGCTGGACGCCGAGATCCACGCGATTCGCGACCCCGCGTTGCGCGCGGTCGTGGGCTGCCTCCTTGGGTCGCGATCCGCTGTCGGTCAGGCGTTTCGTGCGCACCCGGCCGCGCAGCGACTTCACCATGCCTACCGCGGCGGCCTGCTCGAGCACACCCTGTCGGTCTGCCGCCTGGCGGTTCGGTTGGCCGAACACTATCGGGAGCGACTCGATCCCGCGACGCCGCCAGCGCTCGACGTCGATCTTCTTCGGGCGGGCGCCTTGCTGCACGACATCGGCAAGGTTCTGGAGCTCGACGCCGGCGCCGCCGGCGCGTACACGACGGCGGGCCGGTTGCTCGGACACATCGTGCTTGGCCTCGAGCTCGTTACGCAGGCCGCCCGCGACGTTGGGTTGGCGGACGAGCGGCTGCGGTTGCTGCAGCATCTGGTGGCCAGCCATCAAGGCAAGCTCGAGTGGGGCAGCCCGGCGCGGCCGGCGTGCCTTGAGGCCCTGCTGCTCCACTACGCCGACGACTTGGACGCGAAAGTGCATCGGGCCTGGACGGCACTACGCCACCTGCCGGACGGCGCGTGGACGGATATGGACCGCGCCTTCGACACCCCGCTGTATCGGCCAGCCGTGCCCCCGCCCGAAACGCCGCCCGCACGGCACGCGACGAGAACATCGTCCGCCGCGCAACCGACGCTTTGGACCTCGGAAGAGTGAGGACTCAATGGCCGCCTTTGACGCCCCTTCGGCGCCGCAGGACCTCCTTCAGCAGCGCACCCAGGTGCTCGCCTGGCTCGCGCGGCTCGACGAGGTGGCCCAAGGCGCCCCCGCGCACATCGTGGAACGCATCCGTCGCGACTACCAAGAACGCCTCGACCGGCTGACGCGGGCCCTAGCGGAGCACCTCGACACCCTCCGGGCCCAGCTCCGCGACGTCGAAGAGCGTTGGCGCACCGCCGAAGCCCGGTTGCAGCAGGCCCGCGACGCGCTCGAGGAGCTGCGCTTGCGACACCTCTTGGGGGAGGTCACCGACGACGAATGGAACGACCGTCGGGCCGCCCTGGACGACACGGTCGGCGCCGCCGAGCGCAAGCACACAGAGCTGGGCGACGAAAGGGAGCGGTTGCGCCGCCTCGTGGCGGAGATCGGCGAGTCGGCAAGCCCCCTCGCGGCCGAAACCGCCTCGACCTCGACGATGGAACGGACCGATCGCGGCCCCGACACGGAGGCGGCGGCGTCGCCATCCGAACCGACGACCGTCGCGGCGAGCGTACCTGAAGCGGACGACGCGGACGACGAGCTTGCCTTTCTCCGCGAACTTCCGGACAGCCAGCCGGCGACGGCCAGCCCCGCCGACGGTTGGGACGACAGCTTCCTGCGCGAGCTTGACCAGGTGCTGGCAACGTCGGGCGCGGCAAGTCGTCCGGAGAGCAAAACTCTCCGTTGCAAGGAGTGCGGCGCGCTCAACGATCCGCGCGCCTGGTACTGCGAAATCTGCGGCGCCGACCTCACCTGAGGCGGCGCCGCTCCGTCATCGGCCCGCGGTTTCGAGCTTCTGCACGAACGCGCACAGGCGGGACTTCAACCGCCGACTCTTGTTGCGGTGGAAGATCCCCTTAGCCGCGGCGCGGTCAAGCAACGACATCGCCCGGCGCAACGCTTCCTGCCGCTGCTCCGGCGTCGTCGCCTGACGCACCCGCTTGATGGCGGTGCGCACCCGCGAACGATACATCTTGTTGCGCAAGCGCCGCCGCTCCGCTTGGCGCACGCGCTTGGCTGCGGATCGCGTGTTGGGCACGGCTCCTCTCTCCTTGCCGAGCTTCGACCGTCGCTCTACCCTTCGGGCGCCGGCGGCCGCGCGTCGGAACGCGGGCCGGCAAGTCGCATACACTAGCGTGGTCCGAGGGCCTGGTCAAGACGAATGCCGGATCGCGTAGGGGGGCGCTGGCGCGTACCGTCGGACAAGTCGATCACCCATCGGGCGCTGTTGCTCGCGGCGGCGATTCCGGGGCGCTGGTCGCTGGAGGCGCCGCTGCGCGCCGCCGACACGGAAAGCACGGCCGCGACGCTGCGTCGCCTTGGCAGCGCCTTGCCATCGCTGGCTGACCGCATGGAGTGGGTCAGCCCGGGCTGGGCGGCATGGCGGTCGCCGCACGACGTCCTCGACTGCGGCAACAGCGGCACCACCGCCCGTCTCGTGCTCGGCCTCCTCGCCGGGCGACCGGGCATCGAGGCCACGCTAACTGGTGACGCGTCACTCCGCCGACGCCCGATGCGGCGTGTGGCCGAGCCGTTGCGTGGCGCCGGCGCCGACATCGAGGAGCTGGGGGAGCCGGATCGCTTGCCACTCCGCGTCCGCGGGACGGCGCTGCGCCCGATCGCCTACGTGTCGTCGGTGGCGAGCGCGCAGGTCAAGAGCGCTTTGCTCTTGGCGGGTCTGGCGAGCCATGCTCGCGTCGAAGTTTACGAACCGACCCCGACGCGTGACCACACCGAGCGGCTGCTGCGTGCCGCCGGTGCGCGGCTGACTTGCGAGCCGGACGCGCGCGGGGGTGTGCGCGTGGCGTTCGAACCGGGCGGTGCGCTGCAGCCGTTGGCGGGCCACGTTCCCGGGGATCTGTCGTCGGCCATGTTCCTGATCGTTCGGGCCCTCCTAGCGGACGAGGGCGAGGTCGTGCTGGAGGACGTGGGCATCAACCCTACCCGGACCGCGGCGCTCCAACTGCTCCGCCGACTCGGGGCGGACATCGAGGTCCGCAACCCGCGGGACGGCCTCGGGCATGAGCCCATGGCGGATCTGGTCGTTCGACCGAGCGCATTGCGGCCGCTCGCCATCGAGCCCAGTGACGTCCCGGGCCTCATCGACGAGCTCCCGGCGTTGGTGGCCCTTGGGGTTCGCGTGCCGGGCGAACATGTGCTTCGCGGTGCGGCCGAACTTCGGGTGAAGGAGAGCGACCGGCTCGCCGCGTTGGCCACAAACCTGCGACGCCTCGGTGTCGAAGTGGAAGAGTATTCGGACGGTCTCCGGTGGCAGGGCACGAGGCGGGCCTTGCGGGGACGGGTGGAGGCGTTTGGCGATCACCGCATCGCCATGGCGTTCGGTGTGCTGGCGGCGGTGCCAGGCAACGACCTCTGCATCGACGAGCCCGACGTGGTGGCGATCAGCTTTCCCTCGTTCTGGGAGGCACTCCATGGCCTCGGAGGACCCGCGGTTGGCGTACGTGGTCGCGCTTGACGGCACCGCGGGAAGCGGCAAGAGCTCCACGGCCCGTGCCGTGGCCGCGCGGCTCGGATGGCGCCACCTCGATAGCGGGGCATTTTACCGGGCACTCGCCTGGGCGCTGCGGCGGCATCGGGGCGGTCTCGACGACCTCGCGTCCCTTTGCGAAACCGATCTGGACGCGCTCGGCTTGGAAGCGCTGCCCGCCCCGACGGGCTTCCGTCTCCGGCTCGCCGGCGCGGACCTCGACGAGGCCGAGCTCCGCAGTTCTGACGTGACGGCGTGCGTGTCCGACGTGGCGGCGCAGCCGGTTGTCCGCCGCTGGCTGCTGCCGCGGTTTCGGAGGTTGCGCGCGTACGGGCCGCTCGTGGCCGAGGGTCGCGACATGGGCACCGTCGTCTTTCCCGATGCGACCCTCAAGGTGTTCCTCGTCGCCGATCCGGACCAACGGGCACGCCGCCGTCTGCTCGAGCGGGGCGAGCCCCTCACGCCGGAACGGCTGGCCGCGGAGCGCGCCGCCCTTGAGGATCGCGATCGTCGCGACGCCAGCCGGGCCGACGCCCCGTTGCGAGCAGCCGACGACGCCCGTTGGCTCGATACCTCGCACCTGAGCTTCGAGGAGCAGGTCGAGCGCATCGTCGCCTGGGTGCAAGAGCGCTTGGACATTGACAACACGGTCGGCCGAGGCTAACGTATAGCGTTCCAGCAGGCACGCGACCTGGATCGAGGCAACCATCGACCCGTCACGCGCCCACGCCGCGGGCGCACGCCGTGCCAGCGTCAACCCGGAGGAACCCGAAGCGTATGGCCGAACAAACCGCACACGAGACCGCGACCGCCACGGCGGCGGCGGACTCCTCGCCGGCCGCACCCGCCCGTGCGCGGCCGGCGGCTCCGAGCCTGGAGCAGATCTACCTGCAAGCGCACGCCCTCGACGTGCCGCCCGATCTCGAGGACGAGCAGAGCTACAACGAGGCGCAATTCCAAGAACTTCTCGCCCAGTACGAACCGACGCTCCAGTCGCTGCAGGAAGGGCAGATCGTCAAGGCTCGCGTGGTGCGGGTGACGGATCGTGCCGTCATCCTCGACGTCGGTTTCAAGAGCGAAGGCGCGGTGCCCCTCGAGGAATTCCGGGATCCGCAGGCGCTGCGGCCCGGCGACGAGGTGGAAGTTCTCCTCGAAAGCATGGAGGACGAGCAGGGCACCGTGGTCCTCTCCAAGAAGAAGGCCGATTTCCTGCGCGTTTGGGACCAGATCCGCGAAGCGCACGAGACGGGCGCACCCGTACCCGGGACCATCCTGCGGAAGGTGAAGGGCGGCGCTATGGTTGACGTGCTCGGGGTGGAGGCGTTCCTCCCGGGGTCGCAGATCGCGCTGCGGCGCGTGCCGAACATCGACGAACTCGTCGGCCAGACGCTCGAGTTCCGCATCATCAAGCTCAACAAGCGGCGGCGAAACATCGTGGTGTCGCGGCGCGTCTTGCTCGAAGAGGAGCGCGAGAAGAAGCGCGAGGAACTGAAGCGTGAGCTGCAAGTCGGCCAGGTGCGCCGAGGCGTGGTCAAGAACATCACCGACTTCGGCGTCTTCATCGACCTCGGTGGGATGGACGGCCTGCTCCACGTCACCGACATGAGTTGGGGCCGGCTCAACCATCCGAGCGAGATGGTCAAAATCGGCGACGAGATCGATGTCGTCGTGCTCGACATCGACTGGGAGCGCGAACGCCTGTCGTTGGGTCTGAAGCAGCTGACCCCAGAGCCCTGGCAGAACATCGAAGAACGCTACCCCGTGGGGGCGCGGGTCCGTGGCAAGGTCGTCTCGCTGACGAACTACGGTGCCTTCGTTGAATTGGAGCCCGGCGTCGAGGGGCTCGTCCACGTCAGCGAGATCAGCTGGACGCGGCCGATCAAGCACCCCTCGCAGGTGTTGTCGATCGGCGACGAGATCGAAGCGGTGGTGTTGGCCATCGACGCCGAACAGAAGCGCATCTCCCTCGGCATCAAGCAGACCGAGGAGGATCCGTGGCTCTCGCTGCCCGAGAAATACCCGCCGGGCACGCGGATCCGTGGAAAGGTGCGCAACATCACGTCGTTCGGCGCGTTCGTGGAAGTCGAGCCGGGCATTGACGGCCTGGTCCACATCTCGGACATGAGCTGGACGCGGCGCGTCGACCATCCGTCGGAGATCCTGAAGAAGGGCGACGAGGTCGAGGTCGTGGTGCTGTCGATCGATCCCGAGCAGAAGCGGATTTCCCTGGGTTTGAAGCAGGCCCAGGAGGATCCTTGGCAGGTCGTCAGCGACCGCTACCCGCCGGGGACGCCGCTGCGGGTGAAAATCACGCGGATCGACCCGGAGGGCGTGGCGGTCGACTTGCCCCTCGACGAGATCGAGGCCTACGTGCCGCGGTTGGAACTCGGCGTGGCCGGGCTCCAGAATCCGGCCGACTTCTTCCAGGTCGGCGACGAGCTGGAAGCAGAGGTGCTCGAACCCGACTACGTCCACGGACGGTTGTTGCTGCGCGTCACGCGCATTCCCAAGCTCGAGGAGCAGTTGTAACCACGGCCGGCGGCCGCATGCCGCGACGGTCATCGTGACGGTCGGCGGGTGCGAGGGCTTCGCTCGCACCCGCTTTCGTTTGCTCGGGAGGACCACGATGGCGACGATGCGGGAGCGTCTGCACACCCTGGAGGAGCTGCGCCGCCAGGCCGAGCTCGGCGGCGGCGAGGAACGCATCCGCGCCCAGCATGCGCGAGGGAAACTCACCGCTCGCGAGCGGCTCGATTTCTTGCTCGATGAGGGCTCCTTCGTCGAGCTCGATCGGTTCGTGATGCATCGCGCAAGCGGTTTCGGCATCGAAAACGAGCGCTACCTCGGCGACGGTGTCGTTACCGGGTACGGCACGATTCTCGGCCGACTGGTGTTCGTCTTTTCTCAGGACTTCACCGTCTTCGGCGGCTCGCTGTCCGAAGCGCATGCGGAAAAAATCTGCAAGGTGATGGATCTGGCACTCAAGAACGGAGCGCCGATCGTGGGCCTCAACGATTCGGGTGGCGCCCGGATTCAAGAGGGGGTCGCTTCCCTCGGGGGATACGCGGAGATCTTCCTGCGCAACACCTTGGCTTCGGGTGTCGTCCCGCAGATTTCGGCCATTCTCGGTCCGTGCGCCGGTGGGGCGGTCTACAGCCCGGCGATTACGGACTTCGTCTACATGGTTCGCGGCACGAGTTACATGTTCGTCACCGGGCCCAACGTAGTGAAGACCGTCACGCACGAGGACGTGACCATGGAGGAGCTCGGTGGAGCCCAGACCCACGCCACGAAGAGCGGCGTCGCGCATTTCGCGTGCGACAGCGAAGTCGAGTGCCTCCAGAAGATCCGGCAGTTGTTCCAGTACATTCCGCAGAACAACATGGAGGAACCGCCGCGGCGGCCCACGGAGGACCCGTTCGATCGGGCCGACGAGGAGCTTCTCGACGTCGTGCCGGAGGTCGCGACGAAGCCGTACGACATGCACGAGATCGTGCGTCGGGTCGTGGACGACGGGGAATTCTACGAAGTACATGCCGATTTCGCGCAAAATATCCTTTGCGGTTTTGCGCACCTCGGCGGCCACAGTGTGGGGATCGTCGCCAATCAACCGGCCGTGCTGGCGGGCGTGCTCGACATCGACGCGTCGGTCAAGGCAGCACGGTTCGTCCGCTTCTGTGACGCGTTCAACATTCCGTTGGTCACCTTCGTGGACGTCCCTGGCTTCCTGCCGGGTGTGGCGCAGGAGCACGGGGGGATCATCCGACACGGGGCCAAGCTGCTCTATGCGTATTGCGAGGCGACGGTGCCGAAGGTGACCGTGATCGTACGCAAGGCCTACGGCGGGGCCTACGACGTGATGAGCAGTAAGCACATCCGCGGCGACATCAACTACGCCTGGCCGACCGCGGAAATTGCCGTCATGGGCCCGAAGGGCGCCGTGGAGATCCTGTTCCGTAAAGAGATTGCGCAGGCCGAAGATCCGGAGGCCTTTCTGGCCGAGCGGGTACGCGAGTACGAGGAGCGGTTTGCCAATCCGTACGTCGCGGCAGCCCGGGGCTACATCGACGACGTGATCGACCCGCGGGAGACGCGCCCACGGCTGATCAGCGCCCTCGACATGCTGCAGACCAAGCGCGATCGAAATCCGCCGCGCAAACACGGCAACATTCCCCTGTGAAGGGCGATGGGAGGGCGCGCTTTCGCAGAGGGGGACCTGGTCGTCTTCGTCGACAGCAAAGGCCGGCGACGCACCGCGCGGCTGCGTCCTGGCGGACGCAGCGTGCTACCGGCGCGGGACACGGTGGCGCATGACGACGTGCTCGGCCAGCCGGAGGGCGTCGTGGTGTCGAGTTCCGCCGGCCGGCCGGTCCTTGTGCTACGGCCAACCCTCGAGGAGTACATCCTGCGCATGCCGCGGCGTACGCAGGTGATCTACCCGAAGGACCTAGGCTTCCTGCTTACCCGCGCCAATGTGGGGCCGGGCGCGCGGGTGCTCGAGGCGGGGGTGGGGTCGGGCGCGGCCACGTTGGCGCTGCTGCGGGCCGTGGGTCCCACGGGCGAGGTGATCAGCGTCGAGCGGCGGCCCGAGTTCGCCGAGCTGGCGCGAGCCAACGTGCGTCGCTTTTTCGGCGCTTTGCCGTCGAACTGGCGTCTCGAGTTGGGGGACGTTTCCCAAGGGTTTCCTGCCGAGGACCTCGACGCCCTTCTTCTCGACTTGCCCGAACCGGAGCGCTGCGTCGCGGTGGCGGCACGCGCCGTCCGCCTCGGCGGCGTGCTGGTGGCCTGGCTGCCCACCACGAATCAAACGCAGCAGCTTGTGCTCGCGTTGCAGGCCCATCCCGGATGGGCGGCGGTGCAGACGGCCGAGTTGCTGCTGCGCCACTGGCACGTGACGACCGAAAGCGTGCGGCCAGAGCACCGCATGGTGGCCCACACGGGGTTCCTGATCAGCGCGCGGCGAGTTTACGCGTCCGACGACTGAGGCGCGCGTGCCAGGCCGAGCTCCGGCCCGATGGGTCGGAGCGCGGCGAGGACGAAGTCGATGTGCTCGGCGAGGTCCACTCCGAGGGCCTCGGTGGCGCGGCGGACATCCTCCCGGTCGACGCCGGCAGCGAACGCCTTGTCCTTGAACTTCTTGAGCACCGAGGCCGCCCCAAGGTCGTCGAGCGAGCGGGACGGTCGCACCAGCGCTGCGGCCATGATCAGCCCGGTGATCTCGTCGCAAGCCCAAAGCGTGCGGTCCAGAAGCGTCTCCGGTGCGACGCCCGTGCGGGGCGCGTTATGGGCGAGAATAGCGCGGAGCATGGCCTCGGGATAGCCGCGCGCCCGAAGCCACTCGACGGCGCGCAGGGGATGTTCCTCGGGATGCTGCTCGTAGTCGAGATCGTGCAGCAGCCCCGTCGCACCGTACAGCTCCTCGTCCTCCCCGAATCGGCGCGCGTAGGCGCGCATGGCGGCCTCGACGGCGCGCAGGTGGCGGCGCAAGCTTTCACTTTGCACATGGACTTCCACCAGTGCCCAGGCCTCGTGGCGCGAAACCTTCGTCATTCTTAGAACTCCAAGTGGTCTGGGGTGCGAGGGAAGGGGATGACGTCGCGGATGTTCGCCGTTCCGGTGACGTACTGCAACGCTCGTTCAAAGCCGAGTCCGAAGCCGGCGTGAGGCGCTGTGCCGTAACGACGCAGATCGAGGTACCACCAGTAGACGTCGCGCCGGAGGCCCAGCTCCTCCATTCGGCGCTCAAGAACCTCGAGCCGCTCTTCCCGCTGGGAGCCACCGATGATCTCTCCGATTCCCGGGACGAGCACGTCCATGGCGGCCACCGTGCGCCCGTCCTCGTTGAGGCGCATGTAGAAGGCCTTGATTTCTTTCGGGTAGTTCAACACTGCAACGGGTCCGCGCACGAGTTCCTCCGTGAGGTAGCGTTCGTGCTCGGTCTGGAGGTCCGCGCCCCAGACGACAGGGTACTGAAACGTGCGTCCCGACCGTTGCAGCAAGGCGATGGCTTCGCTGTAGTCAAGGCGTACCATTGGTGTCTCCACAACGTGGCGGAGGCGGGCTTCCAGGTCCACCCCGTGACGTTCCGAGAAGAAACGCAGATCGTCGCCGCAGCGGTCGAGGAGCTCGGCGAAAATGCTCTGGAGGAACTCTTCCGCCAAGTCGACGTCGTCGGCCAGATCGGCGAAGGCGATTTCCGGCTCGACCATCCAGAATTCCGCCAAGTGACGGGGCGTGTTGGAGTTTTCCGCGCGGAAGGTCGGGCCGAAGCTGTACACGCGTCCCAGAGCCAGGCAGTAGGCCTCAAGGTTCAGCTGCGCCGACACGGTCAGGTAGGCGGGGCGACCGAAGAAATCTTGCCGTGTGTCAACGCGGCCCTCGGGCGTGCGCGGCGGCGCGTCGAGGTCGAGGGTGGTGACGCGGAACATGGCGCCCGCGCCTTCGGCGTCGTTGGCTGTCAGGATCGGTGCGTGGATCCAAACGAAACCGCGGTCCTGAAAGAAGCGATGAATGGCCATGGCCAAGGCGTTGCGGACCCGGGTCATGGCAGCGAAGGTGGCGGTGCGCGGCCGCAGATGCGCCACGTCGCGGAGGAATTCATAGCTGTGGGGCTTCGGCTGGATCGGGTAGGCGTCCGGGTCCTCCACCCAGCCGATGACCTCGAGGCGAGTGGCGCGGAGTTCGACGGGTTGCGGGCGGTCCGGCGTAGCCACCAACTCGCCCTCCACGCAGACGGCGCAGCCGCTGGTCAGCCGACGCACCTCCGTGGCGAAGTTGGGGAGTTCCGTCGTGGCGACCACTTGGAGCGGAGCCGGCGAGGAGCCGTCCGTCAACGTCAGAAAGGCGAGGCCCTTCGTGTCGCGTTTCGTCCGGATCCAGCCGCAGATGCGCACCGTCGCACCGGGCGGCACCCGGCCCGCGAGCAGATCGACCACGCGCGGCCGCTGGGTATGCCGAACCGAAGCTTCCGCGGAACTCATGCGAACACCCGAGCCGAGGGGCACAAATCCCGGAGGTCGCACGCATTGCACCGAGGAATCCGCGCGGTGCACAGCGTTCGGCCGTGCTGGATGAGCCGCAAGGAAAAGGCGCGACGCTCCTCCGGCGGTACCAAGGCCAGCAAATCTTGCTCGATCCGGTCGGGATCGTCGTGAGTCGTAAGCCCGAGGCGTTGCGCTACCCGGCGCACGTGCGTGTCGACAACGATGCCGTCGGTAGCACCGAAGAGTTCCAGCCGCACCACGTTGGCGGTTTTGCGCCCGACGCCGGGTAACGACGTCAGATCCTCCATCCGCTCGGGAACGCGGCCGCCGAAGCGCTCGACCAGGGCGCGCGCCAACGCCACGAGATGCCGGGCCTTCGTTCGATAGAAGTTGATTGGCCGAATCAGTTCTTCCACCTCGGCGACGTCGGCTTCGGCCAGCGCCTTCGGTGTCGGGAAACGCCGGAAGAGGGCAGGCGTGATCTCGTTGACCTTCGCGTCCGTCGCTTGCGCGGAGAGAATCGTTGCCACGAGGAGCTGAAAGGCATCGGCGTGGCGCAAAGGGCAGCGCACGTCGGGGTACATTGCCGCCAGTCGCCGGCGAATTTCCTCGGCGCGGCGACGGAGGTCAGCCGCCAACGCTGGCTCGGTGGCGGGCGCGGCGCTCGGCGAAGAACGCCTCGATTTCGTGGACATCCCGTGTGTTGAGAATGCGATCCGGCGATAGCCACGCCTTGCGGGCCATGCGCACGCCGTAGTCTACGAAGTCGAGAGCGTCGACGGAATGGGCGTCTGGATTGATCGCGAACAAGACGCCGCGATCGGCCGCGCGTTTGGCAAGTCGCCAGTCGAGATCCAGCCGAGCGGGATCGGCATTGAGTTCGAGGACGACACCGTGCGCCGCGGCAGCGTCCACCACGGCGTCGAAATCGAAGGCGTAGGGATCCCGCTGCAGCAAGAGGCGCCCCGTCGGGTGCCCAAGAATCGTCAGAGCCGGATGTGCCACGGCCCGGAGAAAGCGTTGCGTCATGGTTCGTTCGTCCAGGCCGAAATGGCTGTGGACGGAGCCGACGACGTAGTCGAAGCCGGCGAGTGTGGCGTCGTCGTAATCGAGCCGGCCGTCGCGTAGGATGTCGCTCTCGATCCCGTGGAAAAGGCGAGGCCCTTTCGGGTGCTCGGCGTTCCAGGCGCTTACCTCCTGCCGCTGCTGGGCGATCGCTTCCGGCGCCAGACCACCGGCGTAGTACGCTGCCTGGGAGTGGTCCGCAAGCCCTAGGTACTGCCAGCCCCGCTGGTGAGCGCCGCTCGCCATTTGCTGGACGGACGCGGTGCCATCGGAGTAGCGGGTGTGGCAATGAAACGTGCCGCGCAGATCGGCGAGCTCGACGAGGCAGGGCAACCGACCCGTCGCGGCGGCGTCGATTTCCCCTTCGCCCTCACGAAGCTCGGGGGGAATCCAGGGGAGATCGAGAGCGCGGTAGAACGCCTCCTCGGTGGGCGTGGCATGACGGCGGCCCTCGCGCCGCAAGCCGTCCGGTGCCCAACGCCAACCGCGGGCCGTGGCACGGGCCTGCAGCTCCTCGCGATGGCGATCGTTGCCCGTCGCCCAGGCGAGGGCGGCGCCCCAGGCATCCGGCGGAACGACGAGCAGCTGCGTCGAGATCGGGCCCGCTCGTTCCGCGAGGGCCGAATCGAGTCGCGCCAGTAAGGCCGGCCGACGCGAGGCGACGACGAAGACCAACTGACCGACAATTTCCAAGGCGCGACGAACCTCTCCGGCCACCTCGGCGCGGTCGACTCCGGGCTGCGCGGTGAGCCAGGCAAGGAGCGCCTCGGCGCGCACGCGCGCCTCGGCGTACCGCAAACGCCCCGCCTGCGCACGGTACGACGCGAGAGCCGCTGCCAATTTGCGGGCCACGGTTGGTCCGAAGCCCGGCAGCTGGGCCAATTGGCCACTCGTAAGTGCGGCTTCCAACCGATCGATCGAGTCGATCCCGTGCTCGAGCAAGGTACGCACGCGCTTGCTCCCGAGGCCCGGCAGGCGGGCCATCTCCAGCGCGGACGGCGGCACGCGGCGACGGAGTTCCTCCCACAGCGGCGTGGTTCCTAGTTCCCACAATTCTCGGATCGTGGTGGCCAAGCTGGGTCCGATTCCGGGGAGGGTCGTCAGTGCGTCGCGGCGCGCCAACTCCACCCAGTCCGGGCCGTACGCCTCGAGGGTCCGCGCGGCACGCTCGTACGCTCGCGCCCGAAACGGCTGCGGATCGACGATCGCGAGTGCTTCCGCAATCTCCCGTAGCCGCCGTGGAATCTCGATGGAGTTCATGGCAGCGCACGCAACCGCACGAACGGCAACCGCGATGGGGCCACCGCCGCGGGCCGCGACGTACCTCGCTGCGCCGCGGGCTCTTCCCAGACCAGCGCGTCGGGGAACTGATCGGCGAACCACAGCGCCCGCAGGACGAGTTTGAGCGCTTCCCCTGTCGTGACGATGGAATAACTCCGATGCCATTCGGCACCGGGCAACACACTGGCGAAATCTTCCCCCTCGGCACGACTGGGTTCGTCGGCCCACTCCAGCCCGATGACCCCCCCGACCTCGGCCTCCAGCGGAACGACGCTAAAGCCGGCGCGGAACCGACGCAGCCCGAGCACCATGAGGGCATCGAGATGCGCGTAGCGACGCCCCCAAGCGTCCCGCCGCTCCGTCCAGCAGACGAAGAAGCCGTCGACGGGTTCGGGCGGCACATCCGCCTCTATGCTTGACCAGAACAGGTGCGCCGGCAGCTGCAGGTACAAGGCGGGGTAGGGCGCCGTCGCGTCCCACGGCGCCAGACGCGGCGGCTGCGTGACGAGTTGCCGCGCAAGCGCTTCGTCAAGAAAAAAGAGTCGCTTCCCGTAGCGCCAGAATTGGAACCCGTGGACGACGAGGCGTCGCACGCCGAGCAACAGACTGGCATCGGCCTCCGGCGGGGCGAGCTCCTGGGCCGCCTGGGTCACCGTCGGCAGCAGGAGCAGCCGCTCGCTCTCCTCGGGTCGCACGCCGAAACGTTCCGCCTCCTGCAACAAGGTCGGGAAAAGACGCGTCTCGATCGCATCGCGGTCGAAGACGAGTTCGTACGGCGTGCGTCGAGGCGCCTCGCTCATCCCGTGGCCAACCAGGCGCGCAGGCGGGGCCATAGCTCCTGGCGCGCTTCGCGCGCGACGACGAGATCGGCGTGGCCGTAATCGCGGGTGTAACCGTAGGCCCGTCCGACAATCCAAGATTCCGTGGGACCGCCGAAGAACCGGAGCAGGTCGGCGACGCTGCTAGGGGGCGCGAGCAAGCGGTCGGCGGCCCCGGCGACGCCGAGCACCGGGCAGCGCACGTTCTGCAACGAGGCCAAGTAGTCGTAGCCATCGGGACCGACCCAACGGCGAGCCACGTTCCACCCCATCCAGTGCCGCACGAGCGCGGAGCTCTCCGCTTCGGGGCCCAGCTGCACCCATCGCCCCGGCACGCGCTCCCTGGGCGCCACCCGGGCCACAGCAGCGAACGTCGCCGCGGCCAGCCGTCGAGCGAGGCCGATGCGCCGCGGGCTCGGGGTGCCCAGAAGGACCGCTGTCCGCACCCGGGCCCGCAGCGTCGACCAACGGCCTAGGCCGGCCGCCACGACCACACCGCCGGCGCTGTGGCCGACCCAGCGCCATGTGTCCTCCGGGCGTTCCCGTTCGACGGCGGTGGCGATCGCCGGCAAATCGATCTCGATCCAGTCAGCGATCGTCCAAACGCGTGGCACGTCGCTCTGCCCACGACCACGCAGCTCCGGAACCCAGACGTCGAACCCAGCCTCCGCCAGGAACCACGCGAACCCCGTGCCTCGCGTGCCGAGCCAAACGGTGCGATTGCAAAAAACGCCATGGAACAACACGACCGCCGGGCCCGTGCTCCGCACCCGATGCACCGCAAGCCTCACTCCGTCGGCTGCCCGCACCCATAGCGTCTCGACCGGGGTGGGCACGGACGACGGCCGGGCCGCCTGGGCCGGCGAGGTTCGTTGGGCGCCCATGGCCGTTACGGCGCAGCGGGCACCACCCGGGCGACCCAAAGCCCGGAATGGAAGTCCAGCGCGTAAACGTAGGGGCCCAGAACCATGGGTGTGAGCGTAAACGTCCGCCCCGGCCGGAACGCGACGCTGTCACCCGTTAGCAGGGCCGCGACCTCCCGACCGGCGCGCCGAAGATCCCCGCGAAGCTCGCCATCCACCCGCACGGCGCGAAGACCTGCCGTCGTATAACCGATGTACAAGGTGTCGCGCGCAACCCACAGCTGCTCGGCACCGGCCTCGGGTCGATCGTACCAAGCCACTTCCGTCGGCTTCTCGGGGTTGGTGACGTCGAAGACGTGCACGTAGCCACCGGTGGTGAAAGGTTCCCCTTGCTCGATGGCCGCCGCAGCGTTGGGCGGCAGGACCTCGTCGCTCACGAACACGTAGCGCTTGCCCGTCGAACTGGCGTACGGCACCGCCATGTACGTATTCCCGTACGTTCGCCCCTGCCACTGCGTGCGGTAGCGGTACTGGCTCACCAGCTGCGGGCGCTCCGGTGTGCCTTTCTTGATGCCCCGGCCCACGTCAAGGATGACCAAGCCGTCGTCGCCGTAGGCCAAGTAGGCCAAGCCGTCCTCGATCCAAACGTCGTTAAGCTGTTTGTCGAAGCCCGTGAGCGGCACACCCCAGCGCCCTACCTCCCGGGGTTCTCGCGGATTACGTACGTCGATGATGTGCAGGTCGCCGGTACCACGATGCGCCACGTACACGTAGTCGCCGTGGACGTACACCGCGGCGACGTCGCCGGTAAGGGTCTCCCAGTATTCGCTCAGGACCTTTGGATGCGCAGGGTCGGCGAGATCGAGCACCACGATGCCGTTGCGCCGGCTGGCTGCGCCCACTCGGGCGACAACGCCCAGGGTGCCCGCGCGGTTCGTCATCATGTCGGGCACGATGCGGGCGTCGAGCAACACGGAATCCGTCCGCACCGGGCGCCGCGGATCGGTGACGTCCCACACGTACATCCGGCCGCCGATGCAGCCCCGGCAAGCGCCCCACGTGCCCGTCCATGCGTACGTGCGGCCGTTGGGGGCGCGGAACACCCAGAGGCCGACGCTTTGCGTCCAAGTCACCGGCCCCCGGCCGACGACTTCGAACCGACCCGGCAGCGCCGCCGTCGGCTCCGGTCCACGCACCGGCGTAGTCGGGCGGCAACCGACCGCCACCGCTGCCAGGGCTACCCAGGCTCGACCCTTCATCCCTCGCAACGGCCGTCGAGCCGCTCGCGCACAAAGGCAACGACCTGATCGCCCGCGATCCGGACCTGCTGCATGCTGTCGCGATCGCGCACGGTCACCGTTCCGTCCTCCATCGTTTGGCCGTCGACGGTAACGCAGAAGGGGGTCCCGATTTCGTCCTGCCGACGGTACCGTCGCCCGATCGCGCCGGAATCGTCGTAGAAGCTCGGGATAGCGCACCGACGGAAGGCGGCGTGGATGGCCTGGGCGCGTTCGGGCATGCCATCGCGGCGCACCAGCGGAAACACCGCCACCTTGGTCGGCGCCAAGGACGGTCGCAGCCGCAGGACGACCCGCGTTTCGCCTTCGACCGTCTCTTCGTGATAGGCATTGACCAGCACGGCCAAAAGCGTGCGATCGACTCCGGCCGAGGTTTCGATGATGTAGGGAAGGAAGTGGCGTTGGGTCCGCGGGTCGAAGATCTCCAACCGCTTACCCGAATACTCCTGGTGGCGACGCAGGTCGAAATCCGTACGATTGTGAATGCCCTCGATCTCCCCCCAACCGTCTTTGCCAATCGTACCGCCGAACCGGAACTCGATGTCGACGGCGGCCTTCGCGTAATGCGCCAACTTGTCGGGCGGGTGCGGCGCGAAGCGCAGCCGCTGCGGATCGAGCCCAAGCACGTCGCGCATCCACGTCATCCTTGCCTCGCGCCAGCGCTCGAACCACTCCTCGTCCGTGCCCGGCTCGACGAAGTACTGCATCTCCATCTGCTCGAATTCACGCGTCCGGAAAAGGAAGTTGCCGGGCGTGATCTCGTTGCGGAACGCTTTGCCGATTTGCGCAATGCCAAAAGGAATCGACTGGCGCGTGGCCGTGAGCACGTTGAGGACGTTGACGTAGATACCCTGGGCGGTTTCCGGGCGTAGGTAGACGACGCTGGCCGCGTCCTCCGCCGGCCCCATGAACGTCTTGAACATCAAGTTAAACTGCCGGGGCTCGGTGAAGTTGCCGCGGGCGCCGCACACCGGGCAGCGCGCCTCCGCCAGGCTCGGGGCGCCACTTTCCTCGAGCAGCGTGTCGGCTCGAAAGCGACGATGGCACTGACGGCACTCGATCAAGGGATCGCTGAACTCGGCCACGTGGCCGGAGGCTTCCCAAACGCGGGGGTGCATGAGGATCGCGGCGTCGAGGCCCTCGATGTCGTCGCGCTCGAGGACCATGCTCCGCCACCAGGCTTCCTTGATGTTGCGCTTCAGCTCGACACCGAGGGGGCCGTAATCCCACACCGCGCCGGTGCCGCCGTAGATCTCCGACGACTGAAAGACGAATCCCCGCCGTTTCGTGAGCGAAACGATCTTGTCCAGCACGTCGCGCGTTGTCGTTGCCATCGTTTCCGCGCTGCCGGGCGCCCGCAAACGGGCCACCCTCGCTACGTTCGTTCGAGGAACCGCTGCATCCCAGCGCGAGCGTCGTCGGTGAGACGCGCCATCACGTTGATGTCCGCGCCCGCGTGCACGGCCGCTTCGAGGGGCAGGCCGTCCTGCAAGTAGAACACGCGTTTCAACAGCCGCAATGCCGCGGCGCTGCGGCTGGCCAAGCGCCGCAGCGTCTCGCGTGCACGGTCGACGAAGTCGTCGGCCGGAAGCGTTGCGGTCACCAGACCCAGGCGCTGAGCCTCCGTGGCGCTCAGGCGATCGCCGAAGGCGACCAACGCAAACGCAGCCTTTTCTCCTACGTGGCGACGCAACAACGCCAGGACCATCGCCGGCACAAAGCCCAGGTGCACTTCGGGATACCCGAATTCCGCGGTCTCGGCCGCGAGCACGAGGTCGCAGGCGGTGGCTAAGCCGCAGCCGCCGGCAAGAGCGCGGCCATGGACGACGGCGGCGACGGGTTTGCGCAACCGCCGTGGCAACAGGAACAGATCGGCCAGGGCGTCGGCGTCGTCGAGGTTGAGGAACACATCCTCCTCCGCCAAGCGCCGAATTTCCGCCAAATCGCCACCGGCGCAGAAATCGGGCCCTTCGCCGCGGACCGCGATGACCTGCGTCTCCGGGTCCGCATCCGCCTCGAGAAGGGCGCGACGCAGCGCCTCCACCATCGCCCGGTTGAGGGCGTTGCGTCGGTCCGGCCGGTCGAGCACCACCCAGACGATGGCGTCGTCGCGTTCGCGGCGCACCATCAGCCCTCCTCCGCCGCGCGGTAGGCGGCCCAAGCCCGCTCGGCGAGCTCGTTGGGTAGCTCGATTTCAAGACGCAACATCGCCGTGGACATCGTCTTGCCCTGGGCGTCCGTCCGAAGCGACACCGTCCCTCCGCCGCCGAGCGCGCCATGGAGCAAGAAGTTGAGCGCCCACAGGGTGGGCAGCTCGAAGCGTTCGACCGGCCCGGTCACGAGCGGACCAAAGTGCGCGGCGACACGCTCGATGGTGAGTTGCTCGGCCAGGTAGGGGTAGTAGTCCGGCGCGTATGCAATCACACCCACGTTGGCGGTGTCGCCCTTGTCGCCCGATCGCGCGTGGGCGACGACCCACAATGGCACGCGTGCCATTCCGCCTTACGGTGTGTAGTTGGGCGCTTCCCGAGTGATCGTTACGGAGTGCGGGTGGCTCTCCCGCACGCCCCCCCACGTGATGCGAACGAATTCCGGCTCCGTCCGGAGCTCGTCGATGGTCCGGCAACCGAGGTAGCCCATGCCGCTACGCAACCCGCCGACGAGCTGGTAGAGGACGTCGGCCACCGGCCCCTTGTAGGGCACGCGCCCTTCGATGCCCTCGGGCACGAATTTCCGTTTCGCCTGCTCTTCCTGGAAGTACCGGTCGGCCGAGCCTTCCTCCATCGCACCCAAGCTTCCCATGCCGCGGATCGTCTTGAACCGGCGACCTTCCAGCAGGAAGGCCTCGCCCGGGCTCTCCTCCGTGCCGGCCAACATGGACCCCATCATGACCGCGTGCGCGCCGGCCGCCAAGGCCTTCACCACGTCGCCCGAATAGCGAATGCCGCCGTCGGCGATGATCGGCACCTCGGCGCGAACGCCCTCGACCGCCTCGAAAATTGCTGTGAGTTGGGGCACCCCCACGCCCGTGACCACCCGTGTGGTGCAGATTGAGCCGGGCCCGACGCCCACCTTGACGGCGTCAACGCCGCGCTCCCAAAGGGCCGCGGCCCCCTCGCGAGTGGCCACGTTGCCGGCGATGAGTTGCACGTCAGGGAAGGCTTCGCGCACGCGCGCCACCATGTCCAGCACCCCTTGGGAATGGCCGTGCGCCGTATCAATCACAAGGACGTCGACCCCTGCGTCGACCAGCGCCCGGGCGCGCTCGAGATCCTTCGGTCGCGCACCAATCGCTGCACCGACCCGCAAACGGCCGTGGTCGTCCTTGCACGCGTTGGGGTATTGACGGCGCTTGTTAATGTCCTTGAACGTAATCAGGCCGCGGAGCCGCCCTCCCTCATCGACGACGGGGAGCTTTTCGATGCGATGGCGGTGCAGGATGCGTTCGGCCTCTGCCAACGAGGTGCCGACCGGGGCGGTGATCAAGCCGTCGCGCGTCATCACCTCCGCGACCCGCCGACCGAGGTCTTCCTCGAAGCGGAGGTCGCGCGCCGTAAGGATGCCGACCAAGCGGCCGTCCTCGTCGACGACGGGCACGCCGTTGATGCCGAAGCGCTCCATAAGGGCTTGCGCCTCGGCCAACGTGGCGTCCGGCCGGATCGTCACCGGCTGCAGAACGATGCCGCTTTCGGAGCGTTTGACACGGTCGACTTCGCGCGCCTGCCGCTCGACCGACATGTTCTTGTGGAGAATGCCGATGCCGCCATGCCGCGCCATGGCGATGGCCATGGCCGCCTCGGTGACGGTGTCCATGGCGGCGGACACAAAGGGAATGGGCAGGCGAATGCGCCGCGTCAGCCATGTCTCCACGGACACCTCGTGCGGCAGTACGCTGGAGTGACGCGGCACCAGCAAAACGTCGTCGAAGGTGAGCGCTTCGCCGCGAAAGCGATGCGGCGGAATCCCCCCGGAGAAGGGCGCCGCGTGGGTGGCGGCGGCTCGCCCCGTGCGAAGCTCGCGCGTCCGTGCCATGATTCGAATATGCACGTGGCTGCGACGCGCCGCCAGGTGCGTCACCACGCCTGGCGTACCTGGCGTTCGATCCACCGAGCAAGGGCCGGGTGTGGGGCTAGGCCCTCGGCGGCGTAGCGGATCGGCAACCCTGCCAGATCGCGGGCGAGCTTCTCCGTGGTCAGGCGCCCCCGGGCCACGAGGATCGGCACCACCACCACCGGCCGCCGGGTGGCCGCGTGTTGCAGCGCGACGAGCTCGCGAATACGGTGCACCGCTTCCGCGCGGACGGGCGGCGGGGCGTCGTCACGCACCAACTCAACGAGAACGCTTGGTGCTCCGGTGCGCGCCCGTACAGCCGCGGCCACCGCGCGCAGATGGCGCATCCACTCCGCATAGGTTTCGGCGTCGTTGGGTCCGTGGCCGACGAGCAGCAAAGCTTCTTGGCCCGGCGACTGGGCGTGGGCACGGTAGCGCTCCGCCTAGATCTCGGCCAACTCCGCGGCGCTGTCGAGC
>Ga0073930_1000327_pt1 | contig 73951 bp, 68 predicted proteins | sample DewCreD2012metaG_5_FD_76968 | JGI IMG/M metagenome (GOLD analysis project Ga0073930, IMG submission 76968) | Hot spring sediment bacterial and archeal communities from British Columbia, Canada, to study Microbial Dark Matter (Phase II) - Dewar... ...
GCACCCGCTGCCCCGGGCGGACGGTCAGCACCGCCGGCGCGAAGTAGTTGTCCCGCGTGTCGACGACCTCGGCCTGGCGCTCGTCGACGATCTTGGCCTGGCGCTCGCCGTGGCCCCCTGCGCGGCCGCGCCCCGCCGCCCAGATGGTCAGGCCCAGGGCGAGCACGCCCAGAGACACGGCGAGGACCGTCAGCACCTTCCGCACGTCACGCGCTCCTCGATTGACGTCCTGTGGAACCTGGTGCGCCGCAGGGCTCCGAGGGTACCTCCCCTTCATACGCCCCGGCCGGCGAATCTCCTCCCCGCGCTGCTGGCGCGGGCGGCCCGGACGAGGAGCCCGCCGGGGCTGATCGCGAAAGTCATCCCCTGGCACCGGCACGCCATGGGCGCGCCGTGCGCCATCAACCAGGCTGCACGGAGGTGATCTGGCGATGTGCGGACCCATCGTGATGGAGGCGGTGCAGCGGCAGGTGGACCGGCGCGGCTTCCTGCGGACCGCCGGCGCGGCCGTGGCGGCCGCCGCGGTCACGCGCCTGGCGGCGCCCGCCGGGGCGCTGGCGGCTCCGCGGACGCTGCGCGTCACCCGCATGCAGGATCTCACCCACACCCTCAAGCCCACCTTCCCCACCTTCAGCGGCCAGCCCGCCCTGAAGGCCGACGTGGCCGTGACGATCAAGAAGGACGGCTACTACGGGCTCAACCTCAGCTACTGGGAGCACGTGGGGACGCACATGGACGCCCCGGCCCACTTCGGTGACGGGGCACCCACGGTGGACCAGGTGGCGGTGCGGACGCTCTTCGCCCCGGTGGCCGTCGTGCACATCCACGAGCGGGCCGCCCGCGACCCGGACACGCGCGTGACGGTGGACGACCTCCGGGCCTGGGAGCGCCGCTACGGGCGGCTGCCCCGTGGGGCGGCGGTCTTCATGCACAGCGGATGGGAGCGCCGCGCCGGCAGCGCGCAGGCGTTCCGCAACCCGGACGCGGCGGGGGTGATGCACTTCCCCGGCTTCCACCCGGACGCCGCCGCCTTCCTCCTGCACGAGCGCGACGTCGTGGGCATCGGCGTGGACACGCTCAGCCTGGACTTCGGGGCGTCGAAGGACTTCAAGACCCACACGACCTGGCTGCCGGCCGGGCGGTGGGGCCTGGAGAACCTGGCCAACCTGGCCGCCATCCCGCCGGCGGGGGCCTGGGTCTTCGTCGGCGCCCCCAAGGTCGTCGCCGGCTCGGGCGGGCCGACGCGGGTGGTGGCCATCTGGTAGATTGCTGTCTGGGGCGTCGTGGCCCGTCCACCGGTGACCACGCCACGGCCGGGGAGACGACACCATGGACGAGGGGAGGAGAGGCATGTCGTTGCGGCTCGCCGCCGTCGTTGCCGTGCTGATCCTGCTGGTCGGGGGGAGCGCGCCCGGGCCGGCCGGGGCACAGGCGTTCCGGGGGATCTCGCTCTCGACCCCGTACCCCAGCCAGACGGTGCGGGGAGACGAGCCCATCAGCCTGCCGCTCACCGTCCGCAACCACGGCCTGCCGCCGCAGACCGTGACGATCCGGGTGGAGCAGGCGGCGCCTGGCTGGAAGGCGACGATCCTCGGCGGAGGCCGCCCCGTCGGGGCCGTGCACGTCCTGCCCGACGCTGAGGCCTCGCTCACCCTCCGGCTGGAGCCCCCCGCGCACGCGCGCGCCGGCACCTACCGCTTCCGCCTCGTCGCCCAGGGGGAGCGCGGCCAGGCGGTGCTGCCGCTGGCGCTCACGCTGGGGCAGGTTTCGCCGGCGCGGCTGCGCCTGACGCCCGAGCTCCCCTCCCTCAGCGGCCCCGCCACGACCACCTTCCGCTACCGCGTCACGCTGGAGAACCAGAGCGCCCAGGACCTCCTGGTGAACCTGGAGGCCGAAGCCCCCCGCGCCTTCCAGGTGACGTTCCAGTCGGTGGGGCAGCAGGTGAGCAGCCTGCCGGTCAAGGCGGGGGAGTCGAAGGACGTGGACGTGGAGGTCTCCATGCCCCGGCGCACCCCGGCCGGACGGTACCAGGTGCGGGTCCGCGCCGTGGCCGGCGACGCCCGGGCGGAGACGACGCTGGGCGTGGAGGTGACCGGCCGGCCCGACCTCTCCATCACCACCCCGGACGAGCGCCTCTCCGGACGGGCCACGGCGGGGCGCACGAACGCCATCAAGCTCGTGGTGAAGAACCAGGGCAGCGCGGTGGCGCGCAACGTCGAGCTCACCGCCAGCCCGCCCAGCGGGTGGGAGATCACCTTCGAGCCGGAGCGCATCGACCAGATCCCGCCGGACGGGGAGCGCGAGGTGGTGATGAGCGTGCGCCCGGCCCCCAAGGCCGTCGCCGGTGACTACATGGTGACGCTCACCGCCAACACCGGCGGGGAGTCCGAGTCGGCGGACTTCCGCATCACGGTGTACACCTCCACCCTGTGGGGGCTCACCGGCATCCTCCTCGTGGCCGTGGCCCTCAGCGTGGTAGGGCTGGCCGTGGCCCGCTACGGGCGGCGGTGAACGTCCGGCGGTGAGCACGCTGCCCCGCCCCGCCCCCGTCATCGAGACGCGCGGGCTGAGCAAGCGCTACGGCGAGACGGTGGCGGTCGACCACCTCGACCTGGCCGTCCACGCCGGCGAGGTCTTCGGCATGCTCGGGCCCAACGGCTCGGGGAAGACGACGACGATCCTCATGCTCCTCGGGCTGACCGAGCCCACCGCCGGGGAGGCCCGCGTGCTCGGGCACGACCCGGTGCGCGAGCCGCTGGAAGTCAAGCGCCGGGTCGGCTACATGCCCGACTCGGTGGGCTTCTACGACGAGCTGACCGGTCGGGAGAACCTGCGCTACACCGCCCGCCTCAACGGCCTCCCCCGCGCGGAGGGCGAAGCGCGCATCGCCGAGGTGCTCGAGCGCATGGGCATCACCGACGTCGCCGACCGGCCGGTGGCCACCTACTCCCGGGGCATGCGCCAGCGCCTGGGCCTGGCGGACGTCCTGCTCAAGCGCCCCCAGGTGGCCATCCTGGACGAGCCCACCATCGGCCTCGACCCGGAGGCCGCTCTGGAGTTCCTGGGCCTCATCCGCGGGCTGCGGGCGGATGGGATCACCATCCTGCTGAGCAGCCACCTCCTCCACCAGGTCCAGGCGGTCTGCGACCGGGTGGGCCTCTTCCACCGCGGCCGCATGGTGCTGGAGGGGCGGGTGGAGGAGCTCTCCGCCCGGGTCCTGGGGGGCGCCTACCGGGTGCGGCTGGCCGCCGACGGCCCGGACCTGGAGGGCGTGCTGGCCCAGGTGCCCGGGGTCGTGCGCGTGCGCCGGGAGGGGCCCGGGCGCTACCTCCTGGAGGCGCAGCGGGACTGCCGCGCCGAGGCCGCCCGCCGCGCGGTGGCCGCCGGGGCCCAGCTCCTGGAGCTGAGCCTGGAGCAACTGGGGCTCGACGAGGTGTACGCCCGCTACTTCGAGGAGGCCCGTGATGGCCATCAGCACTGAGACCCCGCCCACCGTCGCCGCAGTGGGGCGCCAGCGCGCCGGCTCCCCCTGGACGGGGCTCGGCGCCGTCGCCTTGAAGGAGCTGGCCGACCACCTCTCCAGCGTGCGGATGCAGCTGCTCGAGGGGCTGATGTTCCTGGTGGCGCTCGGGACGGTCTACTCCGCCATCCAGAACCTGCGCACCACCGTGGCCGAGGACCCCTTCCTCTTCCTCAAGCTCTTCACCGTGGCCCAGGAACCCCTCCCCTACTCCTTCGTCGCCTTCCTCGGCTTCCTCATCCCCCTCACCGCCATCGCGCTGGGCTTCGACGCGGTGAACGGCGAGCACAACCGCCGCACCCTCAGCCGCGTGCTGGCGCAGCCGATCTACCGGGACGCGCTGCTGTTCGGCAAGTTCCTGGCCGCCCTCGGCACCATCGCCCTGGTCGTGCTGGCGCTGTGGCTGCTCGTCACCGGGCTCGGCATCTTCCGCCTGGGCGTGGTGCCGGGTGGCGAAGAGGTGGCGCGCGGCCTCCTCTACGTGGCGGCCACCGTCGCCTACGCCGGCATCTGGCTCGCGCTGGCACAGCTCTGCTCGGTGACCTTCCGCCAGCCGGCCACGTCCGCCCTGGCCGCGATCGCGGTCTGGCTCTTCTTCGCCATCTTCTGGGACATCATCGCCGGCATCATCGCCTCGGTGCTCCGCCCGCCCCTCGACCCGTTCAGCGAGCTCGCCCACGCCCAGTGGCGGCTGTGGCTCTCCCGCCTCTCCCCCAACACCCTCTACGCCGAGGTGGTGGTCACGCTGCTCAACCCCGAAGTCCGCGCGCTGGGCCCCGTCCTCATCACCCAGCTCGAGCGGGCGCTGCTCGGCGCTCCCCTGCCGCTCGGCCAGAGCCTCCTCCTCTCCTGGCCGCAGTTCACCGGACTGATCGCGGCGATGGTGCTCATCTTCGCGGCGACCTACGTGCAGTTCCAGCGGCAGGAGGTGCGAGCCTGACCGGCCCCTCTGCCTGACCGTCCCCCTCCGGCTGACCGTCCGCCGCCGCCCGGCCGTCGTCAGCCATCGCCAGCATACCGAACAGAACTCGGCCCGGGCCCAGTTGACGCACGGACGGCGCCAGGCGCGTATGAGCGGCCGCACAGGCCCTCGGAGCGGCGGAACCGCACTCGGCCGGGCCCGTCGCCGGCGCCTGGGTAGGGCGTGCCCCTACTCCAGGTGACGGGCCAGGACCCGCCGCAGGGTGTCGAGCTCCGGCGGGACCGCCTCGGGCAGCGCGACGCCGCGCCGGAGGACGTCGGGGTCTTTGAGGCCGTGGCCGGTGAGGACGCAGACGACGAGGCTGCCGCGCGCCAGCCCGGCCGCCGCGAGCTGCTCGACCCCGGCGTAGGCGGCAGCGGAGGCCGGTTCCACCAGCAGGCCTTCCTCCTCCGCCAGGGCGCGTTGCGCCTGCAGGATGGCCTCGTCGCTCACCGCCAGCACCTGCCCGCCGCTCTCGGCTACCGCCCGTCGCGCGCCGTCCCAGCCGACGGGGTTGCCGATCCGGATGGCACTGGCCACCGTCTCGGGGTGCGGGACGACCTCGCCACGCACCAGGGGAGCGGCGCCCTCGGCCTGCACCCCCACCATCCGCGGGAGCGTGGTGATGCGGCCCGCCGCCTGGAAGGCGCGGAACCCCTGCCAGTAGGCGGTGATGTTCCCCGCGTTGCCCACCGGGAGGACGACGACGTCCGGAGCGCCCTCCAGGGCCTCGCAGAGCTCGAAGGCCGCCGTCTGCTGGCCGGCCAGGCGGTCGGGGTTGAGCGAGTTCACCACCGTCACGCCCAGCTCGGCGGCGAGGGCCCGCACGGCCGCCAGCGCGGCGTCGAACCCCGCCTGCACCCGCACGAGGCGCGCCCCGTGCGCCATGACCTGGGCCACCTTGCCGACGGCGACCCCCTCTGCCGGGAGCAGGACGAGACAGGGCACCCCCGCCCGGGCCGCGTAGGCGGCGGCCGACGCGGCGGTATTCCCGGTGGAGGCGCAGAGGACCGCCCGGGCGCCCCCTTCCAGCGCCCGCGAGACGGCGACCGTCATCCCCCGGTCCTTGAAGGAACCGGTCGGGTTGGCGCCCTCCACTTTGAAGCAGAGGCGCAGGCCCCGCCGCGGTCCCAGGCGGGTCGAGGGCACCAGCGGCGTGTTCCCCTCCAGCAGCGTGATGACCGGGGTGCGGGAGGAGACGGGGAGGAAGTCGCGGTAGGCTTCGATGACGCCTGGCCAGCGCATGGTGCTTCCCTTCGCCCGCCGGCGCGGAAATCCCCGCAGCACGTGGAAGGGGGCGCCGCCGCCCCCTTCCACCTCACCGGGTCTTGCTGGCCCGACGGGCCGTCAGCCCGCCACCCCGTGGCTCACAGTCCCAGCAGCTTCAGCCCCTGCAGCGCCGCCCACAGCGCAGCCACGCTGCCCACCACCACCCCCACAGCCTTGAGCCCGAACTCGAGCTCCTCGCGCACCGAGGCGGCGTCGGCTACCTCTACCTGGACCTCGGACCGGGATCGTTCCAGCACGGCGTCACCCTCCCCTGGGACGCCTCCCGGTGGCCTCTTCGGCAGCCCGGCCGTCTCGTGGTGTGCGAGACCCGCGGCTTTGCGCCCTCGAATCGCTTCGAGGTTGCCCTTGTCGGAGGCTGGTCCCACCCTCCCTATGCCCGCTGGCCAAGGACGCGTAGACGAGGCCCATGCGCCGACCGTGCGCTGTGGCGGGGTGGGCATGGTCGCGGGGGAGGCAACTCGAGCGCGCGGGGCGCGGGCGGTGGGGCGAAGGGCCCTGAGCCCCTCAGCCGGGAAAGCCGTGTCTCCCGTAGAGCCTGACGAAGTAGGCCAGCGTGATCTCGCGGCGCTTCACCAACCCCTCGGGCGTGCGCTCGAAGAGGGTGACCACCTCGTCGCCGCCCGAGCCGATGGGCTGCACGAGCCGCCCGCCGGGGGCGAGCTGCTCGGCGAGGGGCTGGGGTACACGGGGGAAGGCGGCCGAGACCAGGATGGCGTCGAAGGGCGCCTCCGCAGGCAGTCCCTCGGTACCGTCGCCGACGATCACCACGGCGTTGCGGATGCCCTGGCGGGCCAGGTGCTCCCGGGCAGCGGCAGCGATGTCGGGCCAGCGCTCCACGCTCCACACCATGCGGCTGAGCCGGGCGAGCAGCGCGGTCTGGAAGCCGTACCCGGTCCCGATCTCCAGGACTTTCTCTGACCCGGTGAGCTGGAGCGCCTCGATCATCCTGGCGATCAGGGAGGGTTGAGTGGTGACCTGGCCGTGCGGGATGGGCAGCGGCTGGTCGGTGTAGGCGAGGTGGACCAGTTCAGGAGGGACGAACGCGGCGCGGGGGACCTCCCGGAAGGCCTGGAGCAGGGCCGGGTCGCGCACCCCTTCGGCCTGGAGGACGCGGACGAGATCCTCGGGCGTGCCGGTCACACCTCAAGCGTACCGGGTGCGCACCGGCCGGGCGCCCGGGCTCGCACTGCACCGGGATCCTGCAGGGAACTGGTCGGGGCGCCCGGATTCGAACCGGGGACCTTCTGCTCCCAAAGCAGACGCGCTCCCAGGCTGCGCTACGCCCCGATCCCGGCGCGAGTATAGCACGCCCGCCGCGGCACGGAGGGGTGCGGACCGGAGGCGGGAGGCGCATCCGGGCCCGGCAAGGCCCACTGCGCTAGTACGCCAGGTGCCAGCGGACACCGAGGACGCGCGCCAGGACCGTCAGCGTGAACGGGTGCGGGTGCGCGACCGGCACGACCGCCGTCCACGCCGGCGGGCGGACCCGCACCACTCGCCCGTCGCGCGGCGCCGGCAGCCCGGCGTCCCGTCCGAGCACCGTCCAGCGCACCTCTACCTCCACGCCGGTGATGCGCGCGTAGGCCGGGCAGTGGGGCACGACCCGGAGCGTGATCGCCCGCCGGAACTCACCGCGCGGCGACGCCTCAGGCTCGGACACCTCCGTCCGCACCTGGACGCAGTAGACCATCGCCTCCTCCTCCCACGACCGGTACGCCGTCGGTGGGAGACGCCGGCGGACGGCCGGCGACGTCCACGATGACGGCGGGCCCTGCGCTTCCACGTGCAGCGCGTAGCCGCGGACGACCCTCCGCCCCAGGTCGACGGTGAACGCGGCCTCGCCCCCCGGTGGGAGCCGGGCCGCGACCGCCACCCGCAGGGGGGCGAGCAGGTCAGGCAGCGCGCCACCACCGGGGCTCCGCCACGTCTCGCTCGGACCACCACCCCACGCGGAGCCAGGGCGCCCTCGAGGCGTGACCACGACGACGACCTCGGACGCCGGCTGGGCCCCCAGGTTGCGCACCGTTCCCCGGAGGCGGACGGTCTCTCCCACCTCTTCGCGCAGGTTCACCACCGCGAGCTCGAGACCGCAGCGTGTGCCCGCCGGGGGTCCGGTGGGTGGAGGGTGCAGCGACCCTGCCGTCACCACCTCGATCGCCGAGCCCGGGGTGGACGCCGGGGCCGGCGCCGAGACGAGCCCGGGCTGGCCGGGGGCCAGCGCCGGTCCAGAGGGAGGGACCACTCCACCGAGGACCAGTGCCAGGCCCGAGACGGACCCGAGCACGCACAGGACCGGCGCCGGCATCCCTCCTGCCCGATGCGCTCCCGCCGCGCACGCCTTGCTCCCGAGGCGGGCCGGGTCTGCCGCGCCCATGCGCGTGGGGGCGCCTGTCAGGAAACTCACATCCTAGGGATCGGCAGGGCGCGCCGAGATTTCGGGGGTGAGGTGCCGCCCGAATCCCCCACGGCGACCAGCGCCGCGGCGAGTGCGGCCGCGACGGCCGTCGCGCTCTCCGCTCCCGGCGCTCCGGGCGGAGTGGCCAGGGCCTCCGGGTAGGCCCGCAACGGGAGGTCCACCGTCACATCAGGACTTTACCCTGCGGACGCCGAACTCTCTGGTGGCCCATGCCCACCGACCCCCAGGCCCTCCTCGACGAGGTCATCGACGCCTTCCTGGCCTTCTATCCGGCCTATGCCGCCGGGTTGGGGCTGCACCAGTACGACGGCCAGCCCGGCGACCTCTCCCCGGAAGCCGTGGACGCCCGGGTGCGGGACCTCCGCACCTTCGACCGCCGGCTGGCGGAGGTCGCCCTGGACGCCCTCAGCCCGCAGCAGCGTCATGAGGCGGCGCTGGTCCACGCCGCCGTGCGCTACGAGCTCTTCGAGTGGACGGAGTGGCGGCAGCACACCTACAGCCCCATCGGCGCCAGCTACCCGCTGGACGTGACCCTCTACCTCAAGCGCGACTACGCCCCGCTCGCGGAGCGCGTGAGCGCGCTCACCCGTCACCTGGAGGGGGTAGGGCCGTACCTGGAGGGGGTGCGTCGCCACCTCACCGAGCCCGTGCCCCGACCGCACCTGGAGACCGCGCGGGAGATCTACCGCGGCCACCTGGCCTTCTTCGAGCAGACGGTGCCGGCCGCGGTGGGGGACGTCCGCGAGGAGGTGCGCGGGGCCTGCCTGCGCGCCGCCGCCTCCGCCGCCGCGGCCGTCCGGCGGTTCCTGGCGTGGCTCGACGAGGTGGCCGCACCGCGGGCGGTGGACGCCTTCGCCATCGGCGAGACCACCTACCGCCGCATGCTCGAGACCGGAGAGCTGCTCGACCTGCCCCTCGACCGCCTGGTGGCGGTCGCGGAAGCGGAACTGGAGCGGCTCAGCGAGGCGGTGGCGCGCACGGCTGCCGAGCTCGACCCGCACGCCACGCCGCACGAGGTGCTGCGCCGGCTGGCCCGGGACCACCCGCCGGAGGCGGAGCTGTTGGCGGCCACGCGCCGCACCCTGGAGGAGCTGCGGGCCTTCCTGGCGGCGCGGGGGATCGTCGCGCTCCCGGACGCCCACCCGCACGTGGAGGAGACGCCGCCCTTCGCCCGCTGGGCCTTCGCCATGATGGACACGGCGGGGCCCTTCGAGGAGCGGGCCACCGAGTCGTACTACTACGTCACGCCGCCCGACCCGGCCTGGCCGCCCGAGCAGCGGGAGGAGTGGCTCTCGGAGTTCGCCTACCATTCGTTGCGGGCCACGAGCATCCACGAGGCCTACCCCGGGCACTTCGTCCACTTCATGCACATCCGCCGGATCCCCTCGCGCGCGCCCCGCATCTTCACCAGCTACGCCTTCGTCGAGGGGTGGGCCCACTACTGCGAGGAGATGATGGCCGAGGTCGGGGTGGACCCCGACCCGCGCTTCCGGCTGGGCGTGCTGACCGGGGCGCTCGTGCGGGTGGTCCGCTTCCTGGTCTCCATCGGCATGCACACCCGCGGGATGACCCTGGAGGAGGCCCGCCGCCTCTTCATGGAGCGGGCGTTCCTGGAGGCGCTGCCGGCGTCCAAGGAAGCGCAGCGCGGCACCTTCGACCCCGGGTACCTGTACTACACGCTGGGGAAGCTCGCGTTGCGCAAGCTGCGCGAGGACGTGCAGCGGGAGCAGGGGGCCGTCTTCTCGCTGCGTGCCTTCCACGACCGCCTGCTGGCGCTGGGCGCGCCGCCGCTGGCGCTGGCGCGCCGGGCGCTGCTGGCGCACGACGACGGCCGCCTCCTCTGAGGAGAGGGCGCGGGCGACGGTCGGGGCGCGCGGGCCGGAGCGTGTGCCGCTGCGGGAGGCGACCTGCTGAGACCAGCCGGCCCGAGGTGGGACGCATGGAGTTCGGCGTGCAGATCGAGCCGCAGTTCGGGTTCACCTACGAGGCGGTCACCACCATCGCCCGGGAGGCGGAGCAGGCCGGCTACACCCACCTGTGGGTGACCGACCACTTCTTCCTGGCCCCCGCCGAGCCGGACCGTCCGTGCCTGGAGGCTTGGACGCTGCTAGCTGCCCTCTCCCAGCGCACCACCCGGCTGCGCCTGGGGCCGCTGGTCACCGCCCAGTCCTACCGCCAGCCCAGCCTGCTGGCCAAGATGGCGGCCACCGTGGACGTCATGAGCGGCGGCCGGCTGGAGTTCGGGATCGGCACCGGGTGGAAAGAGGCGGAGTACCTGGCCTACGGCTACCCGTTCCCGCCGGCACCGGTGCGGGTGGAGCAACTGCAGGACGCGCTGGAGATCGTGCGGGCGATGTGGACCCAGGAGCGCGCCACGGTCCGCGGCCGCCATTACCAGGTGCACGAGGCGGTCTGCGCGCCGAAGCCGGTGCAGCGCCCGCACCCGCCCATCCTGGTGGGGGCGCGCCGCCCCCGGGTGCTGGCCCTGGCCGCCCGGTACGCGGACGCGGTGAACATCCCGGAGTTCTTCCTCGACCCCGCGGCGTACGCCACCTACCTCCGCACGCTGGAGGCGGCCTGCCGGCGCATCGGGCGCGACCCGGCCACCATCAGGAAGACGCACTCCACCTACACCGTCGTGGGGCGCACCCGTGCAGAGGTCGAAGCACTGGTGGACGGGCTGCTGCGGGGCCGGGGCCTGTCGCCGGAGGAGACGGCCCGCCGCCTGCGCGGGGGGACGGTGGGCACGCCGGACGCAGTGCGGGAGCGCCTTGCGGCCTACCGGGCGCTCGGCATCGCCCAGGTCATCTTCCTCTTCCCCTACGGCCGGGAGCGGGAGATGCTGGGCCTGCTCGCCGAGGAAGTCCTGCCCGCCCTCACCACCGCCCGCGCCTAACCGGAGGCGTCGCCCCCGTCCGATCCTTCTCCATGAGCCGGAGCCGCCGGGGCAGGCGCCGACCCTTCTGTGGACTCGGCGGCGGGTCGGGGTACGGGTCGAGGGGTCGAAGCCTGGGCAGGGGCCGAAGCCCCGGCGGGGGCCGAAGCCCGGGCGGCCGGAGGCCGGGCCGGCGCGCCTGAGGGGGCGGCCGCTGCAGCGGCCGGAGCGCTCCCCCCGCCGGCCGCCCGTGCCGCCGGCGCCGGCTTCGCCGCCGCCTCGCGCTGGAGTTCGGTCACCCGCGGGGGCCGCTCCTCCTCCCGCCCCAGGAAGTCCGCCGCCAGCTGGCGACGCAGGAAGGTCTTGATCTCCTCGATCCGCGCCGGCTCCCCGGCCATGGCCTGCTCCACGGCCTCCCGGTTGACCCGGTAGCTGACCAGGCGCTGCCCGTCCGAGAGCTGCACGAAGGGATGGTGCTTGGAGTCCTCCAGGACGAGGAGTTTGACGTGCAGCCCCAGGTCGCGCACCACGGGCAGCGCGACGTGCTCGTACACCCAGCGGCGCTTCCCCTCCAGGGCCTGGCCCGGGCTGTCGATGGTGGAGGCCACGGTCTTGCCGGGCATGGGCGGGACCGGCGCGGGACGCTTGCCGGCGGCGGCGGCCCGGCGCTTGGCGATCTGCTCGTTCACCTCGATGACGAAGTCGACCAGGGCGGCCAGGAACATGAAGGCGTAGATGATGAACACGGCCAGGGTGAGCGACCAGTAGCGCAGGAAGCCGCTGAGGTCCACGTCCGCCTCCTCTCGATCCGATCCCGGCCGGGGCAGGGCCGCCGGCCGGCCGACGCCCACCGCGGTGGCCCCCCGCACGACGGGCGTCCATCAGTACGCCATTGTAACATCGTCCTGGCGGGCCTCCTGGCCGTTGAGGCACGTCCCGGGGCGCTCGGGGCTATAATGGGGAATTAGTCTGTGCAGTGGACCGCGACGCCACGCGGGCTCGATCCGGCGTCGCAGGAAGGGGGCTCGAGCATGCCTCGGCCCATCTGGAAAGGCTACCTGACCTTCGGGCTGGTCACCATCCCGGTGAAGCTCTACACGGCGGAGGACCCCAAGGACCTCCACTTCCGCCTGCTCCACAAGACCTGCGGGACCCCCATCCAGAACCGCCGCTGGTGCCCCTACCACGAGGCCATCGTCCCCTACGAGGACATCGTGCGGGGCTACGAGTACGCGCGCGGCAAGTTCGTCACCCTCACCGACGAGGAGCTGGAGCGGGTCCCCCTTGAGACCGCCCAGACGGTGAACATCGCCGAGTTCGTCAACCTGGAGGAGATCGACCCCATCTTCTACGAGAAGTCCTACTACCTGGCCCCGGGCGACGGCGGCGCCAAGGCCTACGTCCTGCTGCAGGAGGCCCTGCGCGAGGCCAACAAGGTGGCGGTCGGCAAGGTGGTGCTGCGGGAGAAGGAGCACCTCGTGGTCGTCCGCCCCTACCGCGACGGGCTCGTCCTGTCGATCCTCTTCTACGCCGACGAGATCCGCAAGATGGAGGACCTGGAGGAGTTCCCGGTCCAGGCGAAGGTCCACCCCAATGAGCGCAAGATGGCCGTCCAGCTCATCGAGGGCATGACCGATGCGTTCACCCCCGAGGAGTACCGGGACGAGTACCGCGAGAAGCTGCTGGCCCTCATCAAGGCGAAGGTCGAGGGCGAGGCCGTGGTCGTCCCCGAGGCGCCCAAGCCGGAAAAGGTGGTCGACCTGATGGAGGCGCTGCGGCGCAGCCTGGAGCTGGCCCGCAAGGAGAAGGAGAAGCCGGCGCCGGCGCGGCGGGGAGCCTCCCGGGCCCAGGCCGCCGCGGCCATGCGGGAGCGGCACCGCTAGCGCCCGCTCCGGGTCAGCCTCCCCCTACCCCCACCGGTTCTCCCGGACCTGTCGGGCGATGGCGCCGCGCAGGAGCGCCACCCCCTGCAGGTCCTGCTCCTCCAGCCGGTTGAGCAGGTCCACGATGTACTGATCCCTTCGGCGTCCTTCCGGTACAGCTCGTAGCGCGCCGCCGAGTCGAGCTTCTCGTTCAGGAGCTGGAGGAGGTTGTGGTTGGTGTTGGTCATCGGCTGCGTGCGGCGGATCGTCTCCATCGCCATGGCGCTCACCTCCCGGAGGAGGTGACCCGCCGTCCGCGTCCCGGAAACGGCGGCGAGAGGTCCGGCGCGGTCGTGTCGAAATCCTCCCGCAACGTCAGGCGCCCACGGGCGCGTGGCGTGATGCCTTCCAGGGCTCCCAAGGAGGGATCTCCCATGGCCCAGACGCCGGAGGGATCTCCCATGGCCCAGACGCGACGTGCCCGGATCGGCGTGCATCGCTAGGGTGCACGATGGCCCGCCTCTACGCCGGGACGTCGGGGTTCAGCTACCTGGAGTGGCGCGGGGACTTCTACCCGCCGGACCTGCCGGCGGCGCGCCTGCTCCACCACTACAGCCGCCGCCTGCCTACCGTCGAGCTGAACAACACCTTCTACCGCTTCCCCTCCATCCGCCAGGTGGAAGCGTGGCGCGAGGCCACCCCGCCGGGGTTTCGCTTCGCGCTGAAGGCCCACCGCGTCATCACCCACCAGAAGCGCCTGCGCGACGTCGAGGAGCCGCTGCGCCTCCTGCTCGAGCGGGCCGACCGCCTGCAGGACCGGCGGGGCCCGCTGCTCTTCCAGCTGCCGCCGAGCCTGCGGCGCGACGTCGGCCTGCTGCGGGACTTCCTCCTCCTGCTGCCGCCGGGGCCGCGCGCGGTGGAGGTGCGCCACCCCTCCTGGCACGACGACGCCGTCTACGCGCTCCTGGAGGAGCACGCCACGCCGCTCGCCGTGATGGAGTCGGACGAGGACGAGCCGGTGCTGCGCTTCCTCGGCCCCTTCGCCTACCTGCGCCTGCACCGCTCGACCTACGCGCCGGAGGCGTTGCGGGCGTGGGCCGACACCGTGCAGCGGCTCCTCGCCGCGGGCCGCGACGTCTACGCCTACTTCACCCACAACGGGACGCCGGGGTACGCGTACGCGGCAGCGCTCGCCGAGCTGGTGCGGGGCTAGCCCGGCTGCGGCCGCCAGGGCGTCACAGCCGCTGCAGCGTCGCGCGTGCCCAGGTACAGGAGGCCGTCGCCGCTCACCCTTCCAGTTCCAGCCGGCGGCGGATGTAGGCGATGATGTCCGCGCGCGTGATCGTCCCGACCAGGCGGCCGCGGTCGCGCACCGCCACCAGGGAGGCGTCGCGCTGGGTCATGAGGGCCAGCACCTCGCTCGCGCTCTGCCCCGCCCGCACGGTGGGGCAGCGGTCCTCCGCCGCCATCACCTCGGCCACCCGCACCTCCTCCCAGCGGTCGCGGGGGACCTGGCGGACCTCGTCCAGCGAGATGAGCCCGCGCCACTCCCCGTCGGTGCGCACGCAGTACTCGTTGGCCCGCCCCCGCATCAGGTAGTCGTGCACGAACTCGGCCAGGGTGAGGTCGGCCGGCACCGCCGGGAGGTCCTCGCGCATCAGGTCGCGCGCCTCCACCCCGCGCAGGGCGCGGCGGATGAGCACCTGCTGGTAGCCCTGCTGGGCGGCCTGGAGCAGGAACCACCCGATGAAGACCAGCCACAGCCCGCCCACGGCGTTCCCCCCGACGAGGCGGAAGAGCCCCCACCCCATCAGGAGGTAGGCGAACCCCTGGCCCACCAGGCTGGCCAGGCGCGTGGCGTTGGCCAGGCTGCCCGTGGCGTACCAGAGCGCCGCCCGGAAGATGCGGCCGCCGTCCAGCGGGAACGCCGGGACGATGTTGAAGAGCAGGATGACCCCGTTGATCGCGGCCAGGTACTGGAAGAGCCGGACCACGCTCTCGCCCCACGCGGCGCGCACGCCGATCCAGGCCAGCAGCGCAAAGAGCGCGGCGATGCCGAGGCTGGCCAGCGGGCCGGCCACGGCCATCCGGAACTCCGCCCCCGGGGTGCGCGGCTCGCGCGTCATCTGGGCCACGCCGCCGAAGACGAAGAGCGTGATCCCCCGGATGGGCAGCCCCTCCCGCCGGGCCACCACGCTGTGGGCCAGCTCGTGCACCAGGAGCGCGGCGAAGAGCAGCACGGTGGCCGTCACCCCGAGCGCGGCGGCCCCCAGCGGTGAGAGGCCGGGCAGCGCCTCGGGGAAATACCCGACGGAGAGGCTCCAGGCCACCAGGACGAACAGGATGACCCAGGTGTAGTGGATCTCGACGGGGATCCCCAGGATCCTGGCGATGCGCACGCTCCCGTCCATCGGTCTCCCTCCTCCCGGGTTCCCGCCTCCACTTTACCCCGGGCGGTGGCCGCCGTAGGGTGAGGAGGACCGGCCGCTCCCATGGGACTGGACACCTATCGCCGGAAGCGCCGCTTCGAGCAGACCCCGGAGCCGACGGGGGAGGTGCGCCCGTCGGCGGGGCCGCTGCGCTTCGTCGTCCAGGAGCACCACGCCACCCGCTTCCACCACGACTTCCGCCTGGAGATGGAGGGCGTGCTGCGCTCGTGGGCCGTCCCGAAGGGGGTCTCGCTGGACCCGGCCCACAAGCGGCTGGCTGTGCTGGTGGAGGACCACCCCCTCGACTACATCGACTTCGAAGGGGTGATCCCCGAGGGGAACTACGGCGCCGGGGTGGTCATGGTGTGGGACCGGGGCACCTACCGGTGCCTGGAGGGCGATCCCGCCGAGGCCTTCCGCCGTGGCAAGCTCACGGTGGTCCTGGAGGGGCAGAAGCTGCGCGGCGAGTTCCACCTGGTGCGGACGGGGGGACGGCGCCGCGCCCCCGACGGTGGGGCGCTCGGCGGCGAGAACGCCTGGCTGCTCTTCAAGGGCAAGGACGCCTTCGCCGTCCCCGGGTGGACGCTGCCGCAGCCGGCCCGGTCGGCCAGGAGCGGCCGCACCATCGAGGAGATCCGGACGGACCAGTCGGCGCAGTGGACCGCGGCGGCCCTACCGACGCCGGCGGGGCGGGCGGCTCCGGCCGACCCTCCCCGCCGCCAGACGGCGGCAGCGCCTCCACCGGCCGAGAGCCTGCGCGCGCTGGGCCTCGACCGCCCGGGCCAGGATCCCTTTCCCGAGGGGCTCCTCCCCATGCTGGCCCGATTGCGCGACGAGCCCTTCGACGACCCCGCCTGGCTCTTCGAGGTGAAGTGGGACGGGGTGCGCGCGCTGGCCTACCTGCGCCGTCAGGGCGCCGAGCGGACGGTGCTCCTGCAGTCGCGCCGCCTCAACCCGCTCAACCGCCAGTACCCGGAGGTGGTCGAAGCGCTCCACGCCGCCGACCTGCCGGACGTCGTCCTCGACGGCGAGATCATCGCCCTCGACCCCCAGGGGCGCCCGAGCTTCCAGCGCCTCCAGCAGCGCCTCAACCTGCAGCGGCCCGAGGACGTGGCCGAGGCGCGCCGCCGCGTCCCGGTGGCGTATGTCGTCTTCGACGTCCTCTACTACCGCGGGCATGCGCTGCTGGCCCGGCCCCTGCGCGAGCGCCGCCAGGTCCTCGAGGCGGTCCTGCCCAGGGGGCCGGTGCTGTGGCGCTCCGAGGCCTTCCCGGGCGAGGGGGTGGCCGTCTACCGGGCCGCGCAGGCGCAGGGGCTGGAGGGCATCATGGGCAAGCGCCTCGACAGCCCGTACGAGCCGGGCCGGCGGAGCGGCGCCTGGGTGAAGATCAAGGTGCGCCGGACCATCCAGGCGGTGGTGGGGGGCTACACGGCCGGCCGCGACGCCCGCCGTGCCACCTTCGGGGCGCTCCTGGTCGGGCTCTACGACGCGCGGGGGCGGCTGCAGTACATCGGGCACGTGGGCGGCGGGTTCACCGAGGCCGACCTGCGGGCGATCCTGGGCCGCCTCGCCCCGCTCGTGCGCCCCGACCCGCCCTTCGCCACGCGCCCCCCGGTGAACGAGCCGGCGACCTGGGTGGAGCCGGAGCTCGTCGTCGGCGTGGAGTTCACCGAGTGGACCGACGACGGCTCCCTGCGCAACCCGGTTTTCAAGGGCGTGGTCGAGGACGTCGTCCCGGCGTCGCTGCGCCTCGAGGAGGTCCGTCCGCCCCGGGCCCTCGAGGCGCCGGTCGAGGCCGCTGTGGCCCCCGCGGGTGCGACGGGCCGGAGCGCGGCAAGGGCCGACGCGGGCGCGGCGGGGTCAGAGGCGGGCGCGGTCGCGGCCGAGCTGGCGCGCCTCGACCTGCCCGTGACCTTCACCAACCTGGACAAGGTCTTCTGGCCCGGGCTCGGCCTGACCAAGGGGGATTTGATCCGCTACTACCTCCAGGTCCACCGGTGGATCCTGCCGCACCTGCGCGACCGGCCGCTGACGCTGCGCCGCTTCCCCGACGGGATCCAGGGCGAGGCCTTCTACCAGAAGGACTATCCCGACCCGCCGGACTTCGTGGAGACCGTGCAGGTGTGGACGGAGACGACCAGGACGACGAACCGCGTCGTGGTCTGCAACAACCTGGCCACGCTGCTCTGGCTGGCCCAGCTCGGGTGCATCGAGATGCACGCCTGGTACAGCCGGATCACGCCGGCGCGCCGGGGGGAGGGACGGGGCCGGAGGCGGCCGCACACCGACTTCGCCAGCTCCGAGGAGGCGCGCAACACCAGCGTCCTCAACTACCCCGACCAGGTCGTCTTCGACATCGACCCCTTCATCTACCCCAAGGGCGAAGGGCCGGGGGCCGGGCCCGGCGAGAAGGATCCCGCCTACACGCGCGCCGGGTTCGACGCCGCCGTGGAGGCCGCCCTGCGCATCCGCGACCTGCTGGAGCGGCTGGGGCTGCGCACCTTCGTGAAGACCACGGGGAAGACCGGCGTGCACGTCTACGTCCCGGTGCGGCGCCGCCACACCTACGAGGAGACGCACGCCTTCGCCAAGACGCTGTGCCAGTTCCTGGAGGCGCAGCACCCCGACCGCCTCACCACCGAGTGGGCCGTGGCGAAGCGGGTCGGCAAGGTCTTCCTCGACTACAACCAGAACCGCCTGGAGGCCACCCTGGCCAGCGCCTACAGCCTGCGCCCGACCCCGGAGGCCACCGTCTCCACCCCGCTGACCTGGGAGGAGATGGAGCGCGGGGTGGACCCGCTGACCTTCACCTGGCAGAGCGTGCCACAGCGCCTGGCCGAGCGCGGAGACCCGTGGGCCGACATGAGCCAGGTGGACCAGACGCTGGACGAGGCCCTGCGGGCGACGGCGTCCTCGAGCGGCGGGGAGGCTACGCCGGCCCGGCGGGCTCGGACGGCCAGGACCCGGGGAGGAGGTCGGCGACGCGGATGACCGCGTCGGGGCGGGCGAGCGGGGTCACGGCGGCGGAGGGACCCAGGCGCGCCTCGCTCCGGTAGCGGGTGCGGCCCTGGGGGTCCGGGCCGGGATCCCGGTAGACTTCCAGCACTCCCTCGGCCAGGTTCACGATCCAGTACTCGGGGACGCCGGCAGCGGCGTAGACGGGGCCTTTCCGCTCCCGGTCGAAGGCCAGCGTCGCATCGGCCACCTCGACGACGAGCACGGCGCGCTCGGGGTGGGGGGTGCGGTCGTCGTGGACGCGTCCCGGGACCACGGCCACGTCCGGCTCGGGCCGGGAGCGCGGGCCCGCAGCGAGGGGGATGTGGACCCGCACATCGTAGCCCGCCCCAACGGCGGCTCGCAGCTGCTCTTCCACGGCGCGCACCGCCGCAACGTGCTCCGGCCCCGGCGGCGGCACCTCGACGATCGCACCGTCCACCAGCTGGACGCGGCCGCCCTCGGTGAGCACACCGGCCGCCACCAGGCGCTCGTACTCCTCCCGCGTCCACGCCTTCGGCCGGACGCTCATCGCCTCGCGCGCCAGGTCCAGCAGGTGGGGCATGGCCGCCCGCACGGCACGGGCCCGGTGGCTGATGCGGTTCTTCACCCCGGGAGCCAGCTCCGCCATGGTCCGCCCGTACTCCGGCACCAGGAAGATGGGATCGTAGCCAAACCCGCCCGCCCCCGCGGGGACCTCGGCGATGCGCCCCTCCACCACCCCCTCGAAGGCCCGCACGGTCCCGTCGGGGGTGGCCACCGCCACCACGGCCCGAAAGCGCGCGGTGCGCCGCTCCGGGGGGACGTCGCGCAGCCGCGCCAGGATCTCCGCGTTGCGCTGGACGTCGGTGGCGGTCGGGCCGAGGAAGCGGGCCGAGTGCACGCCGGGCGCCCCGCCCAGCGCGTCCACCTCCAGGCCGGAGTCGTCCGCCAGCGCCGGGTAGCCCGTGGCCCGGGCCGCCGCCACCGCCTTGCTCACCGCGTTGCCGACGTAGGTCTCGCTCTCCTCCGGCAGCTCGTCCACCTGGGGGAAGTCCCGCAGGGAGCGCACCTCCAGCGGCAACGCCCCCAGCAGCGCCCTGAGCTCCGCAATCTTGCCCGGGTTGCGCGTGGCCAGGACGAGGATGGGCGCCTTCGTGGACATCATGATGATTGCGTTCTGCTCCGCGCGGCCCTCCACGGGCGCCGGCGGCTCCTGCGGGCCCTCACGCCCGCGCCGACGGACCGAGGACGTCGGCCAGGACGGCCTTCTGGTGCGCGATGAGCGTCTTGATCCCCTTCTCTCCCAGGGCCAGGAGGGTGAGCAGCTCCTGCCGGGTGAAGGGCAGGCCCTCCGCGGTCCCCTGGATCTCCACCAGGCGGCCCGACTCGGTCATGACCAGGTTCATGTCCACCCGGGCGCGGGAGTCCTCGTAGAAGTCCAGGTCGAGGACCATCTGGTCCTCGACGATGCCCACGCTGGTGGCGGCCAGGAACTCCCGCAGCGGCCACCAGGCCAGCGCCTGGGAGCGGCGCAGCAGGTGGAGCGCGTCCACCAGCGCGACGAAGGCGCCGGTGATGGCGGCGGTGCGCGTCCCCCCGTCGGCCTGGATGACGTCGCAGTCGATCCAGATGGTGCGCTCGCCGAGCTTCTGCAGGTCCACCGCCGCGCGCAGCGAGCGCCCGATGAGGCGCTGGATCTCCATGGTGCGCCCCGAAGGCCGGCCGCCCTCGCGCGGGGTGCGCTCCTGCGTGGCCCGCGGCAGCATGCCGTACTCCGCGGTGATCCACCCCTGCCCCGCCCCGCGCAGCCACTGGGGCAGGCGCTCTTCCACGGTGGCGGTGCAGACCACGCGCGTGCTCCCCAGCGTGATCAGCACCGACCCCTCGGCGTGCGGGATGAACCCGCGTGTGATCGTCACCGGGCGCAGTTCGTCGGGCTGGCGCCCGTCGTGGCGCGGCATGGAGCGCTCCTCATCCCATGTGGCGGCCCGCCGCCGGTGACGGCGCGCGCCGACGCGACCTCAGACTTCGTGGACGTCGAGCTCTCGGGCGATCCGGACCTCGCCGGCGAACTCCTTCGCCGCTCCGGCGGCGGCCTCCTCGGTGTAGTCACCGTAGGGCGTGAAGAAGTGGGTGAGCAGCAGGACGCCGGCATCGGCGGCGGCGGCCATGTGGCCGGCCATGCGCCCGGAGAGGTGCCCGAGCCGCAGGCTGTGCTCCTCGTCGGCTTCCCGCAGCGTGGCTTCGCAGAGGAAGAGGTGGGCCTCGCGGGCCAGCAGGGGCACGCGCTCGGAGGGGCCGGTGTCCGCCGAGTAGGCCAGCACCCGCCCCCCGGCCTCGGCGCGGACGGCGAAGCACGGGACGGGGTGGCTCGTCTGCGCGAACCGCAGGACGAAGGGCCCCAGGCGGGCCGAGCGCCCGTCGGCCATGGGGATGAAGAGGAAGCGCTCGCGGAAGCGCGCCTGCTCCTCCGGGCCCAGCCAGGCCGGGAGGCGGTCCAGCGCTCCCGGCGGGCCGAGCAGCGGCAGGGGCGGAGCCGGGCGCGGCCCTCCGAAGTGCAGCGCCTGCTTCAGGGCGAAGAGGTCGAGGACGTGGTCCGGGTGGAGGTGGGAGATGACCACGCCCTGCAGGGCGATCTCGCCGGTCATGCGCTGGAGGTTGCTCAGCACGCCGGTCCCGCACTCCAGCAGGAGGCGCTGCCCCTCGGCTTCGAGCAGGTAGCCCGGGGAGGCGCCTCCGGCCGGCGGATAGGGGCTCCAGCGGCCGAGGATGGTGAGACGCATCGCTGGGGTCAGTGCCCGGCCGGGACCGGGAAGACGACCAGGAAGCGGGCTACCCCCCGGGCGATGGCCTCGGCGACGCGCTCGCGGAAGGCCTCCTCGCGCAGCCGCGCCTCCTCCGCCGGGTGGGAGATGAAGGCCACCTCCACCAGGATCGCCGGGATCGTGCTCTCCCGCAGGACGTAGAAGTTCGCCGTCTTCACGCCGCGGTTGGGCAGCCCCAGCGCCCGGACGAGCTCGTCCTGCACGAGCTGGGCCAGGGCCTGGCTGTGCGCGTTGAGGAAGTAGGTCTCCGTGCCCGACTGGACGGGGCCGCCCCGGGCGTGGGCGTTGGCGTGGATGGAGACGAAGACGGTCCCGCCCCGCTCCCGGGCGATGCGCACGCGGTCGGGGAGCTCGACCGTGGCGTCCGCCTCGCGGGTCATCACCACGCGGATGCCGTCGGCGACGAGCAGCCGGCGCAGCCGCAGGGCGATGTCCAGGTTGACCTCCTTCTCCACCAGGCCGGTGGGGCCGATGGCCCCGGGGTCCCGCCCCCCGTGGCCGGGGTCGACGACGACCACGTGGCCGCGCACCGGACCGTCCGTGAGGGTGATGACGAGGGTCGTCCCCTCCGCGGCGATGGTGTAGGGGACCTTGCGGCGCAGCGTGACGACGACGCGGGTGATGTCGGGGTCCGCCTGGAACTGCGCCGCCCGGACGTTCTCGATGGCCGGCGTCCCCACGGGGATCTCCTGCTTGACCGGCACGAAGACGCTGTCGGGGATGTCCACCACCAGCCGGTCGGGGTCGGGGAGCTCGCGCACCACCGGCTGCATCGGTCCGGTGCCTTCGACCACCACGCGGGTGACGGGGCCAGGCTCGACGCGCACCTGGAGGATGCGGATGCCCGCAGCCTGCGGGGTTAGGCCAGGGGGCGGCCCCGCCGCGTCCGGCGGGGCGGCCGCGGGAGGTGCGGGTGGGGCGGCCGCAGGAGGCGCGGGCGGGACGGCCGGCGGCGGCCCCGGCGCCCCGGGTGGAGGCGAGGGCGGGTTGGCGGGTGCGGACGGCGCCGCCGGGGAGGAAGCCGGTGCGGGAGCCTGGGCCGGCCGGGCGGTGGCAGGACGGGGGCGGACCTCGACCGTCAGGTCGAAGGCGGTGGGACTCTCCGCCAGCCGCACCTCCACCGGCTGGGCCAGGTCGAGGACGATGCGGGTGACGTAGGGTCTCGTCTGGAACTGCGAGATGCGCGCGCGCACGATGCCGCCCTCGCCCACCGGCACCTCCTGGTCGGTCGGACGGAAGACGGCGTGGCGGAGGTCGAGGGCGATGCGGTCCGGGTTGGTCAGCGTGCGCGTCTCCACCTGGACGGGCCCGGTGGCCCCCACCACCAGGCGCACGCTCCCGCCGGTGCGCTGCACCGTCACGCCGGTGACGACGGAGTTCACGTAGAGGACCCCCTCCCGCTCGTCCAGGTGGGTCCAGGCGCCCAGCAGGCCGAAGACGGCCAGGGCCGGAATATAGGGGAGGTCCCGCAGCAGCAGCGCCGGGACGGGCAGGAGGCGCGGCTGGCCGTTCACCACGGCGTAGGGGTCGTTGAGGCGCAGCCGGATGGTCGTGCGCGTGCGGTTGCTGATGAGGATGGCGCGCTCCTCGGGCAGCCAGGCGGCGGCCGCGCCGAAGGGCTCGACGATCCCCGGGAGGGGGACCACGACCTGCCCGTTGTAGGCGATGGGCGACGCGGCCAGGGAGACCGCCTGGCCGTTCACGACGAGGCGGAGGGCCGATGATTGTCCGCTGGCGCTACGACTCGGTGATGCCAGGAGCACCACCGTCAGGAGCAGCGCTCCCGAGAGCTTCATTCAGCACCCGAATTGTCGTCCCGCCCTCTCCCGTACCCGTCCCGGTTCGGTTCGAGACCTGGGAACTCCTGCCGTGACGCGCCCCGCCCCGCTCCTGGACGCGCACCTCTCCGCCGACCCGCGCACCGTGGCTGCCTCGGCCCGGGCGGCCGAGGCGGCGGGGGTGCACGCCCTGTGGCTCCCCGAGATCGCCCACGACCCGCTGGTGGGGGCCGCGCTGGCCGCAGCCCACACCACCCGGCCGCTCGTGGGGACGGCCATTGCGCTCGCCTTCGTGCGCAGCCCCACCGCCCTGGCGTACGCCGCCTGGGACCTGGCCCTGCTCTCCGGCGGCCGCTTCGTCCTGGGGCTCGGCTCGCAGGTGCGGGCGCACGTGGAGCGGCGCTTCGGCATGCCGTTCGACCCGCCGCTCCTGCGCATGCGCGACACGGTGGCGGCCATCCGGGCGGTGTGGCAGGCCTGGCGCACCGGAGCCCCGCTGCGCCACGAGGGGCCCTGCTACCGGCTCTCGCTGATGACGCCCTTCTTCACCCCGCCTCCGCTCCCCTCACCCATCCCCATCTACCTGGCCGCGGTGAACCGGGCGATGTGCCGTCTGGCCGGCGAGGTGGCCGACGGGATCCACGTCCACCCCTTCCACACCCGTGCCTACCTGGAGGCGGTCATCCTGCCGGCGGTGCACCAGGGGGGCGCCCGCGCCGGGCGCGCCCCGGAGGCGGTCACGGTGGCGGTCAGCGTCATCGCCGCCCCCACCGACGGACCGGACGCCGAACGGCTGCTCGCCGAGGCGCGCCAGCTCGTGGCCTTCTACGCCTCCACGCCCGCCTACCGCCCGGTCCTGGCGCACCACGGCTGGGAACGGCTGGGGGAGCGGCTGAGCCGGCTGGCGGCGGCCGGCCGGTGGGACGCGATGGGGACGCTGGTCACGGACGAGGTGCTGGAGACCGTGGCGGTGGTGGCGCCCCGGGCGCAGCTGCGCGAGCGCCTCCTGGCGCGGGGGGCCGGCCTCGCGGACCGGGTCGCGCCTCACCATCCCTTCGCGCCGGGCGATCCGCTGTGGCAGGCCCTGCGGCTGTGAGCCGGCGGGCTCAGCGCCAACATGGTGTCGTGCGCTGGGTGATAACCCGCCAACCCCAGTCGTACCGCTTCACGTTCCAGGAGACGCCCAAGACGAGGTCGCGCCGCTCGGGGGGCGCGGACGGGCGATAAGACCACTGCAGGATGAATCCGACGAAGATCCTGTCCTCGGATTCCGGAGCCGGCCGGATCAGGGCCTCGCCCACGAGGGCGGCAGTGCTCTCAGGCAACTCCTCGAGCCGCAACGGGGGAATGATGGTGGAGGGTTCATGCAGCATGGCATTGGCCAGGACGATCTCAAAGTCGTTACAGAGCGTGTGAGGGAAATACCCCCAATAGAGACTGGCGAGCAGCTGGGGGTGACGGCTGTTGAGGGCATCGGTCAGCGCCTTCAAGAGATCGGCAGGACGCCGAACGTCAGGAGGGTCAAAGGCGGAGAGCGTGTGATCCGGGGCGGCAGACACCCCCAGGACCGCTGTCAGCAAGACAATGGTCACGCGCGTCCGGGCGCTCATGATCCCTCCGGGAGCAGCTTGCCCGGGTTCATGAGGTCGTGCGGGTCGAGGGCCCGCTTGAGCGCCCGCATCACCGCCAGCGCCTCCCCGTGCTCCGGGGCCATGTAGGGGAGTTTCCCGAGCCCCACCCCGTGCTCGCCCGTGCAGGTGCCGCCCAGGGCCAGGGCCCGGAGCACCATCCGCTCGTGCAGCCGGTGGACCGCCGCCACCTCCTCCGGGTCGTTCGGGTCGAGCAGGAAGAGCAGGTGGAAGTTGCCGTCCCCGGCATGCCCCACCAGGGCCACCGGGACGGGGCAGGCGGCCAGGTCCCGCTTCGTCTCGACGATGCACTCGGCCAGACGGGAGATGGGGACGCAGACGTCGGTGGTGAGGGCGCGGCAGCCCGGGCGCAGCGCCAGGGCCGCCCAGTAGGCGTCGTGGCGGGCCTTCCACAGCTGCGCCCGCTCCTCGGCGCCGGTGGCCCAGCGGAAGTCGCGCCCGCCACGGGCCAGGGCCAGCTCCTGCACCGCCTCGGCCTGCTCGGCCACGCTGCGCGCCGTCCCGTGGAACTCGAAGAAGAGCGTGGGCGCCGCCGGCAGGGCCAGCCCGGCGTAGCGGTTACAGGCGGCCATTTGGACCTCGTCCAGCAGCTCGAGGCGGGCCACCGGGATGCCCAGCTGGACGGTGGCGATGACGGTCTCCACCGCTCCGCCGATGGTCTCGAAGGCGCACGTGGCCGCCGAGACCGCCTCCGGGAGGCCGTGCAGGCGTACGGTGACCTCGGTGATCACGCCCAGGGTGCCCTCCGAGCCCACGAACAGGCGCGTCAGGTCGTAGCCGGCGGCCGACTTGCGGGCGCGCGTGCCGGTGCGCACGACCCGCCCGTCCGCCAGCACGACGGTCAGCCCCAGCACGTTCTCGCGCATGGTGCCGTAGCGCACCGCGGTCGTCCCGGAGGCGCGCGTGGCGGCCATTCCGCCCAGCGTGGCGTCGGCGCCGGGGTCCACGGAGAAGAAGAGCCCCCGGGGACGCAGGTGGCGGTTGAGCTGCCGGTGGGTCACCCCGGCCTCCACCGTGGCGTCCAGGTCCTCGGCGCTGACGCGCAGGACCCGGTTCATGCGCGTCAGGTCGACGCAGATGCCGCCGGCGACGGCGGCGACGTGCCCCTCCAGCGAGGTCCCCGCGCCGAAGGGGATCACCGGGGCGCCGGCGGCGGCGCAGGCCCGCACGACCGCCTGGACTTCCTCGGTGGACTCGGGGAAGGCCACGGCGTCCGGGAGCGCCGGCGGCAGGGAGGTCTCGCCGCGGCTGTGGTGCTCGCGCACCGCCGGGGCGGTGGAGAGGCGCTCGCCCAGCACGTCGCGCAGGGTCTCCAGCAGCGGCTCCACCGGGTAGGCCCGACGGGAGACGGGCGGCATGGGCGTGCTCTTCTACGCGGTCTCCAGCAGCTCCCGCAGCGTCAGGGCGTTGCGGACGGCGTAGGCGTTCCAGTCGTTGTTGAAGTAGACGAAGGCGGTGCGCCCCTCGGCCAGCGCCCGGATGCGCGCGGCCCAGGTGCGCAGCTGGTGGCGCGGGTAGTTGCCCCGGTAGCGCGCGCCCGTAGGGCCGTGGAAGCGCACGTAGACCACCGGCGCGGTGGCCACGAAGGCCGTGGGGCGCTCCGGGTCGCTGACCACCACCAGGCCGACGCGGGCCGCGCGCATCAGCGCGTAGACCTCCTCGTGGAAGAGGGAGGCGTGGCGGTACTCCATCACCACGGTGAGGCGCGGGGGCAGCCGGTCGAAGAAGGCGCGCAGCCGGCGGAGGTTCTCGGGGGTGCGGTGGAACGAGGCAGGGAGCTGCACCAGCACCGGCCCCAGGTGCTCGCGCAGCAGGCGCGCCCGCTCCAGGAAGCGGTCGAGCGGCCCGGCCACGTCCTGCAGGCGCTTGACGTGGGTGAGGAAGCGGCTGGCCTTCACCGCGTAGAGGAACCCCTCGGGCGCCTGCGCCCGCCACTGCTGGACCGCCTCCTCGCTGGGGAGGCGGTAGAAGGTGTTGTTGATCTCCACGGTGTCGAAGTGGCGGGCGTAGTAGGCGAACCACGCCCGCTGCGGCAGGTCGCGGGGGTAGAAGCGGCCCCGCCAGTGCGGGTAGACCCAACCGCTCGTGCCGATGCGGATCGCGCCCATCGGCCCCCCGCCGGCCGGGTGTGCGTCAGACGCGCACGACCTTCAGCAGGTTGGTCGTCCCCGGCCGGCCCATGGGGTAGCCGGCGGTGACGACGATGTCGTCGCCGCGGCGCACGAAGCTCTCCCGCTTCGCCGCCTCCACCGCGGCGGCGACGAGCGCGTCCAGGTCCGGGATCTCCGGGACGAGGACGGGGTGCACGCCCCACACCAGGCGCAGGCGCCGCAGCGTCGCCTCGACCGTGGTCACCCCCAGGATGGGCCGCCGCGGCCGGAAGCGGGCGACCCGCAGGGCGGTGCTCCCCGAGGTCGTGGCCGCCACGATGGCCGCCGCCCCCAGCGCCTCCGCCGCCTGCACGGCCGCCAGGGCGATGGCCTCCGCGGTGTCCCGTGCGGCCAGGCCGTCGCGCAGCGCCTGCTCCCGCCAGCGCTGCACCACCTCGGGGGGCACGGCGCCTTCGGCGTGCTCGGCGATGCGCGCCATGGTGCGTACCGCCTCCACCGGGTGGGCGCCGATGGCGGTCTCCCCGGAGAGCATCAGCGCGTCTGTCCCGTCGAAGACGGCGTTGGCCACGTCGGTGGCCTCCGCCCGGGTGGGCCGCGGGTGGACGATCATGCTCTCCAGCATCTGCGTGGCCGTGATCACCGGGCGCCCCCGGCGGTGGCAGGCGGCGATGAGGCGCTTCTGCAGCACCGGGACCTCCTCCGGCGCCGTCTCCACGGCCAGGTCCCCGCGCGCCACCATCACCGCGTCGGCGGCCTCGATGATCTCGTCGATGCGCTCGAGCGCCCGCCGCCGCTCGATCTTGGCCACCAAGCGGGCGCTGCCGCCCCGACGGTCGATGTAGGCGCGCACGCGGTGGAGGTCCTCGGGCCCTTCGACGAAGGAGAGCGCCACGTAGTCCACCCGCTGCGCCAGCCCCAGGTCGAGGTGGCGGAAGTCCTCCTCGGTGACGGTGGGGACGCTCAGCGGCACCCCCGGCAGGTTGATCCCGGCGTGCTGGCGCAGCGTGCCGCCGTCGATCACCCGGCCGGCGACGGTCGCGGCCTCCACCGCCACCACCTCCAGGACGATCTCCCCGTCCTGCAGGTAGATGCGGTGTCCGGGGCGGACGTCCTGGGCCAGCGCCGGGTAGTGGACCGGGATGACGCCGTCGCCGCTGGCCTGGGGGGTGGCGGCCAGGCGCACCACGTCGCCCGGGCGCAGGAGGAGGCTCCCGCCGGGGAGGCGCCCGGTGCGCAGCTTGGGCCCGGGCAGGTCCTGCAGCACGGCCACCCGCCGGCCGGTCTCGGCCTCCGCGGCGCGCAGGGCCTCCAGCGCCCGGAGGTGGTCCTCGGGGGTGCCGTAGGAGAAGTTCAGGCGGGCCACGTCCAATCCGGCGTCGAGCAGGGCCCGCAGGACGTCGGGAGCGGTGCAGGCCGGGCCGAGGGTGGCGACGATCTTGGTCTGACGACGCACGGTCTCCATTCTAGCCCACGGGGAACCGGGCACCGCAACGGCACCCGAGGCGCACCGTGCGGCTGGCCCACGCGCCTGCGTGGAGCCCCGGCCACGACCGGCCCGACGGTCCAGCCGGAGGAGGCGCGGGCGAGGGGACGAACAACGTCAGGGATTGCGCCCGCGGCTGCGTCCCGGGCGCGCGACGAGGAGGGTGGGCGTGGTCCTGCGCGTGGTGGTCTTCGGCGCCGGCGCCGTGCTGATGGGCCTGGAGATCGTGGGGAGCCGGGTGCTGGCGCCGTTCTTCGGCTCCTCGGTCTACGTGTGGGGGAGCCTCATCAGCATCTTCCTGGCGGCGCTGAGCGCCGGGTACTACCTGGGCGGCGTCCTGGCCGACCGGCGCCCCTCCCCCGGCGTGCTGGCGCTGGCCCTGCTCAGCGCTGGCGGCCTCATCCTCCTCCTGCCGGTCCTCGCCCCGCCGGTGCTGGAGGCCTTCGCCGACCGCGACCTGGGCCCGCGCCTCAGCCCGCTGCTCGCCTCCATCCTGCTCTTCGCGCCGCCGAGCATCCTGCTGGGGATGACCTCGCCCTTCGCTGTGAAGCTGGCGGCCACGGACCTGGCCACGGTGGGCAACGTGGCCGGGGGGCTCTACGCCATCTCCACGGCCGGGTCGATCGCCGGGACGCTGCTCACGGCCTTCTTCCTCATCCCGACCTTCGGGGTGCGCACCATCCTCTACACGCTGGGCGGCGCGCTGGTGCTCTTCTCGGCCCTGCTGGCCGCGCGCGTGCGCGTCCCCCGGCCGGCGCTCACGGCCCTGCTGGTGGCGGGCCTCCTGGCGCTGCCCGTGCTGGCCGCCCCGGCGGAGCCGCGCATCCTGCTGGAGCGGGACACCGCCTACCACCACCTGATCGTCATGGAGCAGGGGAACGTGCGCTACCTGCGCTTCAACCGCTCCATCCAGGGCGGCATGTACCTGAACGACCCCTACCTGAGCCCGCTCGCCTACACCGACTACGTCCACCTGGCCTGGCTCTTCCACCCGCAGATCCGCCGCGTCCTCGTCGTGGGGCTGGGGGCGGGCTCGGTGCCGAAGCGCTTCTGGCGGGACTACCCGCAGGTCGTGATCGACAGCGTGGAGATCGACCCGGTGGTGGTGGAGGTGGCCAAGTCGTACTTCGCCGTGCGGGAGGACGCGCGCCACCGCATCATCGTGTCGGACGGGCGGGTCTTCCTGCGGCGCACCGACCAGCGCTACGACCTGATCGTCATGGACGCCTACCACCACGACGGCATCCCCTTCCACCTGGTCACGCGCGAGTTCTTCGAGCTGGCCCGCACGCGGCTCACTCCCGAGGGGGTGATCGCCGCCAACATCGTCGGCGCGCTGGAGGGGCGGGAGAGCAAGCTCTTCCGGGCGATCTACAAGACCTACGGGCAGGTCTTCCCGGGCCTGTACCCCTTCCCCCTGAACTACCTGCCGGAGCGGGACGGGGAGACCGTGCGCACGATCATCCTCATCGCCACCCCCCGAACGGGTCTCACGCGCGCCCAGCTCACCGAGGGGGCCCGGGCGCTGCGCCGGCGGCGCCTCATCACCTTCCCGCTCTTCGACCGCTTCGTCGCCAACCTCTACGACCGCCCCATCCCCACCTCGGACGTCCCCGTCCTCACCGACGACTACGCGCCCGTGGACATCCTGCCCGTCTACGGGTGGGAGCCGGAGCAGCGGCGATAGTCGGCCCGGCTGCTGCGGGAGTCCGAGGCGCTGGACGGCGAAGACGTCCTCCCCGGCCTGACCATCCCGCTGGCCGACGTCCTGCCCTGAGCGTGCGGCCAGGGCACCGCAGGGCTCCTGCGCACCGCCGGGGGCCCCGTGTCCTCGAAGGCGTCGTCCGGGGGAATACATGAGCGGGGGGACGCGTTGCGACCTTCGAGATCAGTGGGGGCGCAGTCATGCCACGCCGACGCACCACTCTCCCCATCGAGGAGTACGAGGTCCTGGAGAAGGACCTCTCCCGCCTGACGCGCCGCAGCGGCCCGCGGGGGCGCTTCGCCCCGGCGCTCAGCGGCCTGCACCTGCCCGACCGCGAGGAGATCTGGATCCACCGGGACCTGCCCGAGCCGGAGAAGAGCTTCACGCTGCTCCACGAGCTCGTGCACGCCCGGCGCAGCCTCAGCGAGGAGGAGTGCACCGACCCCGAGGTCGAGGAGCTCCTGACCGAGCTGGAGGCCATCGCCCGGGCGCCGGAGGCCACCCTCGGCAACCTCTTCATGGGGCGGTTCCTGCTGGCCATCAAGGGCTACCTCACCGAGGAGGGCCGGCTCGACCCGGACACCCCGCAGGGGCTGGGGCGCATCCTCACCCGCGCCGGGGCGCTCGTGACCACCCTGCTCGGCCGCCCGCCCTCGCCGCCGTCCTGACCGTCCCTGCCCTCCCCGGCCTGCGGGCCTGGGCGCTGGAGGTCCTCCCGCGCGTGCTGCTGGCCGTGGGCGTGGTCGTGGGCGGCGCGGTGGCCTGGCGCCTGCTGCACGCGCCGCTCGCCCGGGCGATGGAGCGCTCACGGGTCGACCCGGCGCTGCGCGACCTCCTGCTGGCCGTCGGCAAGTACGTCGTGCTGGGGGTGGCCCTCATCACCGCCGCCTCCCAGCTGGGGCTGCACGTCGGCGCGCTGCTGGGGGGCCTGGGCGTGGCCGGGCTGGCCGTGGGCCTGGCCGCCCGCGACACCATCGGCAACCTGATCTCCGGGCTGATCATCCTGTGGGACCGCCCCTTCGAGCTGGGGGACCTCGTGGTCATCGACGGCGTGGAGGGACGGGTGGTGCGCATCGGCCTGCGCTCCACCCACCTGCGCACCGCCGACGGCGAGCTCGTCATCATCCCCAACAGCAAAGTCTCCGAGGCGCGGATCACGAACCGCACGGCCGACCGGGCCTACCGCATCCGCGTCGTGCTCACCCTGCCGGCGGGACGGGACGCGCCCGCGCTGCGCGAGGCCCTGGCGCGCGCCGCGGCGGACGACGCCGAGGTGCTCTCCGACCCGCCGCCGCAGGTGCTCACCGTGCAGGCGCTCCCCGACACGGTGACGCTGGAGGTCGGGGTGTGGGTGCCCCCGCGCCTGCCCGCAGAGGTGGTGCGCAGCCGCCTCTACGACCGGCTGGGGCAGGTGCTGCGGGAGAGGGCAGGAAGCTAGCCCTCGCCCGCGTCGCCCCTGCCGAGGGGGCCCTTCCCCGAGGCTACGCCTTGGCGTGGAGGTGCCCGGGAGCGGGTGTGGCCTGACGCGGGACGGGGACGGGCGCCTCGACCACGGCACAGAGCGCGTCCACGCAGCGGGGGTCGAAGAGGCGCCCCGCGCCCGAGCGCAGGTAGGCCAGCACCGCGCCTGGAGGGAAGGCGGGCCGGTATGACCGTCCGGAGGTCATGGCGTCGAAGACGTCGGCCACCGCCAGGATGCGCGCCTCCAGCGGGATCGCCTCGCCGCGCAACCCGTCGGGGTAGCCCGAGCCGTCCAGGCGCTCGTGGTGCCAGCGCACCGCGGCCAGCGTGGGGCGCAGGGAGGGCAGCCGCCGCACCATCTCCTCCGAGCGCACCGGGTGTGCCCTGACCAGGGCGGACTCCTCCGCGGTGAGGCGGTCGGGCTTGTTGAGGATGGCGTCGGGGATGGCGATCTTTCCGATGTCGTGCAGCAACCCGGCCTGGTACAGGGTGCGGACGCGCTCAGGAGCGAGCCCCAGCCGCTCCCCCACCTGGGCCGCCAGGCGGGCGACCTTCTCGGAGTGGCCCTTGGTGTAGGGGTCACGCGCCTCCACGGCCGCCACCAGCCCCGTGAGGACCTCGCTGTAGGAGCGTTCCAGCACCTCCACCGCCTCGCCCAGCAGGAGCCCCGTGACGCTGCGCGTCACGTCGAGGCCGCGCCGGTAGTCGGCGACGATGCCCGCCAGGACGGCCGATGCCCCCAGGAGCACCAGCAGGTGGTACTCCCACCAGCTCACCCGCCAGACCGAGGCGAAGGCGAAGGAGAGGAGGCTCTCCAGCAGGAGGACGATGCCGGCCAGGATGGTGGCGTGCAGCGGCAGACGCCCGAGGCGGTACTGCCGGGCGTAGCGCAGCGCGGCCACCGTGAGCAGGGCGGCCGTCCCCGCCACGAGCCCCGCCGCGAGCCACGGGCTGGGAGGAGGTGCGGCGGCGGCGGCGGCTGTCGCGCCCGCCGTGACCGCCCCGGCCTGGCCGGCCACGGCGGTGCCCTCTCCTTCGCCGTGCTGTGCGCCGTGGGCGGGCGTCCCATACTCGTCGGACACCGCGGCCCCGTACATGTCAGCGGGCGGCGGCGCAGCGGCTCCGCTCCCCTCTCCGCCACCGTGCCCCGCCCGGGCACCCCAGGCCGAGGCGAGCGAGGAGGCGTGTCCTCCCAGGAAGCGCGGGGCCGCCACGGAGAGGACGAGGAAGGCCGTCCACACGCCGGCCAGCAGCAGGACCAGGGCGCGGCGGTGGCGGAAGACTGCGCCCTCCTCGTCGAGGCGGCGCACCGTGCTGAGCACGATGAAGACCGCACCGAGCGCCAGCCCCACCAGCGGGGCCCAGCCGATCCCGGTGCTGGCCTGCTGGAAGAGGACCCCGGGCGTGAGCAGACCGTGGATGAAGAAGAACCCGGCGATGGCCCAGAAACCGAGCCCCAGCAGAAAGGCGCGCGTGTCGCGCAGGCGTTCGGCCACGAGGAGGACGAGCCCGGCCACGAGGGCGGCGGCCCCCGCGGCCAGGGTGACGACGGCGAAGTGGAGCGCCGGACGCTGGAACGTCGGATCGAGCACAGGGTGGCGCAGCAGGAGGACGAGGACCGCCACCGGCAGCGCGAGCACCGCCAGGCGGGCGGTGTCGGCGAAGTGGACAGCCAGCCCGGAGCGCACCAGGCCCCAAGACATGCCTCCTGGTACCTGCCCGAGCCTCCTGACCCCTAGTCGCCCGGAGGCATCGGCTATGATGGCCCTGTGATGCCCGCGCTGGAGACTGTCGAGCTGCGGCGCCGCTTCGGCCCGCACACCGCGCTGACCGGTGTGACGCTGACCGCACTGCCCGGGAGTGCCTGGCTGCTCGTCGGCCCGAACGGCGCCGGCAAGACCACGCTGCTGCGCCTGGTGGCCACCGCCCTGCGCCCCACTGGCGGGACGGCCCGGGTCTTCGGGCGGGACGTGGTGCGGGACGCACCGGCCGTGCGCACCCTCGTGGCCGTCGCCGGCGCGGCCGACGGAGCCTACGAGGCCCTGACCCCGCGGGAGCACCTCACCTTCGCCGCCGCCATGTCCGGCCGGCCGGTGCCGCCGGACCTGCTGGCCTGGGCCGGGCTGGCCCGCGTGGCCGACCGCCGCGTGGAGGAGCTGAGCCAGGGCCTGCGGCGGCGCCTGGCGCTGGCGCGCGTGCGGCTGCTGGCCCCCCGCCTGCTCCTCCTCGACGAACCCTTCACCGCCCTGGACGCAGAGGGGCAGCACCTGGTCGAGGACCTGGTCCGCACGGTGACCGAGCGCGGGGGGGCCGTCGTGCTGGCCACCCACGAGTGGGAGCGGGGGCTGCGGCTGGCCGACCACGTGGCGGTGCTGGTCGGCGGCCGGCTGGTGGCGCAGGGGCCGCGCCAGGGGATGACGGTCGAGCGCTTGCGCACCCTGGTGGCCGCCGGGGCCGCGCCGCCGCCGGTGAGCGCGGCCGCAGGCGGGAGCGGGCAGTGAGCCTCCGGGCGCGCGTCGCCCAAAGAGGCATGGACCCGCGGACACCGAGCGCGCTGGAGACGGGCCGTGCGGACCTCCAGGCCCACCGCGCTGCCGAGGCCGGGGCGGCCGGGGCGAGCGGTGTTGCAGCCGGCGCCGTCCCGGCGGGCGGGGGTCTGACCGGGCTGCGCCGCGCCGCCGCGGTCGCCTGGAAGGACCTCCTGCTGGAGTGGCGCCGCCGCGAGACGGTGGCGGCGATGGTCTTCCTCGCCTGCCTGACGGCGGTGCTGCTGGGATTTGCGTTCGGCGGGCGGGGGGAGGTCGCGCCGGCGGTGTTGTGGGTGGCGCTGGTGCTGGGGGCGGTGCTGGGCGTGAGCCGCCTCACCGTGGCCGAAGCCGAGCAGGGGACGCTCGAGGCCCTCCTCCTCTACCCCGGTGCGCGCGAGCACCTCTTCTGGGGAAAGTGGGCCGCGCTCACCGGACTGCTCACGGCGCTGGCGGCCGTCCTCCTGCCGCTCGTGGCCGTGCTCTTCGGCGTGGCGGCGGGGCCGCGGTGGCCGCTCCTCGCCGGCACCGTGCTGCTCGGGATCGTCGGCCTGGCCGCGGTGGGCACGCTCTTCGGCGCCCTGGCCCTGCACGTGCGCGGACGGGAACTGCTCGTCCCGCTGCTCCTGCTGCCGCTGGCGCTGCCGGTGCTCCTCGCCGGCATCCGCCTGACCGAGGCGATCCTCGGCACGGGCCGGGTGGGACCGTGGCCGGCCGTGCTGGCGGTCTTTGATATCCTGTTCCTGTTGGTCGCCCCGATCCTGTTCGAGCTCGTCGTCGAGGAGGTCTGACCGGTGCGGCTGGTGGGCCTGGCCGCCGTGGCCGCGCTGGTCGCCGGCCTCTCCCTGGCCCTGTGGGCCTCTCCCCCCGACGCCTTCCAGGGCGACTACGTCCGCCTGATGTACGTCCACGTCCCCAGCGCCTGGGTGGCCTACCTGGCGGTGGGGACGGCGGCGGTGGCCAGCCTCCTCTACCTGTGGCGGCGGCGGCCCGCCTACGACCACGTGGCGCAGGGTGCGGCCGAGCTCGCCGTGCTCTTCACCGGGCTGGCCCTGGCCACGGGGATGATCTGGGGGCGGCCAGTGTGGGGGGTGTGGTGGACCTGGGATGCGCGGCTGGTGAGCACCGCCATCCTCTTCCTGATCTACGTGGGCTGCCTGCTGGTCCGGGGGCTGGCCGCCGACCGGGAGCGGGGCGCGCGCCTGGCGGCGGTGGTGGCCCTCGTCGGTGCCCTGGACGTCCCGATCATCCACTTCTCCGTGCTGTGGTTCCGCACGCTCCACCAGACCGCCTCGATCACCCGGCGGGAGGTGAGCATGGCCCCCGCGATGCTGGCGGCCCTGCTCGTGAACCTGGTGGCCTTCGCCCTCCTCTTCCTCTACCTGGTCGCCCTGCGCGCCCGCCTGGCCCGGCTGGAAGCAGAGCGGGCCGAGGCGGCGCTGGAACCGCTGCCGCGATGAGCCCGGCGGCGGCCCTCCTGCTGGGCTACGGGGTCGTGGCCGCGGCCCTCCTCTGGTACTACCTGCGGGTGCGGCGGCGGCTGGCCGCGCTGCTGCGGCGCGAGGAGCGCCATGCCGCATCGCCCGTGGAGCTGACCGGGGTGCAACCGCGGTGAGGGCCCGGAGGTCCGGACGGTGAGGCGGGGACGTCTCCTCCTGGCCGCCGCCGTCGTAGTGGCCGGGCTGGTCTACCTGGTGGTGGGCGGGATCCGCGGCGCCATCGTCTACTACATCACCCCGAGCGAACTGGTGGCCCAGGGAGCCCAGATCGTCGGCCGGCCCGTGCGGGTGGGCGGGCAGGTACGCCCGGGCTCGCGCCAGTGGGATGCCCAGGCCAGCGTCCTGCGCTTCGTCCTCACGGACGGGCAGGCTGCCGTGCCGGTGGAGTACCGCGGGGCGCCGCCCGCGCTCTTCACCGAAGGGCAGGGCGCCGTGGTCGAGGGCTCCCTGGATGCGACCGGCCTCTTCCGGGCCCGCGCCGTGATCGTGCGCCACAACGAGGAGTACCGGCCTCCCGCGGCCCCCTCCCCCGCGGGGCTCTCCCCCACGGGACCCTCCCCCGCGCCGCCCTCCCCCGCGCCGTGACTGCCGCCCTCGGCACGCTGGCCCTCCTGCTGGCTACGCTCGCCGCCCTTGGCGGCGCCGCGGCCCTCCTGCGCGGGCAGGTTGCCGGACGGCCTGCGCTGGTGGCGCTGGGGGAGCGCGCGCCGGCGGCGGTCTTCGCTTTCGTCACGACAGCGGTGGCGGCGCTGGAGGCGGCCCTCCTCCGCCCCGACTTCTCCGTCGCCTACGTGGCCGACAACGTCTCGAGCGGGACACCCCTCCTCTTCCGGGCCATCGCGCTGTGGGGGGCGCTGGAAGGCTCCATCCTCCTGTGGGCCTGGCTCCACGCCGGCTTCACGGCACTCGTGGCCTGGCGCTACCGCGGCCGCTACCCCGCCACCGTCCCGCTCGCGCTCGCCGTCCTGCTGGGGATCGGCGCCTTCTTCCTCCTGCTCATGCTCGGGCCCGCCGACCCCTTCGCCCCGGCCGTGCCGGTGCCCGCCGACGGCCGCGGGTTGAACCCGCTGCTGCGCAACCACCCGCTGATGGCCGTCCACCCGCCCTTCCTCTACCTGGGGTACGTCGGTCTGGCCGTGCCCTACGCCTTTGCCATGGCCGCGCTCCTCTCGCGGACCCTGCGGGACGAGTGGGCCGCCGTGACGCGCCGGTGGACGATGGCGGCGTGGGCCTTCCTCACCACGGGGATCGTGCTGGGGGCGTGGTGGTCGTACGAGGTCCTGGGGTGGGGCGGCTACTGGGCGTGGGATCCCGTGGAGAACGCCGCCCTCCTGCCCTGGCTGGCCGTCACCGCCTTCCTCCACTCGGCCATCGTCCAGGAGCGGCGCCGGCTGCTGCGCCTGTGGAACTGCGCGCTCGTGATCCTGGCCTTCCTCCTCACCCTCTTCGGCACCTTCCTCACCCGCAGCGGCATCCTGGCCTCGGTGCACGCCTTCACCGTCTCGCTCATCGGGCCGCTCTTCCTGCTCTTCATCGCCGCCGTGCTGGCCTTCTCCCTGGCGGTGCTGCTCCTGCGGCGGGACCAGGTGCGGGACGAGGGGGCGCTCCCGGCCTACCTGAGCCGCGAGACCCTCTTCCTGCTGAACAACGTCCTCCTGCTCGTCCTCGTCGCCACCGTCTTCCTGGGGACCGTCTTCCCGCTCGTGGTGGAGGCGGTGGCCGGGCTGCGCGTCAGCGTGGGCCCGCCCTACTTCAACCGCGTCGCCGCCCCGCTCGTCCTGGGGGTGCTCGTCCTGATGGCGGCCGGCGCGGTTTTGCCCTGGGGGGCCGTCCCCAGGGGCGCCGCACGTCGCTTCCTCGCTCCCGCCGTGGCGGGCCTGGGCGCCGGCGCCGTGGCGCGCGCACACGCCGCCGGGCCCTTCACCGCGGTGGCCTTCGGGGTCCTGGCCTTTGCGGCGTGGGCTCACCTCCTCGAGTTCCACCAGGGGGCGCGGGCCCTGCAGTCCGTCGGGACGCCCTACGCGCTGGCGCTGCTGCGCCTCTTCGCCGCGAACCGCCGCCGCTACACCGGCTACCTGGCCCACCTCGGGCTGGTGCTGGCGCTGGCCGGGGTGGCCGGCTCCACCGCCTTCCGCCAGGAGAGCGACCACACCGTCCGGCCGGGGGAGCTCGTCGCGGTCCCCGGGGCGGTACTGCGCTACGAGGGCGTGACGCTGCGGCGCGACCCCGACCGGCTGGCCCTCACCGCCACCGTGCTGGTCTTCCCCGAGAGGTCGGGAGCGGAGGCGGCGTCGCGCACCGCTAGGGGAGACGGCCTCGCCGCTCCCGTGGCCGTCCTCCACCCCGCCGAGCACCTCTACCCGCAGCAGCGCACGCCGGTGCCCACCCCCGCGGTCCGTTCGACGTGGCGCGGCGACCTCTACCTGGTGCTGGGTGGGGTGGCCCGGGACGGGACGGCGGTGGTGAAGGTCATCGTGAACCCGTTGGTCCCGTGGATCTGGGCGGGGGGGATGCTGATGGGGCTGGCGGGCCTCCTCAACCTCCTGCCGGGGCGACGGTGAGCGGGCGCGCGGCCGACCGGCATCCGGCCGGGGCACGCCCCCTGGCCGCTGGAGCGCATCCCCCGGCCCCTGGCGTGCGCACGCTGGCTGCCGGAGCGCGACCCGTCCCCCGCCCGGGGCGTCGTCACGTCATGGCGGGGGTCCTCCTGCTCGGCGTGGCCGTGGTGGCGCTCCCCCTTGCCGCGGCCGCAGGTGCCCCCTTCCTGGACGAGCAGGTGCGCGCGGTGGCCAGCCGGCTGCGCTGCCCGGTCTGCCAGAACGAGAGCGTGGCCGACTCCCCGTCGGCACTGGCCGCGCAGATGCGGGAGCTGATCCGGGCGCGCCTGGCCCGGGGGGATCCCCCGGAGGCGATCCTCGACTACTTCGTGGCCCGCTACGGGGAGTGGATCCTGCTGGAGCCGCCCCGGCGCGGCTGGGGGTGGGCGCTGTGGCTGGCCCCGGGGCTCCTCCTGGTCGGGGGGCTCCTCCTCCTGGCCCGCTACCTGCGGGGTGCGGTGCGGACCGACGAGGCGGATAAATATGATCGGGAGGTGCCGGGCGCCTGAGCAGGGGCTCCGGCACTCGAGTCCGGCGGGCGAGAGGGAGGTGAGGGAGATGCAACCCACGACGGCGCAGCGGACTGCGCCGGTCTACCTGGAGGAGAACCGCGAGCGGCGGGAGCGGCTCATCGCCATGCTCACGCAGGCCTACTGGATGGAGCTCGAGACGGTGATGAACTACCTGGCCGCCTCGATCAACCCCGACGGGGTGCGGGCCCGGGAGGTGGCGGAGGCGCTCCAGGCGGACGTGCAGGAGGAGCTGGGCCACGCCCGGCAGTTCGGGGAGCGGATCAAGGAGCTCTACGGGGTGGTCCCGGGGTCGATGGCCTTCCACCCGGAGCAGACCTTCCTCCAGCCGCCCGAACGCCAGACCGACATCGTCGCGGTGATCCGCGGCGTCATCGAGGCCGAGCACGGGGCCATCGCCCACTACAGCGATATCGTCCGCTTCTGCGACGACTTCGACCTGGTCACCCAGGACATGGTCCTCCAGATCCTGCGGGACGAGCAGGGCCACCTGCGCCTGTTCGAAGGGTTCCTGCGGGAGTTCGAAGAAGGGCAGGGAGGGAGCCCGACCGGCAGGGGGCACTGAACGGTGGACGACGCCGACCCCGTCCGAGGACCTCGGCGGGCGGTGGAGGCCGAAGCAGGACGCGGGGGGCCGCACGCGGTGGTGCGGCGCCCCCGCGTCCTGGCCTTCGTCCTGGCCGGCGGCAAGGGGGAGCGCCTCTACCCCCTCACGGAGCAGCGCAGCAAGCCCGCCGTCCCCTTCGGGGGCAAGTACCGCATCGTCGACTTCGTCCTGAGCAACCTGGTCAACTCCGCCATCTACGCCATCTACGTCCTGGTGCAGTACAAGGCCCAGTCGCTGATCGACCACCTGCGCACGGCCTGGCGCGGCGGCGGGATCGTGCCCGACCACTTCGTCATCGTCGTCCCGCCCCAGATGCGCTGGACCGAGACCTGGTACCAGGGCACGGCGGACGCCGTCTACCAGAACCGCAACCTGCTCGCGGACTTCGACCCCGACGTGGTGGCGGTCTTCGGCGCCGACCACGTCTACCGCATGGACGTCTCCCAGATGCTGACCTTCCACCTGGCGCGGCGGGCCGACGTGACCGTGGCGGCCCTGCCGGTGCCCATCGAGGAGGCGTCCGGCTTCGGGATCATGGGGGTGGAGGCCGACGGGCGGATCGTGGAGTGGGCGGAGAAGCCCGCCGAGCCCTTCCCCCTCCCCGACGACCCCACGCGGGCCCTGGCCTCGATGGGCAACTACCTCTTCGACCGCCAGGTGCTCGTGGACGCGCTGGTGGAGGACGCGCAGCGCGGCACCGACCACGACTTCGGCCGCAACATCCTCCCCGCCCTGGTCCCCGCCCGCCGGGTCTTCGCCTACCGCTTCACCGCGAACGTCCTCCCCGGCCTGCAGCCCTACGAAGAGCCCGCCTACTGGCGCGACGTGGGGACGCTGGCGGCCTACTGGCAGGCCAACATGGACCTGCTGGGCCCGCAGCCGCGCCTCGACCTGGCCAACCCGCGCTGGCCCATCTTCACCGCCTCCTACGGCGGCCCGCCGGCGCAGGTCATCGCCGGCGAGGTGGAGGACGTGCTGCTGGGGGAGGGCACCCGCATCGACGGGGCCGAGGTGCGCCGCAGCATCCTCGGCCGCGGCGTGCGCGTGGAGCGCGGCGCGCGGGTGGAGGAGTCGCTGGTGATGGACCACTCCGTCGTCTCCGCCGGCGCCCGGCTGCGCCGCGTCATCGTGGACCGCTACAACGTCATCCCCGAGGGAGCGGTGATCGGCTACCGCGCCGACGAGGACGCGCGGCGCTTCTTCGTCGACCCCGCGGGCCTGGTCGTCCTCCCCCGCGGGCGCACCCGCCGCTAGGCGGCGCCCCGCCCCGGCGAGAGGGTGCGGCGCCCGAGGCGTCTAAGAGCGCTTCCCGTGGACCCCCGGACGGCGACGACCCCCTGGGGCGGGACCGCGCCGGTCCCAGGAGCGTGGGAGGCGCTCACCCCCGCAGCGGTGCGCGCGCGCCTGCGGCAGGGGTGGGCGCCGCGCACCACGGCGGGCCTGGCCCCCGGCTATGCCCAGGCCAACCTGGTGATCCTGCCCCGCGCGGCGGCCTACGACTTCCTGCTCTTCTGCCAGCGCAACCCCAAGCCGTGCCCGTTGCTGGAGGTCACCGAGCCCGGCGACCCGGAGCCGCGCCTGACCGCCCCCGGGGCCGACCTGCGTACCGACCTCCCCCGCTACCGGATCTTCCGGGACGGCCTCCCCGCGGGCGAGGCGACCGACATCGTGGACCTGTGGCGGCCCGACTTCGTCGCCTTCCTGCTGGGGTGCAGCTTCACCTTCGAGGCGGCGATGCAACGGGCCGGGCTCGCCGTGCGCCACCTGGAGGAGGGGCGCACCGTGCCCATGTACCGCACCGCGCTGGCCTGCCGCCCGGCCGGGGCCTTTGCCGGGCCGCTCGTGGTGAGCATGCGCCCGCTCCCCGCCGACCAGGTGGCCCGCGCCGTGCAGGTGACGGCGCGCTACCCGCTGGCGCACGGCGCCCCGGTGCACGTGGGGGACCCGGCGGCCATCGGCATCGCCGACCTCGGCCGGCCCGACGACGGCGAGGCGGTCACCGTGCACCCGGGGGAGGTGCCGCTCTTCTGGGCCTGCGGGGTGACGCCCCAGGCGGCGGCGCGGCAGGCGCGGCCGGAGGTGATGATCACCCACGCCCCGGGCCAGATGTTCGTCACCGACCTGCGCGACGAGGACCTGGCCCTCTGGTGACGCGCCCGGCGCGCCGAACGGACCCGGCCGGAGGCGGGCGCCGGAGGAGGCAGCGACCGGGAAGGGGCAGCGACAAGGAGGGGGGAGCATGAAGCGGATCAGCCGGCGACGGTTCCTGCGGTATGGCGGCGCGGGACTCCTGGCCCTCAGCGGCGCGGAGCGGCTCGCCGCCTGGGCTTCGGCCCAGGAGCCCACGATCCCCATCGGGGTGGTCTATCCTCTCACCGGGGCCCTGGCCCGCATCGGGGCGTCCATCAAGAACGCGGTCGACCTGGCCGCGGAGATCGTGAACACCCCCCACCCCGAGCTCGAGCCGCTGGTGCTGGCCCGCCCGGCCGGCCTGCCCCGGCTGCGCGGCGCCAGGCTGCGCCTCATCTGGGCCGACAGCAGGGGGGACCCGGCCACGGGCCGGGCGGAGACGGAGCGGCTCATCGAGCGGGAGCGGGTGGTGGCGGTGGTGGGCGCCTACCAGAGCGCCGTGACGGCCACGGCCAGCCTGGCGGCGGAGGCCAAGGGCATCCCCTTCCTCAACCCCGAGTCCTCCTCGCCGAAGCTCACCGAGCGCAACTTCAAGTGGTTCTTCCGCACCGGGCCCCACGACGTCACCTTCACCAAGCTCTTCTTCGACATGATGGAGGACCTGAAGAAGCGCGGGCACCGGATCAGCAAGATCGCCATCCTCTCCGAGGACACCGAGTTCGGGGCCACGGCCGTGGGCGTGGAGAAGGTCTTCGCCCAGCGCTACGGGTACGAGGTGGTGGCCACCGAGCTCTACACCTCGCCGCCGGCCAGCGTGGAGGCGGAGCTGTTGCGCATCCGCCGTTCCGGGTGCGACGTGATCTTCGGGCAGAACTACCTGGTGGACGCCGTGCTGATCACGCGCACGCTCAAGCAGATGCGCTGGTTCCCCCAGGGGCTGATCGTGCACGACGCCGGGTGGGTGGTGCCCGACTACCTGCAGACGGTGGGGGACGACGGGAACTACGTCCTCACCCGGGTCTCCTGGGCGCTGGGGATGGGGCGGCGCAAGCCGCTGGTGACGCGGGTGAACGACCTCTACCGGCAGCGCTTCGGCACCGACATGGACGAGACCAACGCCCGCTCCTTCACCGGGCTGCTGGCCCTGGCCGCGGCGATCAACGAGGCCGGCTCCACCCGCCCCGACGCCATCCGCCAGGCCCTGGCCGGGCTGAGCCTGCCGGGCCGCCAGCTCATCATGCCCTGGGAGGGGATCGAGTTCGACTTCCGCGGCCAGAACCGGCACGCCGCCGGGCTCATGGCCCAGATCCTCGACCGGCAGTACAAGGTGGTCTGGCCCTTCTCGCTGGCCGAGGCGGACATCGTCTGGCCGGCGCCGCCCTGGGAGCGCCGCGGCTGAGGCGCCGTCGGGGATCGCCCCCGCCCGCAGCCGCCCTGCGGTGGCGGCGGCAGGGCCACCCCCGCCCGGCCTCCTGATGGACCTCCTGGTCCAGGCCGCCCTCAACGGCCTCCTGCTGGGGCTGGTCTACGCCCTGGTGGCGCTCGGCCTCTCCCTCATCTGGGGCGTGATGGAGGTCGTCAACCTGGCCCACGCCGAGTACCTGATGCTGGCCATGTACGCCACCTACTGGCTGTGGGCGCTGGGCCGGGTGGACCCGCTCGTCGCCGCACCGGTGGTCCTGCCGCTGTTCTTCCTGCTGGGCTGGCTGACCTACCGCGTGCTGATCCGCCGGGTGCTGGCCGCCCCCATGGTCTCCCAGATCTTCGCCACCTTCGGGCTGCTCTTCTTCCTGCGCTACAGCGCCTTCGCCGCCTTCGGCCCCAACGTGCGCGGCATTTGGCAGTCCCACCTGGCAGGCAGCCTCACCGTCGGCCCCTGGTACGTGGGGGTCCCGCAGCTGGCCGCCGCGTTGGTGGCGCTGGGCGCCTTCGCGCTGCTGTGGCTCTTCCTCAACCGGACCAAGACCGGCAAGGCCCTGCAGGCCACGGCCCAGGACCGGGTCGTGGCGCAGACGCTCGGCATCGACGTGGAGCAGATGTTCGCGCTGGCCTGGGGGATCGGGATCGCCGCCGCCGCCCTCGCCGGCGTCTTCCTCATGCCCTTCTACCAGGTTTCCCCCACCGTGGGAGACGCCTTCCTGCTCATCGCCTTCGCCAGCGTGGTGCTGGGCGGCTTCGGCACGGTGGCCGGGGCGCTGGTGGGCGGGATCGGCATCGGGCTGGTGGAGAACGTGCTCGGCGCGCTCATCGCCCCCACCTTCAAGCTGCTCTTCGCCTTCGCCGTCTTCGTCCTGATGCTGCTGGTCCGCCCGCAGGGGCTCGTGGGCGAATGAGCCTGCTGCTCCTCGTCGCCGGGCTGGCGCTGGTGCCGCTGGCGGTGCGGGACAGCTTCTTCCTCAACGCGGCCATCCACGTCTTCCTGCTGGGGACGGCGGCGCTGGGGTGGAACCTCATCGGCGGGTACGCCGGGCAGCTCTCCTTCGGCCACGCCGTCTTCTTCGGCGTGGGCGCCTACACCAGCTCGGTGCTGCTGACCCGCCACGGGGTGTGGCCGTGGGTGGGCGGCCCCGTGGGGGCGGCGCTGGCCGTGGGGCTGTCGCTGGTGATCGGCGCGGCCACCTTCCGGTTGCGCCGCCACTTCTTCGCCCTGGCCACGCTGGCCCTGGCCGAGATCACCCGCATCACCTTCCTGAACTGGACGTACGTGGAGGCCGCCATCGGCCTCTACCTCCCCCTCCACTACCGCGGCCGGCTCGCCTACCTGATGTGGGACGGCAAGGTCCCCTACTACCTGGCCGGGCTGGCGCTCTTTGCCGCCGCGCTGGCCCTCACCTGGTGGGTGGACCGCACCCGCATGGGGCTCTACCTCAAGGCCACGAACCAGGACGCCGACGCGGCGGAGGCGCTGGGCCTGCCCACGCTGCGCTACAAGCTCTGGGCCATGGGGGCGAGCGCGGCGCTCGCGGCGCTGGCCGGGACGCTCTACGCCCAGTACGTCCTCTACATCGACCCCTACACGGTGATGGCCTCGCGCATCTCGCTGCTGGTCGTGGTCATGGCCCTCATCGGCGGCCGGGGCACGGTCTTCGGCCCGGCCCTGGGCGCGGCCTTCATTGTCCTGCTCTCCGAGTACACGCGCACCGCGCTCGGCCACCTGGGGCAGGGGTACGACTTCATCCTCTTCGGCGCCCTGATCATGCTGCTGGCCATCTACGAGCCGCGCGGCCTGCTCGGGCTGGGCCGCCGCGCCCGTCCGCACCGGGCGGTGCCCGTCGTCGAAGGGTCGGCGCCCGCCCCGCTCCCTGCATCCGGCACGCCCCAGGACCGTGTGGCGCTGCGCGTGGAGGGGCTCTCCAAGCGCTTCGGCGGCGTGGCCGCCCTCGAGGCGGTGGACCTGGTGGTCCGGCAGGGGGAGGTCCTGGGCCTGATCGGCCCCAACGGGGCGGGCAAGTCCACCCTCTTCGACTGCATCACCGGGTTCCAGCGCCCCGACCGCGGCCGGGTGGTCGTGGACGGCGCGGACCTGACCGCGCGCCCGCCCCACGCGCTGGCGCACGCCGGCGTGGTGCGCACCTTCCAGCTCGTGCGCGTCTTCCCCGAGCTGACCGCCCTGGAGAACCTGCTGGTGGCCCAGCCCCACCGGGGCGAGTCGGTCTGGCAGGCGCTGCGGCCCCCGGCCCCGGCGGTGCGCGCGCGGGCCGAGGCGCTGCTGCGCCGGGTGGGCCTGGCCGCCAGCCGGGAGGTGCCGGCCGGGGAGCTCTCCTACGGGCAGCAGAAGGTGCTGGCCCTGGCGATGGCGCTCATGACGCAAGCCCCGGTGATCCTGCTCGACGAGCCCACCGCCGGCGTCCACCCCGCGCTCATCCAGGAGCTGGTGGCCCAGATCCGCGCGCTCAACGCCGAGGGGCGGACCTTCGTGGTCATCGAGCACCACATGGAGGTGGTCAACGCCCTGGCCCACCGCGTCTACTTCCTGGCCGGCGGGCGCGTGCTGGCGGAAGGGACGCCCGAGGCCGTCCGCCAGGACCCGCAGGTGCTCCACGCCTACTATGGCCACTGACCCTCCCGCCTCCCCTACCCCGTCCGGCGCGGCGCACACCTCCACGCCGTCCGCAGATGCGCCCGGCACCGCCACGCCCGCCGACGCCGACGGCACCGTGCTGGCCGTCGAGGACCTGCACCTGGGCTACGGGCAGCAGGAGGTCCTCCACGGGGTGAGCCTCACCGTCAACGCCGGGGAGCTCGTCGCCGTGATCGGTCCGAACGGGGCGGGCAAGTCCACGCTGCTCAGGGGGATCTTCGGCTTCCTGCGGCCGCGGCGGGGCCGCATCACGCTCCTGGGCCGGGAGATCGGCGGGCTGCGCCCGCCGCAGGTGCTGCGCGCCGGGGTGGCCTACGTGCCGCAGGGCTACAGCGTGCTGCCCAACCTCTCGGTGGAGGACAACCTGCTGCTGGGGGCCTACATCCGCACCGACCGGCAGGTGCGCGCCGACGTGGAGCGGCTGCTCGACCTCTTCCCCGTCCTGCGGGCGCGCCGCCGGCTCCCGGCGCGCGTGCTGAGCGGCGGCGAGCGGCGCATGCTGGAGATGGCCCGGGTCCTCCTGCTGCGGCCCCGCGTCCTGCTGCTCGACGAGCCCACGCTGGGGCTCAGCCCGCGCGTCATCGACCAGGTCTACGAGGTCGTCCACCAGGTGAACGCCCAGGGCGTGGCCATCCTGCTGGTGGAGCAGAACGTGCGCACGGCGCTGCGCCACGCCGGGCGGGCCTACGTCCTGGAGCAGGGACGCGTGCGCTTCCAGGGGCGCGGGGAGGAGATGCTGGCGCACCCGGAGGTGCGCCGGGCCTACCTGGGTAGCTAGCTAGGGCAACCTCAGCGCACGCGCAGCGGGATCGCAGGCTAACCGTTTGCTTGCCTGATGTTGCCGAGGATGGCCCAGAGCAGGGCGACGGTCAGGACTGCGACGGTGGCCAGCCGGAAGCCCTCCTCCGCATCTCTCGGTGCGGCGGGGATCACGGGGCGGAGGGCCGCTCCACCCACTGTTGGCTGCGCTCCACGGCCCGCCTCCACCCCCGGTAGCCGGCCTCGCGCCGGTCCGCGGACCAGCGGGGCTCGAAGACGCGGTCCACGCGCCAGTTCGCGCGCAGGTCGGCCAGCCCGCCCCAGAACCCCCTGGCCAGCCCCGCCATGTACGCGGCGCCCAGGGCCGTGGTCTCGCTCACCGTGGGGCGCACCACGGGCACGCCCAGGATGTCCGCCTGCAGCTGCATCAGGAAGTCGTTGCGGGCCGCCCCGCCATCCACGCGGAGGGCCGCCAGCGTCCGTCCGGCGTCCCGCTCCATCGCCTCCACCACCTCGCGGGTCTGGTAGCAGATGGCCTCCAGGGTGGCCCGGACCAGGTGGCGCCGGTCGGTGTAGCGGGTCAGCCCGATGATCACCCCCCGGGCGTCCATGTCCCAGTGTGGCGCGAACAGCCCCGAGAAGGCGGGCACGAAGTAGACGCCCCCGGTGTCCTCCACCGACCCGGCCACGGCTTCGCTCTCCGCCGCCGTGGCGATCAGCCCCAGGTTGTCCCGCAGCCACTGCACCGCCGCCCCGGTGATGGCGATGGATCCCTCCAGGGCGTAGGCCCGCCGCCCCGGACCGAGGCAGTAGGCGGCCGTGCTCAGCAGGCCGCTTGAGGAGGAGACGATGCGCGCGCCGGTGTTCATCAGCAGGAAGTTGCCGGTGCCGTAGGTGTTCTTGGTCTCCCCGGGCTCGTAGCAGGTCTGGCCGACCAGCGCCGCCTGCTGGTCGCCCAGGTCGCCGCAGACCGGCACCTCTGCGCCGACGGGCCCGTCAGGCGACGTCATCCCGTAGAGATCGCTGGACGGCCGGACGGCCGGGAGGCAGCGTGGGGGGATGCCCAGGTAGCGGAGGATCTCCTCGTCCCACGCCAGGGTGGCCAGGTCCAGGAGCATGGTCCGCGAGGCGTTGGTGCAGTCGGTGCCGTGCACGCCGCCCCGCGGCCCGCCCGTCAGCCACCAGATCAGCCAGGTGTCCACGGTGCCGAAGAGCGCCACGCCACGCTCCGCCAGGGCCCGCGCCCCGGGAACGTGCTCCAGGAGCCAGGCGAGCTTGGGGCCGGAGAAGTACGTGGCGCTGACCAGGCCGGTGTGCTGCCGCAGGTAGGGCTCGAAGCCGTCGTCGATGATCCGCTGGCAGATGTCCCGGGTGCGCGTGTCCTGCCAGACGATGGCGTTGGAGAGGGGGGCGCCGCTGCGACGGTCCCACAGCAGCGTGGTCTCGCGCTGGTTGGTGATGCCCAGCGCACCGACCTCGGCCGGGCGGACGCCGCCCTTCGCCAGAGCCTCGCGCAGGACCGTGCAGGTGTTCTCCCAGATCTCCATGGGGTCGTGCTCCACCCATCCGGGCCGGGGGGAGAGCTGCCGGTGTTCCCGGTAGGCGGTGGCCCGCACCTGCCCGTCGCGGGTGAAGAGGATGCACCGGGTGCCGGTCGTCCCCTGGTCCAGTGCCGCCACGCAGCTCGGCTCAGCCACCTCCGCCTCCCGGTACGGGGCCCGCCGGCGGCCGTCATGGTCCCCGCCGGGTCAGGCCAGATCCGCCAGCGCCTCCCGCTCGCGTTGCACCGCCGCCTCCCATTGCTCCCGCTGGCGCCTCCGTTCGTCGGCGCTCCAGCCCAGCGCGGCGGTCATCAGCTCGCTGACGCGCTCCAGCGCCGCCGCCCCGGCGTCGTCGGCCAGCACGCTCAGGCGGGTGCGCAGGAACATCACGTCGGCCAGCGCCACGGCCTGCTCCCGCTGGCAGGCGTAGACCACCTCCGCGGCCACGACCGGCAGGCCGTCGACCAGCGGGTGCAGCAGGGTCGGGTCCGCAGCGCCCAGGGCCAGGACCTCCAGCGCTGCGCCGCCGTAGGAGTGCAGCAGATGGCGTTGCTGCTCCGGCGGCAGCCCGCTCCTCGCCAGGGCCTGCCCGGCCTCGGCGAGCCCCGCCGCCCCGGCCAGGGGGAGGGTGGCGGTGCGGCAGGGACGGTTCCCCCCGTCGCGGCGCGCCAGCAGGTCTACGGTGTCCTCGGCCATCTGCCGGTAGGTCGTGAGTTTCCCGCCGATGACGCTCACCAGGCCGCGCGGAGACTCCACCACGGCATGCCGACGGGAGAGGTCGGCCACTCGCCCCCCGCCTCCGGCCACCAGCGGCCGCAGCCCCGCGCAGGCGCCGACGACGTCTCCGCGCTCGACCCGTCGCAGGTACCGCCGGGCGTGGCGCAGCAGGTAGCCGGCCTCCTGGCGGGAGGCCGCCGGCACGTCCAGCGGGCCCGTGTAGGGATCGTCGGTGGTCCCCAGCAGGGCACGCCCGGCCCAGGGCACCACAAAGGCGACCCGCCCGTCTTCGGTCTCCGGCAGGATGAGGGCCACCTCGGCGCCGAGCACCTCCCGGCGCAGCACCAGGTGCACCCCCTTGCTGGGCCGGAGGCGGAAGGCGGGGCGGCCGTCCAGGGCGGCCACCTCCTCCGCCCACACGCCGGCGGCGTTCACCACGTGGCGGGCGCGGACCACCAGGCTGCGGCCGGTGAGCCGATCCTCGACCACCGCCCCGGCCACGCGGCCCCGGTCGTGCAGCAGCGACGCCGCACGGGCGTAGTTCACCGTCACGGCGCCGACACGCCGCGCCGACGCCAGGACGGCGTGGGTCAGCCGCACATCGTCGGCCGCGGCATCGTACAGGAGGAAGGCGGTCTGGAGGCGGTCGGTCCGCAGGGCCGGCACCAGCGCAGCCGCCTCGGCGGCCGTCAGCCGGCGGTGGCGCCATCCGGCCGCCCGGGCCAGCCGGTCGTAGCCCCAGAGGACGAGACCGACGGCAGGCGGCGTCACCCCCCGCAGGGGCGGCGGCAGCCGCAGGCCGAGCGGCCGGGCCATGCGGCGGTAGAGGGGCAGCAGGAAGGGCAGCGGCCGGACCAGGTGCGGCGCCAGCTGCAGCAGGCGCGCGCGCTCGCGCAGGGCCTCCGCCACCACGCCCAGCTCGGCGCGGGCCAGGTAGCGCAGGCCGCCGTGGATCAGCTTGGTGGACCGGCTGCTGGTGCCCCCGGCGAAGTCGGCCTGCTCCACCAGCCCGACGCGGTACCCCCGGGTGGCCGCGTCCAGGGCCACCCCCGCACCGGTGATGCCGCCTCCGATCACCAGCACGTCCACCCCCGCGGCGAGCCTGGCCAACTGATCGTCGCGAGCCGAGAGTGCCATCGCCGACGCCCACCCGGTGGCGTCGCCGACCGGGCGGGCGCAAAAGAAAAGCCTGCCGGCTGACAGACCTGGCCGCCGGCAGGACTCTCTCCGCCGCTCCGTCCTGCCCCGCCCGGGGCGACACGCTACGCCATCCTTTCGGCCTGCCGCGCGGCCGCTCCTGCCCTACCGGGCCACAGGAGGGTCTCACCCCGGCCGAGAACTGCTGTGCCGTGACCTCTCCGCACGATCCGTGGAGCTCGCTGCGGACCCACCCGATCATCGCGGCGATTCGCAGCGACGCCGTCGTCCCCGCGGCCATGGCCGCGCCGGTCTCGGCGGCCTTCCTCCTCACCGGTCACATCGTCGCCCTCCCCGGCCTGGTGGGACGGCTGGCGCAGGCGGGCAAGCAGGTGCTGGTCCACCTGGACCTCACCGAGGGCCTGGCGGCGGACCGCGCCGCCGTCCAGTTCCTCCGGTCCGTCCCCGGGGTGGCCGGCCTCATCACCACCCGTGGCCACCTCGTCCAGGCGGCACGTCACGAGGGCCTGCTGGCGGTGCTGCGGGTGTTCATGCTGGATTCGGCCTCGCTGGACACGGCCGCGAAGATGGTGCCGCTCCTGCGCTCCGGATGCGGTGGAGATCCTGCCCGGGCTGATCTACCCGTCGCTGGCCGCCGACATCCGGGCCTGGGACATCCCGGTGATCGCCGGGGGGTTCATCCGCACCCGGGCGGACGCCCGAGCCGTGCTGCGCGCGGGCGCCCTGGCCGTCTCCACCAGCGCCCGCAGCCTGTGGGGGCTGGACCTGACCGCGGAGGCGGCCCGGGACGCGCCGCGGGCCGCTGGTGACAACCCGTCACCTGTGCTATAAGAGACCCGAGACAATCTGCGGCGTGGTGGGACGGAGATTCGGAGAGAGTCCTGCCGGTGCAGGAGCGCGGCCGGCAGGACTCTCTCTTTGACGGGGGTGGAGGGATGACGGTCCGGTGGTCGACGGTCGCCTGTCTGCTGGCGGTGCTGGCCCTGGCCTCACCGCCCGTGTACGCCCAGCGGGTCACCATCGAGTTCTGGCACGCCATGCGCGGGCCGCTGGGGGAGGCCCTGGAGGGGATCACCTCCCGGTTCAATGCGGCGCAGGACCGGTTTCGCGTCAACCCCACGTTCAAGGGGTCCTATCCGGAGACCATGGTGGCGGCCATCGCGGCGTTCCGCGCGGGCAATGCGCCGCACATCGTGCAGATGTTCGAGGTCGGCACCGCCACCATGATGGCCGCCGGGCCGGCCATCAAACCCGTCTACCAGCTCTTCAAGGAGGCGGGTCTGCGCTTCGACCCCACCATCTACCTGCCGGCGGTGCGTGGCTACTACAGCGACGCCGCGGGGCGGATGGTGGCGATGCCCTTCAACAGCTCCACCCCGGTCCTCTGGTACAACAAGGACGCGTTCCGCAAGGCCGGGTTGGACCCCAACGCCCCGCCGAAGACCTGGGCGCAGCTCCGCGCGGCGGCGCAGCGCATCCGCGCGACCAACGCCGCTCCCTGCGGCTTCTCCACGGCCTGGCCCACGTGGGTGCAGTTTGAGAACTTCGGCGCCATCCACGACGTGCCGTTTGCGACCAGGGCCAACGGGTTTGAGGGCTTCGACGCCCAGCTGACCATCAACGCACCCCTCTACGGGCGCCACCTGGAGTTCCTCATGGCCATGCTCCGGGAGGGGACCTTCAAGTACGGCGGGCGGGACGCCGCCGCGGACTCCCTCTTCCCGTCGGGGGAGTGCGCCATGGTCACCGCCTCCTCGGCGCTGTACGGGCGCATCGCCCGCGAGGCCAGGTTCGACTGGGGGATCGCCTTCCTCCCCTACTACGACGACGTCAAGGGCGCGCCCAAGAACTCCATCATCGGCGGGGCGGCCTTCTGGGTGATGACCTCGCCGCGGCGGACGGCCGACGAGTACCGCGGCGTGGCCGAGTTCTTCCGCTTCCTCAGCTCCCCGGAGGAGACGGCCAAGTGGCACCAGGAGACCGGCTACGTCCCCATCACCTACACCGGGATGCAACTGGCCATGGCCTCCGGCTACTACCAGCGGTTCCCCTGGGCGGAACTGCCCATCAAGCAGCTCACCCGCACCCCGCCCACGAAGAACTCCCGGGGGCTGCGCCTGGGGAACCTGCCGGAGATCCGGGTGGTCATCTACGAGGAGACGGAGAAGGCCTTCCAGGGGCAGCAGACGGCCCGGCAGGCGCTGGACCATGCCGTGCGCCGCGGCAACGAGATCCTGCGCCGCTTCCAGCAGACGGTGCGGCCGTGACCCCGGGTCGGCCGACCTGAGGGCGGTCTGGGCGGCCCCGCCCGCGCACGGGTTGCCGGCGGGGCCGCCCGGCGGCGCGTTCCGCGCCGGGTCATGACCCGCCGCGCCATCTTCCCCGGCCGCCTGCTGCCCTACCTCCTGGTGGCGCCGCAGCTGGCGGTGGTGCTGGTCTTCTTCTACTGGCCGGCCGTCCAGGCCGTCGCCCAGTCCACCCTGCGCCAGGACCCCTTCGGGCTGCGTACCGAATTCGTCTGGTTCGAGAACTTCCGGCGCGTCCTCAGCGACCCGTTCTACCTGGGGGCGCTGCGGACCACCTTCCTCTTCTCCGCCGCCGTGGTCCTGCTGGCCATGTCCGCCGGGCTGCTCCTGGCGGTGACGGCGGACAGGCAGGTCCGCGGCGCCACCCTCTACAGGACCCTGCTCGTCTGGCCGTACGCGGTGGCGCCCGCCGTGGCCGCCGCCCTGTGGCTGTTCATCTTCCACCCCACCATCGGGCTGCTGGGGCGGGCACTGGTGCGCGCGGGGATTCCCTGGGACTACACGCTGAAGGGGACCCACGCCCTGCTGCTGGTCATCCTGGCCGCGGCCTGGAAGCAGGTCTCCTACAACTTCATCTTCTTCCTGGCCGGGCTGCAGTCCATCCCCCCGTCGCTGCTGGAGGCGGCGGCGGTGGACGGGGCGAGCGGGCGGCAGCGGTTCTGGAAGGTGACCTTCCCCGTGCTCTCCCCGACCACGTTCTTCCTGCTCATCGTGAACGTGATCTACGCCTTCTTCGACACCTTCGGGGTCATCCACGCGCTGACGCGCGGCGGCCCGGGCAAGGCCACGGAGACGCTCATCTACAAGGTGTACACGGACGGGGTGATCAACCTGGACCTGGGCGGCTCGTCGGCGCAGTCGGTGATCCTCCTCCTGGTGGTGATCACGCTCACGGCCGTCCAGTTCAAGTACATCGAACGGCGGGTGTACTACTGATGGCGCCGCGCTGGCGACGGGGCGACTGGACGACTCATCTGGTCCTGCTGCTGGGGGTGGCTCTCTTCGCCTTCCCCGTCTACCTGGCCTTCGTCGGCTCCACCCACGACCTGGGGACGGTGAGCCGGGGGGAGATGGGGCTGGTCCCCGGCTCCCACCTGGTGCGGAACTACGTCCAGGCGTGGACCACGGGCAGCGGCGAGCGGATCCGGGGGGCGCCCGTGCGGCAGATGATGCGCAACAGCCTGATCATGGGCCTGACCATCGCCACGGGGAAGATCGCCATCTCCCTCCTCTCGGCCTTCGCCGTGGTCTTCTTCCGGTTTCCCCTGCGCATGGTCTGCTTCTGGATGATCTTCGTCACCCTGATGCTGCCGGTGGAGGTGCGCATCATCCCCACCTTCAAGGTGGTCTCCGACCTGGGCCTGGTCAACACCTTCCCCGGGCTGACCATCCCGCTCATCGCCTCGGCCACGGCCACCCTCATCTTCCGCCAGTTCTTCCTCACCGTGCCCGACGAGCTGGTGGACGCCGCCAAGGTGGACGGCGCGGGGCCCATGCGCTTCTTCTGGAGCGTCCTCCTGCCGCTCGCCTCCACCACCATCGCCGCGCTCTTCGTCATCCTCTTCATCTACGGGTGGAACCAGTACCTCTGGCCGCTGCTGATCACCACCAGCCAGGGCATGGAGACGGTGGTCATCGGCATCACCAAGATGATCGGCACCGGGGAGGCACTGGTGGACTGGCCCATCATCATGGCCACGGCCCTGCTGGCCATGCTCCCGCCGGTGGCGGTGGTCATCGTCATGCAGCGGTGGTTCGTCAAGGGGTTGACGGAGACGGAGAAGTGAGCCCGCAGGCCCCGCGTGCGCCGCGGATCCTCGCCCACCGGGGCGCGTCCGCGGAAGCGCCGGAGAACACCGCAGCGGCCTTTCGCCGGGCGCTGGCCACCGGCGTCGACGGCGTGGAGCTGGATGTGCACCTCTCCAGCGACGGGGTGCCGGTGGTCATCCACGACCCTCGCCTGGAGCGGACCACGGACGGCCGCGGCCTCGTGAGTGCGCTCCCCTGGCCGGCGCTGCGGCGCCTGGATGCGGGGCGGTGGTTCGCCGACGCGTTCGCCGGCGAGCGCATCCCGACGCTGGCCGAGGCGCTGGCGCTGCTGCGCCCGGTCCGCGTCATCGCGGAGCTCAAGCGCCCGTCGCTGCCCGCTCCGGGGATGGCCCGACGCGTGGCCGGGGTGATCCGCCAGTCCGGGCACCCCGCCGTCACGGTCTCCTCCTTCGACCACCCGCTGCTGCTGGAGGTGCGGGACCACCTGCCCCAGGTCCGCACCGCGGTGCTGTACGTGGCCCGGCCGGTGGACCCCCTGCGGCTGGCCCGGGACGCCGCTGCCAGCGTGCTCCACCCGCACTGGTCGCTGCTGTCGGCGGACGTGGTGGAGGCGGCGCACGCGGCCGGGCTGGAGGTGGAGACCTGGGTCGTCGACGAGCCGGAGGCGATGGCCCGCGTGGTGGCCATGGGGGTCGACGGGGTGATGACCAACCACCCGCAGCGGCTGCGGGCGGTCCTGGCCCGGTTGGGCTTCCCCCTGCCGCCTCCTGCGGGGAGACGGTCTGGCAGCCCGCAGCCGGTGGAGCGGCGCGCTCGGACGCGCTCGCCACGGCGGTCCCGCGGGTGACGGGGCGGGCCGGGCACGGCCAGTGCACGGGCGGTTCGAGACTCTGCCCACACCAACACCAGGAGAAGGACACTGCGGCGCCAGGGGCGCGTCCCCCTCGCTCCCTGGGCGGATGCAGCTCCCCGGAGGGCTCAGGCCGTGACGCCGTGACGGCGGTCCCCGCGGGAGGCGCTCAGTCCCGAGCGGTGCGGCTCACGGCCACGAACAGCGGCAGCGCCGCCAGGTGCGCCGCCACCGAGAAGGCCACCAGCGCGACGACCGATCGGTCGTAGAGGACCCCCATCAGCGCGCTCCCGCCAAACCAGGAGATCCCGTAGATGGCGTTGAGGGCGCCGTAGGCCCCGGCGCGGTGCTGGGGCGGTGCCATCTCGGCCACGGCCGCCCGCACGACCGACTCCTGGGCGCCCATGCCGAGCCCCCACAGCAGCACCCCCGCGAGCACGAGGGCAGGCCCGCCCAGAAAAGCGAGGGGAGCAAAGGCGGCCGTCACTGCGGTCGTGGGGACGAGGACTGCCGTCCCGACACGGTCGTACCACCGTCCGAGGACCAGGGCCGCGGCGGCGTCGATCCCCATGGCCGCCGCGTAGAGGAGCGGGATCCAGGGGGCGGGCACCAGCGCGCGCCGCTGGAGGTGGTAGGCCATCAGGGCGAAGTCCGCATAGCCGGCGCCCACCAGGGCCACCGCGACCACGTAGCGGCGAAAGCGCGGCCCCAGGCTCGCCGTGGGCAGCGTGGCGCCAGCGACCTCCAGGTCGCGCGGCCGCGGGTAGCGCCTGCGCGCCGTCACCAGCACGCCCAGCGCCAGGGCAGCCGGCGCACCCAGGAGGACGAAGGCGCCCCGGTAGGCCAGTCCTGCGGCCAGGGCACCGGCCACGAGGAGCGGCCCCAGGACGGCGCCCACCTGGTCCAGCGCCTCGTGCAGCCCGAAACCCCAGCCGCGCCCGACCTGCCGGGCGGCGTGGGCGAGCATGGCGTCGCGCGCAGGCGTCCGGATCGCCTTGCCGACCCGCTCCGCCACCACCAGCGCCGCGGCCGCGCTCCAGCTTCCGGCCAGGGCCAGCAGCGGGACCGCCGCCAGGTTCAGGACGTAGCCGACGAGGGTGATCGCCCAGTAGCGGCGCGTCCGGTCGGCGAGGCGGCCGGAGAGGAGGCGCAGGGCGTAGCCCAGCAGTTCGCCCAGCCCCGCCACCGCCCCCACCACGGCCGCGGTCGCCCCCAGCGTGCCCAGGTAGGGGCCGACGACGCTGCGTGCGCCCTCGTAGGTGGCGTCGGCGAGCAGGCTCACGACGCCGAGGAGCACGACGAACCGCAACGCCGCCGCCCGGCCGATCTCCTCCGGCGGCCGCTCCAGCCGCGCACGGGCGGCCGGCTCCTGCTCCATCGCGGGACTCCCGAGGGTAAGGGGTCCGACCCGCTACCCGAGGATGTGGGTAGGAGCCATCAGCCCGGGGACGGGCGGTTCAGGCGGGCCCCATCGCCTGCAGCCAGTATAACCCGTGCAAGAGCTCGCTCAAGGCCCCTGAAGGCCACCAAGGTCTCGCAATGGCCGGGCTGGGGGAGATGTGCCGGTGCTCCCGGTAGGCGGTGGCCCGCACCTGTCTCTCACGGATGGCTCACCAAGCTCCAGGTTGAGGACGGCAGGACGGCAGCGTATATTAAAGTCAACGCGCATAGCTCCGGCGATGGAGCTCGCCATGTGCCCGGGGGATTCCCCGCGGGCTGATAGCTCCTACTGGCCGCTGGGCCGGTAGGGGCTTTTTTGATGGGCAGATCATGACACCTCCAAGGACGGTCGAGGTCGAGCTCCTGGCGTACGACGCCCGCGACATCGTGCGCGCGGCCGGTGGAGAGGGAGCCGGCCTGCCCCACCGCCTGGGGGCACTGCTCGGGGAGGGTCTGGAGCAGTACAGCCGGGACGAGGCGGAGTGGAGCACCTTGGCGGCGGTCGTCGGCGGGGCGGGGACAGCGGTGGGAGGATCGACGGCCCCGCGGCTGCAGATCCTGAGGCGCCGGGAGGCGGAGGCGCTGGTGGTGTCGATGCGGGCCCGCACCATCGCCAGCGAGGTGGAGGTGCAGCGCCTCAGCGCCAGGGTGGAGGCGCTGGAGGAGGCGAACGCCCACTTCAAGGCCAGGATGCTCCAGTTGCGCGCGGAGGTCCGCCGGCTGCAGCGGCGGCGGGACCAGCTGCGCAGCCTGCTCGAGCGCCGGGCGCCGGAGCAGGACCCCCCGCGCTCGCTGGCCGCACGGCTGGCCACATGGCTGCGACGCCTGTGGCGGCGGTGGGCGATGCCATGACCCACCTGGTCTTCCCTGCACGGGTCCGCCTCGTCGTGGCTATCCCCGACGCCCTCCTGGAGCGCCTCGAGGCCTTCGTGGCCGAGCGCGGCTGGAACCTGCAGGATGGGGTCCGCATCCTGCTGGCCTACGCGGCAGCGCTCCACGCCCCCGGCACGGGTGGCCCCACGGCCGAAGAGACGGTGAACGCCTGGGGCGCCGCCAGGGCCGAGCTCGCCCTCCTGCGTCATCGGGCCTACCTGGCGGACGAGAGCGTGCGGACGCTGCGCATGAACGTCACAGCCCTCGAGGCGGCCAATGCGCAGTACCGGCGTTCCCTCCCGGCGGTGGAGGCGGAGCTGGCGCGGCTGTCGGCCGAGGTGCGGACGCTGGAGACGCGGTGCGACGAGCAGGGAGTGACTCCTCCGCCGGAAGCGCCCCGCCAGCCGGCGGCAGTCGCCGGCCCTCTCGACGTGTTCCACCGTCTCCGTGCTGCCCGCGGCGCTACCGCCCGGACACGGGGCCCCCGGCAGGCCCGGTGACCGTGTCGCCCGGAGGTGACGTCTGGTAGGGCGTCGGCTGCCGGCCCGGCGCGGGGCCAAACTGGATCAGACCCGTCGCCAGGAGGACCAGCGCGCCGCCCAGGACCTGGCGCGGGGTGAGGACCTCGTCCAAGAGGACGGAGGCCGCTCCCGCCGCCACCAGCGGCTCCAGCATGGCGGCCAGCGTCGCCTCGCTGGCCGAGAGGTGCCGCAGCGCGGCCAGGTACAGGCCGAACGGCACGAGCGTGGCCAGGACCGCCAGGTGGGTGAAGAGCAGCCACTGCGTCGGGGCGTAGTCCGCGGCGAACGTCCGCCACGGTGGCGCGACCAGGCTCATCACCAGCGCGCCCACGCCCAGCGCCAGCACCAGGGCCGCCCACGGGTCCACCCGGACCACCTGGCGTCGCGCCAGCAGGCTGTGGGCGGCGAAGGTGACCGCGGCGCCCACGCCCCAGAGCAGACCGGCCGGCGTCGTCCGCAGACCCCGGGGCGAGACGACCAGCAGGTAGGAGCCGGCCACGGCCACCGCCACCGCCAGCGCGCGCCACGGTGTGAGCGGCCGGCGCTCCACCAGCCGCTCCCAGAGGACCAGGAGGACCGGGGCCAGGTAGGCCAGGAAGATCGCCGTGGCCACGGTGGTCAGGCTGACCGTGACGTAGTAGGTGTACGACCCGGCCAGCTGGGCGAGCCCGACGACGGCGATGGGGAGGCGGTGGCGCCAGGCCTGCCGCAGGGCCGTCGGACGGGTGAGCGCGACCAGGAGGAACCCGACGGCGAACGCCAGCGTCAGCCGCACCGCCATGAGCGCGCCCGGCGCCACCGCCTGGGTGAAGAGGACTTTGGCCACCACCCCGCTCAGGCCCCACAGGGCCGCCGCCGCAGTGACCGCCAGGTAGCCGCGGGCGCGTGCGCTCACCGTGCGGGCCTCACCGCGCGCTCACCCTGCAGCCCTCACCGCCCGGCGAGCGCGGTGTGGAACCGGTAGAGGAGGTCGCCGCGGTCGTCGTACCACTCCAGGGTCAGCCCCCCGGGGGCGACCCGCACCAGCCCGACGTTGAAGCGGGCAAACCCCCACCAGACCGTGGCCGGCCGCCCCGCGGCAGGCGGGTCCGGGTTGGGGAAGGCCGCCAGCGGCCCCGCGATCCCTTCCACCACCCCCTCCGGGTGGCGCAGCAGGGCCGGGTAGTGGACGTCGCCGCTCAGCACCACGACCCCGCGCACGGCGCGGGCGCGCAGGAAGGCCAGGATCTCGTCGCGCTCGTGGGCGTAGCCCTCCCAGGAGTCCCGCCCGTGGTAGCGCAGGGGGACGCTGCTGGCGACGACCTTCACGGGCGCGGTGGAGGCGGCCAGGCCCTCCAGCAGCCAGCGCTTCTGCGCCGCGCCCAGCATCGTCTTGCCGGGCCCGTCGGGGTGGCGGGCGGGGGAGCGGTACTGCCGGGTGTCCAGGAGGAAGACCTCGACCAGCGCCCCCCACCGCACCCGGCGGTAGAGGCGCCCGGGTTCCTGGCGCGGCGGGCGCACCGGCCACGCCTCCAGGAAGGCGCGCCGGCCGACCGGGAGCCGCGGATGCGAGGCGTCGAAGTTGTTGGCCACCTCGTGGTCGTCCCAGGTGGCCCACACCGCCGTCCGGGCAAGCGCGGCCTGCAGGTGCGGGTCGGCCCGGTTGGCCCGGTACTTGGCGCGATACTGCGCCAGCGTCACGGCCCGCTCGCCCAGGTCCGCGTACACCGTGTCCCCCAGGTAGAGGAAGAGGTCGGGCTGCTGCCGCGCCAGGGCGTCGAAGATGCGGAAGGGCCGGAACTCCTCCGCGGTGTCGGCGCTCCAGGCCAGGGCCACCGGGACGGCGCTGTCGGACGGAGGCGGGGTGACGAAGCTCCCTGTCGCACTCTCCGCTCCTCCCTGCACGAACCGGTAGTGGTAGCGCGTGGCCGCGGCCAGCCCGCCCACGTCGACGTGTACCGCCAGGCCGTCGTCGGGGCGTGCTTCGGCCGGCACCGTCCTGGCGCGCCGGAGGTCGGGACGGGTGTCGAGCAGGAGCGTGACGGGACCGGGCGCAGGGGCGCGCGTCCACAGGACGGCGCGGTCCTGCACCACGTCCCCCGCGGCCACGCCCTCGATGAACGTCGCCGGGGCCGCCCCGGCCGGCCAGGGAGCGACCGCGAGCGCCCCGGCGCACGCCAGCCCCACCCACCGGAGGACCAAGGTCATCCACACGACTACCGCGTCTCTCATACCTGGAGGCTTCCGCTCCCGGCCGCGGCTTCCTGGTGCCGCTGTCCCGGGCAGTGCCCTGTGCAGGCGATGCCGGGTGGCAATCGGCGACGGCGGGGCGTAGGCTACGGGTATGGCCGCCCCGCCGCGCCAGACCCTGACCTTCCTCTTCACCGACATCGAGGCCAGCACCCGCCTGTGGGAGCAGCACCAGGAGGCGATGACGCTGGCCCTGGCCCGCCACGACGCCCTGCTCCACCGGGTGGTGGAGGAGCGGGGCGGTCACGTCTTCAAGCACGTGGGCGACGCGCTCTACGCGGCCTTCGGCGGCGCGGCGGATGCGGTGGCCGCCGCGGCGGCCGCGCAGGAGGCCCTCGCCCGCGAGGCGTGGCCACTGCCGGGCGGGCTGCGCGTGCGCGTGGCGCTGCACACCGGCAGCGCAGAGGTGCGCGACGGGGACTACGTCGGCCGCCCCCTGAACGTGGCGGCACGGCTCGTCGCCGCCGGGCACGGCGGTCAGGTCCTCCTCTCCGACGCCACCCGCGCCCTGGTCGCCGGAGACCTGCCGGCGGCCATCGAGCTGCGCGACCTGGGGCTGCACCGCCTGGCCGGGCTGGCCCACCCCGAGCGGATCTGGCAGCTCCTCGTCCCGGGGCTGCCCGCCGACTTCCCGCCGCTGCGCACCCTGGACACCCTGCCCAACAACCTGCCCCGTCCCCTCACCACTTTCGTCGGGCGCGAGCGCGAGCTCGAGGAGGTCGCCGCGCTGCTGCAGCGGACGCGGCTCGTCACCCTCACCGGTCCGGGCGGTGGGGGGAAGACGCGCCTCGCCCTGCAGGTGGCCTCGGACCTCCTGCGCCGCCTCCCGGACGGGGTGTGGTGGGTGGAACTGGCGGCGCTGCGCGACGCGGCCCTCATCCCGCAGCGCATCGCCGCGGCCGTCGGCGTGCAGGAGGAGGTGGCCCGGCCGCTGGCGCTCACCCTGGCGGACGCGCTGGCGGCCAGACGCCTGCTGCTGGTCGTGGACAACTGCGAGCACCTGCTGACGGGGTGCGCTGAGGCGGCCCGCCACCTGCTGGAGCGCTGCCCGGAGGTCCGGGTCCTGGCCACGAGCCAGGAGCCCCTCGGCGTCCCCGGAGAGGTCGTCTACCGGGTGCGGCCGCTCTCCCTGCCCGACCCGCAGGCCGCACCCACGCTCGACGCCGTCGGGCAGTCGGAGGCGGTGCGTCTCTTCCTCGACCGGGCGGCGCTGAGCCAGCCGCGCTTCCGCCTGACCGACGCGACGGCGCCGCTCGTCCTGCAGATCTGCCGGCGCCTGGACGGCATCCCGCTGGCCATCGAGCTGGCGGCGGCGCGCCTGGGGGCCCTCTCCCTCGAGCAGCTGGCCGCACGCCTGGACGACCGGTTCCGCCTCCTCACCCGCGGCGAGCGCGGCGCCCCGACCCGCCACCAGACGCTGCGGGCCGCGCTCGACTGGAGCTACGACCTGCTGGCCGACCCGGAGCGGACGCTGCTGCGGCGGCTCGCGGTCTTCGCCGGCGGCTTCGACGTGGAGGCGGCGGAAGCGGTGACGGCCGACGACCTGGCCGTCCCGGCGGCCGAGGCGGCGACGGCCGACGGCCGGGCGGTCCCGGCGCCGGCGAACGAGAACGGTGCGGCGGCCGCGGGAGCGACGCCGACCGGCCGCCTGGCCGCTGCCGACGTCCTCGACGTGCTCACGCACCTGGTGGAGAAGTCCTTCGTCCTCTTCGACGAGGAGCGGGGACGCTACACCCTCCTCGAGACGGTGCGGCTCTACGCCCAGGAGCACCTCGTCGCCTCGGGGGAGGAGCGGGGCCTGCGCGACCGCCACCGCGACTACTCCCTGCATCTGGCCGGGGCCGCCGACCCGGCGCTGGGCCGGCCGGGGCAGGAGACCTGGCTCGACCGCCTGGCCGCGGACCACGACAACCTGCGTGCGGCCCTGGCCTGGAGCCTGGAGAGCGGGGCCATCGAGGTGGGGCTGCGCCTGGCGGGCCAGCTGTGGCGGTACTGGGAGATCCGCGGGCACTGGCGCGAGGGGCGGGCCTGGCTGGAGGCGCTGCTCGACCGGGGGGGCGAGACCTCCGCCGAGATGCGGGTGCCGGCGCTCAACGGTGCCGCCTTCTTCGCCTTCTTCCAGGGCGACTTCAGCCGCGGCGTGCAGCTCGCCCAGGAGAGCCTGGCGCTGGCGCGGCAGCTGGGCGACACCCGCAGCGCGGTGCACTGCCTGAACATCCTGGGGTTCGAGGCCTGCCGGATCGAGCGGTACGACACCGCCGCGCAGCTGGGCGAAGAGAGCCTGGCCCTCAGCCGTCAGGTGGGCGACGCGCTCACGCGGGCGAGCGCTCTCAGCGTGCTGGGGCTGGTGGCCCGCGGGCGCCGCCGCTACGGGGAGGCGCGGCGCCTGCTGGAGGAGGCGGTCCAGCTCGCCCGCGTCAACGGCGACCGGGTCCTCACCGCGCTCGTCCTCACCAACCTGGGCCTCGTCATCACCGAGCTGGGGGACTACGCCGAGGCCCGGCGGGTGCAGGAGGAGACCCTGGCCCTCACCCGCTCCATCGGGGACACCTACGGGATGGCCTTCGCGCTCAGCAACCTGGCCATCATCGCCTGGCACGAGGACGAGCGGGGGCGGGCGGCGTCCCTCTTCGCCCAGAGCCTCCGCCTGCGCCACCAGCTGGGGGAGCGGCGCGGCATGGCCACGGCGCTCACGGGGCTCGGGGTGGTGGCCGCGCGCGAGGGGCAAGTGGAGCGGGCGGCGGTCCTGCTGGGCGCCGGCGAGGCCCTGCGCGAGCAGCTGGGCATCCCGCCGCCGCCCTTCATCCGGGACACCTACCCGGAGCACGTGGCCGCGGTGCGGGACGCCCTGGGCGAGCACCGGTTCCGGGAGACCTGGGAGCGCGGTCGGACGCTGCCGCTGGACGACGTCGTCGCCGACGCCGTCGGCGGTCGTCAGGCCGCGCAGCCGCCGGGTGTGACCTCGCCCGATCCCTCCGGGGCCACGACCTGATCGGGCGGACCCTGCGACCTGGCCGGCGCTTCCCGGGTCCGACCACGCAGCACGAGGCCCGCGGGCCGCCGGGGCGACCCGCGGGCCGGCCGACGGTCGACGACCGCTAGCGCGCCATCGCTCCGGCGCGGGCGCGCTCGAAGCTCTTCGCCACCTCGTCCCAGTTCACGACGTTCCAGAACGCGGCCACGTAGTCGGCCCGCCGGTTCTGGTACTTCAGGTAGTAGGCGTGCTCCCACACGTCGATCCCCAGAACCGGGATCTGCCCCTCCATCACCGGGGAGTCCTGGTTGGGCGTGGAGGTCACGGCCAGCTTGCCGTCCGCTCCCACGACGAGCCAGGCCCACCCCGAGCCGAACCGCCCCAGCGCCGCCTTGGTGAACTGGTCCTTGAAGGCATCGAAGCTGCCGAAGGCCTGCGTGATGGCCTCCGCCACCGCGCCCGCGGGCGTCCGGCTCCCGCCGGGGGCAATCCAGCGCCACCACAGGGAGTGGTTCAGGTGGCCGCCCCCGTTGTTCCGCACCGGCGTCTGGATGTCGGCCGGCAGCGCCGAGAGGTCGCGCAGCAGCTCCTCCACCTCCCGGCCGTGGAAGGCCGTGTGCTTCTCCAGGGCCGCGTTGAGGTTGTTCACGTACGTCCCGTGGTGTTTCTGGTGGTGGATCTCCATGGTCAGCCGGTCGATGTGCGGCTCCAGGGCCCCGTAGTCGTACCCGAGCTCGGGCAGCGTGAAGGGATAGGGCATGCTCTCACCTCCTCGTGGCGTGATGGCCACGGCAGGCCGTGGCTGGTGTGGGCTCGTCTCTACTCTAGCACCCTTACCCGAGCTCCCGCCGGCCGAAACGGGGGGGCCGCCGGTGCGGACGCGCCCGCCGGGCTGCTACGGACGGTGCTCCGGCCGGCGGGCCCGGTGCCGGGCGTCCCGGCGCTCCGGCCGGCGGGCCTGGCGCCGGGCGTGTCGGAGCTCCCGCCGGACGCGCTTCCAGTCGGACGAGCGCGTGGAGAGGAGCAGGTCGGTGAGGATCTGGACCACCCCCAGCGCGAGCAGGACCGCGACGGTCCAGCGCGGCGCGCGGGCGGCCAGGGCTACCGGGATCACGAGGAAGGGGATGAGCTTCGTGACCAGGGCTCCCGAGGCGTGCATCCAGGCCCGCGCCATGGGGGGCGCCCGCAGGTAGCTCTCGTAGTCGACCTTGATCCCGGGCTGAGGGCGCAGCGGCTTGAGGACGTAGAGGTCCGTGAAGCCGATCCCCACCGCCCGCCCCACCAGGTAGTGGGCCAGGTCGTGCGTCGTGGCGAGCAGCGCTCCGGCGCCGGCCAGGAGGAGGACGCCCCGCGCCGGGGCGGGCACGCCGAAGGCCCCGACCACCAGCCCGGCTCCCACCCCCGCACCGGCCGCGAGGAGGGAGAGCCCCGGCGTCAGCGGGAGGCGGATCCAGACCTGCCGCTGGAAGGCCCGGCGGTCGATGGAGGCGATGCGCCGGGCGAACTCGTCCAGCCAGTCGGGGTGGCGCTTGACCGCTTCGACCGCCCGCCAGAAGCCCAGGCGATGGAGGTCCACGGGCCCCTCCGCCTCGAGCGCCGCCTCGCAGGCGCCCAGGATCCGGCGCACCGCCTCACGGTCCACGGCCGCCCTCCATGGTGGGGACGGCACGGCGGGCCGACCGGACCTCGCGCACCTCGGCCAGGGCCAGCGGGAGGATGGCGGCGTTGAGCGCGGCCGAGAGCAGGCACCAGAAGCACCAGGCGCCCACGCGGGCGGGCTGCTCGTAGGTGAGGATGGCACTGGCGGCGGCCGCCGCGCCCGCCGTGGCGCCCAGCGCCAGTGCGGAGGAGGGGCGCTGCCGCGCCGGGCGGTCGCCCAGCGCCACGGCCAGCGTGGCCATGACCGCGTACCCCAGCGCGCCGACGAGGGCATTGGGGAGCCCGAAGTGGACCGCGTGAGGGGAGCGTCCCACCCGCTCGCACCCCTCCCCGAAGAAGGGACAGACCAGGCGGTCGATGAGGCCCTCGTGGTAGGCCAGCATGTAGAGGGCGTCGAGGAACCCGGCCACGCTGAGCGCGGCCAGGGCGATGCGACGCTGTCGCCGCCGCCTGGCGACTCCCGCCGGCGTGGCGGCGTCCTCCATGGGAGGTGCGGGCGCGTGGGACAGGGGCGTCATGGAGGCCACCGGGCACTATCGTAGCCCTCCCCGCAGCCCGGTGGGATGGACCTCCCCGCAGCCGGGTACCTGGTATGGAGGTGCCCGGTGGCACAGGTGCCGGTGGTGGAAGGGATTGGAACAGCGCAGGGGACGAGGCCGCCCACGGTCCTCGTCCCCTGTCGTGGCTGGCGCCGACAACCCCCTTGGCCGGGCGCCGCCCATCCGCTTGGCCGGGAGCCGACCGCGCGCGTCCGTCGCCGGCGCCGGCCGGAACTCGCGCGCCTAGCCGGACGTCATCACCACCTGCTGGAAGGCCTCCCGGGCGGTCCGCCCGACGTAGGGCCAGAGCATCTCGGCCGCCCGCGCCTCCTGCTGCTGGATGTCCCGGGCGAGCTGCTCGGTCTCCAGGTCGCCTGCCGCCGCGGCCACCTGGGCCAGCGCCTCGTACATGGCCAGCTCGCTGTGCTCGACGGCGATGGCGGCGATGAGGTTCTGCACGCCCTTCTCGGAGGGCTCGTGTCCCATCTGGGCCACCTTCGGCCCCATCCCGAAGAGGTTGGCCATGAACCCCTTCACGCCGGAGGGCGCACCGCCCAGGAGCTCCAGCCGCCCCTTCAGGCGCTCGGCCTGCCAGCGGGTCTCGTCGGCGTGCTGCCGGAAGAGCTGCTGCAGTTCCGGCTGCTGGCTGTCCTCGGCGAACTGCTTGAGCTGGTTCTCGAAGCTCTGCTCGGCCGCCAGGGCGTCCTGCAGGTAGCGGCGGATCACGTCGTGCTGATGGTGCGCCATGGTCATCACCTCCCAGTGGAGGTTACCGCCGCCCCGTGGCGCTGAAACAAGACAGGCTTGTCTGACGTCCGGGAGCGGCCCCAACCCCGACCGGTGCCGGATCCCCGCCGCCGGCGCCCACCGACCTCCCGGCCGCCGCCGACCGGACTTGAGGAGCGCGACCCGGACGGCGGAGCATGGTGGTGGGCACGGGAAAAGTCTCAGGGGGGAGGACGAGAGGGGGGTCAATCATGCAGGGCAAGGCCACGCTGTGGCGTCACCCGATCCACCCGATGCTCGTGCCGTTTCCCATCGCCTTCTTCGTCGGCTCCTTCGTCGCCGACGTCGTCGACCTGCTGGGCGGCTCCGACTTCTGGACGGCCATGGGGACCTGGCTCATCGCCTTCGGGCTGGTGGGCGGTCTGCTGGCGGCCCTTTTCGGGTTCATCGACTACTTCACCATCCCCATGGGACCGGAGGTGCGGGGCACGGCGACCCGCCACATGCTCGTCAACCTGGTCGTGGTCGCCCTCTACGCCGTGAACCTCTACCTGCGCTGGCGGACCCCGGAGACGCCGACCGGGTACGTCCTCTCCCTCATCGGGGTCCTGGGGCTGGCCTACTCGGGATGGCTCGGCGGGGCGCTCAGCTACGAGCACCGGTTGGGCACGGCGCCCGAGCAGCCGACCGGGCAGGTGCCGGTGGGCGGACGTCAGCGCACCCCGGCCCGGTAGGTCGGCACCGGCCCGTGGCGGCGCGCTGCCCTCGAGCATGAGGACGCTGCTCGTCCACCTGCACCCGCGGCCCGACACCGTGGCCATCAACCGCGGCCGCACGGTGCTGGTGACCGGGCCCGACGGGATGGTGGCCGGCGGCCGCCACGGCCTCTTCGTCCACCAGACCCGCATGCTCTCCCGCCTCCGCTACCGCATCAGCGGAGTGGAGCCGTTCCCCGTGGCCCTCTCCCCGGTGGAGCAGCACCGGTGGCTGGGCTACTACGTCGCCCTGCCGCCGGAGCGCCGGTGGGGAGGCGCCGACGGCAGCCGCGCGGGCGTGGGGGAAGCGGCGCAGCAGGCCCTGGAACTGCGGGTCTGGCGGGCGGTGGGCGAAGGCCTGCACGAGGACCTCGACCTGACCAACTTCACCGGGCAGCCGACCAGGCTGCGCCTGGAGGTCGAGGTGGAGGGAGACTTCGTCGACCAGTCCCAGGCCGGCCAGGCCGACGCCGCCCCGCTCGGGACGGTCGCCCGGCGCTGGGAGCCGGTGGGTGACGCCTGGACGCTCGTCCTGGACCACCGCGCCGAGCACGCCTACGACCAGCAGGGGGAGCGTGGCGTCGGCCGGCTGTGGCGGGGACTCACCGTGGGCGTGGAGCGCGCCGATGCCCCGCCCGGCTACGCCGACGGCTTCCTCACCTTCGACGTGGTCCTGCCGCCCCGGGGTCGGTGGCACGGCTGCCTGGTCATGGCTCCGCACCTGGACGGGGTCCCGCTGCCGGTCCCGCCCTGCCCCACCGGCGAGGAGGACGCCGAGCCCGACCGGCGACGCAACGTCTTCGCGGCGACGGCGACGCGGGTGGACGCGCCGGGGGGCGAGAGCCTCGCTCCGGTGGTCGTCGGTGCCCTCACCCGGGCCCGTCAGGACCTGGCCGACCTGCGCCTGGACGACCTCGACCGCGGGACGGCTGCCTGGATCCCCGCGGCCGGCCTGCCCGACTTCGTCGCCCTCTTCGGCCGCGACGCGCTCACGGCCGGGTGGCAGGCGGCGCTGCTGGGCCCCGAGATGATGCGCGGGGCCCTCCTGGAGCTCCCCCGCTGGCAGGGACAGGAGGTACGGCCCTGGCGGGACGAGGAGCCGGGGCGGATGCTCCACGAGGCGCACACGGGGCCGCAGGCCGTCCTCGGCCTCACCCCGCGGGCCCGCTACTACGGGTCGATCACCACCTCCGGCTTCTACCCGGTGGTCCTGGCCCAGTACTGGCACTGGACCGGCGACCGGGAGACGGTCCGGCGCCTGGTCGCGCCTGCGCTGCGGGCCTTGGAGTGGCTCGACCGCGACGCCGACCGGGACGGAGACGGGTTCTACGAGTACCAGACCCGCTCCACGCAGGGCCTCCGCCACCAGGCGTGGAAGGACTCGGGCGACGCCATCGTCCACGAGGACGGTTCCCCGGCCGATCCCCCCATCGCCACCTGCGAGGAGCAGGCCTTCGTCTACGCCGCGAAGTTCCTGCTCGCCGAGGTCCTCCTCTGGCTGGGCGAGCGCACGACCGCCCGCCGCCTCTTCCGCGACGCCCGCGAGCTGCACGGGCGCTTCAACGACGTCTTCTGGATGGACGACGCGGAGTTCTACGCGATGGGGCTCGACGCCCGGAAGCGGCCGATCCGCTCCATCGGGAGCCACGCCGGGCACTGCCTGGCCGCCGGGATCGTCCCCGCCGAGCGCGCCCGGCCGGTGGCGGACCGCCTGCTGGCCCCCGACCTCTTCAGCGGCTGGGGCGTGCGCACGCTCTCCAGCGACCACCCGGCCTACAACCCGTACAGCTACCACCGCGGGTCGGTGTGGCCGGTGGAGCAGGGGACGTTCGCGCTGGGGTTCCTGCGCTACGGGGTCCACGAGCACCTGCACCGGCTGGCCGGCGCGCAGTTCGAGCTGGCGGACCTCTTTCCCCACGCCCGGCTGCCGGAGGTGATCAGCGGTCACCCGCGGGACCGGCTGCACCCCTTCCCGGCCCTCTACCCGCAGGCGAACTGGCCCCAGGCCTGGTCGGCCTCCGCCCTCTGGGCCATCCTGCAGGCGCTCCTGGGCCTCTACCCCTATGCGCCGCTGCGCCTGCTCATCGTCGATCCGCACCTGCCCCCCTGGCTGCCCGAGCTCACCGTGCGGAACCTGCGGGTCGGCGAGGCCACCGCGACGATCCGCTTCCTGCGCCGTCCCGACGGCCACAGCACCTACGAGGTCCTGGAGGTCCGGGGGCCGCTGCGCATCATCCGCCAGCCCAGTCCCTGGTCGCTCACCGCCGGGTGGGGAGAACGGGTAGCAGGGGTTGTGGGGAGCCTGCTCCCCGGCCGCGCGCTGTTCTGGACGGGCGCAGTGGCGCTGGCCGCGGCCGGCCTGGCCTGGAGGTGGCGGAGGGGCGCAAGCGCCGGGTGAGGGAAGTCCGGCAGGGAGGTCACGCAGGGCCGCACGGCCAGGGAGGTCACGTAGGGCCGCACGGCCAGGGAGGTGAGGATGGTGCGGACGAGAGCGATCCTGGTGGTCCTGGGAGTCGTCACCGGCGTGGCGGCCGCCGCGCCCACGCAGCGGATCGGCGGGACGGTGCGGGTCCTGGCGGTCTGGGGCGGGGCCGAACGCGAGAGCTTCCTCGCCATGGTCAAACCCTTCGAGGAGCGCACCGGGGTGCGGGTCGAGTACGAAGGGACGCGCGACCTGAACGCGGTGCTGACGACCCGCCTGCAGGCCGGCAACCCGCCCGACGTGGCCGGCCTCCCCGGGCCGGGGCAGATGGCGGAGTTCGCCCGCCGCGGGCGGCTCGTGGCGCTCGACCAGGTCCTCGACCTGCGCGCCATGCGCCAGCAGTACGCGCCGACCTGGCTGGAACTGGGCAGCGTGCAGGGCCGCATCTACGGGATCTTCATCAAGACCGCCCTCAAGGGGCTGATCTGGTACAACCCGCGCACCTTCCGCCAGCACACCTCCACCGTCCCCCAGACCTGGGACGCGCTCATGGCCCTCACCGACCGGATCGCCCAGACCGGCACCACGCCCTGGTGCATCGGCCTGGAGAGCGGGGCGGCCAGCGGGTGGCCGGCCACGGACTGGATCGAGAGCCTGCTCCTGCACGCCGCCGGGCCGCAGCTCTACGACCGATGGGTGGCGCACGAGATCCCCTGGACCCACGAGGCGGTGAAGGCGGCCTGGGAGCGGTTCGGGCGCATCGCCACCAACCCGCGCTACGTGCTGGGCGGACCGCAGGGGGTGGTCTCGACGAACTTCGGTGAGGCCCCCTTCCCGATGTTCACCGACCCACCGCGCTGCTACCTGCACCACCAGGCCACGTTCATCCTCGACTTCATCACCAAGCAGTTCCCCAACCTGCGCCCGGAGGCCGACGTGAACTTCTTCCGCTTCCCCGCCATCGACCGGCGGTACGCCCGCGCGGTCATCGCCGCGGGGGACCTCTTCGGGATGTTCCGCGACACCCCGCAGGCGCGGGCGCTGATGCAGTGGCTGGTGACCGCGGAGGCGCAGGCGATCTGGGTCCGCCGGGGCGGCGCGCTCTCCCCGAACCGGCAGGTGGACCTGTCCGCCTACCCCGACCCGCTCAGCCGCAACGCCGCGCGCATCCTCACCGGGGCGGACATCGTGCGCTTCGACGGCTCCGACCTCATGCCGGCGGCGGTGAACGACGCCTTCTGGAAGGCCACCCTCGAGTACGTCCAGGCGCCCGCGCGCCTCGATGCCCTGCTGCGGCGCCTGGAGCAGACGGCCGACCGGGCCTACCGGCGCTAGCCGGGGTGCGACGACGCTGGAGCGTTGCGCGCGCCGGCGGATCGGTGGGCGGAGATCCGGGTGGGCGTGGGCGGCGGCGCGGGTGGGGTGGGCGGTGACGCAGGCCGGTGGGCGGGAGGCGCTGAGGTGACGGGATGACGGACCCCTGGCTCCTCGCGGCGGTCGCGCTGGTCGGCGTCCCGCTGGCGGAGGTCCTCTACCTCGTGGCCGCCGAAGGCGTGCTGCGCCTGCTGCCGTCGCGGTGGGCCGGGGCGTTGCGCCCCTGGGTCTGGCTGCTGCCGGCGCTGGGGCTCGTGGGCGTCTTCCTCGTCTACCCGGCGCTGCACACGGTGCTCCTCAGCCTGTTCGGCCCGCAGGCGGAGACCTTCGTCGGCCTGGCCAACTACGCCCGGGCCTTCACCGGGCCGCAGATGCGCGAGGCCTTTCGCAACAACCTCCTCTGGCTGGTGGTCTTCACCGGCGCGACGGTCTCGCTGGGGCTGGTCATGGCCGTCCTGGCCGACCGGGTGCGCTACGAGCCTGTGGTCCGCGCCATCCTCTTCCTGCCCATGGCCATCTCCTTCGTCGCGGCGGCCGTCATCTGGAAGTTCGTCTACGAGTTCCGGCCGCTCGGGCTGCCGCAGATCGGCCTGCTCAACGCCCTGCTCACCGCGGTGGTGCCGGGCTTCCGGCCGGTCGCCTGGCTGGCCCACGGGCCCTGGGTCAACAACCTGGCCCTGATCCTGGTGGCGGTGTGGGTGTGGACGGGCTTCGCCCTGGTGGTCCTCTCCGCGGCGTTGAAGGGCCTGCCGGCGGAGCTCCTCGAGGCCGCGCGCGTGGACGGGGCCACGGAGTGGCAGGTCTTCTGGCGGGTGATCGTCCCGCTGCTGGCGCCGACGATCACCGTGGTGGCCACCACGATGGTGATCTACGCGCTGAAGGCCTTCGACGTCGTCTACGTCATGACCAGCGGCAACTTCGGCACCGAGGTCATCGCCAACCGGATGTACGAGGAGCTGTTCATCGCCCGGGACTTCGGCCTCGCCAGCGCCATCGCCGTCATCCTCTTCCTGGCCATCGTCCCGGTGATGGTGGCGAACGTCCGCCGCTTCCGGGCGCAGGAGGCCCTGCGGTGACGCCGACGGCGCCCGCGGGGCCCCGCCGCGCCTCCACGGCGCAGGAGGCCCTGCCGTGACGCTCACGGGTCCCACGGCCCGGGCCCTCCCGGCCGCGCCGCGACCGGCCGCCCGGGTGCGCCCGCTCCACGGGCGCACGGTGCGGCGGCCGCTGCGACGCCTGGCCCTGCACCTGGTCGTCCTGGGGGTCTGCCTGCTGTGGCTCCTGCCCACCCTGGGCCTGCTGGTGAGCTCCTTCCGGCCGCCGCGGCTCGTGGCCTCGACCGGCTGGTGGACCGCGTTGCGGCCGCCCTGGACCTTCACCCTGCAGAACTACGCCGACGTCCTCGGCGGGTACGGGATGGGGCGCGCCGTCGTGAACAGCCTGCTCATCGCCGTCCCCGCCACCCTCCTCCCCGTCCTGCTGGCCGCGTACGCCGCCTACGCCCTGGCCTGGATGCGCTTCCGCGGGCGCGAGGTCCTCTCCACCCTCATCCTCGCCCTGCTGGTCGTGCCCCTGCAGATGACGCTCATCCCCGTCCTGCGCCTGCTCACCGGGCTCGGGCTCACCGGGACTTATCCTGCGCTGTGGCTGGCCCACACCGGCTACGGGCTGCCGTTCGCCGTCTACCTGCTGCGCAACTTCGTGGGGGGGCTGCCGCGCGACCTGCTGGAGGCGGCCGCCATGGACGGGGCCTCGCCGCTGGCCATCTTCTTCCGGGTGGTTCTGCCGCTGGCCGGGCCGGCGGTGGCCTCGCTGGCGATCTTCCAGTTCCTCTGGGTGTGGAACGACCTGCTGGTCGCGCTGGTCTACGTGGGCGGGGCGCCGTCGGTGGCTCCGCTGACGGTGGCGGTGAGCAACCTGGTGAACTCGCTGGGGCAGAACTGGCAGCTGCTGACGGCGGCCGCCTTCGTCTCCATGGCGTTGCCGGTGGCCGTCTTCTTCGCCCTGCAGCGGGCCCTCGTGCGCGGCATCCTGGCCGGGGCGGTGAAGGGCTAGGCCGTCACGCCCGCTCCGCGCCGCCGGCCATGCTCGGCAGGATCGTCACCTCGGCGTCGGCCCGCAACGGGGTCTGGAGTCCCTGGAGCAGGCGCACGTCCTCACCGTCCACGAAGACGCTCACGAAGGGGTGGAGCCCGCCGTCCCCGTCGAGCAGCCGCGGGCGCAGCCCGGGCCAGCGCTCGGTCAGGGCGCGCAGGACCTCGCCCAGCGTGGCGCCCGCCACCGCCACCTCGCGCTGACCGTCGGCGTGCTGGCGGAGCGGGGCGGGGATGCGCACCCGGGGCATCAGCCCTCACCTCCTGCCGCAGCGGCGCCGGCACCCGCAGGTGCGGCCGCGGCCACGCCCTCCAGGCGCGGCAACACCGCCGCCTCGAACGCCGCCAGCGTGGGCCGGATGGCGACGGGCTCGGGGAGCGGGGCCAGGTTCTCCCGCGTCTTCAACCCCATCCCCGTGAGGTAGACCACCACCGTCGCCTCGGGGTCGACGGCGCCCGCCTGCGCCAGGCGCCGCAGCGCCGCAACGGTTACGCCGCCGGCGCTCTCGGTGAAGAGCCCCTCGGTGCGCGCCAGCAGGGCGACGGCATCGGCGGCCTCCTCATCCGTCACCCCCACCGCCCGGCCGCCGCTGTCGCGGATCGCCCGGAGGGCGAAGAGCCCGTCGGCCGGGCTCCCGATGGCGAGCGAGCGCACCGCGGTGTGCGGCCGCACCGGCGCCACCTGTGCCGCCCCGGCGGCGAAGGCCGTGGCAATGGGCGCGCAGCCCGCGGGCTGGGCGCCGTGGACCTGCACCGGTCGCGCCGCCACCAGGCCGACCTCGGCCAGCTCCGCGAAGGCGCGCGCGATCTTCACCAGCAGGTTGCCCGAGGCCATGGGCACGACCACGTGGTCGGGCAGCCGCCAGCCGAGCTGCTCCGCCACTTCGTAGCCCAGGGTCTTGGCCCCGTCGGCGTAGTAGGGGCGGAGGTTCACGTTGAGGAAGGCCCAGCGGTACTCGTCGGCCACCTGGGTGCAGAGGCGGTTGACGTCGTCGTAGGTGCCGTCGACCTCGACGATCGTCGCGCCGTACACCGCCGAGAGGACGAGCTTCTCCGCCTCGAGCCCGCGCGGCACGAAGACGACCGCCCGCAGGCCGGCCCGGGCGGCGCAGGCGGCCACGGCGTTGGCCAGGTTGCCGGTGGAGGCGCACGCCGCCACGGTGAAGCCGAAGCGGCGCGCCGCCGCGATCCCCACGGCGACGACGCGGTCCTTGAACGACCAGGTGGGGTTCGCGGCGTCGTTCTTCAGGTAGAGGCGGCGCAGCCCCAGCGCGGCGCCCAGGCGCGGGGCGGGGAGCAGCGGCGTCCAGCCGGCGCCCAGGTCGCTCGCGGGGTCGGGGTCGACCGGCAGGAACGGCGCGTAGCGCCACAGGGTGGGCGGTCCCGCGCTGATCGTGCGGCGGAGGACCTCCGCCGCCCCGCTCCCGCTCCCGGCGGGCCCGCCCTCGACCACGCGCACGGCGTCGAGCGGTCCGAGGCACTCCTCACAGACGTAGCGGGGCTCGAGCGGGTAGGTCGTGCCACAGAGGCGACAGCGCAGGTGCCGGGCCATCTCTCCCTCCTCTCGGAACGCCGTCTGCGGACCCCCAGAAAACACCAACGCCCGCTCTCCACCAGGAGCGCGGGCTGCCGTCGGACACGGTTGCCTCGTCCAGGCCGGAGCCTGTCGAGACCGCATCCCCGCCGCCGGCTCAGCCGGGCGGCAGGCAGGCACCTTGGGTGTCCGTCCCAGGTTGCCGGGTCCGCGTCGGGACCGCTCCTGATGCGAGGTTCAGTATGAGGGCGAACCGGGCCTCCGTCAATGGACGCGTACCCGGCCGGTGCGCCGGTCCCACGGCCCGGGACGCCACGCCTCGGGCAGAGCGCCGTTCACGCCGCGATGACGCCGGTCCGGGGCGCTCCGACGCCGGTCGTGCGTCACGCTCGCCCCGGGGC
>Ga0073930_1000339_pt1 | contig 72606 bp, 78 predicted proteins | sample DewCreD2012metaG_5_FD_76968 | JGI IMG/M metagenome (GOLD analysis project Ga0073930, IMG submission 76968) | Hot spring sediment bacterial and archeal communities from British Columbia, Canada, to study Microbial Dark Matter (Phase II) - Dewar... ...
GGGGCGGAGGAAGGGGGGCGCCTCCACGAGTTCCGGGCCCTGGAAGAACATGGCGTAGAGGTGCTGGGGGATGTAGCGCACGTCGAAGAAGCCCCACCGCGCCACCGCCTCGGCGTTGGGCGCACCCATCGTGAGGAGGCGGTAGCCGGGCTGCAGGGGGTCCCCGAAGCGGGCCTGGTTGAAGGCCAGGTAGACGAGGAGCCCCACGGCCTGCACCGCGGCGAAGGCCCACAGCGCCGCAGGCCGGCGGTGGCGGGTCCAGAGAGACAGAGCCACCGCCGGCACCGCCGGGAGCAGGCTCACCCGGCTCAGCCAGGCCGCGGTGAGCAGTGCACCTGCCACCGCGCCTCGAGCCGGGCCGGCCAGCTCCCAGACCAGCGCCGCCGCCGCCAGCACCACGACCACCTGGGCGAAGAACCAGGTCGTGCCGATGGCCGTAGCGGGCCACAGCACGCTCCCGAAGGCCAGCGCCGCCGCGGTGCACAGGCGCACCGCCCGGGACAGTCCCAGCCGGCGCAGCCCCGCCGTGAAGACGGCGACGGCGAGCGCGGCCAGCACCTGCCCCACCCGCCCCTGGTCCAGGTCCGTCCCCGCCACCGCCACCAGAGGGAGGAGGAGGACGGCCGGCACCGGCGGGAAGGGGGCGTAGACCTTCCCGTCCAGGTGGACGACGTCGTGGTAGTACGCCGGGAGGCCGCGCAGGTCGACGTGGCCGTGGAGGAAGGCGTCCGCCTGGTAGACGAAGTGGCGGTAGGCCTGGTTGGTCCGGGGCGTGGCGGCCAGGTAGACGGCCAGGACGGCGGCGAAGACGAGCAAGGTCTCTGCCGCTGCGCGGCGCGCGTCCACCTGCGCCCTGGGGCCGGCGGGCCGCCCGCGGCTCCTGCGTTCGAGCGCGTCCGGGGGCTCCCTCAGCGCTGCTCTCGTCTCCTCCGCGACCTCGCCGGTCTCCACGCGTCCCTCCTCCGCGCGTCCCTCGCTCGGCTCCGACGGCCGTTGTCCTGAGGATACGTCGGAACGGGACCGGGATTCCGCCGGGAGCGGGGTCCGGGGGGAGGAGGGTTCTGGCTGATCCGGTAGTAGGTTTAAGGAAGGTCCCGTGTTACGCTCCCTCCACGGTTCCCCATCCCCGCCGCTCCGGGCTCCTGCGTGCGCCCGGAGACCGGCCGCGTCACGAGGGGATATGCCCGTCATGCGCCGGGGCTGTGAACTCGACCGGGACGCCGAGCGCTCCAGGAGCGATGCCGGCTATACCCTCATCGAGATCGTCGTCGGCCTGGCCGTGGTGGCCGTCGCCCTGGTGGGGATCTACGGCCTGGTCCTCTCCGCCATGCGGTCCTTTGGGCTGGTGGAGGATGCCCTGGATGCCCAGCAGGCGGGGCGCCTGGTGGCCGAGCGGCTGGGCGAGGAAGTCCGGTGGGCGGAAGCGGTCCTGCCTCTCGCCGGGTGCGGGGCAACCGGCCTGTGTCCCGACCGGGTGGCGCTGCGCATCCCCGCCGCCAATCCCATCCGTCCGGGCCGCCCCTACGGGGTGGAGTTCCGGTACGACCCGCGGCGCCAGGAGGTCGTGCGCCGCCAGGACGGCCAGGAGGCGGTGCTCGCCTCCGGCGTCGCCCGGCTCACCTTCCGGTACCTGACCGCACAGGGTGGGCAGCCGGCCCACGCCCGCGAGGTGGCCCGCCTGCAGGTCGAGGTGACCACAGCCTCCCCCGACGGGAGGGGCGTGCGCAGGACCACACCGGCCGACATCCTCCTCCGCAACATCGGGGTGGCGGAGCTCCCCTCGCCCGTCCCGACCGAGCCCCTCGCCGGTGAACCCGGACGGGATCTCTCCTGGCGGCCGGCCCCTCGGCCCGTGACGTCGCTTACCGCCGATGACCGAGCGCAGCCTTCCGCCCGGGCTGGGGGAGAGCGGCCGCCAGGCTCGGGCGAGGACGCGCCGGAGGACGAGACCGCTTCCACGGAGGAGCGACCCGCCCCCGCCCCCACCCACGCGCCCGCCGGCTACCCGCGCTGATCCCATGCCCCGGCGCTCCCGTCCCGCCCCGGTGCGAGGCGCGGCGCTGCACATGCGGCTGACCTCCGGCCGGGGAGGCCCGCTGGGGCGGGAGGACGGGGTCATCTTCGTCACCGTGCTGGGGGTCATCCTCATCGTCACACTGCTGGTCGGCGCGCTCGTGGTGGCGACGATGAGCGAGACGGCCCTCTCCAGCGGGCAACTGCGCGGGGCCCAGGCCCTCTTCCTCGCCGAGGCCGGGGCCTACCGTGCCCTGGCGGAGCTGCGCCACCGCCTCGCCGTGCAGCTCGACGCCCGGCTGGCCACGGCGACAGGTGAGGCACTGGCGGCGTGGTGCGCATCCGACCAGGGCGCCATGGTCGTGGCGGAGTTTGCCCACTTCGAGGGTCCCAGCGATTGGAGGGCCGATCCCGGCCGCAGTGAGGCGGTGCTGGCCCTCGGCGGCGGACGGCCCATCGCGGTGCTGGGCCGGGACGGGCGGGAGGTCGGCACGTTCACCGCCACGGTCCGGGTCCGCTCCGCCGGCGGTGACGCGCCACCGCCGGAATGCCGGTCCGGCGCAGAGGCGGAGGAACGCTACAGGTTCTTCGTCCACTACGAGGTCGTGGCCGTGGGGTCGGCCGGGGGGGCGCGCCGCGGCGTGCGCCTGAGCAGCCCGCCCGACCGGCCGGTCGAACTCCTCCTGGAGCGGGCGAGCCTGGCGCGGTGGGCGCTCCTGCTGCTGGAGACCTCGGAGACCTGGCTCACCGACGGCACCGTGGTGGACGGCCCCGCGCACACCAACGGGGAGTGGTGGGTCTGGGGGGCGCCGGTCTTCGGGGGCCCGGTGAGCAGCGCGGCGGCCACGATCCGCTTCGGCAACTGCGGCGCGCCGCTGAGCCTGCGTCAGGCCGACAACCCCAGGAGCGGGAGCTGTGCGGGCGACCAGCCGGTGTACCGGGGCGGGCAGCCACACCTGGGCGTCCCGCGCGTGGCCTTCCCGGACAGCCCGCCGAAGCCGGCGCGCGCGGCCCTGGGGCTCGACCCCGTGGGGCCCGACCCGGTGGATGCCGACATCCAGCGCGCGACCGCCGACCAGGCCGGCGCGCGCGGCGCGGTGCTCGTGGCCAACGACGGCGTCTCGGTGCGTCACCCGGACACGCGGCGGCCGGGCGGGCTCTACATCCGCGGCGACGTGGAGCGCATGGTGCTGGCGGCCGAGGGCTCCCGCCAGGTGATCCTGCTGCGGCTGGCCGAGGGACGGTCGCCGGTCTGGCGCGTGGAGATCGACTGGGCCGCGGAAGAGGTGCGGGTCAACCAGGGCGAGCGCGCCGGAGCCGGCCGCACCTACCGGGGCCGTCCCAACGGGGTCGTCTTCGTCGAAGGGGCGATCAGGGGCCTGTCGGGGACGGTGCACCGCGACAGCGTCCTGACCATCGCCGCGTCGGGCGACATCCGCCTGGTGGACCACCTGGTCTACGCCGAGCCGCCCGGGCGGGGCGGCGAGGCGGTGAACCTCCTCGCGCTCTACAGCACGACGGGCAGCGTGCTGGTGGACGGGGCCGAGGCGCCCCGCGACCTCTACGTCGATGCGGTGGTGCTCGCCCCCCGTGGCCGCTTCGCCGTGGACGGCCACGACACGGTGGAGGACCGCGGGACCCTCCACCTGCTGGGCGGCATCGTGCAGGCCACCTTCGGCCCGGTGGGATCCTTCGACCCCCTGGCGGACCTGCGGCGGGGGTACACTCGGGTGATCCGCCACGACAGGCGGCTGCAGGACCGGATCCCCCCGGCCCTGCCGCGGTCGGCGCGCTTCGCGGCGGTGCGCCGCCCGCCCGACAGCCTCTACGACAAGCCGGTCTGGCAGGAGATCCCCGTGCCCCAGCGGTCGCCATGACGCCGGAGGGGACCGTCACCACAGCCAGCCCCGGGGGCCCCCGAGGGTGCCGCCGTCCGGCGGACGGAGAGCCGCCCGACCACCCCCGGAAAATCCACCGGAACCGGCCGTTCTCCATACCGGGCGGGAGCCCGGCCGGCGGGCGGGTCGGGCCTCCCCCGGCCGGGCCTGTCGCCTCGGGGAGCGCAGGGGGCGGTCTGGAGCGCGCGCAAACGGGGCACGGTCTTCGGGAGGGGAGCCGGAATGGGCCGGATGAGAGGCCAGCGGGGATTTACGCTCGTCGAGATCCTGGTGGCGCTGTCGCTGCTGGCGGCCGTCATCCTCCTGATCACCCGGGCCTTCCTCACGATCCTCAGCGTCACCGCCCAGGGCGGGAGCGTGACGGTGGCGACGGGACTGGCGGCACGCCAGCTGGAGCAGCTGCGCACGTCGGTGGAGGCCCAGACGACCCGCGTGGGCTGGCGGAATGCCTTCTGCGCCATCGCCAACACCCCGCCCAACCCCGGCGATCCCCCGATCCCCTTCGCGGCGCCCTTCGGGGCGTACAGCTACCGGATCCTGGTGAACGAGGCGGCGGTGACGGCACGGGCGGGCCAGGAGGCGCTCCTGCTGCCGGCCTGGAACGTCGAGCCGAACCTCCCCGGCGCCTCCCCCTACGCCCCGGACTGCGCGCGCGACGAGGACCCCTCCGTGGACGACCGGGTCCGCTGGGTGACGGTGGAGGTCTACTTCCGCGCCCGCCCCGTGCCGGGCGAGGGGACGACGCGCCGGCCCCCACCGCACGTCTCCTGCCAGCTCGACCCTGCGGCCCTGCCCGACGAGGCGATCTGCGTCGTGCGCATGACGACCGCCATCCTGCGGGGGGCGTACCACCGCTAGCCCATGCGCCGGCGCGGTCCCATCCCCACGCTGCGGCGCTGGCCGCCACCGCGGGCCACGCGCGGCTTCACCCTGCTCGAAGTCCTCGTGGGGATCGCCGTCCTGGTGATCGTCGTCGGGTCGCTGTACGGGATGGTGCGCGAGTCGCTGCGCTCGGCGAGCGTGAACGAGGCCTTCATGGAGGTGCAGCAGCAGGCCCGCCTCGGCCTCTCCCGCATCGCCCAGGAAGCCCGATGGGCCGCCGGCGTGGAGGTGGCCAGCCTGGCCTGTCCGGCGCCGGCCCTCGCGCCCGACTGCGTCACCCTCGTCATCCCCGCTGACAACCCGCTCACCCGCACCGCCTACCGGGTGACCTTTCGGCTGAACGCCGCCCGCCAGCAGCTCGAGCGCGTGGAGGAGCGCGGGGTCGCGACGACGACCACGGTGCTGGCGACGCAGGTCAGCGACGTGGCCTTCCGCTACTTCGACGCCGCGAACGCGCCCACCACGATCCCCCTGAACGTCGTCCGCATCCAGGTGGACCTGCGGCTGACGCGCCCCGCCGGGCTGGCGGCGGCTCAGGGGGCCGGGCTCCTGGAGGGGGCCGTGCAGAGCGACGTCTTCCTGCGCCGCGCGGTGGCCACGCCCGGGATCCCCGTCCCCCCGGTGGCGGGCACGCCGGCACCGCGCCCGGTCGTGACGCTCGGCGCCGGCGCGCCCACCCCCACACCGGCCCCGACGCCCACCCCCACTCCGACACCCACCCCGCCTCCCACCCCGACCCCGGCGCCGACACCGACCCCCACGCCACGACCGACGCCCACGCCGACCCCCCAGCCGACGCCGACGCCGGCGCCCACCCCGGCCCCGACGCCCACGCCGGCCCCGACGCCGCCGCCGCCACCACCGACCCCACGGCCGACGCCGAGCCCGTCGCCGAGCCCCAAACCAACCCCGACCCCCACCCCGACGCCCGCGCCGACGCCAACGCCGACCCCGGTGCCGACGCCGACCCCCACGCCGGCGCCGACCCCGCGGCCGACGCCGACCCCCGCGCCGACGCCGGTGCCCACGCCGACGCCGACCCCGCGGCCGACGCCCACGCCGGCCCCGACGCCGACCCCCACGCCCACCCCGACCCCGACGCCCAAGCCGACGCCGCGGGGTCGCTGAGCCAGGAGGAGAGGTGACCCCGACGATGTGGAAGGTCCTCGATCGCGATCAGGCGGGCGTGGCCCTGCTGAGCGCCGTCCTGGCCGTCATCGTCCTGACCATCGTCGTGGCCGCGCTGGCCATGGCCACGATGACCGAGACGGGCCTCTCCTACGCCCAGAGCCGCGGCGCCCAGGCGCTCCACCTGGCCGAGGCCGGCGCCTACCGCGCCCTGGCCGAGCTGCGCTACCGGCTGCGCCACCCCAACCAGCTCGCCGCCCGCGTGACCTTCGCCGACGGCACCCTCCTGCGCACCTGGTGCCAGGCCAACCGCGGCCAGGCGTGGAAGGTGGTGGCCGCCTTCGCTGGCGACCCCGGCGAGTGGCAGGAGGACGACGGGCAGCGCTACGCCTGGCTCCCGCTGGGCAGCGCGGCGGCGCCCATCGAGGTCCGCGACGCGGCGGGCAACGTCGTCGGCGCCTGGTACGCCACGATCTACGTGCGGCCGGCCGACAACTCCCCGGGGCCGGGGCCCAACGACTGCCAGCCGCCACCGCCCTACCCCCCGCAGTACTTCCGCATGCCGCTCGACTACTTCATCGTGGCCACCGGCGTCACGCGGGAGGCCCGCCGCACCATCTGCCTGAAGTCCGTGGCCAACACCGCCGCCTGCGGCGCCTGGCTGGCCGCCCCCGACAAGGGCGACCCGCGGTGGGACAGCGACCAGGGGTTCCCCCTGGTGATCGGGCTGCGCTGCTACGTCTGCTTCGCCTCGGCCACGCTGGACACGGCGTTCGATGCGACCAGCCCGGTCTGGCTGGTGGACACGACAGTCTTCTCCGGGCCGGTGCACACGAACAGCCGCTTCGCCATCTGGGGGACCCCGACGTTCCGCTCCACGGTGAGCCAGGTCCTGCCCGACGTGCTCTTCGGCAACTGCGGCACGCCCCAGCTCCTGGCCGCGGACAGCAACCCGTCCTGCGACCGGCCGGCCTACCAGGGCGCGCCGCTGGCGCGCGGGCCGGCCGACAACGTGCAGGTGCTGAACCCGCCCGGGGACTACAGCCCCTTCCGCGCCGTCATCGGCGATGCCCCCACCACGCGGCCCCTCCAGCCCAGCGAAGCCCAGGTGCGCAGCCGCACCACCGACCCGGCCATCGACGTCGCCGCCCGCAACCAGACGATCAACGGCGTGCGGCTGCCCCCGGGCATCTACTTCATGGACGAGTGCGCCGCGGTGACCTGCGGCGGCATCTTCGTCCACGGGGACGTCCGCAACCTCGTGCTGCAGTGCACGGCGATGCCCTGCCGCGCCGGCCTGCAGGAGATCGTGGTCGTGCACGCCGACCCCGCCGTCCCGGCCAGGAAGTTCGTCCTCCTGCCCGGCGGCACCGTGCGCATCTGTCCGGGGGGCGTGGCCTGGACCGACGCCGCCTGCGTCGACACGGGGAAGCAGTGGAACGGCATGCTCTTCGTGAACGGCAGCGTGCTGAGCGACCCGCGCGACCCGCGGACCGGCCTGTACGGCACCGTGCACCCCGACACCCGCCTGACCATCGCCGCCGACGGCGAGATCCGCGTGACCAACCACCTGGTCTACGCCCAGCCCCCCACCGGGCCCACCGACCCGGTGGCCAACGTGCTCGGGCTGTACGCCTGGTGCTCCAGCCCCCGTACCGGCGACCCGTCCTCCTGCGACGCGAGCAACCCGCGCGACGACGCGCCGCGGGCCCGTCCCCGGGACGTGACGGTCGTGGGGGACATGACCCCCAACGACCTCTACATCGACGCCGGGGTGCTCGCGCCGTGGGGGCAGTTCTGGGTGGAGGGGTGGAACAGGCTGCCCGACAAGGGGACCCTCCACTTCCTGGGCGGGGCCACCCAGAAGCGCTTCGGGGAGTTCGGCGGCTTCGACCCCATCACCGGGTACGGGCGCGAGATGGCCTTCGACCAGCGCTTCCTCTACAACACGGCCCCGCCGTTCATCCCGCTGACCACGCAGTTCACCGCGCTGCTGTGGCCCAACATGCCCGACCCGCGCGATCGCGTCGACCTCCTCTACGACCGCCCCATCTGGGAGGAGCTGGTGCGCGACTAGGTCGGCAGGGGCCTGGGGGAGGCGGACGAAACAGGGATGGCGATGGGACGCCCACCCACTCGACCGGGCCGTGGCGCGCAGGGCCTCTCGCTGATCGAGGTGGTCGTGGTGGTGGTGCTGCTGGGCATCCTGCTGGCGCTGAGCCTGGGAGGCCGCAGCCTCATCGACGACCGCCGGCTGGCCGGCGCCGCCCGCACGCTGGTCGGGGACCTGCGCCTGGTGGAGCAGCGGGCCCGCGCCGAGCGGCGCTGCTGGCGGGTGACCTTCGACCCGGCCGGCGAGGCCTACACCCTGCAGTTCACCACCGATCCGTGGGACGCCACCACCGGGTGTCCTGCCACCGGCTGGCAGCCGCTGCGGGCCGTGACCCTGCCCTCGCGCATCGACCTGGCCAGCACCTCCTTCGCGGGCGACACGATGACCGTCTCGCCGTTCGGCAACCCCAACGCGGGCGCCGTGGTGCTGCGCACCCCCGGCGGGGGGCAGCGCCGCGTGGTGGTGAACGTGGGCGGCCGCGTCGAGCTCGCCCCGTAGCGGCCCGCCGCCGCGCCCCGCCCGCCGCCGCCGGCCGATCCGCCCGGGCCTGAGCCGCCCCCGTCCGTCGCCGTCCCCGCGACGACGGATCGGGAGAACTTCCCCGGACGTTCAGGCCAGCTTCCCGGCACGCTCCCGTCCGCCCCCCTGCGACGAAATGTCAGCAAATGTAGCGAAACGAGGGACGCGCGCCGGGGGCGTCGAATGAGCCCGTGTTCACAGACCAGCCGACAACCCTTGTCGCCGCAGCACTCACGGCCGAGTGGAGGGAGTGGCGTCTCGTGCCCTGGCCGCCCGGAAACCTGTCTCACTCTCCGTGCCGCCCGCGTCCGGCCCGGATCCCCCGCCGCGGGCAGGGACGATGGGCCGAGCGCGGCCTCACCTTGCTGGAAGTCGTGGTGGCCCTCACGCTGGCGGCACTGGCGCTGCTCTTTGCGGCGCGTGCGGCCGCCACCATCCTGGTCGTGACCAACCGCAGCGGCAGCGTGACGGTGGCGGCGAACCTGGCGGCCCGCACGCTCGAGGAGGTGCGGGCGCGCGTCGAGGCCCAGCCCACCCTGGCGCAGTGGACCGCGGCCTGGGACGCCCTGACCTCGCAAGGCCGGACCCCCTTCGCCCCGCCCTTCGGGGCCTACGCCTACGAGATCCTGGTGGACCAGGTGGCGATGGCGCCCGCCCCGGCGCCCTGCCGCGTGGCCCGCGACCCGACCGGGCCCCCGTGCCCCATCACGGGGAACGCCGCCACGGACAGCAACCTGGTCAAGTGGGTGACCGTGCGGGTCTACCACGACGGCGTGCTGCGGGCCGAACTCTCCTCCGCGATCCTGCGCGGGATGTGGTGGCGGAGTTGAGGGCGGTGGGCGTGTCCAGGTCTTCCCGGCTGATGGCCAGCGGCCTCTCCCTGCTGGAGGTCGTCGTGGCCCTGGCGATCCTCGCCATCGCCGCGGCGGGGCTCTATGCGATGGCGGTGAGCGCCGCCTCCGGGATCCTGGTGAGCGGGGAGTTCCTCGAGGCGCAGCAGGCCGCGCGCCGGGGGATGGACCACCTGGCGGAGGAGGTCCGCTGGGCCGAAGCGGTCGTGGCCGATGCCGGGTGCACGGGCAGCCTCTGCCCGGACCGGGTCACGGTGGAGGTCCCGCCGGACAACCCCGTCTTCCCGGGGTGCCGCTACCAGGTCCGCTTCCGGCACGACGGGTCGAGCACGCCGCCGACGTTGCGGCGCGAGCTGGTGGGCGGGACGGGCCCGGGCTGCCCGGCGACCTTCGGGGCCACCGTCCTGGCCTCGCGCATCGAGGAGTTCCACGTCGAGTACTGCGACGCGGCCGGGGGGTGCACGCCGACCGCCTCACCCGCGCCGGGGGACGTGGTCAGGCTGCAGGCCCGCGTGGGGGTGCGCCGCTCCACCCGGTTGCCGTTCGGCCTGTGGCGGGTGAGCACCGACCTCTTCCTGCGCTCGGCTCCCACAGGGGCGGGTGGGGGGAGCGGGGGAGGGGGGACGGTCCCGGGGCGGCCGACGCCCGGGCGGGCGATCGCGCCCCCGACCCCTACGCCAACCCCCCCGCCGGTGCCCACGCCCACGCCGACCCCACGACCCACTCCGCCTCCGACGCCGACCCCCGCACCCACACCGACCCCCGCACCCACACCGACGCCGACCCCCACGCCGACCCCCACACCGACGCCAACTCCCACGCCCACACCGACGCCAACTCCACGACCGACGCCCACACCGACCCCGACCCCCACGCGGACGCCGACCCCCGTGCCGACGCCCACCCCGACACGGACGCCGACACCCACACCCACACCGCCGCCGACGCCTCCGCCGCCGCGGTGAGCAGGGAGGTTCGAGACGCGATGCCGGTCCGGTTCCTCGTGCACCTGGTCGACGACGAACGTGGGGTGGCGCTCATGGCCGCCCTGGCCACCATCCTCGTGCTCACGTTGCTCGTGGGCGTCCTGGCCCTCACCACCATGGGCGAGCGCACCATGTCCGCAGACCAGCTCCGCAGCGTCCAGGCCCTCGCCGCTGCGGAAGCGGGCGCCTACTACGCGCTGGGGGAGCTCCGCCAGCGCTTCGCCGTGGACCTCAACGTGCGCGTGGCCGGTGCCGCCCAGAGCCAGCTCCTCGCCCCCTGCACGGCCGAACAGACCGGCACCCCCGGGGCCGGTGCCTGGCAGATCGTGCGGGACTTCGCCTACCCGCTGACGCTCGGTGCCACGGACTGGGTGGAGGACGCGGCCAACCGCGAGGTGCGCCTGGCGGTAGGGACGCCCGCGGCTCCCGTGCAGCTCACCGACAGCCCCACCGGGCGGTCGCTGGGGCGCTTCCACGCCACGGTGACGCTGCGGCCCACTCGGCGGACGGGCGTGGTCTGTCAGGTCGGCGGCCCGCTCGCCCCGGAGCGCTACCTGATGTGGTTCGACTACCGGATCGTGGCGACGGGGATGGCCGGGAACGCGCAGCGGACGGTCTGCCTGGTCGGTCCGCCCACCGGGGCCGTCCCCTGCGACGCCTGGGAGCCCTCCACCGCGGCGTGGACCGGGAGCGGGACCGGGTTCCCCATGCTGATCGAGCGGGCGGCCTACCACGAGTGGGCGCTGGGGATCCTCAGCAGCGACCCGGCCGACTCGGCCACCTGGATGTACACCACGAGCGTCTTCACCGGACCGGTGCACACGAACAGCCGCTTCCAGATCTGGGGACGGCCGACCTTCAACGACCCGAGCACCACCCAGGTGGACGCCGACATCCGCTACCACAACTGCGGGTTCACCGAGGACCGCCCGGTGACGCTCCTGCCGCAGCAGTCGAGCGGCACGAGCGGCGGCGCCCCCTGCGACGCCGTCCAGGGGGCGGTGATCCGCCGGGTGGCCCCGCTCGCGCCGCCCACTCTCTCCGGCCCCGGGTCGGTCCACCCGGCGCGGGCCGCGGTCGGCGACACCCCGCTGTGGGGCGGTCCGCCGGGCCCCGCGGCCATCCGGCGCGGCACCAGCGACCTGCCCGACGTCGGCGGTCCGCCCCCGCCGGGGATCTACGTGATGGACACCTGCGGGAGCCCGGGGTGCGGGGGCCTCTACATCCAGGGGGACGTGCGGGCCCTCGAGCTGCGCGTCGAGAGCGGCCGGCAGGTCATCATCGTCGAGAGCACCTGCACCGCCGGGTGCGGCACTGCCCGCACGCGGAAGATCGTCCTCGACCCCGCCGGCACCCGCATCCAGGCCTGCCAGGGGCCGGGGTTCGCCACCTGCACCACCTACACCGCCCTCTTCAACGGGATGGTCTACGTCGAGGGGCAGATCCGCAGCAACTCGGCCAATCCCGCCAACCCCGGCGGCCTGTGGGGGACGGTGCAGCGCGACACGCGCCTGACCATCGCCGCCAGCGGGGACATCCACATCACCGACCACCTGGTCTACGAGCGCCCGCCCATCGTCACCGATCCGCTCGACCTGCCCGGCAACGTCCTGGGCCTGTGGTCGCTGGGCGGCCGGATCACCATCGACGGGTTCGTCGCGCCCCGGGACCTGTACGTCGATGCGGCCGTCCTGGCCCCCAACGGGCAGTTCTGGGTGAAGGGGTGGGACACGGTGCCGGACAAGGGCACGGTGTCCTTCCTCGGCAGCGTCGTCCAGTACCGTTTTGGGGAGTTCGGGGCCATCACCGCGCCCCCGAAGGGCTACGGCCGCGCCTTCACCTACGACCCGCGCCTGCGCTCGGCCATCTCCCCGCCCTTCTTCCCCCTCACCGGCGTCTACGCCGCCCGCCGGGGACCCGGGGTGGGCCGGGAGGACTCGCTCTACGACCGCCCCCGCTGGACGGAGCTGGGTGCGCCCTGAGGGCTCCCCGAACGGCCGCTCCTCGGGGCCGCCGGCGCCGCCCGGCCGTCGCCCCGCCTCCCGCGCCGGGCAGCCTGCCGCCTTCCTGCATGAGGCGCGCCTGAAGGATCCTCCAAACGGGCATAAGGGCACCGAGACAGGCAGCCGGCCGCAGGGCCCGGCGGGCTCGCGTCGAATACCCGGACGGCCGGGCCGCCGCCGCGTCGTCGGCCCGCCCTGTTCTCCGGCGCCTCCCGGCCGATAACACTCCTGGACGGGCGCGGAGCCGGGACGTCCGAGATCACCAGAGGCGGTCGTACACATGGGCCTGTTCAGGTTCTCCTCCGGATCCCTCGTCGGGCTGGACATCGGCAGCGACCGGTTGAAGGTCGTGGAGCTGGTCCGGGCCGGCCGCACCTACCGGCTGGCCCGCATGGCCACGCTCCCCTCGCCTGCCGGCGCCTTCCGGGACGGGGTGCCGGTTGCCCCCGACGAGGTGGGGGCGCAGGTGCGGGCGCTCTTCGAGCGGGCCGGCATCCGCACCGACCGCGTCGTCGTGGGCGCCGGCGGTCAGACCGTCACGGTGCGCGAGGTGCGCGTCCCGCCGATGACCCCTCAGGAGCTCACCGCGGCGGTCCGGTACGAGGCGGAGCGCTACCTCCCCTACAACGTCCAGGACGTCTACATGGACTACCAGGTGCTGGGGGAGTCCACCGAGGACGGGCGCAAGATGCTCGACGTCGTCGTCGTGGCCACCCGCCAGGACGTGGTCCAGCGCATCGTGGAGACGGTGGAGGCGGCCCGCCTCACCCCCGTCGTCCTGGACGTCGAGTCCTTCGCCCTCCTGCGCGCCCTGCGTCCCGCCCAGGCGCCGGAGCGCACCGTGGTCTTCATCGACCTGGGGGCCGAGGCCAGCGACATCGTCATCACCGAGGGGGACCGCCTGCGGCTGACGCGCAACATCCCCATCGGCGGCACCTCGCTGGTGCACGCCCTCCAGGAGGCCATGGGCGTGGACGAGGGGGCGGCCCGGCAGCTCCTGGAGGAGCGCGGGGAGATCCTGGACGAGAACGCCATCCCCGACGACCTGACCGTGCAGCGCATCCACGACGCCATCGCCCCGCAGGTGGGCGACCTGATCACCGAGGTGCGCCGCTCCCTGGACTACTACCAGACGCGCACGCGCGCGGCCGTGGTCTCGCAGGTGGTGCTCACCGGCGGGCTGGCCCGGCTGCGCAACCTCGACCGGGTGCTGGCCGCCGAGCTGGGCCTGCCGGTCGAGGTCGGCAACCCCTTCGCCCACCTGGAGGTCAACGGGGCGGCCTTCGCCCCCGACGTCCTGGCCTCCACCGGCCCCGTGATGTCGGTGGCCGTCGGTCTCGCGCTCAGAGGGGGAGAGGAGCGATGATCCGGATCAACCTCCTGCCGCGGCGACCGCGGCGCCAGGTGCCCGGCGGGGCGCTCGTGGCGGTGACCCTGCCCGTGGCGGTGCTCGTCGTGCTCGTCGTCGTCTACCTGAGCCTCTCCGCCCGCCTGGGCGCCCTGCAGGGGGACCTGCGCCGGGCGGACGCGCGCATCGCGGAGCTGCAGCCGCAGGTGGCGGAGGTGCAGGCGCTCAAGCGGCAGATCGAGGAGGCGCGGCGCAAGGAGGACCTGCTGGCGCAGCTGCTGGCCAGCCAGCTCCCCGCCTCCTCCATCCTGGCCAACATCCGGGTGCTCATCCCCCGCGACGTCTGGATGACCACCCTGAACGTGCCCGACACCGGGTCCTTCACCATCGACGGGATGGCCATGAGCTTCGTGGCGGTGGCGCGGCTCATGGACAACCTGGAGTCCAGCCGCCTCTTCGACGGCCTCGACCTCAGCTCCGCCGAGCGGGAGCGGGTGGGCGAGGTCGAGGTCGTCCGCTTCCAGGTGACCGGGCGCCTGGTCAAGCCCGGCGCCACCCCGGAGAGCAGCCGATGACGACCAGCCCACGCGAGCGACTCCTCGTCAGCGTGCTCGTCACGCTGGCGCTGGCGGCCGGGTTCTACTTCTTCGTCTACACGGGGAAGCAGGACGAGATCCGCCGCCTCAGCGCGCAGCTCACCCAGAAGCAGCAGCAGGTGGCGGAGATGGAGCAGCTGGCCGCCCAGCGCGAGGACCTGGAACGGGAGTACCGGGCCCTGCAGGACCGCATCCAGGCCATCGAGGCCAAGCTGCCGCCGGCCCGGGAGATCCCCACGCTGCTGCGCCAGATGCAGGCGGTGGCCAGCGAGGTCGGAGTGAAGATGAACCTCATCCGCCCCGGCGCGCTGGAAGCCCCCGCCGGCCAGGCGGGCGCCGGGCGGGGCCAGGGGCCGCCGCCCGCCGCCGCGCCGGCACCGGCCCCCGGGCAGGGGCAGCAGGCCCAGCCGGCCGCACCGCCCTACCAGCAGTTCCGGCTGGAGCTCTCCTTCGAGGGGACCTACGACACGCTGCTCGCCATGCTGCGCCGGCTGGAGAACTTCCCGCGCTTCATCGCCATGACCCAGCTCTCTATCTCGCCGCAGCAGCCGCTGCCCCGCCTGCGGCTGAACGTCGTCTCCAACACCTTCGTCCTGCCCGAGGCGCGGCCGTAGCGCCGGGGGCCAGAGATGTCCCGGGAAGACGGCGCCGGGTGGGTCCGCCCGGCGCCGTTCCGTTGGGCCGGCGGGCGGTCTCGGCCGGCCCCGATGCGGGCATAGGGGTGTGGTCATGGAAGCGGTGCGCCTGCACGCCACCCTGAACTGGCTGATCGACACGGCCGCCGACGTCACCCCCGGGCAGGACCTGGAGGCGACGCTGGAGCGCTACCTGGACCGCCTCCTCCAGTGGGTGGACGCGGAGCAGGGCTCCATCCTCCTGCGCGACGGGGATGCCCTGGCCCTGGTGGCCGCCCGGGGCCTCAGCGACGAGGTCACGCCGGGGATGCGCATCGGCCTGCGGGAGGGCCCGGCCGGCGAGGTGGCGGCGGAAGGCACCCCGCGCCTCCTCTACGGGGAGCTGCCGTCGCCGCGGGCGACCCCGCGCCCGCGCTCGGCGCTGATCATCCCCATCCGCAGCCGCGAGCGCATCATCGGCGTGCTCAACCTGGGGAAGCTCTCCGGCACCCGCGACTTCACCCCCGAGGACCTCCAGGTCCTCTCGGTCGTGGCCGCCCAGCTGGCCTGGCTGCTGGCCAACTTCGAGCTCATGTCCAAGATGTGGCGCCTGGCCATCACCGACGAGCTCACCGGGCTGTACAACCGGCGCTACTTCTTCCTGCGGCTGCGGGAGGAGATGCAGCGGGCGCTGCGCTACGACAAGCCGCTGTCGCTGGTGATGCTCGACTTGGACGGCTTCAAGGAGCTCAACCGCGGCCACGGGCTGCTGGTGGCGGACGAGGTCCTGGCCAAGGTGGCGGGGGTGATCCAGCGCAACCTGCGGGCCGTGGACGTGGCCGCCCGCTACGGCGGGGACGAGGTGGTGGTGATCCTGCCGGAGACCCCGGCCGGCGCGGCGGCGCCGATCATCGCCCGGCTGCAGCGGGCCGTGGCGGACGAGACCTTCGTGGGGCGGAACGGCATGCCCGTCCACCTGAGCGTCTGCGCCGGGATCGCCCAGTTCCCGGCGGACGGGGTGGACCCGGAGGACCTGATCCGCAAGGCCGACGCCGCCCTCATCGAGGCGAAGCGCGCAGGCAGCGGACGCATCCTGCTGGCGGAGTGAAGTCCGGCGCCGCTCCCGCGGGAGCGGCGCCGCGACCTGCCGGTCTGCCGGGGCTCAGGGGTTCCCCCGGGCCCCGACGCTCAGCCCCGCACCTGCGCCTGCTCGCGGATGATCCGTCCCGCCTCGGCGTAGGAGAGCCAGATGCCGCTCTGCTCGAAGACCAGGTAGCGCAGGTACCCGGCCAGCGACATGAACCGCGTCTCCGGCGAGAAGGGCTTGAGGGTCTCCACCCGCGGCAGCGAGACGAAGGCCGCGTGCGCCTCGGTGCGCGGCGGGTAGACCAGGATGACGGCCACGCTGCCCCGCTCGAAGCCGAAGGCCAGGCCCAGGTGGTCGTAGGCGATGCCGGCGAGGCCCTCGACCACGGCCGGGCTGAACTGCGCGCCGTACACCCGGCGCACCTCCGCCTCGCTCACCCCGAGCCCGATCCCCTCCGGGGTGCGCAGGAGGCTGTTGGAGGCGGAGACGGCGGTGATGGTGTCCCCGTCGGCGTAGACGGTGATGCCGAAGCGGGTGAAGAGGAGGAGCGTCCCTTCCCGCACCGTGCGCATCTCCGCCGGCGGGCCGAGCCGGGCGATCACCGACCGCACCGAGCGGCCCAGGACGACGCCGGCCAGGCTGTGGCCGGGCACGATGAGCACGGGGGAGGGGGCGACGGGCGGCTGCTGGGCCAGGAGGGGGAGTGAACCCCCGAGAATCGCTCCGATCGCAAGACCGACAGCGGCGAGTCGCACGGGTGAGCCTCCTCTGCGTCGGGCAGCTGCGTCGGGCAGCCCGGTGCGCGCGGGCTGCGGATCGAGCGGTCCGTCGTCGCAGGGCACGAGTCCGGGACCCGTACCCTGCGCCATCGATGTATGTGCCCCGTTTCGTGTCGGCTGAGGCGGTTTCCTGCCCCTCCGGCCGGCCGAGGCCCCGGTGCGGGAGGGGAGGCCCGGGTGCGGGAGGGGTGCCGCGACACCCGCAAACCGGCCCGGGCGGGCCGATGGGAAAGGAGGACCGGAAGGACGGATGACGGCCGTGCAGGGGTTGGTGGCGGCGGTGGTGGGAGCCATGGTGGGCTCCTTCGCCAACGTGGTGATCTACCGGGTACCGCGCCGGGAGTCGGTGGTGGCGCCGCGCTCGCGCTGTCCGGCCTGCGGCCACTCCATCGCCGCGCGGGACAACGTGCCGCTCCTCAGCTTCCTCCTGCTGCGGGGCCGCTGCCGCCACTGCGGGGCGGCCATCTCGTGGCGCTACCCGCTGGTGGAGGCGCTGACGGCCCTGCTCTTCGTGGCGGTCTGGCGGGCCTTCGGCCCCACCTGGGAGGGTCTGCGCGCCGCCCTCTTCGTGCTGATCCTGGTGATCGTCGTGTTCGTCGACCTGGACCACCGGCTGATCCCCAACGCCGTGACCTACCCGGGGATGGCCGCGGGCCTGGTGCTGGCGCTGCCCGACGGCCCCGCCGCCCTGGCGGAGCGGGTCCTGGCCGGCGTGGGGGCCGGAGCGTTCTTCCTGGCTGTCGCCGTGGTCAGCCGGGGCGGGATGGGCGGCGGTGACGTCAAGCTGGCCGCCGTGATGGGCCTCTTCCTGGGATGGCCGGCCATCGCCGCTGCCCTCTTCCTCAGCTTCCTCGCCGGAGGGCTCGTGGGCATCGCGCTGATCCTGCTGGGGCTGCGCCGGCGGAAGGACGCCATCCCCTTCGGCCCCTTCCTCGCACTCGGCAGCCTGGCGGGGCTGTTCTGGGGAGCCTCCCTCGTCCGGTGGTACTTCGGGTGAGACGGCGAAAGAGCGGGAACCGCATGCGGAGAGGCGTCAAATGCAGGATCACGGTGCGTCTAGACCGAATTACTTTTGGGTATCGCGGGAACGAGCACGGCCACGGACCGCCACGGCGGTCGGTGGCCGGGTGATCCCGGTCACGAAGAGCCGGAGACGCCCCGAGCCCCCTGCCGGGGTCACGACCACTCGGTCGACAGAGGAGCCTGCCTGATGGATCGCCTGCTCTCTTACGTCCGGCGCAACCCCGCGATGGCGGGCATCATCGGGGTGCTCGTCGTGGGGGTCGTCTACCTGTTGCTGACCGGCGGGGCCCAGCCGCCCACCGGGGGATCGGCCGTGGTCGGCTCGGCGCCCTCTCCCGCGCCGGCTCCTGCACCCGCCGCTGCTTCCCCGGGCCCCGACGCTGGCGTGATGCCGCCACCGCCCACACCGGCGGCCGTCCCACCACCGCCGCCGCCCCAGGCGGCCGGGCGGGCCGACCCCTTCGCCCCGCTGGTGAAGCCGCAGACCGCGCCGGCGGCGGCACCCGTGCGACCGGCACCGGTCCCCCCGCCGGCACCGCTGCCCCCGCCGCTCTTCCCCAGCCCGGAGGCCCCGCCGGCACCCGGAGCCCCGCCGGCGCCCGCCCCTGAGGCACCGGCGGCCCCGCCGCCGCCGCAGCGGCTCGCCGCCGGGGCGGAGCTCGTCGGTGTGCTGGGGGATGGCGGGGGTGTGGCCATCATCCGGGTCAGCAACCGCACGTGGATCGTGTCCGTGGGCGAGCTGATCGAAGACCGCGTCCGCGTGATCAAGATCGACGCGACCAACGGCATCGTCATCCTGCAGGAAGACGGCGAGAACTTCGAACTGCGTGCCGAAGAGGTGAACCCACCCTATGTCGCCCACTCCCTGGTCCGTGGCTCGTAAGGGGCTCCTGACGACGCGCCACCGCACGCGCCTCGCCGTGGCCTGCCTGGCGCTGGCGCTGCTGATCGGTGCGCCGGCCTGGCCGGCCCAGGCCGCGGTCGCCCGGGTCACCGGGGTGACGGTGAAGACCTTCCCCGGCATCGTCCAGGTGGCGGTGAGCGCCACGGGGCGGCTGACCTTCACCACCACCACCCTTGAGGCCCCCACCCGCCTGGTCGTCGACCTCCCAGGCGCGGTCCTGGCCGACGGCGTGCCGGCCGTGGTCGAGGTGGGCCAGGGGCCGGTGCGGCGGGTGCGGAGCGGGCAGTGGCAGCGCACGCCGCCGATCGTGCGCATCACCGTGGACCTGGCCGCCCCCACCGCCTACGCGGTGCGGGCCGACGGGCCGGGGCTCGTGGTGGCGCGCCTGGCCGTCCCGCGCCCGACGGCGGGGACCCGGGCGCCCGCCGCAGCGGCGCCCCGGCAGGCCGTGGCCGCGGCGTCCGGGCCGCGCCTGGCCCAGGCGCCGGCGCAGCAGCCGCCCCCGCCCGCCCAGGGCGGTCGCATCACCCTGGACCTGCGCAACACCGAGATCGCCGACGTCCTCTCCGCGCTGGCCAAGCTGTGCGGCTTCAACATCGTCACCGACGCCTCCGTGCGCGGGACCATTACCGTCCGGCTGGTCGAGGTCACCTGCGACGAGGCGCTGCGCTTCATCCTGGAGGCGAACAACCTGGGCTTCCGCCGGGTGGGACGCAACCTCATCGTCATGTCGGCGGAGAAGCTGGCCCCGCCCCCGGAGGCGCCCGAGCCCGTGGTCTACATGCTGGGCTTCGCCAACGCCGACCAGGCGCGGGCGGCGGTGGCCGCGGCGGTGCCGGGGATCCGCGTGGCCATCGACCCGCGCACCAACGCGCTGGTGGTCTTCGGGACCCCGAGCCAGCAGGAGCAGGTGCAGAAGATCCTGCAGAGCCTCGACATCAAGATCGCCCAGATCCTCATCGAGACCCGCGTGGTGGACATCAGCACGACGGTCCTGCGGGACGCCGGGCTGGACTGGGGGCTGACCGGGGTGCCGATCACCCAGATCCAGGGCGTCTTCCCGAACCAGATCACGGTGGGCGTCTCCACCTTCGACATCTTCGGCCGGCTGACGGCGCTCATCCGCGACGGGCGCGCCCGCGTGATCACCGCGCCGCGGCTGGCCGTCCTGGACGGCAACAAGGGGATGGTCAACCTGGGCGAGGAGATCCCCATCCCCCAGGTGGACGCCCAGGGCCGCATCACCTTCACCTTCAAGCCGGTGGGGGTCGTGCTGGAGATCACGCCGCGGCTGGGGCGCGACGGGATCATCACGACCCAGATCACCCCGGAGGTCAGCTCGGTGATCGAGTTCCTGCAGACGGCCGCCGGGCCGGTGCCGCGGCTCTCCACCCGCCGGGCCAACACGGTGGTGCAGGCCCGCAGCGGGGAGTCCATCGTCATCGCCGGCCTGATCAGCGCCCAGGAGCGGCGCACCATCGTGCGGGTGCCGCTCTTGGGGGACATCCCGGTGATCGGCTCGCTCTTCCGCCGCACCACGACCGACCGGGCGGAGACCGAGGTCATCTTCATCATCACGCCGCAGGTCGTCGACCCGCCGGCGCCGCGACCGTGAGGTGCCCATCCGCAGCTCTGCCGCCGAGGTGGTCAACCCATGCGTAGCTCCTGGCGTCACACCCTCCTCTTGCCCCTCGTCGTCCTGACGGTCTCGGGGTGCAGCCTGGTCGGGCTCGGCACCGGATGGCTCCTGGAGACGCCGCAGCTCATCTCCCCGCCCAACGGCGCCACGCTGCCCTGCGGGGGCACCTTCGTCTTCTCCTGGGGACCGGTGACCAACGCCAGCCACTACGTCATCGAGGTCTACAACGCCGCGAGCGGGGCGCTGGCGGCCTCGGCCCAGACCGACGCCAGCACCCAGACGGCGACGCTCGTCCTCGCGTGCGCGACGCCGTACCGGTGGCGGGTGGCGGCCGCGGCCACGAACGGCGGTCGCCAGTGGAGCGCCGCGTGGACCTTTACCGTCCAGTAAGGCCGGGGCCGCGGATGGTGGGGACCGCCGCCGGGCTCCCCAGCCTGGCGCCGCGGCTGCTGGGCGCGCTCGCGGTCGGCCTGGGCCTCCTCCTGGTCGTCCTGGTCGTCGGACCGGTCCAGGCGCAGCCGGCGCAGGCCCCGCCGCCCTTCGACACCACGCGCGTCTACGCCAGCGAGGCGGCCTTCCAGCAGGCCGTCCAGCCCTACCAGGCGGCCATCGCCGCCGACCCCGCCAACGCCCGCGCCCACTACTGGCTGGGGGTGGCCTACTTCCACGCCTACCGGCTGTGGCGCGCCGGGCTGGCTCCCTACGCCGCCGGCTACCTCTCTCGGGCGATCGCGTCGCTGCAGGAGGCGGTGCGGCGCGATCCGGCCTGGCTGCCGGCCTACCTGGTTCTCCACGACGCCCTCTTCATGGCGGAGCGGCAGGACGAGGCGGCCAGGGTGCTGCAGACCTACCTCGACCGGACGCGTCCCGCCGCGCGGCCCTGAGGGGCCGGCGGCCCACCCCCGACCTCACCGCATACGCCCGCCGGAAACTCCCCGCCCGCCTCGCACGCTTGCAGGGTGAGACCCTGCTGCGAGGAGGGATGACCGATGCGGTATGCGCTCGTGCTCTCCGTGATCGGTGTGGCTGTCCTGGCCCTCGCGGGCGCCGGGAGCGCGCGAGCACGTCGTGGCGACGAGGCCGCGGCCCTCCCGGTCGCTCCGGTAGGCGGCCGGGGCGCGGCCTGCTATGCTACGGGCCGTGCCCGAGACGTGCGCTCTCATCGTGGCCGCCGGTGACGGGACCCGCATGGGTCCCGGCGAGGCCAAGCCCTTCCGCTTGCTGGCCGGGCAGCCGATCCTCCTCCACACCCTGACCGCCTTCGAGCGCTGCCAGGCCATCGAGGCCGTGGTGCTGGTCGTCCGCGGCCAGGACGTCGAGCGCGCCTGGGCGCTGGCCCGGGCGGCGGCCTGCCGCAAGGTCGCGCGCGTGGTCGCCGGGGGGCCGACGCGGCAGGCATCGGTGGGGCTGGGCCTGGCCGCGCTGCCTCCGGAGGTCGCCGTGGTGGCCGTGCACGACGGCGTCCGCCCGCTGGTGACACCGGAGGCCATCGCCCGCGTGGTGGCGGCGGCCCGGACGACCGGCGCGGCGCTGCTGGCCACGAAGGTGGCGGAGACGGTCAAGGTCGTCCAGGGGGAGCGGGTGAGCCGCACCCTGGACCGCTCGGCGCTGTGGCTGGCCCAGACCCCGCAGGCCTTCCGCGCCGACCTGCTGCGGCAGGCGCACGCCTACGCGCAGGCCACGGGGCTGCTGGCGACCGACGACGCCGCCCTGGTGGAGGCGATGGGCTACGCGCCGGCCGTGGTGGAGGGGTCGCCCGACAACCTCAAGATCGCCACCCCGGACGACCTGCGTCTGGCGGAAGCCGTCCTGCGGGCGCGCCTGGCGGCCGCCCGCGAGCCGGTCTAGGCTCAGCCGTGCGCGTGGGGATCGGCTACGACATCCACCGCCTGGTCCCGGACCGCCCGCTGGTCATCGGCGGGGTCGTGATCCCCTTCCCGCTCGGGCTCGAGGGGCACTCCGACGCCGACGTCCTCCTGCACGCGGTGGCCGACGCGCTGCTGGGAGCGGTGGGGGAGGGGGACATCGGCCGACACTTCCCGCCGGACGACCCGCGCTACCGTCGCGTGCCGAGCACCGACCTGCTGCGCACCGTGGCCTCGCTGCTGGCGCGGCAGGGCTACGTCCCCGCGAACGTCGACGCCACGGTGGTCGCCGAGGCCCCCCCGCTGGCTCCGCACATCCCGCAGATGCGCCGGGTGATCGCCGCGATCCTCGCCCTGGACCCGCAGGCCGTCAGCGTCAAGGCCACCACCCACGAGCGCGTGGGCGGGCTGGGCCGCGGCGAGGCCATCGCCGCGGTGGCAGTGGTCCTGGTGGAGCGGCGCCGCCCTGAGGCCGCAGCGCCGGCGGCCGCTCCGGGCGGGGTCGCTGCGCCGGAGGGACGGAGCGGCCCGGGCGCCCCTGGGGGAGGGAGCGGCGCGTGACCGCCCCCCGGGGCGTGGCCATCCTGGGCTCGACCGGGTCGGTCGGCCGGGCGGCGCTCGAGGTGGTGCTGGCCGCTCCCGGGCAGCTGCGCGTCGTGGCGCTGGCCGCGCGCCGGAACGTCGAGCGGCTGGCGGCCCAGGTGGAGCGTGCCCGGCCGCAGCTCGTAGCCGTCGCCGACCCTGAGGCGGCCGAGGCGCTGCGGCGGCGCCTGGGCGGCGCTCTCTCGCCCCGCGCCTCCGGTGCACCCGAGACCCCTGGCCCGGCGGGTGGCGGCCCCGTGGTCGTCGGGGGCCCCGAGGGCGTGGTGGCCGCGGCCACCCACCCCGAGGCCGAGGTCGTGGTGGTGGGGATCGTGGGGATCGCGGCCCTGCGCCCCACCCTGGCGGCGGCCGAGGGGGGGAAGCGCATCGCTCTGGCCAGCAAGGAGGTCCTGGTCGCGGCCGGCCCCCTGCTGCTGGCGGCCGCCCGGCGCCGCGGTGCGGTGATCGTGCCGGCGGACAGCGAGCACAACGCCCTCTTCCAGTGCCTGGCGGGCGAGGCCCCGGAGAGTGTCGCCCGGGTGGTCCTCACCGCCTCGGGCGGCCCCTTCCTGCGCCGGCCGCTCGAGACGCTGGAGACGGTGACGCCCGAGGAGGTCCTGGCCCACCCGGTCTGGCGCATGGGGCCGCGCATCACGGTCGACTCGGCCACGATGATGAACAAGGGGCTGGAGGTCATCGAGGCGAGCCGCCTCTTCGGCCTGCCGCCCGAGCGCATCGAGGTGCTGATCCACCCCCAGGCGGTGGTCCACGGCCTGGTGGAGTTCGTCGACGGGAGCGTGAAGGCCATCCTGGCCCCGCCGGACATGCGCATCGTCCTGCACCACGCCCTGCACCACCCGCAGCGGCGTCCGGCGCCCTTCGGGCGCCTGGACCTGACCGCACTCGGCCCCCTGACCTTCGAGCGTCCCGACCCCGACCGCTATCCGGCCCTGGCCCTGGCCCGCCAGGCGGCCCGCGCTGGCGGGACGGGGCCGGCGGTGCTGAACGCCGCCGACGAGGTGGCGGTGGCCCGCTTCCTGGCCGGGGCCATCCCGTTCGGGGACATCGTGCGGGTCGTGCGCCGTGTCGTGGAGGCCCACACCCCTGTGGCCGAGCCGGACCTGGAGGCGATCCTCGCAGCCGACCGGTGGGCCCGCGCGGAAGCGGCCCGGGTGAGCGACACCATCCGCGGGCGGGCGTGAGGGCGCCCGCCCGCCCTGCGCCCCCACGGCGGGGCCCACGCGGCCGGCCCTCCGCGCCCCCACGGCGGGGTCTGCGCGGCCGGCGCCCCGCAGCCCAGCCGACACTCGTCGTCCGTGCCCGGGCCAAGATCAACCTGGCCCTCGACGTCCTGGGGCGCCGGCCCGACGGGTACCACGACGTGGCCACATTACTCCACACCATCGCCCTGCACGACACCCTGACGCTGCGTCCCCACCGCAGCGCGATCCAGCTCGCGCTGGCGCCTGGGGCGGCGGCCTCGGGGGTGCCGCTCGACGAGCGCAACCTGGTGGTGCAGGCGGCGCAGCGCCTCCGCGAGCGTTTTACCGTGCGGGCGGGGGCCCGGATCACCCTGCACAAGGCGATCCCCGTGGCATCCGGCCTGGGCGGCGGCAGCGCCGATGCGGCGGGGGCGCTCCGGGGTCTGGCGCGCCTGTGGCGTCTGCGCGCCGATGCGGCGACGCTGCACGCGCTGGCCGCCGACCTCGGGGCCGACGTGCCCTTCCTCCTTCGCGGTGGGGCGGCGCTGGGGACGGGACGGGGGGATCGGCTCGAGCCCCTGCCCGCGCTCCCCCCGCTGCCGGTCGTGCTGGCGTGGCCGCCTGTGGCGATCTCCACGGCCTGGGCCTATGCGGCCCTCGACCGGGCCCGTGGGGGCCGGCGAGCCGGAACCCGGCCGGGGCAGGGGGTGCGGCGGCCGGACGTGGCCGCCGCGGCCCGGGCCCTGGCCGCCGGTGACCTGCACGCCCTCGGGGCGGCCGCAGGGAACGTCTTTCTGGCCGTCGTGGAGCGGCACCACCCGATCGTCCGGGACCTCGCCGCCGCCCTGCGCCGCCACGGGGCCGCGGTGGCCGGCCTGTCGGGCAGCGGACCGGTGGTCTATGGGATCATGGAAGATGCCGGCCGCGCACGGGCTGCGGCGGCCGCGCTCCGCCGCCTCCCCGGTGTGGCGGTCTCCCTGACGCGCCTGAGCGCCCGGGGCGTGACGGTGGAGCGGCGGCCGCCGCAGCGGTCACGGTCGTGAGGTCTGGTATCATCCTGCTGTATGTCCGCCGTGCGGTTGCCGCTCGATGAGCGCCTGTCGCGGGCGCGGGCCCGCCTGGAGGCGGAGCGCGTCGACGCCCTCGTCGTGCTCAAGCCTCAGAACCGCACCTACCTGACCGGCTTCACCGGTGGGGGCCCCTCCCACGACACCTGGCGGGACGGCGTGGCGCTGCTCACCCCGACCGAGGTGCACCTGCTGATCGACTTCCGCTACCTGGACCAGGCCGTCCAGGAGGCGCCGCAGGCCCGGCACGTCCGCGTGAGCAACATGGCCGAGGGCCTGGCGGAATTGGTCGGCCACCTGGGGGTGCGCCGCCTGGGCTTCGAGAGCGAGGTCCTCACCGTGGCGCAGTGGCGGCAGCTCACCGAGCGCCTCCCCGAGGTGGAGCTGGTCCCCGTCTCCGGCCTCGACCGGATCCGCTGGCGCAAGGACCCCGAGGAGGTGGAGCGCATCCGCCGGGCGGCGGCCATCGGCGACCAGGCCTTCCGCGCGGTGCTGCCGCTGGTGCGGCCCGGCGTGCGCGAGCGCGAGCTCGCGCTGGAGCTGGAGTTCCAGATGCGCCGCGCCGGGGCGGAGGCGCTGGCCTTCGACGTGGTGGTGGCCTCGGGCCCGCGCTCGGCCATGCCCCACGGGCGGGCGTCGGACCGGCCCCTGCAGGCGGGGGACCTGGTCACCTTCGACTTCGGGGCGGTGGTGGACGGGTACCGTTCCGACTGCACCCGCACGGTGGTGCTGGGCCCGGCCACGGCGGAACAGCGGCGCGTCTACGAGACGGTGCGCCGGGCCCAGGAGGCGGCGGAGGCGGGCCTGCGCCCGGGGATGACGGGCAAGGCCGGGGACGCGCTGGCGCGCGACCTCCTCGCCGCCGCCGGCTACGGGGAGGCCTTCGGCCACAGCCTGGGGCACGGGGTGGGCCTGGAGGTGCACGAGGGGCCCACGCTCTCGCCGCGGGAGGAGGCCACGCTGGAGCCGGACGTCGTCCTCACCGTGGAGCCGGGCATCTACCGCTCGGGGTGGGGCGGGGTGCGGATCGAGGACCTGGTGGTCCTGCGCGCCGGCGGCGTGGAGGTCCTCACCGGGCTGCCGAAAGACCTGCTGGAGGTGTAAGACGGGGAGGGGAGGGCATGATCGCGGCCAACGACTTTCGGCCGGGCATGGTGGTGGAGATCGACGGCGAGCTGCACGTGGTGATGGAGTTCCAGCACATCAAGCGCGGGCGCGGCACGGCCATCGTGCGGACGCGGCTGCGCAACCTGAAGACCGGGGCCATCACCGAGCGCACCTTCATGCCCGAGGAGCGCTACCCGCGGGCGTTCATGGAGCGCAAGCCGATGCTCTACCTCTACCACGACGGGACGCACTACGTCTTCATGGACCAGGAGAGCTTCGAGCAGGTCTCCCTGGACGCGGCGCTGCTGGGCGACGCCACGCGCTGGCTGCGGGAGAACACCGAGGTCCAGGTCATCTTCCACGACGGCCGCCCCCTGGGCGTGGAGCTGCCCAACGCGGTGGAGCTGACGGTGGTGGAGACCGCCCCCGGCGTGCGGGGCGACACCGTGCACGGGGGAGGGAAGCCGGCGCGCCTGGAGACCGGGGCGGTGGTCCAGGTGCCCTTCTTCGTCGAGACCGGCGACCGCATCCGCGTGGACACCCGGACCGGGGAGTACATCGAGCGCGTGAAGCCATGAGCCGGCGGGGCGCGTGAGGGATGAGCCCGCGGCGCCGGGCGCGCGACGTGGCGCTGCAGATCCTCTTCCAGGCCGACGTGGGGAAGGCCCCGCTCGAGGACGTCCTCGAGCAGGTGCGGGCGGAGCGGCCCCGCGAGGAGTGGCCCTTCATCGTCGAGCTGTGCAGCGGGGTGTGGGCGCGCCGGGCGGAGATCGACCGCCTGATCGCCGAGCACCTGGCCGGGTGGACGCTCGACCGCATGCCGGCGGTGGACCGGGCGGTGCTGCGGCTGGCCCTCTACGAGCTGCTGGCCATGGACACCCCGCCCAACGTCGTCATCAACGAGGCGGTGGAGCTGGCGAAGAAGTACGGGACGGAGGACTCGGGCCGCTTCGTGAACGGGGTCCTCGGCGCCGTCTACCGGGAGCGCCTCTCCCGGGTGCAGGGGCAGTGACCGTGGAGGAGGCCGCCGTCGTCCGCGCGCGGGTGCGGCTGCGCGGGCTGGTCCAGGGGGTGGGGTTTCGCTTCTTCGCCCAGCGCGAGGCGGCCCGCCTGGGGCTGGCCGGCTTCGCCCGCAACCTGCCGGACGGCAGCGTGGAGATCGAAGCGGAGGGCCCGCGGGCGGCGGTGGAGGCCTTCGTGCGCCGGGTGCGCGAGGGACCGCGCGGGGCCGTCGTGGAGCACGCCGAGGTGACCTGGGCGGCGCCCCGCGGGCAGCAGGGGTTCACCATTGGCTGAGCGCGCCCTGGCCGCCGACCTGCACGCCTACGCCGCCGACCGGGCGGCGCGGGTGGACGCGGCCCTCGACGCCTGGCTGCCGCCCGAGGACGCCTTCCCCGCCATCCTCCACCGGGCCATGCGCTACAGCGTCTTCGCCGGCGGAAAGCGGCTGCGCCCGCTGCTGGTCATCGCCGCGGCGGAGACGGTGGGCGGAGCGGTCGAGCCGGTGCTGCCCACGGCCTGCGCCGTCGAGCTGATCAACACCTACTCCCTGATCCACGACGACCTGCCCTCCATGGACGACGCCGAGCTGCGCCGCGGGCGGCCGGCCTGCCACCGCGTCTTCGGCGAGGCCATCGCCGTCCTGGCCGGGGACGCCCTGCACGCGCTGGCCTTCGAGCTGCTGGCCCGCCCCGTCCCCGGGGTGCGGCCGGAGGCCACCGCGGCCGTGGTACGCGAGGTGGCGGCGGCCATCGGGACGGGAGGCATGGTAGGCGGACAGGTCCTCGACCTGCTGGCGGAGCGGCGGCCGGGCCAGCCCGCCATGCCCGGCTGGCCGGCCGATCCCGCCTCGGCCGTGGCGGACATCCACCGGCGCAAGACCGCCGCCCTGATCCGGGCCTGCGTACGGGCCGGGGCGATCCTCTGCGACGCGCCCGCCGGGGAGCTGGAGGCGCTGGATGCCTACGGGGCGCACCTGGGGCTGGCCTACCAGGTCATCGACGACGTCCTGGACGAGGTGGGCGAGGCGCAGACCCTGGGGAAGGACGCCCGCCGCGACGCCGCCAGCCGCAAGCTCACCTACCCCGCCGTCTACGGGGTGGAGCGCTCGCGGGCGATCGCCGCAGCGCTCACCGCGCAGGCGGTGGAGGCGCTCCGGCCGCTGGGCGCCCGCGGCGACCTGCTGGCCGGGCTGGCCCGCCTCCTGCTGGAGCGGGAGGCATGAGGGGAGCGGCCGTGGTGCCGGCGCCGCAGCGCGCACCTGGCGGCGGCCCGGGCGGGGCCCCGGGGGCGCGGCGTCGGCGGCTCGACCTGCTGCTGGTGGAGCGGGGGCTCGCCCCCACCCGGGAGCGCGCCCGGGCGGCCATCCTGGCCGGCGAGGTCCTGGTGGACGGGCAACCGGTGGCGAAGCCCGGACGCCTCGTCCCATCCGGCGCCATCATCACCGTGGTGCCGCGGCGTCCCCGCTACGTCAGCCGCGGCGGCGAGAAGCTGGAGCACGCCCTGCGCACCTTCGGGCTGGACGTGCGCGGGGCGGTGGCCCTCGACGTGGGCGCCTCCACGGGCGGCTTCACCGACTGCCTGCTGCAGCACGGGGCGGCCCGCGTCTACGCGGTGGACGTGGGTCGGGGGCAGCTGGACTGGCGCCTGCGCCAGGACCCGCGGGTGGTGGTGCGGGAGCGCACCCACGCCGCGCACCTCGACGCGCGCACCGTCCCCGAGCCGGTGCAGCTGGCCACCGTGGACGTCTCGTTCATCTCGCTGGTCCGCGTGCTGCCGGCGGTGGCGCGGCGGCTCGCCCCGGGCGGGCTCATCGTGGCGCTGGTCAAACCGCAGTTCGAAGCGGGGCGGGGGATGGCCCCCGGCGGGGTGGTGCGCGATCCCGCCGTCCACCGCCGGGTGCTGACCGACCTCGTGGCGTGGGCCCGCCGCCAGGGCTGGGGGGTGGCCGGGGTGACCGCCTCGCCGCTGCGCGGCCCCAAGGGCAACCGGGAGTTCTTCCTCCTCCTCGTCCCCGACCCCAGGCAGGGGGGGCGCGCGCTCCTCGACGACGCGGCCCTCGCCGGCGCCATCGAGGCCGCCGTGGCCGCGCCCGCCGAGGCGGAGGCCTGCGGCGCCTGATGGAGACCGTCGCCTTCCTCATCAACCCCACCAAGCTCACCCGGGGATCCGAGGCGGCCGTGGCGGTGGGGGCGGCGGTGGAGCGCTTCCGCGCGCTGGGCCGGCGGGTGCTGGTGAGCGACACCGCCGCGGACCTGCTCCCGGTGCCCGTCGAGACCGCATCGGCGGAGGCGCTGGCGGGCGAGGCCGGGCTCCTCGTGGTGGTCGGGGGCGACGGGACGATCCTGCACGGCGCGCGCCTCAGCGCCGGGCGAGTGCCGCTGTTGGGCGTGCGCACCGGCGGCTTCGGCTTCCTCGCCGAGCTGAACGTGGAGGAGCTGCCGGAGGCCGTCCCGCGCCTGGCCCGGGGGGACTTCGCCGTCGAGCCGCGCATGATGCTGGAGGCCGCCGTGGAGCGGGACGGGGTCGTGCGCGACCGCTACCTGGCCCTCAACGACGCCGTCGTCACCGGCACCGGCGTGGCGCGGGTGCTGCGCCTGCGCGCCTACGTGAACGACGAGCTCCTGGCGAGCTACCCGGCGGACGGCCTGATCGTCTCCACGCCCACGGGGTCGACCGCCTACTCCCTCTCCGCGGGCGGCCCCATCGTCCACCCGCGGGTGGAGGTGCTCATCATCACTCCCATCAACCCGCACACCTTCAACGCGCGGGCGGTCATCGTCGGCGCCGACGCGCGGGTGACCGTCGAGGTCGACCCGCCCGGCCGCCCGGATGCGGAGCCCCGCCTCACCGTGGACGGGCAGGCGGGACAGCCGGTGCACCCCGGGGAGCGGGTGGTGGCGCGGCGCGCCGAGGCGGTGACGCGCCTCGTGCGCCTCTCGCGGCCGTCCTTCTACGGCATCCTGCGGGCCAAGCTGGCCTGGGGTGAGCGGGCGTGAGGAGCGGGCGCCCGTGGGCGGCGTGCCCGCACCCCGACGGCGGCGGGCCGCCCGCCGCACACCGCCGGGCCGCTCCCCTGTGGCCGGGGGATCGAAACCGCCGGGCCGCTCGCCTGCCGGTCGATCGGGACCGCCTTGCCGCTCCCTTGCGGCCGGTGTATAAGGAATCGGTTTGGGCTGCCGGACGGAGGGAGGCGGCGTGACGGGCAAGTTCATCTTCGTGACCGGCGGGGTGGCCTCGGCGCTGGGCAAGGGCATCACCTCCGCCTCCATCGGCCGGCTCCTCAAGGCCCGCGGTCTGCGCGTCAGCCTCCTGAAGTTCGACCCCTACGTGAACGTCGACGCCGGCACGATGAACCCCCACCAGCACGGCGAGGTCTTCGTCACCGAGGACGGCGGCGAGACCGACATGGACCTGGGTCACTACGAGCGCTTCATCGACGAGCCGCTGGGCAAAGCCAACAACGCCACCACCGGCAAGATCTACCTCTCGGTGATCACGCGGGAGCGCCGCGGCGACTACCTGGGCGGGACGGTGCAGGTCATCCCCCACGTGACCAACGAGATCAAGGACGAGATCCTCCGGGTGGCGCGCCAGGCCCAGGCCGACGTGACCATCGTCGAGGTGGGCGGCACCGTGGGGGACATCGAGGGCCTGCCATTCCTCGAGGCGATCCGGCAGATGAAGCGGACGGTGGGGGCGGGCAACGTCCTCTACGTGCACGTCTCGCTCATCCCCTACCTCCCGGCGGCCGGGGAGCTGAAGACCAAGCCCACCCAGCACAGCGTGGCCACGCTGCGCAGCATCGGGATCCAGCCCGACGTGCTGGTCTGCCGCACGGCCCACCCGCTGACGCCGGCGGTGAAGGAGAAGCTCTCGCTCTTCACCGACGTGCCGGTGGAGAACGTCATCCAGGCCCTCGACGCCCCCCACAGCATCTACGAGGTCCCGCTCATGCTGGAGGCGGAAGGGCTCGGCGAGGCCATCGTGCGCGGGCTGGACCTGCGCACGCCGCCGCCGGACCTCCGCGAGTGGGCGGAGATGGTGGAGCGGCTGCGCCGCCCGACGGCCCGTGTGCGCATCGCCCTGGTGGGCAAGTACATGGGCGTGGCGGACACCTACGTCAGCATCGTGGAGGCGCTCATCCACGGCGGCATCGCCCACCGGGCGGCGGTGGAGGTCACCAAGGTGGACGCGGAGGAACTGGAGCGGCTGACCCAGGAGGAGGTGGACGCGCACCTGGCCGCCTTCGACGGCATCCTGGTCTGCCCGGGGTTCGGGGCGCGCGGCGTGGAGGGGAAGGTCAAGGCCATCCGCTTCGCCCGCGAGGCCCGGGTGCCGTTCTTCGGCGTCTGCTACGGCATGCAGTGGGCGGTGGTGGAGTTCGCCCGGCACGTCTGCGGCCTGGCCGGCGCCAACACCACGGAGGTCGACCCCGACACGCCCCACCCGGTGATCGACCTCCTGCCCGAGCAGCAGGGCGTGGCCGACAAGGGCGGGACGATGCGCCTGGGCAGCTACCCCTGCCGGCTCCAGCCCGGCAGCCTGGCCCGGGCGGCCTACGGGACGGACGAGGTGCGCGAGCGCCACCGCCACCGCTACGAGCTCAACAACGCCTACCTGCCGGTGCTGACGCAGCACGGCCTGCGGGTCACCGGGGTCTACCCGGCCAAGGACCTGGTGGAGATCATCGAGCTGCCCGACCACCCCTGGTTTCTGGGCACGCAGTTCCACGCCGAGTACCGCTCCCGCCCCACCCGCCCCCACCCGCTCTACCAGGCCTTCGTCGGGGCCGCCCTGCGCCGGGCCCGCGCCGCCGCCGGCGCGCCCGCCCGCGCCCCCGGCGGCTGACCCCCACACCGCCCCGGGGCCGACGGCGGCGGCAGCCCCGGGGGAGGAACGAGGTGACGCGGATGCAGCAGGTCTACCTGAACGGGCGCTTCGTACCGCGGGAGGAGGCGCGCATCTCCGTCTTCGACCACGGCTTCCTCTACGGGGACGGCGTCTTCGAGGGGATCCGCGCCTACCAGGGCCGGATCTTCCGGTTGGAGCAACACCTCGACCGCCTCTACGACTCCGCCCGCGCCCTGCTGCTGGAGGTCCCGCTCAGCCGGGAGGCGATGCGCGAGGCCATCCTGGAGACGGTGCGCCGCAACGGCCTCCGTGACGCCTACATCCGGCCGATCGTCTCGCGCGGCGTGGGGGACCTGGGGCTGGATCCGCGCAAGTGCCGCGGGGCCACGGTGGTCATCATCGTGGACGCCATCCAGCTCTACCCCCCGCAGGCCTACGAGCGCGGGCTGCGCACCATCACCGCCAGGACGCGCAAGATCCGCCCCGACATGCTGAACCCGCGCATCAAGTCGCTGAACTACCTGAACAACATCCTGGCGCGCATCGAGGCCAACCAGGCGGACGTGGACGAGGCCATCATGCTCTCCCACGACGGCTACGTCTGCGAGTGCAGCGCCGACAACATCTTCATCGTGCGGCGGGGCGAGGTGTGGACGCCCCCGCCGCACCTCGGCATCCTCCAGGGCGTCACCCGCGACGCCGTCCTGGACCTGGCGCGGGAGGCCGGCCTGCCCGCGCTGGAGCGGGTCTTCACCCTGCACGACCTCTACACCGCCGACGAGGCCTTCCTCACCGGCACGGGGGCGGAGGTGGGGCCGGTGGTCGAGGTGGACGGCCGCCCCGTCGGCGACGGCCGCCCCGGGCCCGTCACCCGCCAGCTGATGGAGGCCTTCCGCGCGCTGGTGCGGCGGGAGGGCACGCCCATCTACCCCGAGCAGGCCCAGGCCGCCGTCTCCCCGGCCTCCTGACATGCCGCCCGACGATGCCGCGGCGGGGCGCCCGGCGCCGGAGGTGCCGGTGCGCAGCCGCCGCGTCTTCCAGGGGCGGGTGATCGGCCTGCGCGTGGACGAGGTCCGCCTGCCCGACGGCCGCACGGCAGTGCGCGAAGTGGTGGACCACCCCGGGGCCGCCGTGGTGGTGCCGCTCACCGCCGACGGGGAGGTCCTGCTGGTGCGCCAGTACCGCTACAGCGTGGGCGCGACGCTGCTCGAGGTCCCCGCCGGGACCCTCGAGCCGGGCGAATCCCCGCTGGACTGTGCCCGCCGCGAGCTGGCCGAGGAGGCGGGTGCTGCGGCCGAGCGCTTCGAGCCGCTGGCCACCCTCTTCCCCTCGCCGGGGGTGCTCACCGAGGTGCTGCACTGCTACCTGGCCACAGGGCTGCGGCTGGGGACGCCGCAGGGGACGGCGGAAGAGGACCTCACGCTGGTCCGCCTGCCTCTGGCGGAGGCGGTCGCACGGGTCGTGGCCGGGGAGATCCGCGACGCCAAGTCGGTGGCCTCGCTGCTGCTGACGGCGCGACGGTTGGGCGTGTGAGTGACGGGCATGGCGCTGACGCGCCGCGCGGTGGTGCTCGTGCTGGACAGCGCGGGTGTGGGCGGGGCGCCGGACGCCGCCGCCTACGGGGACGAGGGGAGCGCCACGCTGCCCCACGTCGCCGAGGTCGCCGGTCCGCTCCGCCTGCCCCACCTGGAGCGGCTGGGGCTGGGGCGCATCGTGCCGCTGCGCGGTGTGGCCGCGGTGGCGCACCCGGCGGCCGCCTTCGGCCGGATGCAGGAGCGCTCCGCCGGCAAGGACTCCACCACCGGCCACTGGGAGCTCATGGGGGTGATCCTGGAGCGCCCCTTCCCGACCTACCCCGACGGCTTCCCGCCCGAGGTCATCCGCGCCTTCGAGGCGGCCATCGGCCGTCCGGTGCTGGGCAACCGGCCGGCCTCCGGCACGGCCATCCTCGAGGAGCTCGGCGCCGAGCACCTGCGCACCGGGGCCCCCATCGTCTACACCTCCGCCGACAGCGTCTTCCAGATCGCCGCGCACGAGGACGTCGTCCCGGTGGAGACGCTCTACCGGTGGTGCGAGGTGGCCCGCGGGCTCCTCCAGGGGGCGCAGGCCGTCAGCCGGGTGATCGCGCGCCCCTTCGTCGGGGCCCCGGGCGCCTTCCGCCGCACCGAGCGGCGGCGGGACTTCTCGCTGGCGCCGGTGGCGCCCACGGTGCTCGACGCCCTGGCCGCGCACGGGCTCCCGGTGTGGGCGGTGGGCAAGGTGTGGGACCTCTTCGCCGGCCGCGGCATCACGCGGTCCGTGCCCACCCACGACGACCTGGACGGCCTGGCCCGCCTGGCCGAGGTGCTCCGCGCGCTGGAGGCGGGCTGCTGCGTCGCCAACGTCGTCGACCTCGACACCGTCTACGGGCACCGCAACGACGCCGAGGGGTACGCCCGGCAGCTGGAGCGCATCGACGCCGCCCTCGGCCCGGTGCTGGCGGCGCTGCGGCCGGGGGACCTCTTCATCCTCACGGCCGACCACGGCAACGACCCCACCACGCCCTCCACCGACCACTCCCGGGAGATGGTGCCGGTGCTGGCGCTGGGGCCGGGGCTGCCGGCAGGGACCGATCTCGGCGTGCGCCGAACGTTTGCGGACGTGGGCGCCACCGTGGCCCGCCACCTGGGCGTGCCGTGGGACGGGCCGGGGGAGCCCTTCCTCGAGGAGGGACGGCGATGAGCGCACGGGAGTGGCCGGCGTGGGCGCCGCGCGTCGAGGAGGCGGTGCGCTACGTGCGCGGCCGCAGCCGCACCCAGCCCGCCCTGGCCATCATCCTCGGCTCGGGGCTCGGCGCGCTGGCCGACGTGATCGCGCGCGAGGCCACCATCCCCTACGCCGACATCCCCCACTTCCCGCGCAGCACCGTGGCCGGCCACAGCGGCCACCTGGTGCTGGGGACGCTGGAGGGGAAGCGCGTGGTGGCCATGCAGGGGCGCGTCCACTACTACGAGGGGTACACCATGGGCGAGGTGATCTTCCCCGTCCGGGTGATGCGCGCGCTCGGCGCGGGGACGCTGCTGGTGAGCAACGCGGCGGGCGGGCTCAACCGGCAGTGGGCGGCGGGGGACCTCATGGTCATCACCGACCACATCAACGCCATGGGGACGAATCCCCTCATCGGGCCCCACGAGGAGGCGTTCGGCCCGCGCTTCCCCGACCTCTCCCGGCCCTACGACCCGGCGCTGGTGCAGCTGGCCGAACGTGCGGCCGTGGAGGAGCGGATCCTGCTGCGCCGCGGCGTGTACGTGGCAGTCTCCGGGCCGTCCTACGAGACGCCGGCGGAGCTGCGCATGCTGGCCCGCTGGGGCGCCGACGCCGTGGGGATGTCCACGGTGCCCGAGGTCATCGCCGCCCGGCAGATGGGCATGCGGGTGCTGGGCCTGACCGCCATCACCGACATGGCTACGGGGGAGGTGGTGGAACCGGTGACCCACGAGCAGGTCATCGCCGTGGCGCGGGAGGTGGAGCCGAAGTTCATCCGCCTGGTCCGCCGGATCGTGCGGGAGATGCCGCTCTGAGCTCCCTGACCGCGCGCGGTCGGGCCGCCGACCATCGGGCCGCGGCGCGCCCGCGCCCGCACCCCGGGCACGGGCCCACGCCCTTCCCGCCGGACTTCACCGCCGACCTGCAGGCGCCGCGACCGTGGCCCGACCTCGCCGGCACCGCCTGGCGCGCGCCCCACCTGGTGGCGCCCACCTTCGGGGACCTGTGGCGCCTGGTGGACGGGCTGGTGGGCGCTCCGCCGCAGCGGGTGCTGGACGCGGGGTGCGGGACGGGGCAGTTCGCCCTGGAGCTGGCCCGCCGCGGCCACCACGTGGTGGCGATCGACCGCGACCGCGCGCGCATCGCCGTGGCCCGACGGACGGCGGCCGCCGACCTCCATGCCGCCCGGCGCGGACCGTTGCGCTACGCGGTGGGCGACCTGACCACCCTGCGCCTGGAGGCCCTGCGCGTGCCGGCGCCCTTCGACGTCGTGCTCTGCTGCCGCGTCCTGCACCACGTCCCGGATCTGGACGCGGCGCTCGGGGCCATCGCGCGGGTGCTGCGGCCGGGCGGGCGGCTGGTGGCGCTGGAGTTCGCCTACGACCGCTTCGACCGCCGCTGCGCCGCCTGGCTCTACCAGGTGCAGCGGGCAGCGCAGCTGGCCGGCCTCCTCCCGCCATCGGCCGCCCCGGACGGCCCGCCGGCGCAGGCGGTGGCCCGCATCCAGCAGGCCTGGACGGCGAAGTACGCCGGCGAGATGGGGCTGCACCCCTGGCCGCGGGTGTACCGGGCGCTCCGCTCCCGCTTCCGGCAGGAGCACCTGGCCTGGCACCCCTACCTGCACTGGCGCCTCATCGAGTCCCTCGAGGGCGGCCCGGCCGCGGCGGAGACGGAGGCGGCCTTTGCGCGCTTCGTCGCCGACACGGAGCGCTACCTGGTGGACTCCGGCGACCTGCCCGGGCTGCTGGGCGTCTTCGTCGGCCGACCACGCCGTGGCCGCGCCGGCCGGTCGGGAGCGCAGCGGGACGCGCCGACGACCTGATCCGATGCGCGCGTACGACCTGATCCTGCGCAAGCGCAACGGCGGGACCCTCGCGCCCGACGAGCTCGAGGCCCTCCTCCAGGGGTTCCTGCGCGGCGAGGTCCCCGACTACCAGATGAGCGCCTTCCTCATGGCCGTCTACTTCCGGGGGATGACGCCGGAGGAGACCGCCGCGCTCACCATGGCCATGGTGCGCTCGGGCGAGGTGGTGGACCTCCGCGAGATCTCCGGGGTGAAGGTGGACAAGCACAGCACCGGCGGGGTGGGGGACAAGACCTCGCTGGTGCTGGTGCCGCTCGTGGCCTCGGCCGGCATCCTGGTGCCCAAGCTCTCCGGCCGCGGCCTCGGCCACACCGGCGGCACCCTCGACAAGCTCGAGGCTATCCCCGGCCTGTCGACGGCGCTCGCCCGGGAGGCGTTCGTCCGCCAGGTGGTCGCCGTGGGCTGCGCCATCGCCGGCCAGACCGCCGACCTGGTGCCTGCGGACAAGCGCCTCTACGCGCTGCGCGACGTCACCGCCACGGTCGACAGCGTGCCGCTCATCGCCTCCAGCGTGATGAGCAAGAAGATCGCCGGCGGGGCCGAGGTCATCGTCCTCGACGTGAAGACCGGCTCGGGCGCGTTCATGAAGACGCTGGAGGGCGCCCGGGCGCTCGCCGAGGCCATGGTGGCCATCGGGGCGCAGGTGGGGCGCCGGACGGTGGCGGTGATCAGCGACATGGACCAGCCGCTGGGGCGGGCCGTGGGCAACGCCGTCGAGGTGGAGGAGGCGATCGCCACGCTGCGCGGCGAGGGGCCGGCCGACCTCACCGAGCTGTGCCTGACGCTGGGGGCCGAGATGCTCGTGCTGGGCGGCGCCGCGCCGGACCGCCAGGCGGCCCGCGCGCGGCTGGAGGCCCGCCTGCGCGACGGGTCGGCCCTCGACCGCTTCCGCCGCATGGTCGAGGCGCAGGGTGGCGACCCCCGGGTGGTGGACGACCCCACGCGCCTGCCGCAGGCCGCCCTCCTGCTGCCGGTGGAGGCCCCCCGGAGCGGTGTGGTGGCGGCGATCGACGCCGAGGCGGTGGGCCTGGCGGCCATGGCGCTGGGGGCGGGGCGGGCCCGACAGGAGGACACCATCGACCCGGCGGTCGGCGTGCGCCTGCAGCGCAAGGTGGGGGAGGGGGTGGCCGCCGGCGACCCGCTGGCCACGGTCCTGGCCAACGACGCCGCGCGGGCGCAGGAGGCGCGACGGCGCCTGCTGGCGGCGTACCGCATCGCCGACGACGCCCCGCCGATGCGCCCGCTCATCCACGGCCGCGTCGAGGCCCCGCCCCGCCCGTGAGGTCCGGCCCCCTGCCGCGGTGCCGGACCGACCCCCGGCCGCGGCGCCGGTCGTGAAGCTCCGCATCCCCGACCCGTCGCTGGTGGTGCTGTGCGGCCCGGCGGGCAGCGGCAAGTCCACCTTCGCCCGTCGCCACTTCCGCCCCACCCAGATCGTCTCCTCCGACGCCTGCCGGGCCATGATCGCCGACGACGAGGCGGACATCTCGGTCTCGCGCGAGGCCTTCGAGCTCTTCCACTCCATCATCGACCTGCGCCTGCGCCACCGGCGGCTGACGGTGGCGGACAGCACCGCGCTGCGCGCGGAGGCCCGCCGCGACCTCCTGCGCCTGGCCCGGCGCCACCAGGTGCCGGCGGTGCTGGTGGTCTTCGACGTCAGCGAGGAGCGCGCGTACGCCCACGACACCCGGCGGGAGCGCCGGGTGGGGCGGCCGGTGATCCGCCGCCAGTGGGAGGCGCTGCAGCGCGCGCTGGCGGCGATTCCCCAGGAGGGGTTCGACCAGGTCTACGTGCTGGGCGAGGAGGACGTCACCTCGGCCACCGTCGAGGTGGTCGCGGCGGGGTCGCAGCGGGGAAGCGCGGGGTCGGGGGAGAAGTAAGGCGAGGGGCGCAAGGAGGGGGAGCAGTGTTCACGACGATGGTCCTGGGCGTGGACGGGTCGGCCGAGAGCGCACGCGCTGTGGAGGTCACGGGCGCGCTGGCGAAGGCGCTGCACGCGCGCGTGGTGGTGGTCCACGTCCTCCCGGACCCCGCCCTGGCCCTCCCGGTCGTGCCCGCGGTGGAGGCGGTGGCGCCGCCGGTCATCCCCTCCGAGACCCTGGCGGAGCTCCAGCGGGCCGGTCAGGCGATCCTGGCGCAGGCCGCCGCCGTCCTGCAGCGACACGGCACCAGGCACGAGACCCGGCTGGCGCAGGGCGCGCCGGGTGACGAACTCGTCCGCGTGGCGCGAGAGACACAGGCGGACCTCCTCGTCGTCGGCAGCCGGGGGCACGGGCGGCTGGAGGAGGTCCTGCTCGGCAGCGTGAGCGACGCGGTCAGCCGGACGGCGCCCTGTTCCGTGCTGATCGTGCGCTGACCGCGCGGCCGGGCGAAGACGACGAGACGGGAGGCGGGCGTGGCGATCGAACGTGTCGGGGTGGTGGGCTGCGGGCTGATGGGCTCGGGGATCGCCGAGACGTGCGCCCGGGCCGGCTACCAGGTGGTGGTGCGGGAGCTCTCCGCCGACCTGCTGGCGCGCGGGCTGGCCCGCATCGACGCCTCGCTGGGCCGGGCGGTGGAGCGCGGCAAGCTCGATGCGGCCAGCGCCCGCGCCGCCCGGGAGCGCATCCGCGGCACGGTGGACCTGGCCGACCTGCGGGAGAGCGACCTCGTCATCGAGGCGGTGGTCGAGCTGATGGCCGAGAAGAAGGCGGTCTTCAGCGAGCTCGACCGCCTCTGCCCGCCGCACACCCTCTTCGCCTCCAACACCTCCTCGCTCTCCATCACCGAGATGGCGGCGGCCACCGGCCGCCCGGAGCGGGTCGTGGGGATGCACTTCTTCAACCCGGTGCCGGTGATGCCGCTCGTGGAGGTGGTGCGCGGGCTGCGCACCGCCGAGGAGACGGTGGAGGCGGCGAAGGCCTTCGCCGCCACGCTGGGCAAGCGCGTGGTCGTGGTGAAGGACACCCCGGGCTTCATCGTGAACCTGCTGCTGGTCCCCTACCTGCTCGACGCCGTGCGGGCCCTCGAGCTGGGCGTGGCGTCACGGGACGACATCGACACCGCGGTGACCCTGGGGCTCAACCACCCCATGGGCCCGCTCACCCTGCTCGACTTCGTCGGGCTGGACACGACCTACTACATCGCCCAGGCCATGTACGAGGAGTTCAAGGATCCCCGCTACGCGCCGCCGCCGCTGCTCAAGCGGATGGTCCTGGCCGGCTACCTGGGCCGGAAGACCGGACGGGGGTTCTACGAGTACGAGCCGCCACCCGGCGGGACGGGGTAGCCGGTCGGCTCAGCGGCAGGGGGGCGGGCCGGTCAGGGCATCGCCGCCTCGCCGCCGGCGCGGGTCCGTCGCCGCCGGCCGCCGCGGATGGCGTTGGCCACGTCCTCCGCCACGACCAGGATCCCGCGCTGCCGCCCCTCGCCGCCGCGCCCGATGAGCGCGTAGGGCACGTTGTGGTTTCGGAGCCAGTTCAGCGTGCGCGCCACGTCGCTCTCGTTACGGGGATCCAGGCCGGCTTTGGTCATCAGTTCGTTGAGCCCGATGATCTGCCCCCAGCTGTCGTTCATCCTCCACCTCCCGTAGCGGCGTCAGCCCCGTCGGGCTGCAGACGCTCTGAAAGCGGTCTGGGCGGTGCCGGAGGGCGCTCGGAGCACCCTGGAAGCCCGGTTTGGCACTGCCCCTAAGATACCACGATCGGCCGATCCGGCGCGTCCCCGGGGCGGAAGAGGGCGGGTGTGAGCGGGGCGTCGGCCCGGGCGTAGGCCGCCGCGGCGTGTGCGCGCAGGGCGTCGCGCTCGGTCTCGTCGCCCACGAGGAGGCAGTGCTCGTCGGGGATGGCCATCACCGGCCGGGCGATCCCGGGAGGGACGACCAGGTCCGGGACCAGGATACGCGTGGCGTCGAACCCGTCGAGGTGGTCGTAGGCCCGCTGCGGGCCGCCGAGCTCCTCGAGGACGTGCCGGGTGCGGCGGCGCAGGTTCTCCAGGGCCAGGGTGTGCAGCTCGTCGGCGTCCGTCCCCCAGGCTGCGGTCATGGCGGCCGTGACGTAGGTGACCTGGTGGAAGCCCTCCACCACGTACAGGACGGCCAGCCCCTCGGGGAAGGGCCGGGTCACCGGATGGTAGGCCGGCGGGTAGCGGCGCAGCGTCGCGGCGACGGCGGCCGGCTTGAGCAGGGGCAGGAGGCGGTCGCGCACCAGGGCGAGGGGAGCGGGCCGCGGCGGAGGGAGGGCCGCGCGGACGCGGTCCAGCGTCGCATCCACCGCCGCCTCCGCGCCGCGCCCCCGGGTGAATCGCCAGAGCCCGACCAGGTCGAGGCGGCCCCGCACGCCGGCCAGGTCGAGCAGCAGGCCGCCGGGGACGGTCCGCACCACGCGGACGTCCGGGTGGGCGGTGCGGAGCCGGGCCAGCACGGCGGCGCGGAAGCGACGGTACCGGGCCCAGAGGCCGACGGCACCGGCGACCGCCAGCGCTGCCGCGAGCGGGGCGGCACCGGGCGGCGTCACCGGCGGGGGCAGGGGGAGGCCCTGCGCGCCGGCGTCACCGCCGGCGGAGGGTCACGGTCGCACCCGGCGTCACCGGAAGTGGACGATGTCCCGGATGGTGCCGCGGCGCTCCCGGGCCGGGCGCAGGACCGCCTCCACCCGCTGCCCGATGCGCACCGCCTCGGGCGGGCCGGCCAGCGGGACCAGCAGCGACCCGTCGGTCCCGTCGATGGCCACGACCCCGAAGACCTGCGGCTGCGGAAGCGTCCGCCCCCGGCGGTCGCGCCGGACCACCGTGAAGGTGTGCACGGTACCGCGCGGGGGGACCTCGTCCCAGTGCGCGGAGAGGTCGACGAAGCACTGGCGGCAGTACAGGCGCGGGGGGAGGTAGGTCGTGCCGCACTCGGGGCAGCGGGTGACGCTCAAGCGCCCGCGGCGGCGCAGCACGTCGAAGAAGCGCTCGCCGGCCACGCCGGCGGTGTAGCGGAAGGCCACGGGGATCGCCCCGCTCCAGGCCCGCAGCGCCTCTCCGGACGTGAGCTTCGTCTTCAGCCCCATGGTCCGCGTCCCTCCCGGCCCGCCCGCTGCGCCGCCCCGCCCGCGGGGCGGCGCTACTCCACCAGGGTGAAGTGCCGGATGTCGGTGATGGCGCCGGTGCGCTCCTCCGCCGGCCGCCACACCGCACGCACGCGCGCCCCCACCCGCACCCGCTGCAGGATCCCCTCCACCGTGGTGCTGCCCAGGTCCCCGAGCAGGTGGAGGAACCCCACACGCGGCTGCGTGCCGTCGATCTCGATGACCGCCGGGACCTGCGGGATCTCGAGCCGCCGGAGGTCCCAGGTGATGGTGCAGATGGAGAAGGTGTTCACCGTGCCGGTGTCCGGCAGCTCCACCCAGGCGTCCATCGGGCGGAAGCACCACTCGCAGAACGCCCGCGGCGGGGTGACGGTGCGCCCGCACCGGTCGCACCGCACGCCCAGGATGCGTCCGGCCCGCAACCCCTCCAGGAAGCGGCTGATCGCCACCCCGGCGTCCCAGCGGTAGAGGAGGCGCGGGTCCCAGTGCTCCAGGCTGACCCGCCCTTCCTGCACCTGCGCCTCGGACAGCGGCGTGCCGCGCAGGCCATGGGCTTCGGCGGGGACGCCGGCTTTCAACGCCGCGTCGGGGAGCTCCCGCGCCTCGGGTGCCCGTTGCGGGCGGGCCGGCGGGCGCGCGGGGGCCGCTGGGCGCGCGGGGACCGCAGCCGGCTCTGCCGTCCGGCGGGCGCGGCGCGCGGGGGGACGCGGCGGGGCAGCCTGCGGCGCCTTGCCGGGTCGCCGCCCGCCCGCAGGCCCCCTCCCCGACGTGGCCGGGCGCTGTCGGCTTCGTGGCGGTCGTGGCCGCGCCATCACCTCACCTCGTCCACACCGGCATGGATCCATCCCGGGCCTGGCCGGTCGGGCGCTCCACGGGCTAGACCCCCAGGACGACCACGGTGCCGATCTGCATCAGGTCCCCCCAGGCCTGCGCCACCCCGCGCCTGGGGTTGTTGGGCACCTGGCGCGGGCCCGCCTCCCCGCGCAGCTGCCAGAAGATCTCGCAGACCTTCATGAGCCCGGCGGCGGCGATCGGGTTGCCCACCCCCAGCAGCCCGCCCGACGGCGTGCTGGGCAGCTCCCCGTCTCGGTCGAACCGGCCGCGGACCAGGTCCTCGGCCGCCTTGCCGCGGTCGGCCAGCAGCAGCCCCTCCAGGTGGTGCAGCTCCTTGTAGGCGAAGGGGTCGTAGGGCTCGACGACGTGGATCTCGCGCCGCGGGTCGGTGATGCCGGCCATGGCGTAGGCCATGCGCGCGGCCTGCTCGACGTAGCGCGGGTAGGCCAGGTCCCGGTTCCCCCAGTAGGAGGTGTCGAGCGACCAGCCGATCCCCTCCACCCAGACGGGCCGGGGGCTCAGGCGCCGGGCCACCCGCTCGCTGGCCAGCACGATGGCCGCCGCCCCGTCGGAGACCGGGCTGACCATCAGGCGGTGCACCGGCCAGGCCACGACCTCCGAGGCCAGCACCTGCTCCACCGTCACCGCCTCGGCCACCTGGGAAGCCGGGTGGCCCAGGGCGTTGCGCTTGTTCTTGACGGAGACGAGGGCGATCTCCTCGTTGCGGATCCCGTAGGTCTGCATGTAGCGCGTCTGCTCGAGGGCGAAGATCCACAGCAGGTTGGGCCCCAGCGGCCGCTCGATGGTGTGGTCGAAGATGGTGATGAAGGCGGCCTGGGGGTGGGGCTGGGTGGGGCTCATCTTCTCCTCGGCCACCACCAGCACCAGGTCGAACATCCCCGAGGCCACGAGCGTCCACCCGGAGATGATGCTGAAGACTCCCGACCCGCCCCCCACGTAGACGCGGAAGTAGGGCTTGCGGTACCCGCCGGCGCCGTCCAGCAGGTACTCCCCTTTCATGTGCTGCCCGTCGAAGGCGTCCGGGGCGGAGGCCATGACCACCGCCTCGACGTCGCGCCGGCGCACCCCCGCGCTCTCCAGCGCCTGGCTGGCGGCGTAGTAGCTGAGCTCCTTCCCGGTCTCCAGGGCGCGGCGGACGAAGCGGGACAGCCCCGCCCCGATCACCGCCACCCGGCGCGAGCCGCGTCGCCGCATCAGGGGGTCCTCACCGTCACGCCGCGCTCAGCACCACGGCGCCGCCGGTCGTGGTGGGGACGCCGCGCCAGGAGAGGACGACGGCGGTCCGCACGCCGGGTAGCTGCATCGGCCCGGCCTCGCCGCGCACCTGCAGGGCGGTCACGGCCACGCGCATGAGCGCCGAGGCGTCGTACCCGTATCCCATCCCCAGGTGCCCTCCGGAGGCGTTCACCCGGTCCGCCGCGGCCAGCGCCGCGCCCTCCCGCAGCGCGCCGCCGGGCGGCAGGCCGAGCGCCGCCTCCAGGTGCTGGAGCTGCTTGTGGGCGTAGGTGTCGTCGACCTCGAAGAGGTCGACCTGGCCTCCGGGCGCCCGGAGGCCGGCGTCGCGGTAGGCCATGGCCGCCGCCAGGTGCGCGTAGGTCGCCTCCGCCCAGGGGCGGCCGCTGAGGGAGGGCTCGTCGGAGGCCCAGCCGATGCCGCGCACCATCACCGGACGGCCCCGCAGCGCCCGCGCCGTCTCCGGGGCGGCCAGCACCAGGACGACGGCCCCGTCGGCGGTCTGGCTCATCATCGCCGCCCGCAGCGGGTCGGCCACCATGGTGTCCGTCAGCACCTGCTCCACCGTGAGGTCGGCCCCGTAGGCGGCGAAGGGGTTGCGCAGGGCCCGGCGGCGGTTGGCCACCACCACCTCGGCCACGGCGCGCTCCGGCACGCCCGCCTCGTGCAGGTAGCGGCGCATCTCCAGGGCGGCCACGGCGTGGGGGTCGAGCCCCCAGGGGCGCTCGTAGAGGGGATCCAGCGCTATGGCCAGCACCTCCTCGTGCTCCAGGACGTTGCTGGCCTTGCTGTGCGCTTCGACCACGACGACGTCGGCGGCCCCGGAGCGGATGAGCAGGCAGGCGGCGGCCAGCCCCTGCAGCCCGTCCCCGGCCACCGTCTGCACGGGCTTGAGCACCGCCCCCAGCTGGTCGGGGGTGTACTCATCGGTGATGGAGGTCCCCTCGTGCAGGTCCTCCGCCACGGTGACGACGCCGTCCACGTCCCGCGGGTCCACCCCGGCGTCGGCGTAGGCGCGGGTGGCCGCCTCGAAGACCAGCTCCCGGAAGGAGAGGTCGGGGGAGACGGGGCGGAGCGGCGTGAGCCCGATGCCGGCAATGGCCACGAGGTTGTCCACGGGAGTCCTCCGGTCGGAACCCCCCAAGAGTTCTCGACGTCCCCGCCGCACCCCTTCAGACCGCGCGCACCGGCGGGCCGCCGCGCCAGGGGCGCGAGCAGGGGAGGCGTGCGCGGGGCACGAACCAGATGAGGGCCGCATGGAGTTCGACCTCAGCGAGGAGCACCGCCTGCTCCAGGCCACCGTCCGGGAGTTCGCGGCACGGGAGATCGAGCCCCAGGCCGCGGCCCTGGACCGGGAGCACCGCTACCCGGCGGAGATCATCCAGCAGGCCGCCCGGCTCGGCCTCATGGCCATGATGGTCCCGGAGCCGTACGGCGGGGCCGGCATGGACGCGCTCGCCTACGTCATCGCCCAGGAGGAGCTGGCCCGCGCCTCCGCGGGGGTGCAGGTGATCATCAGCGTGAACAACTCCCTGGTGTGCGACCCCATCCTGGCCTTCGGGACCGAGGAGCAGAAGCGGCGCTACCTCCCCCGCCTGGCGGACGGCCGGTCGCTCGGCTGCTACTGCCTGACCGAGCCGGAGGCTGGCTCCGACGCCATGGCGCTGACCACCCGGGCGGAGCGGCGCGGCGGGGAGTGGGTGCTGAACGGCCGCAAGCTCTTCGTCACCAACGGGCTGGAGGCGGACATCTGCATCGTCTACGCCCGCACCGAGCCCGTCCCCGGCGCCCGGGGGATCTCGGCCTTCATCGTCGAGAAGGCGTTCCCCGGCATCAGCGTAGGCAAGGTCGAGCGCAAGCTCGGCATCCGCTGCTCCTCGACGGCCGAGATCCTCCTCGACGACTGCCGCGTGCCGGAGGAGAACCTGCTGGGGGAGCGGGGGCAGGGGGGCCGCATCGCCCTGGCCACCCTGGACGGCGGCCGCACCGGCATCGCCGCCCAGGCGGTGGGCATCGCCCGCGCCGCCCTGGAGGCCTGCGTCGCCTACGCGCGGGAGCGCCGCCAGTTCGGCCGGCCCATCGGGGAGTTCCAGGCGATCCAGTGGGCGCTGGCCGACATGGCCACGCGCATCGACGCCGCCCGGCTCCTCACCTACCGCGCCGCCTGGCTGCGCGACCGGGGGCAGCCCTACACGCGCGAGGCCTCCACGGCCAAACTGGTGGCCGCCGAGACGGCCACGTGGGCGACCGCCCGGGCGGTCCGGCTCTTCGGCGGCTACGGCTACATCGAGGACTACCCGGTGGAGCGCTATTTCCGGGACGCCCAGATCACCGAGATCTACGAGGGGACGAGCGAGATCCAGCGCCTGGTGATCAGCCGCCAGGTGCTAGGATCGAAGTGACGCCGCCGCAGGCGGCAGGCGCGGCCCGGCGGGGGCGCGGCGGAGGGCGGGGATGGAGATCGTCGTCTGCATCAAGCAGGTGCCCGACACGGAGGCGCCGATCCGCATCCGGCCGGACGGCAGCGGCATCGACGAGACCGGGGTGAACCTGGTGATGAACTACTACGACGAGCACGCCACCGAGGCCGCCCTGCAGCTGCGCGAGCGGTTCGGCGGGACGGTGACCCTGGTGAGCGTGGGGCCGGAGCGCGCGCGGGAGGCGCTGCGCCAGGGGCTGGCCATGGGCGCCGACGAGGCCGTCCTGGTGAGCGACCCGCGCCTGAGCGCGGCCGACCACCTCCAGGTGGCGCGAGTGCTGGCCGCCGTCATCGCCCCCCGCCGGCCCGACCTGGTGATCTGCGGCAAGCTCAGCACCGACGACAACGCCGCCATCGTGGGACCGGCGCTGGCGGCGCTGCTGGACCTGCCCCAGGCCACGGCGGTGAGCCGGCTCGAGGTGGCCGAGGACGCCACCCATGCCCTGGTCCACCGCGAGCTGGAGGGGGCCGTGGAGGTCCTGGAGCTGCCGCTGCCGGCGCTCCTCACCGTGGAGCGCAACCTCAACGAGCCGCGCTACCCGTCGCTGCCGGGCATCATGAAGGCCAAGCGCAAGGAGATCCCGGTGCTCACCCTGGAGGCGGCGGGCGTGGACCCCGAGACGCTGGGCGCGCCGGGGGCCGTGCTGGAGCGCCTGGCCCCCCCGCCGGCGCGGCCGCCGGGGCAGCGGGTGGACGGCCAGGACCCGGACGCTGCGGTCGAGGCCATCGTGCGCTACCTGGCGGAGACGGCGAAGGTGCTGTGATGGCCGGGGGGATCTGGGTGCTGGTGGCCCACGAGGACGGCGCGGTGCGCCGCCTCACCTACGAGCTGCTGGGCAAGGCCCGCGAGCTGGCCGGTCAGGGGCGCGTCACCGCGGTGCTGGTGGGCGGCGAGGTGGGCGTGGACGCCGAAGGGCTGGGCGCCTACGGGGCCGACGAGGTGCTCGTCCTGTCGGCTCCGGCGCTGGCCGCCTACACGGCGGAGGCCTACACGGCGGCCCTCCTCCCCCTCCTGGCCCAGGAGCGGCCCGAGGTGCTGCTCATCGGCTCGACGGCCCAGGGACGCGACCTGGCGCCGCGTCTGGCCGTGCGCGCCGGGGCGGCCATCGTCACCGACTGCCAGACGCTCGCGCGGGAGGACGGGGCGCTCGTGGCCACCCGGCCGATGTACACGCGCAAGGCCATCGGCACCGTGCGGCTCCTCCCCGGCCGGCTGCACATCGCCGTGGTCCTGCCGGCGGTCTTCCCGGTCCCGCCCCGGCAGGAGCGGCGCGCGGAGGTGCGGCGCGTCCCCGTCCCGCCCGAGGCGGGGAGCCGGGCGCGCGTGCGCGAGGTGCGGGCGCTGGAGCGGGAGACGGTGCCGCTCACCGAGGCGGACATCATCGTCTCCGGCGGCCGGGGCCTGCGCGGCCCCGAGCACTTCGCCCTCCTCGAGGAGCTGGCCCGGGCGCTCGGCGGGGCGGTGGGCTCCTCGCGGCCGCCGGTGGACTCGGGGTGGGTGCCCCACGACTACGAGATCGGGCAGACCGGCAAGACGGTGGCTCCGCAGGTCTATCTGGCCGTGGGGATCTCCGGGGCGCCCCAGCACCTGGCGGGGATGTCCGGCAGCAAGCACATCATCGCCATCAACAAGGATCCCCAGGCGCCCATCTTCCAGGTGGCCGACCTGGGGGTGGTGGGGGACCTCTTCGAGATCGTCCCGCGCCTGACCGCGGCGGTGCGGCGGCGGAAGCAGGCGGGGCCGTGACGGGTCCCCGGCCGGGGGCCTGAGCGGCGCAGACGAGGGAGGCGGAGCACCGATGGACCCGGAGGCGCTGGCACGGCTGGAGGCGGAACGCCGCCGCTGGGAGGCGACGACCCTGCGGCAGGCCCTGGAGCGGCAGCCCGAGCGGCGGGAGCGCTTCTCCACGATCTCGGACGTGGAGGTGGGGCGCCTCTACACGCCGGCGGACGTGGCCGACCTCGACTACCTGCGCGACCTGGGCTTCCCGGGGGAGTACCCCTTCACCCGCGGCATCCACCCGACGATGTACCGCGGGCGCCTGTGGACGATGCGGCAGTTCGCCGGCTTCGGCACGCCCGAGGAGTCGAACCGCCGCTTCCACTACCTGCTGCGGCTCGGCCAGACCGGGCTCTCGGTGGCCTTCGACATGCCCACGCTCATGGGGTACGACGCCGACCACCCCCGGGCGCAGGGGGAGGTGGGGCGGGAGGGGGTGGCCGTCTCCTCCCTGGCCGACATGGAGGTGCTCTTCGAGGGCATCCCCCTCGACGAGATCACCACCTCGATGACGATCAACGCCCCGGCCAACGTCCTCCTGGCCATGTACGTGGCCGTGGCGGACCGGCGGGGCATCCCGCGGGAGCGCCTGGGCGGGACGACCCAGACCGACATCCTCAAGGAGTTCATCGCCCAGAAGGAGTGGATCGTCCCCCCGCGGGCCAGCATGAAGCTCGTGCAGGACATGCTGATCTTCGGGGCGCGGGAGCTGCCCCGGTGGAACGTCCTCAGCGTCAGCGGCTACCACATCCGGGAGGCCGGGGCCACCGCCGCCCAGGAGCTGGCCTTCACCCTGGCCGACGGCATCGCCTACGTCCAGGCGGGGATCGACGCCGGGCTGGACGTGGACGCCTTCGCCCCGCGCCTGTCGTTCTTCTTCGACTGCCACATCGACTTCTTCGAGGAGATCGCCAAGTTCCGCGCGGCGCGGCGGATGTGGGCGCGCATCATGCGCGAGCGCTTCGGGGCCCGCCACCCCCGCTCCTGGTGGCTGCGCTTCCACACCCAGACCGCCGGCGTGAGCCTCACCGCCCAGCAGCCTCTGAACAACATCGTGCGCGTGGCCCTGCAGGCCCTGGCCGCGGTGCTCGGCGGGACGCAGTCGCTGCACACCAACTCCATGGACGAGACCTACGCCCTCCCCACGGAGGAGGCGGTGACGGTGGCGCTGCGCACCCAGCAGATCATCGCCTACGAGACCGGGGTGGCCGACACTGTCGACCCGCTGGGCGGCGCCTACTACGTCGAGGCCCTCACTCGGGAGCTGGAGCGGCAGGCCTGGGCCTACATCGAGCAGATCGACGCGCTGGGGGGCATGGTGGCGGCCGTGGAGGCGGGCTACCCGCAGCGGGAGATCGCCGAGGCCGCCTACCGCTACCAGCAGCAGCTCGAGCGCGGCGAGAAGATCATCGTGGGGGTGAACGCCTTCGTCGACGAGACGCCGCGCCCCATCCCCATCCTGCGCATCGACCCGGAGGTGGAGCGGCGGCAGGTGGAGCGGCTGCGCCGCGTGCGCGCCGAGCGGGATCCGGCGCGCGTGGCGGAGGCCCTCCACCGCCTGCGCGAGGCCGCCCGCCGGGGGGAGAACACGATGTACCCGATCCTCGACGCGGTGAAGGCCTACGCCACGGTGGGGGAGATCTGCGACGTCTTCCGGGCGGTCTACGGGGAGTACCGCGAACCGGCGATCATCTGAGGGCGTCCGCGGCGCGGCTTCAACGCCGCCGGCCGCCGCCGGTATACTGGGGCTGGTACGACCGGAGTCCTGACGGCCCGATGCCGGCGGAGCCTAAGATCCGCATCCTGGTGGCCAAACCCGGCCTCGACGGGCACGACCGCGGGGTCAAGGTGGTGGCGCGCGCCCTGCGCGACGCCGGCTTCGAGGTCATCTACACCGGGCTCCACCAGACCCCGGAGATGATCGTGAACGCGGCCATCCAGGAGGACGTGGACGCCATCGGGCTGTCCATCCTCTCGGGGGCGCACAACACCCTCTTCCCGCGCATCCTGGAGCTCCTGCGGGCCCGCGGGGCGGACGACATCGTCGTCTTCGCCGGCGGGATCATCCCCGAGGAGGACATCCCCGCCCTGAAGGCGGCCGGCATCGCCGAGATCTTCACGCCCGGGACGCCGCTCGGCACCATCGTCGAGTGGGTGCGCCGGCACGTGAAGCCGCGGGGAGTGGCGGCCTGACCGGGCCGGCGGGCGGCGCCGCCTCCCCGGGCCAGGCCGAGGCGGCCGGCGGGCTGCGGCCCGGCGGGCCGCTGCAGCCCGGCGAGCCCGTCCTGCTGGTGGACCGCAAGGGGCGCCGCTACCTGATCACGCTGACCCCCGGGCGCGTCCACGACCTGCGCGGCGGGCGCCTCCCCCACGACGCCCTGCTGGGGCGCGAGGAGGGCGTCCTGGTGGAGACGTCGCTGGGGGAGCGGGTGCGCGTGCTGCGGCCCACGCTGGCGGAGTTCGTCCTGGCGATGCCCCGCGGGGCGACGGTGATCTACCCGAAGGACCTGGGGGTCATCCTGGTGTGGGGCGACCTCTACCCGGGGGCCCGGGTGGTGGAGGCCGGCACGGGGTCGGGGGCGCTGACCATGGCCCTGCTGCGGGCGGTCGGCCCGGCCGGACGCGTGGCCTCCTACGAGGTGCGCCCCGACTTCGCCCGGCAGGCGGCGCGCAACATCGCCCGCTTCCTCGGGCCCACGCCCACGCTGGTGCTGCGGGAGCACGACATCACCACCGGGATCCCCGACGCGCCGGCCGACCGGGTGGTGCTGGACCTGCCCGAGCCCTGGCGCGTGGCCGGCCACGCCGCCGAGGCGCTGCGCCCCGGCGGGATCTGGCTCTCCTACGTCCCCACCGTGCCCCAGGTGCAGCAGACGGTGGAGGCACTGCGGGCCACGGGGGCCTTCGTCGGGGTGGAGACGGTGGAGGTGCTGCTGCGCGGCTGGAACGTCGAGGGGCCGAGCGTGCGCCCGGCCCACCGCATGGTGGGGCACACGGGGTTCGTCACGGTGGCCCGCCGCATCGCCCGCGAGGGCTCAGGCGGCGGCGGGGAGGAGGGAGGGTCGCGATGGCCCGCGTGGAAGCCACGACGCTGATCGCCGCTCCGCTGGAGGCGGTTTACCGGCAGGCCCGGGCGGTGGAGGAGTTCCCGGAGTTCATGCCCGACGTGGAGAGCGTCGAGGTCCTGGAGCGGACCGACGACCGCACGGTGACCCGCTGGGTGGGCGTGGTGCAGGGGCGCAAGGTCCGCTGGGTGGAGGAGGACCACTGGGACGACGCCACCCACACCTGTCACTTCCGCCAGCGGGAGGGCGACTTCGCCCACTACGCCGGCGTCTGGCGATTCGAGCCGGCGGGGGAGGGGACCCGCACCTCCGTGACGGTCGACTTCGAGATCGACCTGCCGCTGGCCGGCCCGCTCCTCAGCACGGTGCTGCGCACGTTGATGCGCAAGAACATCGAGGCGATGCTGGCGGCCCTGAAGGCCCGGGTGGAGGCCCCCCCGGCCCGGGCCTGACCCCCACCGCCGGCCGTTCCGCCGTCCCGGCCGGGCTGCCCGGCGCGCGTCGTTTGCGGGCCGCCGGCGGCGGGAAAACCAGGGGGGGACTCTGCTGGGCAGGAGGTGCAGGGATGCTCACGTGGCTTCAGACCTACATCCGGCACACCGTCGGCCGCTACCTCGACGACGAGTCCGGACAGGACGTCCTGGTCTGGCTGCTCGTCCTCTTCGTGATCTGGCTGCTCGTCGCCGGTCGCCGCGTCGTGGTCCAGTAAGCCCCCAGCGGGTCGGAGCCTGAGGTCAGCGGGGCCGCGTCCACCCCCGGCGCGGCCCCGTCGCCGTCTGCGCCGGTTCTCCAGCGGCGTGACCGCTCGGGCGCGGGCGGGGCCGGTCGTGTCGCACGCCGCCCGCCACCCCGACCAGCCGAGAAAATTGTCCGGCGAGAACGGAGATTATAAGATGGTGCCCATGCGCATGGCCGCCACCATCCCCCTCGCCCGTCCCCTCATCGGCCACGAGGAACGCGAGCGCATCCTCCAGGTCCTGGACTCCGGCATCCTGGTCGCCGACCGCGTCGTCCGGGAGTTCGAGGAGGCCTTCGCCGCCTACCTGGGCGTGCCGTACGCGGTCGCCACCTCCTCGGGCACCGCCGCCCTGCAGGTGGCCCTCCAGGCGCTGGGCATCGGCCGGGGAGACCGCGTCGTCACCACCCCCTTCAGCTTCGCCGCCACCAGCCACGCCGTGCTGCACGTGGGGGCTGCGCCCGTCTTCGCCGACGTCGACCCGCACACGTACAACCTCGACCCGGATGCGGTCGAGGCCGTGGTCCGGCGCGGCGGCATCCGCGCCCTCCTGGTGGTCCACCTCTACGGGCTGCCGGCGGACATGGACGCCCTGGGGGCGCTGGCGGAGCGCCACCGCCTCCTCCTCATCGAGGACTGCGCCCAGGCGCACGGCGCCGCCTGGCGCGGCCGGAAGGTCGGCACCTTCGGGCACGCGGCGATCTTCAGCTTCTACCCGACCAAGAACATGACCACGGGCGAGGGGGGCATGGTGGTCACGGCCGACCCGGAGGTGGCCCGCGTGGCCCGCCTGCTGGTCGACCCGCGGGGCGACGCCGAGTACCGCTACGACATCATCGGCTACAACTTCCGCATGACGGACATCGCCGCCGCCATGGGGCTGCCGCAGCTGGCCCGTCTGGAGCGCCACAACGCCGTACGGCGGGCCAACGCCGCGGTCCTCACCGAGGCGTTCCGGGACCTGGCGTGGCTCCGCCCGCCCGCGGAGCCGCCCGGCGCCCACCACGTCTACAACCAGTACACCGTGCGCGTCCAGGGGCGCGACGCCTTCGCCCGCTACCTGGCGCGGGAGGGGATCGGGCACAAGGTCTTCTACCCGGTGCTCATCCCGCACACGCCGGCCTACCGGCGGCTGGGGTTCGACGGGCACTTCCCCGTCGCCGAGCGCCTCACCCGGGAGGTCCTCTCGCTCCCCGTCCACCCCGGGCTCGCCCCGCAGGACCTGCGGCGCATCGTCGACGTGGTGTCAGCCTACCGCCCGACATGAGGGACCGGGTCCGCGTCGCCGTGGTCGGCCTGGGGCAGTGGGGGCAGCACCACGTGCGCGCCCTGGCCTCGCTCCCGGGGGCCGACCTCGTGGGGGTGGTGGACCGCAAGGCCGCCACGGCGCGCGCCCTGGCGCACCGCTACGGCACCCGGGGCTACCTCGACCACCGCGACCTGCTCGGCGCGGTGGACGCGGCGGTCATCGCCGTCCCCACGGCCCTGCACTACGCGGTGGCCCGCGACTTCCTGGAGGCCGGAGCCCACGTCCTGGTGGAGAAGCCGATGACCACCACGCTGGACGAGGCGGAGGCGCTCACCGCCCTGGCGGGCGCGCGGGACCGGGTCCTGCTGGTGGGGCACATCGAGCGCTTCAAGCCGGCGGTGCAGCGCCTCTTCCCGCTGGTGCGGGCGCCGCTGGCGGTGCAGGTGCGGCGCGTCCGCCCCTACGACGTCACCCGGACGATGGACGTGGGCGTGGTCATGGACCTGATGATCCACGACATCGACATCGTCCAGGCGCTGGTCCCGGGGCGGATCGAGGAGGTCCACGCCATCGGCGTCCGCGTCCACAACTCCCACGAGGACCTGGCGGTGGCCCAGCTGCGGCTGAACACCGGCTGTCTCGTCACCCTCACGGCCAGCCGGGTGGCGGCCACCAAGGCGGTCGACCTGGAGGTGACCATGGCGGACCGCGCCGTCCACCTGGACTTCCTCCACCAGACCCTCACCGTGCGCCACTACCGCGGCGAGACGCAGCGCATCAAGGTGGAGGCGCAGGAGACGCTGCGGCTGGAGCTGAGCCACTTCCTGGCCTGCGTGCGCGGGGAGGCGCAGCCGCTGGTGAGCGGCGCCGACGGCCTGCGGGCGATGCGCCTGGCCGCCATGGTGCTCGACCGCATGGTGGAGATCGCCCCGCCGGTCCGTGTCTAGCGGCCGCCGCCTCCCGGTCCGTGGCTAGCCCCCGCGCCACCGCGCGCCCGGGCTGGACCGCCCTGCGCGTGCGCAGCCGCGCCCGCGTCGACCTGGTCGACATCACCGAGACCGTCGAGGCCACGCTGCCGGCCCAGGCCGAGGGGGCGCTCGCGCTCTTCACCCCGCACACCACCGCGGCGCTGCTCGTGAACGAAGGGGAACCGGGCCTCCTGCAGGACCTCGTGGCCTGGCTCGAGCGGGTGGCGCCGCGCGAGGGCGCCTACGCGCACAACCGCGTCGACCGCAACGCCGACGCCCACCTGCGCGCGGTGCTGCTCGGCCCCTCCCTCCTGGTACCGGTGGCGGGCGGCCGCCTCCACCTGGGGACCTGGCAGCGCCTCTTCCTGGCCGAGCTGGACGGCCCGCGCTCGCGGGAAGTCCTGGTCCGCCTCCTGTGAGCGGCCGCGTCCTCGTGGCTCACGGCCGGACCACGACGCAGGTGGTGACGCGCTGGACGCCCTCGATCTGCTCCAGCGCCTGGCTGATCTCGGGGAAACCGCGGGTGCCCTCCAGGTGGGCGATGGCGATGATGTCGAACTCCCCCATGGTGACCGCCGCCTCGGCGATCCCCGGGACGCGCCGGACCGCCCGCGCCACCTCGGCGGGGGTGCGCCGGTCCAGGCGGATGAGGAAGTAGGCGGTCTCCAGCACCGCTCCCATTGTAGGGGAGGTCCCGGTCACATGGAGCCTGCGCAGCCGCGCCATGAGCGCACCGCCATGGTCGTGGGGAAGGTGCCGCCCGACCTGCTCCGGCGGCTCGTCTTCCCCCACCTGCCCACCCGCCCCGAGGTCCTGGTCTCCGCGGGGATCGGACGGGACAGCGCCGTGCTGGACGTCGCCCCCCACGCCTGCGTCTCCACCATCGACCCCATCACCGGCGCCGGGGCCCACCTGGGCCGCCTGGCCGTCCACGTCGCCTGCAACGATGTGGCCGCCATGGGCGCCGAGCCGGTGGCGCTGCTCCTGGCCCTCCTCCTCCCCGAGGGGACCGGGGAGGAGGAGCTGGAGGCGATCATGCGGGAGGCGGGCGCGGTGGCGGGGCGGCTGGGCGTGGCCATCGCGGGCGGCCACAGCGAGGTGACCGACCGGGTCACCCATCCCGTCGCCATCGTGGCCGCCATCGGCCGCGCCCCGCACGACGGCGTGCTCCGGCCCGATGCCGTGCGTCCGGGGCACGGCCTCCTCCTCACCAAGGGGGCGGGGTTGGAGGGGACGGCCATCCTGGCCAGCGACCTGGCCGACCGCCTGCGGGAGCGGGTGCCCGAGCCCGTGCTGGCGCGGGCCCGCAGCTTCGTCGAGGAGCTCAGCGTCCTGCCGGAGAGCCGGGTAGCGGCCGCGCACGGCGCTGTGGCCATGCACGACGTCACGGAAGGGGGCGTGCTGGCCGCCGCCTGGGAGTTCGCCGAGGCGGCCGGGCTGGGCGTGGAGGTGTGGGCGGAGCGGGTGCCGGTGCGCGAGGAGACGCTGGCGGTGTGCCGGGCGCTCGACGCGGACCCGCTGGCGCTGATCGGCAGCGGTGCCCTGCTGGTGGCTGCCCCCGCTCCGGACCGGACCCTGGCGGCGCTGCGGAGAGCCGGCATCGAGGCCGCGGAGATCGGCGTCTTCCGCGCCAGGGAGCGGGTGCTGCACCGCGGCGGCCGCACAGGGCCGCTCGAGCCCCCTGCGCGCGACGAGCTGTGGCGGCTGCTCGGGGACCCCTGACGGGAAACCGGGGCGGCGGAGACGCGACCGGCAACCGACGCGACCGGACGCCACCGAACGACTGCCGAACACAACTGGGTCCGGCGCAAGTTCAATCGACGTATGTCGTTTGACGCAACCTGCGTGTGGTACAGTAGATGTGGCAATTCCATACGTTCGCTGGGGGAGCTCGGTCGAGCCGGGCTGAGAGTGCGGCCCTGTCCCCTGCCCGCGCGGCGGGAGCGCCGTGGGGCAGCGGGGACACTGCCGCAGACCCTTCGGACCCGAACCAGGTAATGCTGGCGTGGGGAAGGCGAGGCATGGTGCGCGCCGCCGGCCTGGTCACGGGCCGGCGGCGTGCTCGTCTGGAGCCCTCCCGGCGAAGAGGACCCTCCCGGACCGGCGTCCCCCGGGTGCCGGCCCGGGATCCCGAGGAGGAGCAACCATGGCGCGGGAGCGGATCCTGCGGCTGACGGAGACGGCCATCGCCGTCGCGCTGGTGGCCGTCCTCAGCAACATCAAGGTCTACCAGATGCCCCAGGGCGGGTCGATCACGGCGGGGAGCATGGTGCCGGTCTTCTACATCGCGCTGCGGTGGGGGGCTCCCTGGGGGATGCTCGCCGGGGCGCTCGCGGGGGTGGTCAACTACCTGACCGACCCGTACTTCGTCCACCCGGTGCAGGTGCTGCTCGACTACCCGGTGGCCTTCGGGGCGCTCGGGCTGGCGGGGCTCCTGCAGCGCTGGCCGGCGGTGGGCGTGGTGGTCGGCGGGGCCGGCCGCTTCCTCAGCCACGTCCTCTCCGGCGTGGTCTTCTTCGCCTCCTTCGCGCCCAAGGGGACCTCGCCGCTGGTCTACTCGCTGATCTACAACGGCAGCTACATGCTCCCGGAGGTCGTGATCAGCATCGTCCTCACGGTGCTGCTGCTGCGGAGCCTGCCGCGGGTGGAACCGGTTGCCCGCTGACGCGCCGCGCGGCCTCCGCCCCGCCCTCCGGTGAGCCCCGCCGCGCGCCGCCGCCCGTGCGCGTGATGGCCGCCGCCCGGCGCACGGGGGGAGTGGCCCTCGTGGTGACCCACGGCCCGGGGCGCCACCGCCGGGCCCTGCGCAGGCTCGCGGCCGACTCCACCCTGGTCATCGCGGCGGACGGCGGCGCCCGCCTGGCCCGGCAGGCGGGCGTGCGCCCGGACCTGGTGGTGGGGGACCTGGACTCGCTCGACCGGACCACCAGCCGGTGGCTGGCCGCGCAGGGGGTCCCGCGCCGGGTCCTGCCGCGGGCCAAGGACATGACGGACGGGGAGGTGGCGGTGCGCGAGGCGGTCCGGCGCGGTGCCGCCGAGGTGGCCATCTTCAGCCCGGCCGGCGGCCGCCTCGACCAGCTGTTGGCCAACGTCTTCCTCCTGCGGACGGCGCGCGCGCTGGGCGTCCGGGCGCGGCTCTACGACGGCCGCGCCGTGGCCTGGCTGGTGGACGGGGCGACGGAGGTCGCGGGGCGACCGGGAGAGGTCGTCTCCCTCATCCCGCTCACGCCCCAGGTGGACGGCGTCCGCCTGCGCGGCCTGCGTTGGTCCCTGCGGGGGGCGACGCTGCGCGCCGGCACGACGCGCGCCCTCAGCAATGAGCTCGTCGCCCCGCCGGCACGCGTGGCGGTGCGCCGCGGCGAGCTGCTCGTGGTCCACTTCCCGCGCGCATCCGGCTGCCTGGCGCCCGGATCGCGGTGCTACAATAGCCCGTACCATGCCCGACCAGCTCGTCCGCGCCATCGCCCATGACGGGACCGTGCTGGGCTTCGCCGCGGTCACCACCGAGACCGTGGAGGAGGCCCGCCGGCGCCACCGCACCGCCCCCACCGCCACGGCCGCGCTCGGCCGCACCCTCGCCGCCACCGCCATGCTCGGCGCGGCGCTGAAGGACGGCCAGCGCCTGACCGTGCGGGTGCTGGGCGACGGCCCGCTCGGCGGCATCCTCTCCGACGGGAACGCCCGGGGCGAGGTGCGGGGCTACGTGGCCAACCCGCACGTCGACCTGCCGCTGACGGCGCGCAAGAAGCTCGACGTGGGCCGGGCCGTCGGCCGGGGCACCCTGCACGTCACGCGCGACCTGGGGATGCGCTACCCCTACCACGGGAGCGTGCCGCTGGTCTCCGGGGAGATCGGCGAGGACGTGGCCCACTTCCTGCTCGTCTCCGACCAGGTGCCCTCGGTGGTGGCGCTGGGGGTGCTGGTGGCCCCCGACGGCCGCGTGCTGGCTGCCGGCGGCTACATCCTGCAGGTCCTGCCGGGGGCCGACCCCGCGGTGACGCGCTACCTGGAGGAGCGGGTGGCGGCCCTCCCGCCGGTGACGCAGCTCGTCCACCGGGGGCGCAGCGCCGAGGAAATCCTGCGGCTGGCCCTGGGCGACCTCGGGGGGCGCGTCCTGGAGGAGAAGGCCGTGGCCTTCCGCTGCGGCTGCTCGCGGGAGCGCGTCGAGGCCGTGCTGGTGGCGCTGGGTCGGGAGGAGCTGCAGCGGCTGGTGGCGGAGGAAGGGCGGGCCGAGGTGACCTGTCGCTTCTGCGGAGAGCGCTACGTCCTCGAGCCGGACGAGGTGGAGGACCTCTTCAGCCGGCCCGCCTGACCTTGCCGGCGGTCAGGCACGAGGTGCAGACGGTGATGCGGCGCACCCGCCCGTCGACCACGCCGCGGATGCGCTGCAGGTTCGCCCGGAACCGGCGCTTGCTCCGCACGTGGGAGTGGCTGATGGAGTAGCCCGTCGCCGTCCCCTTGCCGCAGATCTCGCACCGCCTGGCCATCGTCCTCCTCCTGCCGGACCGTCGACCCGGGCCGTCTCAGGAGCCCCTGGCGCACCCGGGCCGGTCACACCGGCCGATCCTACCATGAAGCCGGTCGGGAGGACAGGGGGATGAGCTACCACAACCACCCGCACTACTGCGACGGGAGCGGCACGGTGGAGGCCTACGCCCGGGCGGCCCTGGCCGCCGCCCTGACCGACCTCGGCCTCTCCAGCCACGCCCCGGCACCGCTGGCCTCGGCCTGGCACATGCCGCTGGCGGCCCTGCCCGCCTATGCGGCCGAGGTGCGGGCGGCGCGCGAGGCGTTCCGGGGACGCCTGGCCGTCCACCTCGGCCTGGAGGTGGACTACCTGCCGCCGGAGCTCGTCCCCGATGGGGAGGCCTTCCAGCGCGGGCACCTCTTCGCCGCGCCCCTCGAGTACGCCGTGGCGAGCGTCCACTACGTCGGCCGGGATCCCTCGGGGCGGCCGTTTGCCATCGACGAGTCTGCGGAGGCGTTCCACCGGCAGGTGACCGAGGTCTACGGCGGGGACGCCCGCCCCCTGGTGGAGGCCTACTACGCCGCCACCGCCGCCCTGGCCGCGCAGGCGCGGCACTGGCCCTGCCCGGTGATCCTCGGCCACCTCGACAAGGTGAAGATGTGGAACGTGGCCGAGCGCTACTTCCCCGCAGCCGCCCCCTGGTACGTCGAGGCCGCCGAGCGGGCCCTCGAGGCGGTGCGCGCCGCCGGGCTGGTCGTGGAGGTGAACACCGCCGGGCTGCGCGCCCCCTGCCGCGAGGCCTACCCGGCGCCGTGGCTCCTGCGGCGCTGCCGCGCCCTGGGGATTCCCGTCACCCTCTCCTCCGACGCCCACCGGCCCGAGGACGTGGCGGCCCACTTCGTGGAGGCCCGCGCGCTGGTGCGCGAGGCGGGCTACACGTCGGTGGCGATGCTGGAGGACGGCCGCTGGATCCCGCGCGCGCTCCCGTCGGAGGGGTGAGCGTTCCGGCTCCCCTGGGGCTGCGCCGCGGCCGGCGAGAGGGCCGCGCCGCACGGGGGTCGAAGTGGAGGGGCTGACGTGAGCGGACCGCCGATCCTGCCCGTCTCCCCACCACCGGCGCGCTCCACCGACCCGCTCGCCGCTCCGGTCCAGTACCTCAAGGGCGTCGGCCCCGCCCGGGCCGACGCGCTGGCCCGCCTGGGCATCGTCACGGTCGAGGACCTCCTCCTGCACGCCCCGCGGCGCCTGGAGGACCGCCGCCGCCTCGTCCCCCTGCGCGACCTGGTGCACGGCGCGGTGCAGACCGTGGAGGCCACCGTGGCCGCCGTGAGCGAGCGGCGGGTGCGCCGCGGCCTCGTCCTCCTCAAGGCCGCCCTGGTCGACGCCACCGGGGTGGCCTACGCCGTCTGGTACAACCAGGCCTACCTCAAGGGGCAGCTCCGCCGCGGCGTGCGGGCGCTCTTCTCCGGCAAGGTGGAGCGCTGGGGCGGGGAGGTGCGGCTGCGCGCGCCGGAGTTCGAGGTCCTGGAGGACGACGCCGAGGAGACCTGGCACACCGGGCGCCTCGTCCCCATCTACCCGGCCACGGAAGGGCTGAGCCAGCGCGTCCTGCGCACCCTGGTGCGCAGCGCGCTCGAGGCGCACGCCGACCGGGTCCCCGAAATCCTGCCCGAGGCCCTGCGCGCGGCACGGGGGCTGTTGGGCATCCGCGAGGCGCTGTGGGCGCTCCACTACCCGGAGACGCCGGAGGCGCACGCCGCCGCGCGGGCGCGGCTGGCCTTCGAGGAGCTGCTCGTCCTGCAGCTCGGGCTGGCGCTGCGCCGACACCGGCTCGCCCGGGAGGCCAAGCCCTTCCGCTACGGGACGGGCGACCTGGTGGAGCGCTTCCTGCGCGGCCTGCCCTTCCCCCTGACCCGGGCGCAGCAGCGGGCCATCCGGGAGATCACCGCCGACATGCACGCGCCGGCGCCGATGAACCGGCTCCTCCACGGCGACGTGGGCTCGGGCAAGACGGTGGTGGCCGCCGCCGCGCTCCTCGTGGCCGTGCAGGGCGGCCGGCAGGGGGCGCTGATGGCGCCCACCGAGATCCTGGCCGAGCAGCACGCCCTGACGCTGCGCCGGCTCCTCGGGCCCCTCGGGGTGGAGGTGGTGCTGCTCACGGGCGGCCGCACCGCAGCCGAGCGCGCCGCCGCCCGGGAGGCGGCCCGCGAGGGGCACGGCGACGTCATCGTCGGCACCCACGCCCTCATCGAGGAGACGGTGGTCTTCTCGCGGCTGGGCCTCGTGGTGGTGGACGAGCAGCACCGCTTCGGTGTGCTGCAGCGGGCCCGCCTGCGGCGCAAGGGCGCCGCGCCCGACGTGCTGGTGATGACCGCCACGCCCATCCCGCGCACGCTGGCCCTCACGCTGTACGGCGACCTGGACGTCTCGGTGCTGGACGAGCTGCCGCCGGGGCGCCAGCCCGTCGCCACCTACTGGCGGTCGGCCGCCGCGCGGCCGAAGGTCTACGCCTTCGTCCGCGAGCAGGTGGCGGCGGGCCGCCAGGCCTTCGTCGTCTGCCCGCTCATCGGCGAGTCGGAGAAGCTGCAGGTGCAGGCGGCGGAGCGCCTGGCCGAGGAGCTGCGCGGGGGGTACCTGCGCGGCCTGCCGGTGGCGCTCCTCCACGGCCGGATGCGCGCGGAGGAGCGCGAGCGCATCATGGAGGCGATGCGCCGCGGCGAGGTGGCGGTGCTGGTGGCCACCTCGGTGATCGAGGTGGGCATCGACATCCCCAACGCCACGGTGATGGTGGTGGAGGACGCGGACCGCTTCGGCCTGGCCCAGCTCCACCAGCTGCGCGGCCGCGTGGGGCGGGGGGCGGAGCGCGCCTACTGCATCCTCATCGCCTCGCCCGCCGGCGAGGAGGGGCGGCGGCGGCTGCAGGTGATGACGGAGACGACCGACGGCTTCCGCATCGCCCAGGAGGACCTGCTGCTGCGCGGGCCGGGGGAGATCCTGGGGACGCGCCAGCACGGGCTGCCGGACCTGCGCGTGGCCGACCTGCACCGCGACCTGCCCCTCCTGGAGGCGGCGCGCGCCGCCGCCGAGGCCATCGTGCGGGCCGACCCCGCGCTGCGCGCCGCGGAGCACCGGGCCCTGCGCGAGGCGGTGCGGCACCGCTTCGCCGGCGCCGGGCTGGCCGCCGTGGGGTAGGCGGTGAGGGGTCGCCGCGGGTCGCCGGGCGGGCGCCGGCCGGGCCGCGGGTCAGCGGGCGTGCGCCCCACCGCGGCGCGGGTGCGGGAGGCGCTCTTCAACAGCCTGGGGACGCGCACGGTGGGGGCCGACGTCCTCGACCTCTTCGCCGGCACGGGCGCCCTCGGCCTGGAGGCCCTCCGCCGGGGCGCGGCCTCCGCCGTCTTCGTCGAGCGGGACGCGCGCCTGGCCGAGCAGATCCGCACGGCGACGCGCGCCTTCCCTGAGGCGGCGGTGGAGGTGTGGCGGGCGGACGTGGCCGCCGCCCTGGGGCGCCTGGCCGCCGCCGGGCGGGCCTTCGACCTGATCCTGCTCGACCCGCCCTACGGGACCGGCGCCCTCCAGGCCACGCTCGACGCGCTGGCCGCCGGGCCGCTGCTGCGTCCGGGCGGGCGGGTGGTGGCGGAGGGGCACTGGCGCGAGACTCCGCGCACCCCGCCGGGGTGGCGGCTGGTGCGCGCGGCCCGCTACGGCGAGACCGGGCTGTGGTTCTTCACCCAGGCGGACGACGCCGAGGAGGGGAGGGCATGACGACCGTCCTCTACCCGGGGAGTTTCGACCCGGTGCACTACGGCCACCTCGACGTGATCCGCCGGGCCGCCGCCGTCTTCGAGCGGGTGGTCGTGGGGGTGGCCCGCGAGACCCACAAGGCCGCTCCCCTCTTCGACGTGGAGGTGCGGGTGCGGCTGCTGCAGGAGGCGGTGGCGGCGCTGGTGGCGGCGGAGCCGGCGCTGCGCCGCGTGGAGGTGCGCGCCTACGAGGGGCTGACCGTGGAGGCGGCCCGCGCCGCGGGGGCGACGCTGCTGGTGAAGGGGTTGCGGGGGGTGGAGGACGTCGAGCACGAGCTGCGCCAGGCGGTGATGAACCGCCACCTGGCCGGGCTCGACACCGTCTTCTTCATGACCACGCCGGCCTACGCCCAGATCAGCTCGACCCTCATCCGGGAGGTGGCGCGCCTGGGCGGCGACGTCTCCGCCTTCGTCCCTCCGGCGGTGGCCAGCGCCCTGGCCGCGGCGCGGCGGTGATGGACACGATCCTGGCCCTGCTCGACCGGCTGGAGGCGATCCTCACCCGGGGCGGCCACGTGCCGCTCACCGACAAGAAGGTGATCGACGAGCGCGAGGCCCTGGGGATCCTGCGGATGATCCGCGCCCAGCTCCCCCAGGAGCTGCACCGGGCGCAGCGTCTGCGCCAGGAGGCGGAGGAGCTGCACCGGCGGGCCGCCGACGAGGCGCGCCGCATCGTGCTGGAGGCGGAGCGCCACGCCCGGCGCCTGGTGGAGGAGAGCGCGGTGCTGGCGGAGGCGGAGCAGGCCCGCGCCCACCTGCTGGCCGAGGCGGAAGCGGAGGCGGCCCGCATCCGCACGGGCGCCGACGCCTATGCGGCCAGGGTCCTGGCCGACCTGGAAGAGCAGGTCCTGCGCATCCTCGGGACGATCCAGCGCGGCCGCGCCGCCCTGCGCCGGTCCGAGTAGTCCGCGACAGCCCCTCCGGTTGTGGGGGTCGGGAGGGGTGGTTATAATGGGAAAGATTTGCTGATTCAGGTAGGGCTTGCAGGCCGATGAAGATCGATCTGACCCGGCTGGCGCTCGAGGAGGGGCCCCGGACCGTGCCCTTCGCCGAGGCGCTCCAGAGCGCGACGGAGATCCCCTTCCTCACCGACGTCGTCGGCGAGGTGCGCCTGGCGCGCGCCGGGGCGCTGGTCCGCCTGACCGGCCGCGCCACCACCGTGGCCGGGCTGACCTGCGACCGCTGCCTCCGCCCGGTGCGCTACCGCCTCGTGGCCACCTTCGAGGAGGCGGTGCGCCCCGGCCCGGAGGTGCCGGCCTCGGGGACGCGGCGGGCACTCGGCGCGGAGGACTTCGTCCTGACCCTGCCGGACGGCATCCTCGACCTGAGCGCGCTCGTGCGGGAGCACCTGCTCCTGGCCGTGCCCATGGTCGTCACCTGCCGGGAGGCGTGCCGGGGCCTCTGTCCGGTCTGCGGGGCCGACCGCAACACGGAGCCCTGCGCCTGCGGCGAGACGGCGCCCGACCCGCGGCTGGCGCCGCTCCGCCACCTGAAGGTCTGAGGCGACGGCGCCGGGCGGCGGCGCGAGAGGAGCGGACACCCGATGGGCATCCAGAAGCGACGGCACTCCAAAGCGCGGTCGGCGCGGCGGCGCAGCCAGTGGCGGGCGCCCCGGGTGACCCTCGTGCCCTGCCCCCACTGCCACCAACTCATGGTCCCCCACCGCGCCTGTCCCCACTGCGGCCGCTACGCCGGCCGCCAGGTGGTGCAGGTCGAGGAGGAGGCGTAGGGCCGGGTGCGCGTCGCCGTCGACGGCATGGGCGGGGACTACGCCCCGGAGGAGGTCGTCGCCGGGGCGGCCGCGGCGGCGCGCACGCTGGGGATCGAGATCCTGCTGGTCGGGCCGCGCGACCGGCTGGAGCCCCTGGTGCGCAGCCAGGGCCCCGGGCTGCCGCTCACCGTCGTCGACGCCCCCGAGGTCATCGAGATGTCCGAGGCGCCGGCGATGGCGCTGCGCCGCAAGCGCCGCGCCTCCGTGGTCGTCACGCTGGAGCAGGTGCGCGACGGCCGGGCGGACGCCGCCGTGAGCGCCGGCAACACCGGCGCGGCCATGGGGGCGGCCCTGCTCACCCTCGGCCGCATCCCCGGCATCGACCGGCCGGCCATCGCCGCCATCCTGCCCACCGCGCAGAAGACCCCGGTCATCCTCCTCGACGTGGGCGCCAACGTCGACTGCAAGCCCAAGCACCTCCTCCAGTTCGCCCTCATGGGCAGCGTCTACGCCCGCCGCGTGCTGGGGGTGAGCACGCCCCGGGTGGGGCTGCTGAGCAACGGGGAGGAGGCCACGAAGGGCAACGACCTGACCATCCGCACCGCCGAACTCCTGCGCGCCTCCGGGCTCCACTTCGTCGGGAACGTGGAGGGGCGCGACTTCTTCACCGGGCAGGCCGACGTCGTGGTCTGCGACGGCTTCGTCGGCAACGTCGTGCTGAAGTTCGGGGAGGGGCTGGCGCTGGCGCTGCGCCAGCTCCTGCGCGATGAGCTGCGCGGCACCCCCGGGCGCCTGCTGGCCCTCTACCTGGCCCCCCTCAAGCGGCGCGGCATGGCGCTGTGGCGCAAGCTGGACTACCGCGAGTACGGCGGGGCGCCGCTGCTGGGGGTGAACGGCGTCGTCATCATCGCCCACGGGCGCAGCAACGCCTGGGCCATCCGCAACGCCATCCGGGTGGCCGCGGACGCGGCGGCCCGCCGGGTGGTGGAGCCCATCGCCGCCGAGATGGCCGCGCTGGAGGCGCGCACCTCCGTCCTGGCCGGCGCGGCGGAGACGCCCTCGGCGGGCGTGGGGGAGGGCCCGTGACCGCCCTCCGCGGCTCCACCATCGTGGGGCTGGGGCGGGCCGTCCCCCCGCGCGTCGTCACCAACGCCGACCTGGAGCGGCTGGTCGACACCACGGACGAGTGGATCGTCACCCGCACCGGCATCCGCGAGCGCCGCGTCGTCCCCGACGGGGTGGCCACCAGCGACCTGGCCTACGAGGCCGCGGTGGAGGCGCTGGCCGACGCCGGGGTCCCCGCCGACGCGCTCGACCTGATCATCGTGGGGACGGCCACGCCGGACATGATCTTCCCGGCCACCGCCTGCCTGCTCCAGGACCGCCTGGGGGCCCGGCGCGCCGCGGCCTTCGACGCCTCCGCCGCCTGCAGCTCGTGGGTCTACGGCTGCGCCATGGCCCACGCCACCATCGCCGCGGGGATGGCCGAGACGGTGCTGGTGGTGGGCGCGGAGACCCTCTCCCGGATCACCAACTGGCGCGACCGCTCTACCTGCGTGCTCTTCGGGGACTCGGCCGGCGCCGCCGTGCTCCGCCCCGCCCCGGTGGGGGAAGGGTTCCTCTCCTTCGTGCTGGGGGCGGACGGCCGCGGCGGGCCGCTGATCAGCCTGCCGGCGGGGGGGTCGCGGCTGCCGGCCTCCTTCGAGACCGTGGAGCGCCAGCTGCACTACATCCACATGAACGGGCGCGAGGTCTTCAAGTTCGCCGTGCGGGTGATCCCGCGGGCCATCCGGGAGGCGGCCGAGCGCGCCGGCGTGCCCCTGGAGGCGGTGGACTGGTTCATCCCCCACCAGGCCAACATCCGCATCATCGACGCCGCGGCGGAGCGGCTGGGGCAGCCGCGCGAGAAGTTCTTCGTGAACGTCCAGCGCTACGGCAACACCTCCTCGGCTTCGGTGCCGGTGGCCCTCTACGAGGCCTGGCGCGCCGGGTACCTCGACCGGGGCGACCTCCTCATCCTCCTGGCCTTCGGGGGCGGGCTGACCTGGGGATCGTGCGCGGTGCGCTGGACCCGGGAGCGGGCGACGGCCAGACGCGCGGAGTGATGCTGGCCTTCCTCTTCCCGGGCCAGGGCGCCCAGTACGTCGGCATGGGCGTACAGATCGCCGCGGCCTCGCCGGCGGCCGCCGCCTGCTTTACGCGCGCCAGCGCCGTCCTGGGCTTCGACCTGCTGGCGCTGTGCGCGGAAGGGCCCGAGGAGGCGCTGCGCGCCACCGAGAACACCCAGCCGGCCATCTTGGCGGCGAGCTGCGCCTGTGCGGCGGCGCTGGCCGACCACGGCGTCACCCCCGACGTGGCGGCGGGGCTCAGCCTGGGCGAGTACGCGGCGCTCGTGGCCGCCGGGGCGCTGGCCTACGAGGACGCGGTGGCGCTGGTGCGCCAGCGCGGCCGCTTCATGCAGGAGGCCACGGCGGGGCGGGAGACGGCCATGGCCGCCCTCATCGGGCTGGAGGCCGAGGCGGTGCGGGCGCTGTGCCGCGCCCACGCCAGCTCCGGCGTGGTCGAGCCGGCCAACTTCAACGGGGCGGGGCAGGTGGTGGTCGGCGGCGACGCTGCGGCGGTGCGCGCGGTGGTGGCGGCGGCGCGCGCCGTCGGGGCGCGGCGGGCCGTGCTGCTGGCCGTGAGCGCCCCCTTCCACACCAGCCTGATGGCGCCGGCCGCGGCACGGCTGGCCGCCCTGCTGGAGCAGGTCCCGCTCCGCGACGCCCGGATCCCCGTGGTGGCCAACGTCGACGGGCGGCCCCGGCAGCGCGCCGAGGAGATCCGGCGCGCCCTGATCGACCAGGTGGCCTCGCCGGTGCAGTGGGAGGCGACGATGCGGGCGCTGGCGCAGCTGGGCGCGCGCACCTTCATCGAGGTGGGGCCGGGGACGACCCTGGCCGGGCTGGTGCGCAAGACCCTGGGGGTGGCGGCGCTGAACGTGGAGGACCTGGGCACGCTGGAGCGCACGCTGGCGGCGCTGGGCCGCGCCGCCCCCGCGCGCAGCGCCGCCGCCGGCCCCGGCGATGGCTGAGGCGCGCCTGGCCGGGCGGGTGGCGCTGGTCACCGGGGCCTCGGGCGGCCTGGGGCGGGCCATCGCGCTGGAGCTGGCCCGCCAGGGCGCGGCCGTGGGGGTGCACTACGGCCGCCGGCGCGAGGCGGCCGAGGCGGTGGTCCAGGCCATCGGCGAGCGCGGCGGCCGCGCCGTGGCCCTGGGCGGCGACCTGACCGACCCGGCCACCCCCGGGCGGCTGGTGGAGGCGGTGCAGGCGTGGGGGGACGGGCTGCACATCCTCGTGAACAACGCCGGCATCGCCCGTGATACCTTAATCCTGCGGATGAAGGACGAGGACTGGGACGCCGTCCTGGAGACCAACCTGGGGGCGGCGTTCCGGTGCATCCGGGCGGCGCTGCGGCCGATGGTGCGCCAGCGCAGCGGCCGGATCATCAACGTCGTCTCGATCGCCGGCCAGATCGGCAACGCGGGCCAGGCCAACTACGCGGCGGCGAAGGCCGGACTGATCGGGCTGACCAAAGCCACGGCGCGCGAGGTGGCCTCCCGCGGGATCACGGTGAACGCGGTGGCGCCGGGGCTCATCGACGTGGGCCTGACCGAGGCGCTCGGCCCCGAGCAGGTGCGGCGCTTCCTCGACCAGATCCCGCTGGGGCGCCTGGGGACCGCGGCCGAGGTGGCCGCCGCGGTGGCCTTCCTGGCGTCGGACGACGCCGCCTACATCACCGGGCACGTCCTCAACGTGGACGGCGGGCTGGTGATGCGCTGAGGCGCCCGCGGGCGCACCGCCCGTCCGGGCACCGACCACGGCACGCGACCAAAGGGGGGCGAGAGGGGATGGCAACCGTCTTCGACCGTGTGAAGAGCATCGTCGTGGACCAGCTGGGCGTGGACCCCAACGAGGTCACGCCGGAGGCGTCCTTCGTCGACGACCTGGGCGCGGACTCGCTCGACGTCGTCGAGCTGGTCATGGCCCTGGAGGAGGAGTTCGAGACGGAGATCCCCGACGAGGACGCCGAGAAGATCGCCACCGTCGGCGAGGCGGTGCGCTACATCGAGGAGCACCTGCTGGCCGCGGGCAAGCCCCTGGAGGTCGAGGAGGGCGGGGAGCCCGCCACCAAGGCGCAGCCGGAGCGCCCCTCGTAGCGGGACGGTCGGGCCCTCAGGACGGGAGAGCGGAGCATGCGCCGACGCGTCGTGGTGACCGGCCTGGGGGTGGTGAGCCCGGTGGGGACCGGGCTGGAGCGGTTCTGGGGAGCGCTGGTGGAGGGCCGCTCGGGGGTGCGCCGCATCTCCCGCTTCGACCCCACGGGGCTGCCCACGCAGATCGCCGCCGAGGTGGTGGACTTCGACCCCACCGACTTCATGGACCGCAAGGAGGCGCGGCGCAACGACCGCTTCGTGCAGTTCGGCTACGCCGCCGCCCGCATGGCCCTGGAGGACGCGGGGCTGCAGATCACGCCCCAGAACGCCACCCGGGTGGGGGTGATGATCGGCTCCGGCATCGGCGGGGCCATCACCTGGGAGGAGCAGCACCACATCCTGCAGACCCGCGGCCCCGACCGGATCAGCCCCTTCTTCATCCCCATGATCATCATGAACATGGCCTCGGGGATCACCTCCATCCTCACCGGGGCCAAGGGGCCGAACAGCTGCGTCGTCACCGCCTGCGCCACCGGGGGGAACGCCATCGGGGACGCCATGCGCGTGATCCAGCGGGGTGAGGCCGACGCCATGATCGCCGGGGGCACCGAGGCGGCCATCACGCCGCTCAGCGTGGCCGGGTTCTGCGCCATGCGCGCCATGTCCACGCGGAACGACGACCCCGCCCGGGCCGTGCGCCCCTTCGACGCCACGCGCGACGGCTTCGTCATGGGGGAGGGGGCCGGCGTGGTGGTCCTGGAGGCGCTGGAGGTGGCGGAGCGGCGCGGCGCGCGCATCTACGCCGAGCTCGTCGGCTACGGCATGAGCGCCGACGCCTACCACATCACCCAGCCCGACCCCGAGGCGGACGGCGCGGCGCGCAGCATGTGGAACGCGCTCCAGGACGCCGGGCTCGCCCCCGAGCAGGTGGACTACATCAACGCCCACGGGACCAGCACCCCCTACAACGACAAGACCGAGACTTTGGCCATCAAGCGCGTCTTCGGCGACCACGCCTACCGGCTGGCCGTCAGCTCGACCAAGTCGATGACCGGCCACCTGCTGGGCGCCGCCGGCGGGGTGGAGTTCATCGCCTGCGTGCTGGCCATCGACCGCGGGGTCATCCCGCCCACGATCAACTACGAGCACCCCGACCCGGAGTGCGACCTCGACTACGTCCCCAACCGGGCCCGGCCGGCCCGGGTGGAGGTCGCCATGTCCAACGCGTTCGGCTTCGGAGGGCACAACGCCATCCTCGTCGTCCGCCGCCTGACCTGACCGATGGACGCCCCGTCCCGCCTCCGCCACGCCCGGGCGCCCGCGCGCCCGCCCGCCGCGGCGCTCGATCCGGTCCCCCCGGGGGAGGCCCCCGACCCCCAGCCCCTGGACGAGGCGCGCCGCACCGAGCTCACCGCCCTGGCGGAGCGGCTGGGCGTGCGCTTCCGCGACCTCACCCTCCTCGACCTGGCGCTGCGCCACGGCTCCTTCGCCCACGAGCGCGGCGAGGTGGAGAGCTACGAGCGGCTGGAGTTCCTGGGCGACGCCGTCCTCAGCCTGGTCGTGGCCGACTACCTGTACCGCCGCCATCCCGACTACACCGAGGGGCAGCTGGCCAAGCAGCGGGCGCGCCTGGTGAGCGAGCCGGCCCTGGCCGAGCTGGGGCGGCGCCTGGGGCTCGGACGGTACGTGCTGCTCGGGCGGGGCGAGGAGAAGGCCGGCGGGCGGGAGCGGCCCGCCCTCCTGGCCGACGCCGTGGAGGGGGTGCTGGGGGCGATCTACGTCGACGCCGGCTACGGCGTCGCCCACGCCGTGGCCACCCGCTGGGTGAGCGAGCTGGCCGACGAGCTGGAGCGGGCGGGGGCGGACTTCAAGAGCCAGCTCCAGGAGCGCCTGCAGCGGCAGCGCCTGGTGCCCCGCTACCGGGTGGCCCGCGAAGAAGGTCCCGACCACGCCAAGGCCTTCACCGTCCAGGTGCAGGTGGACGGGCGCGTCATCGGCCGCGGCCACGGGCGGAGCAAGAAGGAGGCGGAGCAGGCCGCGGCCGCCGAGGCGCTGGCCTGGCTCGACCGGGAAGCCCGCCCCCTGCGCGGCCGGCGGCGGTGACGGGTCCCGTGGACGTCCTCTGGGCTCCCTGGCGGGGGACGTACGTCCGGGCGCCGCGCGCGGAGGCCTGCTTCCTGTGCGAGGCCGCGGTGGCCCCGGAGGGCGACGCCGCGCGCTTCGTCGTCTGGCGCAGCCGCCGCACCTTCGTCGTCCTGAACACCTTCCCCTACACCACCGGCCACCTGATGGTGGCCCCCTACCGCCACGTCGGTGAGGTGGAGGCGCTCGACGGGGAGGAGCAGGCCGACCTGATGGCCGCGCTGGGGACGAGCATCGCGGCGCTGCGGCGGGCCCTGCACCCGGACGGCTTCAACGTCGGGCTGAACCTGGGCCGGGTGGCCGGGGCCGGCCTGGAGGGACACCTCCACGTCCACGTGGTGCCGCGCTGGCAGGGGGACACGAACTTCCTCCCCGTGCTCGGCGCCGTGAAGGTGATCCCCGACCACCTCGAGGTCACCTACCGGCAGCTTCGCGAGACCTTTGCGGGAAGCCCGCCCCGGCCCTGAGCCCGCCGGATCGGCTCCGCCTCTCCCGACCGACGGATGTTGCCCGGCGCCGCCCCGCCCTATGATGGGGACGCACGCCACCGTCCCGGAGGTCACAAGTGAAGACCGTCCGCGACCTCATGCGGCGTGAGGTGATCACGCTGCGCCCCGACGCCAGCGTGGCCGCCGCCATCCAGGCGATCCTGCGCCACCGCGTGGGCGGCCTGCCCGTGGTGGAGGGGGACGCGGTCGTCGGCATCGTCACGCCGCGGGACCTCCTGGGCCAGGCGCTCTACCGCCTGGTGGGGGACATCATGACCACCGACGTGGCCACGGTGAGCCCCGACGCGCCGGTCACCGCAGCCTACCGGATCATGGAGGAACGCCAGGTGGGCCGCCTGCCGGTCGTGGAGGACGGGCGGCTCGTCGGCATCATCGCCCGCGTCGACGTCCTGCAGGAACTCGGCAAGCTCACCGACCCGCTCACCGACCTGCCCTGGCCGGGGACGCTGCGGCAGCGCGCCGCCGACCTGCTGCGGGCCGGGCAGGAGATCGTCGTCATCTTCATCGACCTGGACGGCTTCCGCCTGGTGAACAAGCGGCACGGGCACGTCGTCGGCGACCGCTGCATCGTGGCGGTGGCCGACCTGCTGCGCCGCCTGACCGACCCGGCCACCGATCTCGTCACCCGCTACGGCGGGGATGAGTTCGCCATCGTCACCACCCGCCGCCTGGAGTCCGCCGAGGCGCTGGCGGAGCGCCTGGTCGAGGAGCTCGCCGCCCTGCAGGTCGACGGCGTGCGCGGGCTCACCGCCTCGGTGGGCCTGGCCGGCGGCCGGCGCACCGGCGAGCGGGCCGAGGTCCACCCGCCGGCCACCGCCGACGACCTGATCACGCTGGCCAGCCGGGCCTCCACCACCGCCAAGCAGCTCGACCGCCGGATCCTGCACGCCCGGGCCATGGAGGCGATCCAGCTGGCCGAGGCCCCCGCGCCCGCAGAGGTGACGCGGCTGCGGCTGCTGGGCGTGCGCCTCACGGTCGAATCCGCCCGCGCCGCCGCCGCCGTGGAGCTGGGGCGCGACGGCGAGCGCTTCCGCGGGGAAGCGGAAGGAGCGCCGGTGGGCAACGGGCCGCTGCGCGCCATGGCGCAGGCCACGGTGAACGCCCTGGCGGCGCTGCTCCCGGAGGGGTGGCGCCTCGCCATCGAGGAGATCGCCTTCACCGCCTTCCCCGCCGGGGACGCGGTGAGCGTGGCGCTGGCGCTGGCCACGCCCAGCGCCGAAGAGCTCCTGGTCGGCACGGCCCCCTACGACCGCCACCACCCGGACGCGGTGATCCGGGCCACGCTCAAGGCGGTGAACCGCCGGCTGGGCCGGCTGCTGGCCACGGCCTGACCGCCCGCCGCTCCGGCCGTCGCGCGGGGGAACCGGGCGGGGCGGGCGAACGTCTCTCCCGTAGATGCGAGCCCTGCGGTTCCTCCCGCTCCTCCTGGCCCTGCTCCTCCCGGCGCCGGCCCTGCCGGTCGCCCCCGCGGCATCCGTGGTGCCCGGCGCGCCGCCGGCCGCTGCGGCGGCGGCGCCTGGGGTCCTGCCCGAGGCCTCCCCCCAGGCCACCTGGCGCCACGCCACCGTGCTGGCCGGGCGCATCGGGCCCCGGGCGGTGGGCGAGCCGGGGTACCTGCGCGCCGTGGAGTACATGGAGGCGCAGCTGCGCGACCTGGGGTACCAGGTGCGGCGCCAGCCCTTCACCGTCCCGCGCTTCGA